>Ga0066376_10000301_pt1 | contig 44607 bp, 47 predicted proteins | sample Knorr_S15_td_Bot_FD_77009 | JGI IMG/M metagenome (GOLD analysis project Ga0066376, IMG submission 77009) | Marine microbial communities from Southern Atlantic Ocean transect - Knorr_S15_td_Bottom_ad_5009_LV_A | ecosystem: Environmental > Aquatic > Marine > Oceanic | place: Southern Atlantic... | reverse complement strand
TGATCTGCTCCGGCGTGTGTCGTCTCCTGCTCATTTGTGACCTCCTCCCTGAATCTGCGACCAGCGCAAGATCCTAACATTCGCGCTGGTCTCGTTTCAGGGGGTCACGTCACCCTGGTCGAACGCCAATGACCAGACGTTGTCATCGGTCTCGGTGTCGAATACCGACAGGCTTCGTGCCCCGATCATGCCGGCCACCATGTGCCTGCCGTCTGGGGTGACGTACACATTGTGCACCCCACCGTCCGTCGGAACGCTACGCACGTTCTTCCGTGCAGATACGTCGATCACGTCTACGAAGGCGCCTCCGGCGATCGCGACGTAGACCTTGGCGCCGTCCGGAGTGATGGCGACGTTGTTCGGCCTGTCCGTGAGCGGGATCCGCGCGAGCAACTGCAGCGTCTCGGTCGAGAAGACGTCCAGCGTGTGCTCCACTTCGTTGCTGAAGTAGTACTCGCTTCCGTCCGGGTGAGAGGTTACCCCGTGCGGGATCTCGATGCCTGTAAGGATGTCCACCACAGTATTGGTGACCGGATCGATGATGTGGACGTTGTCACCAGCCGCGTTCGTCTGGACAATGCGAACCGTGGTCTCTTGGGCCCCCACCAGGTTGGTGAACAGTAGGATGCCGACGGCGGCGGGAAGTAGTCCCGTACGAAAGGCGTGCCTCATCTTGAATGACCTCTGGGTTGGGGTCTCGATCGAAGGTCTGGTCAAGCAGGGCGCAATGGAGCGTTCGCTGGGGCTTGGAGGCACGCCGGTGCGGGACGCTGACCGGCGCGCGCACCTCGACGCCACCGTACCTTACCGCCGTACTTACACCTTCCGATCCCAATAGATGACCGAGTTCCTCGAACAGGCCTGGGTGCAGCGAACCGCGTTCATATTCGGCGGATTGCTCGCGGGACTTCTCCTCGAACACATCGTCGTAGCGCGGGCTCGGCGCATCGCCGAGAAGACCCACATCAAGTGGGACGATCTGATCATCGAGTCCGTCCATGGCGTGCCAACCGTCTGGCTCGCCTGCGCGGGCGTCTACCTGGCCCTCAACGTCGGCACGGTCGACCCACTGCTGGCGAGCACGATCACCACCATACTCACCGTCATCCTGATCGGCTCCATCGCGATCGCGGGCATGCGGGCGGCGGGAGGTGCCGTCGAGACGCTCTCTGGCCGCGCGGAAGGCGCGATTCGGTCCCCGACGCTCGTGGTCAGTATGGCGCGGCTCGCCGTTGGCATGCTCGGCGTCATCATCATTCTACAGAATCTCGGCATCCAGCTCACACCGCTCATTACGGCGATGGGCATCGGTGGCCTCGCCGTCGCACTCGCCTTGCAGGATACGCTCGGCAACCTCTTCGCGGGGGTCCAGATCATCCTCTCAAAGCAGGTCCGGCCGCAAGACTACGTACGACTCGACACGGGCGACGAAGGGTGGGTCACAGACGTCAAGAGCCGCAATACGACGATCCTCACCTTCCCGGACGGCAATCTACTGGCCGTGCCGAACACTCTGCTGGCCTCCTCCGTGGTGAAGAACTTCAGCATGCCACGGAGGGCTCTTTGGGTCAGCGTCGAGGTGGGTGTCAGTTACGACAGCGACCTCGAGCTGGTGGAGCAAGTCACGCTCGATGTCGCGCGCAAAGTGCTCACGACCGTGGACGGCGGCGAGTCCGCCGAGGATCCGGTCGTGCGCTATCACACGTTCGGCGACTCCAGCATCAACTTCGAAATCCGCATGCTGGTCAAGGAGTTCGAGAGCCAGGGGCCCATAAAGCACGAACTGATCAAGCGTCTGCACGAGCGCTTCAACCAGGAGGGGATCGAGATTCCGTTCCCCATTCGAACGCTGTTGATGAAGGGCGCCGAGGGCGACTGACTTGGCGAACGAGTCAAAGGATCGTTAGTAGGAGTCGTCCCCTACGTCGCTCCACTGTTTCTGGCAGCGGTCGTGTGCTCATTCCTCGTCCTGCTCGCTCTGCCCCAGCGAGACCTGCCAGGAGTGCGGTGGTTCCTGGTCTTCATGGTGGGCCTAGTGGTCTGGAGCGGAGCGTACGCCGCGGAGCTGCTCGTGCCGGGTCTGGGTCCGAAGATTCTCGCGGCAAAGGTCCAGTACCTCGGCATCGCTGTCATCCCAGTTGCCTGGCTCACGTTTTCGGCCGAATACGCGGACCTGCAGTTGTGGTCTCGCAGAACCACGGCGGCCGCATTCGTGCTTCCCGTGGCGACCATCCTGGTCGCGTGGAGCAACGAAGCCCACGGACTGCTGTGGGCGTCGGTCGAAGTCAACGAGCAAAGGGCCTATTCCGTGCTCTCGTTCGAGTACGGTTTTTGGTTCTGGATCAACGTCTCATACGCGTACGTCTGCCTGCTGCTGGCGACCGGACTGCTCATCCGAATGATGTGGGTCCGTCCCAGCTTGTTCCGCAGGCAGGCCGTTCTACTAGCTGCCGTCAGCCTCACACCTTGGCTCGGCAACTTCCTCTACATAACCGGACTCAACCCCACCGACCCCGACCTCACGGTCTTCGGCTTCGCATTCACGGGCTTCGTGGCAGCGTGGGCCGTGCTGTGCTCACGACTCCTGTCGATCGGGCCGATCGGCCGCGAAGTGATCGTGCAGGGGCTGTCGGAGGGAGTGATCGTCATCGATCACCAGGGTCGTATCGTGGACGTAAACCCCGCGGCGTCCGGGATTCTGGACGTGCCCTACGATCGACTCATTGGACGGGAGGCGAGCGAGGCATTGGGTCGTTTCGCCCCGTCCTTCGACCAGAACGAGGGCGGCCGGAGAACGGTGATCGGCTCGAGCGGGGTGCGCAGCTACGACTGTGAGGTCGCACCGCTGAGTGACAGGCAGGGGCAGTTCCGTGGCTGGACCTTCGTATTACACGATGCGACCGCCCGAGTCGCAGAGGCCGTGGTGTTGGAGAACGCCCGCAGGGTCGCCGAGCATACGGCGGAGGTGCAACGGAACTTCATGACCAACATCAATCATGAGATCAGGACGCCGTTGAACGGCGTGTTGGGCATGTTGGAGGTCCTCATGACGACCCGCCTCGACTCGCAGCAGCGCAAATACACAGAAATGGCGGGCAGGCGGGAGCGGAGGTCATGGCGCTGGTGGACCAGATCCTCGATTTCACGATCATCGAGAAGGGCGACGTCGAACTCTCCGAGGTCCCTTTTGAACTGGATGTGGTCGTGCGTAACGCCATGGAAGAATGGCGCCCACAGGCCGCGGCGAAGGGGCTCGAGTTGCGCATGGATCTGCGAACGGTCCTACCCGGGCCCGTAGTGGGAGACCCGAAGAGGTTGGGGCAGGTCGTCGCGGCCTTGGTCGACAACGCGGTACGCTTCACCGACTCCAACGAGGTCGTGGTGCAGTTGGCGTTTCACGGGGCGACCGGTGGCGCTGCTCAGGCGAGGATCGAGGTCATCGACACGGGAATCGGGATCGCAGAGCATCGATTGCAGGAGATCTTCGAGGGGTTCACGCAGGTGGACAGCTCCTCCACACGTCGACACGAAGGTCTCGGGCTCGGCCTGGCCATGACGCGAAAATTACTCGATCAGATGGGGGGCGAGCTCGAGGTACGCAGCGAGATCGGCGCGGGGAGTTCGTTCTGGTTCGTGGTCCCGCTCAGCACCCTCCCGCACCCGACATCCCTATAGGCCGCGCGGCTCCCTCCACCTCCCGCTCCTTGCTCGCCGGCGGGCAGGGATCTATCTCTTCCGTCCCTTCGGACCCTCCCCTTGCCGAGGTCAACTTGGAGATTCAGCCACGGCTCGCCACGGAGTCGATCGCAGGCCAGAGGCCGTACCAGGAAGACGCAGTGTTGGCGCAAGCGCTCTCCGACGGCCGTATCGTCGTCGCGGTAGCCGACGGTATGGGGGGGCACGCCGCCGGGGACGTCGCGAGCGCGCTGGCGATGGAGACGCTCGTGCAGGCTCTCGAGGATGGGCAAGCACTCGGGGACGCCTTCACGCTCGCGAATTCGCGAGTCCATTCGAAGTCGAGGGAGCCCGGAAAGCAGGGCATGGGGTCGACGATGGTGGCCGCGGTCATCGACGGCGCGACCTTCACCGTCGCCAACGTCGGCGACAGCCGCTGTTACCTGCTGGGTGCGGACGGCATCAAGCAGATCAGCGAGGACCACTCGTTCGTGGCCGAGGCGATGAAGCGTGGCCAGTCCGAAGAAGAGGCTCTTTCCTCGAGGTTCAAGGACGTTCTGACCCGATCCATCGGGATCGACGAGCAGGTCAAGGTCGATACCTTCGGTCCCTACCCCGTCGAAAACAACACGGCGCTCTTTCTCTGCTCCGACGGGCTCTACAAGGTCATGACAAACGCGCGCATCCGTGAGCTGTTCGGTCGGTCCGGCGGTCCGAGAGGTGCGGCGCAGTCGATGGTCGCGACCGCCTACGAAGATGGCAGCGACGACAACATCTCGATTGCCCTCGCTGAATTCGGCGAGGTGAAGCGCGACCGCGCCATGGACACCATGCCGATCGAGTTCGTACCCCCGCCGGCGGACGATACCGCGGACGACGCGGCGGACGACGGCGCGGATGACGACGTGCCGATTGTCGCTGCAGCCCCGGCCGCTGTCGAAGCCGATGACGACACCTGGAATGAAGATTGGGACTCGAGCACGGCCGTAACCTCGCGAGGCGGGCAGAACACCATGCTCATCGTGGTCGGCGTTGGAGTGATCGGCGTTGTACTAACGCTCTTGTTCTTGATGGCTGCCTAGGATCTGCTGCTAGGCGATGTCCCCCACGAAGGTCAGCTTCAGGCCCTTCGCTTCCACCACGTCGCCGTTCTTGAGACTGGCCTTCTTGGTCGACTGCCCGTTGACCTTGATGGCACCGAAGGCGGCGAGCCAACGCACGTCACAAGCGTCCTTGGTATTCATGATCAGCAAGTGATGCTTGGGGCCGACCGGGACCCGCACGTCGCATAGCTCGTCGGTTCCGAACAACGCCGCGGGCGCTTCCGACAAGTAATGCTGACCCCTCTGGCCGCCCGCCTCCCAGACGAGGTGAGCGCGCTTCTTGCGCTCGGCGTCCTTGAGCAACGCCTGAACCTCGTGCCCCTGGATGTGCATCGTACCCTCGGCAGCCGCCACCGGCGGGGCGGCGGGTCGCGGCGCGGCCGGAGCCGGAACGTCCTGGCCAACCGCCTTGCCGAACACGATGGAGAACTTGCCGAACGCGACTTCTGTGCCCTCTTCCACGGCCCTGGGACCGTCGAGCCGCTCGCCCCCGATGAATGTGCCGTTCGAGGAACCCAGGTCCTTGACGACCCATCCCTCACCCTCTTGCCGGAACTCGGCGTGACGGCGTGACATCGATGGGTTGTCGATGAGGATATCCGTATCCTCTCCGCGGCCCACCACGATCGAGGTCTGGGCGATGTCGAACACCTGCATGGTCTTACGACCGAGAAGCAAACTCATCTTCGGCATACCGGCTCCCCAATTGCCTAGAATCTGACGCCTCGTAGCTCGGGGCCGCTACCCCGATCGACGACGCTATAATGCCGTACCGCGAACCACGCTGTCCAGTACGGCCTTCCCGCCCCCTCACTCGTGCTAGAGACCTCCGCCAACCGAGACGCAGCTCAAGTGGCCCGGCACCATGGTGAGGCACTCTGCGATCAGAGCGTTGGCCTGGTCCGTCGACCCGTCCGCGCGAGCCGCTTGCGCGTCCCAGGCCATCCGTTCGGCGACCTTCAGAATGAGCGATCGCGCCTCCGCGCTCGCGGGGTCGAACTCGGCGATGCGCTCGGCGTAGCCGCGAACATCGTCGCTGCCGTCGCCGAAGTAGCGCATCTGCGCCTGCGCCTCCCGCGCCATCCCCACCAACCGCGCGACCTCCCAGGAGGTGTCCACATTCAGTCCCGACGAGCGTAGTTGCTCGACCGCCGACGCCTTGGCGTCGTCTGCCAGAGCCACCCGGAACGGGGCCGGCAATGGCCCCACGGACAGCTGTCCTTCGATGCCATCCTCGGTCAGCCACGCGTTCGTTACGCTGGTGGCCTTTGCCTGGAGGCCCGGCACGTCCATCGTTCGGCCCCAGGGCTGCAATACCGCCGCAAGCCCTCCGCCGACGATGATCAGGACGGCTACCGCCATGAGCGCGGGATTTCGTCGGGCCGTCGCACCCACACCCGCATCGCGCGGCGTCGCCACGATCGTGAGGTCCTCCATCGCACCTGCGTCGAGGGTGATGGAAGTCTCCATCGGCTCGAAGCGCTCGTCGGTGACCCGGATCTTGTACGTGCCGGCCGATACGGAGTTGGCCACACACGGGGTCGGCCCCTCTGCGACGACGGATCGACCCGAGCGGATCTCGACCTTCACGCCCGGCTCGGCGGTCAGCACCCGCAAGGACCCAGCCTCGACGTCCGCGCTCCCCTCCAAGACCCGGAGCAGGGCGTCGCGCAGGTCCTCGGCCGTCTGATAGCGCTGGTCCGGATCGCGACGCATCAGCTTCATTACGACGTTCTGCATCGCGGGCGGAACGTCGACACCCGTGTCCGTCCAGGGCCGGACATCGCCACGCTCGGTGGCGACCATGAGCTCATAGATCTGCGTGGTCGACGAAAACGCCGCATTGCCGAGCCACGGATCGTGACCGGTGAGCAACTCGTAGAGAATGACGCCGAACGCGAAGAGATCGGTCCGGCCATCAACCGCTTCCGCCCTCAGCTGTTCGGGCGCCGCGTAGCCCGGGGTCCCCAACGTGCCCACCGTGGTCAGCCGGCTATCGGTCTCCTTCTCCGCGATTTTCGCGATACCGAAGTCGAGAACCTTGAACAGTTCTTCTCCATTCCGGTCCAGCGTCATCATGACATTCTCGAGCTTCATGTCACGGTGGACGACCGGCTCGGCGTGCGCGGCGATGAGGGCGTCGCAGACGTGGAGTCCGACCTTGATCGCGCGTTCGACGCTGAAGGGCCCCTCGTCCTCTACGACGTTCGAGAGGGGGCGGCCCTCGACGTATTCCATGACGAGGTACACGAGCCCCGCGTCGAAATCCTCCTCGTATGCGCTCAGCCCGACGATGTGCTTCGACTCCTTGCCGAGCCTCTTCATGATCTGCGCTTCACGTAGGAAGCGCTTCTTCACGTTCTCGGCCTCGGCACCGGTCAGCTTGTCCACGCCGAGGATCTTAATTGCCTCGAGCCAACCGCCGGCGACATCTTCGACCTTGTAGACGGTTCCGAAGGCTCCGGCCCCGAGTCGCTTCAAGACCTTCCACTTTCCGCGCAGCAACGTGCCGATGAGGGGGTCCTCTTCTTCCTCATCCACCGCCGCTTCGGCGGCCTCGGACTCGACGGCCTGAGCGATGTCCTCCGGATTCCACGCCATGGTGGCGCCGGAGTCCGCTGGTGCGGCGGGGGGCGCGGGTGGGGGCGGCGCCGCGGGTGGCGGCGCAGCTGGAGCGGGAGGAGCTTCGGCTGCTTCGGCACCGGGATTTTCGCCGAACCCCGGGATGTCCTCCGGATTCCACGCAACGGTCGCACCCGCGTCCGGCACACCAGCCGGCGGCGGTGGCGCGGCGGGAGCGGCTGGCGGCGGCTCTTGGGCTACGGGGGGCGGGGGCGGCTCCTGGGGGGCGGGGGGCGGAGGCGGGGCCTGAGTTTCCTCGGCATCCGCATCCCCACCCAGGCCCGGAATGTCTGCCGGATCCCATGCGAGCGTCGCCCCCGGATCCGGCGGCGGCGGCGGCTCGGGGTTTTCTCTGTTCGGATCGTCTTGGTCGGACACGGCAATCAACTCCGCGAGGGGCGATCGGTCGAACGTAGGTAGCCGCTGGTACCGCTGCAATTCCCTGGGCGCCTTGCCCCGCGTAGGCTCACGCTCTCATTTGGTGGAATGTCACGTCGTTGCCTTTCCGCGCTCGCCGCGGCAGCCCTGTTCGGGGCTTGTTCCGCGGAGCCCCCGGTGCCCCCTCAGATCGCGCTCGGGGCGCCCGAGTCGAGCGAGCTCGTGTTCCAGGCGGTGGACGCCGGCACGGGATCCGCGCTGCAAGACGCCCAGATGATGGTCCGGTACCTGGTGCGCGCGCCGATAACGCTGGACGCCTCGGCCATGGAGCGCGTGGCCTCCACGGAGCCGTACCGGATCGCGCACGGAGTCGCGGAATCGGACCTGGTCGTCGAGGTTCGCCTCGAGGCGGCCTCCTACTTCACAATCGACACTGTGCTGTCCGTTCCGCGCGGCCAGTCCACAGGACCGTTCACCATCCGGATGGCGAGAAAACTCGCTCAGTCGGCGAGAACCAGCGCGGCACCCACGAGGCCCACGGGCGGGTCCGCGCCCGTGTCCCGGCCTGCGGCGAGCCAGCCCAGTGCCCGGCCGGCGGCGGCTACAGCCACCATCGACCGCTCCGCGCTCGATGCCGGCAACCAGGCCTATGCGCGCGGCGACTGGCTCGCGGCAACGACTGCGTATGAGCGCATGCAAGGGCCATCCGATCCGTCCAGCGCCTACGCAGGTGAATATGCAGAGGCGTTGGTCCAGCGCGGGATCGCGCATATCAATCGCTCTGAGTACGGCGGCGCGCTCGAGGCGCTGGAAACGGCGATGAACCTCGATGACCCCGGCTTCGAGGCGTACCTGCGTCTCGGCCAGACTCAGTGCGCCGTCGGGCGCACCGACGAAGGCCGGGGCAACTTCGCGGCCCTCGCGCGGGTGATTAACCGCATGCCGCCGGCGGAACGTCCCTTCGCGACAGCGATGACCGAGTACTACAAGGGGCGGTGCAGCGAAGGGGATTTCGACAGGGCCGAGGCCACGCTGGAGCGAATGAGTGCGGGAGCTGGTGCGATCCGCGAGTACGAGAAGTTCATTGAACTCGCGGGCAATGTCTCGGCCAGCTCTGCGGAACTGCAGGCCGCGGTCGACGACGCAACGCAACGTATCGCGGGCGTGAGGGCGCGCATCCGCGGCTAGCCCACCGAAGCGACGGGACCCCACAGCTCGGCACAGCTTCGACGAACCTGCCCCTCCGCTCAAGATTCGAGCCGACCGTCCGATCCTGAGGGTGTGGGTTCTCCACCCCTGCCGAGGACGTCGTGAGTAATTCGAACGAGATGTTGAACAAGATCATCATGTACGGCTCGTTCCGCGGTCTTGCCGCCGGCCTGGTACTCGCGGGGCTTCTTTCGGTCCTGATGGTGGATTCGTTCGCCGCCCAGGGTACACCACCCGACAGCGCCGACGCAGAGTCAATCGCGCCAGAGCCGACCGGCGGGCTGCCTGTTTTCCTCACCTTTGGAGCCGGTTACGGGCAGCGAAGTGATCCGTGCGCCCAGTGCGCGAGCTCCGAGAACACCGAATCGTTCACAGGCCACATCAGCGTCGGCAAGTATTTTCGCTACGGCTCGGGGATTGGCGTAGACGCCTCCGTTTGACAGAAGGGCCATCCGGGTCCCCAAGTTGCAGCTAGCACCACCGGGCTCGAGTCGACCTCGCTCTCGAATCGACTCGGAAACGCCTTCCTTTCACTCTCCTGGCAGGTGTGGCGGCTCTTCATGCGCGCCGGCGGAGGGTTCGCTCGGGGCCATCAGGACATCGAGGGAGTCGACGAGAGCGGTGACGCCACAGTCGTCCGTGCCTCGGGAAAAGGGATCGGCTATTCGTTCGGTGGTGGCATCACGCTACCGCTTGCGAGTTCCGTATCGCTGGCGCTCTTCGGCAACTACAACGTCGGCAGTTACGACCTCAACTCTCCCCTGGGCGTGGTCCAACGAGGCGTGGAGCACGAATACCTGGAGCTCGGAGTCGGGTTGACGATCCGCTAGTGCGCTAGACCTCCCGCTGGGACGAGTCCAGCGACCGGGCCTGGACTTAGAAGGCCGTGGGCCCGAAAGTGCGTGCCATGAGACGCACATCCGCTATCGTCGTCGCGCTCGTGTTGCTGCTGCCGTCCTGGCCAGAGGCGCATGAGATCCCTGCAGATGTAACCGTGCAGGCATTCGTCGCCCCGGAGGGGAACACGCTGCGATTGCTCATACGCGTGCCGCTCTTCTCCATGCGCGAGTTCGACTTCCCCGTGGTCGACCCCGGTTACCTCCAGATCTCGGAGGCCGACGACCTGATTCGAGTCGCCGCGCAGCAGTGGATCGGGGACTACGTCCGCCTCTACGAGAGTTCGCAGCTCCTACCCGCGATCGAGCTGGTCGCGGCTCGGATTTCGCCCCCCAGCGACGGCTCGTTCTCGAGCTACGAGACCGCGCTCGCCAATGTACGGGCGCCGCCGCTACGCGACGGCGTGCAGTTGCCGCCCGCGCAAGCGCTGCTGGACGTGCTCTTCGAGGTCCCGATCGCATCGGATCAGTCGGACTTCTCCATCGACGCCCAGGTGGCGCACCTGGGTATTCGCACGGTCACCGTGCTGCGCTTCCGAGCCCCGGGGAAGCCGGAGCGCGCGTATCAGTATTCGGGCAGCCCGGGCATCGTGCGACTCGACCCGCGTTGGTTCCAGGCGGCGTTCCGATTCATCGTCCTCGGCTTCGATCACATCCTGGACGGCTTGGACCATCTTCTGTTCCTGTTCTGTCTGGTCGTGCCCTTCCGGAATTTCTGGGCTCTGGTCCCGATCGTCACATCGTTCACGGTGGCGCACTCGATCACGCTGATCGCCGCCTCACTCGGGCTCGCACCCAACGCGCTCTGGTTCCCTCCTCTCATCGAAACGCTGATCGCCCTCTCCATCGTCTTCATGGCGTTCGAAAACATCCTGGGAGCGAAGCTGCAGCGCCGGTGGCTCATCGCCTTTGCCTTCGGGCTGATTCACGGGTTCGGTTTCTCCTTCGCGCTCTCCGAGTCCTTGCAGTTCGCCGGTGCACACCTGATCACGTCGTTGTTTTCGTTCAACGTGGGGGTCGAGCTGGGTCAGCTCTTCGTTCTGGCGATCACCGTGCCGGTCCTACATCTGTTGTTCAAGAAGGTCATCCCGGAGCTCGGCGGCACCATCGTGCTCTCGGCGATTCTCGCTCACACGGGTTGGCACTGGATGACCGAGCGTGGCGGGCAACTGCTGCGATACGACTTTCGAGTGCCCCCGCTCGACGCCGCGTTCTTCGCGGCGTTTCTGCGCTGGCTGATGCTGCTGCTCATCGTGTGTGGAGCGGCATGGCTCCTCCGGCTCGCCTTCGACTGGCTCGACAGCCGGAAGGCTGATGCGGCCTAGAACTCCCGCCAGTCCTTCTCCAGGACCTTCTTGTACACCTCGCTCTCAGCGAAGAGCTCGACGATGTCCGGCTCGAGCGCCCCACCTTCGGCTTCCCGACGGAGGATCTGCAGGGCCTTCTCGACCGGCATCGCTCGCCTGTACGGGCGGTCGGACGCGGTGAGCGCGTCGAAGATGTCGCACACCGTCATGATCCGGGTCTCCAGCGAAAGCTGATCGCGCGTAGCTCCGTCCGGATAGCCCTTGCCGTTCAGCTTTTCGTGATGGCCTCGTACGATCTCGGCGATGCGGGACAGATCCTCGGTCCAGGGGATGTTGGTTAGGAAGTCGTACGAGTGCACCACGTGTGACTCGATTTCCTTCCGCTCCGCCTCATCGAGGTTCCCCCGCTTGATGGAGAGGTAGTGGAGCTCATCGGGGGTGAGGTACGGCTGTTCGACTCCGTCCGGAGCCATGAATCCCTTGCTGGCGATCTCCTCGAGGATGCCGGCTGCCTCTTCGTCCAAGACCCGGGGCACGTTGGCTGCTTTGATCGCGTCACTATATCGGGCCAGGGTGCCCAGGTCATCCGACAGCTTCTCGTCGATCGCCGCGATGTCCTCGGCCGACCCGTCGATGCCCTTGGCCTGGAGAGCCGCTGTCTTCGCAGTGGCAGCGTCGGCTTCCAGCGTCAACCGAATGAGTTCGAAGCGCCCCTTTACTCGCGCGCCCATCACGGGCGGCAGCTTCTCTTCCTTGCCCAGCGTCGCTTCGCGAACCCCGACCTTGCCGAAGTCGTGCAGGAGACCCGCATAGCGCAACTGCTTCATTTCTTCTGAAGAGAATGCAGCATCGGCGAACGGTCCGTCGGTCTGTTGATTGATGAGCTCGGCGGTGTCACAGGTGAGTTCGGTGACGCGCACAGAATGCCCTGAGGTGGCCGGGTCTCGCGAATCAATCGCCGTGACGCTGGCTTTGATGAAGCCCTCGAGCAGATTCTCGATCGCCTGATACAGTTTTCCATTCTCTATCGAAACCGCCGCCTGGCCCGCCAGTGATGCAACCACGCTCACTTCGTGGTCGGTATAGGGCAGGACCCAACGGTCCGAGTCCTCCTCTGTGTGGATGCTCGCGTCGGGATCGCTCTTGCGGTTGATGAGCTGCAGAACGCCGATCGTCTTGTCCTTGTGATCCACCATCGGAACCACGAGCATCGACTTCGCCCGGTACCCGTGTATGTCGTCGTAAGCCGCCCGATTGAAGGTATACGGCGACTCCTCGGGGATCTCGTACGCATCCGCGACCAATAGCGGTTCGCCGCTCAGGGCGGCGTACCCTGCTACGCTCGTGTCGTCGAGCGGCAGCCGCATATCGGGGGAGCCCAGGTGCGGAAGCGTGTCGTTCTGTGCGCGAAGAAAGTGGAGGAACTCGGTCCCGCGTTCGTCCTCTTCCACCAGATACAACGAGCCGGCGTCGGAGCCAGTCAACGCCCGCGCCTGCGTCAAAATGAGCCCCAGCAGCGTCTCCGGGTCACGCTCGCTCATGAGCGCCATCCCGATCTTGTTCAACTCTCGCAGCTCCGCCCGGATCTGCTCCAGCTCCTTGCGAGTTCGCTCGAGCTCTTCTACCGCCGCCTCCACCACCTCTGTCTCGCTCATCGCATCAATGCGTCGGCCTTGTCGAAGGCAGCTCGGGCCTCCGCTTCGTGCCCGAGTGTGTTCAGAATCTCGCCCTTGAGCATGTACATGTCGGCGCTCATGTCACCTTGCCCCTCGATATCGACGATCGCATCTCCGGCGTCGTAGTAGAGCCCCAGGTCGCGGAACACGACGACAGTAAGGAAGAGTCCATCGTCCAGGGGGTCGAGGCCGAACTCCTTGATCTCTTCCATGAACTCGCTGAGCTGAGCAAACTCGGGAATGTCGAGGACGCGGAACTCCTGCTGCGGCAGCGGTCGCCCACCGGAACGGCCGCCTACGAAGACCGTCCAGGCATAGGTCGCACCGAACTCGAGCGCGGGAAGCTCGTCGGGATAGGTCCAACTCGTCCCGTCGCCTACATCGAAGATCTCCGGCCGGCCACCGTCGGTCTTCCGGAGCATGAGCTCATAGCTCTTCCCGGGAGTCGGGGTCCACTCGAACGTGGGGCGGTCGGACTGGACCGTCAGTCCGTTACGAGGTGAGACCAAGGACGTCTCCCCGGGGATCGGCCGGATCATACCCTGCCTTCCACCAACGGACACGTCGGTAGAAGCAGCCTGCGAGAGTGCGGCCAGAGCTCGCACGAACATGTCTGTGTTCCCGGCGCCCCTGGGCGCCGCGACCGTCGTGGCTTCCGTGACTCGCTGGGTCCCGCCGCTGGGCGACATGAGTACCGCAAGGGCGCCGCCGCCCGGCAAGACCTCGTCGCCCGCCATCAGGCGCTCTCCTACCGACGCATTCGCCCAAGCGCCGCCGCCGTGTCGGACCTGTACGTCACCCCGAATGCGGAGTACCAGCGCCGCCGGATCGTCCTGGGCTGCGAGAGGCGCCGCAGCGATCAGCGCGATGCCCGCAGCAATATGCATGAGCTTCTTCATTTTTTCTCCACTTCATCGCGATGGGCCGAGCCCGTCGGGGCGGGGCCTTACATCTAATCTTCTACTTTTCGGTCCTGCGCACCACAAAATCCCAATCTGGGGGTGGCGGCTCTACCAGATGAGCCTCGCACCGACCGACGTAGACCTGACTCGGCCCGTCGCTCGGACACGCCTCGAGCGCCGCCGCAAAGCGATCCCGAGCTCCGGCCCAGTCGTGCTTCTTGTAAGCAGCCATACCGTCCTCATAGGCCACTAGAGCGTCTTCTTTCGCCCCCGAGAGCTCGACGCCCGCAAGTTCGAGGACCTCGTATACGAGCACGGGTTTTTCCTTGCCCTTCACCGCGATCAGGTCCAGCTCGCGCACGCGAAACGCGCCTTCGCTCACGGCAGCGAGCGTGAACTCGGAGCACATGTTGAGCGTGTCGTAGGACTTGTTCGCCGGCTCGAGCCGCGCCGCGAGATTGACGGCGTCGCCAATCGCGGAGTAGTCGAAACGGTTCTCCCCACCCACGTTTCCCACGACGGCGTCGCCGGTATTGACGCCGATGCGCACGACCAGGTCTTCGTGGTCGGGATCTTCGGCTCGCCAGCGATGGTTGAGCTCGTCCATCTTTCTCTGGGACAAGACCATCGTACGCAGCGCCCGATCGGCGTGGTCGGGCAGATCCTTGGGCGCGTTCCAGAATGCCATGATGGCGTCCCCGATATACTTGTCCAGCGTGCCGCGCTCGTCCATCACGACGGCCGTCATCTCCGTGAGATATTCGTTCAGCTTCGCGATCAGCTCCTGCGGATCCAGTCGCTCGGAAAGGGCCGTGAAGCCGGCCAAGTCGGAGAAGAGCACCGAAAGCGGACGCTTCTGGCCGCCGAGTTGAAGTAGTTCGGGGGAGTCGGCGATGTCCGCGACCACCTCGGGCGAGACGTACATACCGAACGCGCTCTTGATGAAGCGCTTCTCTCTCCCCTCGACGACCGCGACGTAGCCGACGGTGCCGAAGTAGGACAGCACACCCCCCACGATGGGCGGGACGATCGGCACCCAAAGGAATCGCTGGCTGAAGTCAGCGACTTGTAGGCCCGGCGCCACATAGGCCCCGCCACTCCAGGCCCACATCGCGTAGACAACGACTCCGAACAAGGCCGCCACGGTTACGCCGCCACCGCCGATGCCACCCCAAAACGCGGCTCCGCTCGCGACGAGTGCAACCGCGAACAGCATGAGCAGCTCGTAGCCATCGGACAAAGGCCGCACGTAGTCGCTGTCCAGCATGTTCTGCAGTGCGTTGGCGTGGAGCTCCACGCCGAACATCCAGGAGTAGGCTTCGTCTGCTCCGAAAGTGTCGAGCGAGTCGCTGGCGGGTCGTTGTCCGAAGAAGGGCGTGCGAAACTTCTCGGAGTCGTGAAAGCCGGAGCCCAGGATGACGATCTTGTCTTCGAAGAACTCGGGCTGCAGCATCGCGATCAGCGCGGCCTCCGCAGACGCGATGGCCTGGAACGTGCCTGGCAGATCCGTCGAGACGGTGCTCGACGGCGGCCCGACGTACCGCAGCCGAAACGCGAGCAGGCTGCCTGCTGAGCCCTCGACCGCCTCACCGGGCTGGACGGCCTCGGGCGCCGCGAAGAGAAGCTCTGGCACCACGCCCACGTTGTCGGGCATTCCCTCCAAGCGCATTCTCCCTAATCCCAACGTCTGATCCAGGAGTGAGTCGACGTCCAGGCCCCTCGCATGCGCGTACATGGCGAGGCTGAACGACGGCTCCAGCCGCGAACCGGAACGAACCGCTAGAGCGCCGTCGCGGAAGGTCTCGAACGCACTCGGAAACTCGGCCGCCCCAATGTCCGCGGCGACAGACGAGAAGAACGGATGTGGCTTCTGCAGAACCGGCCCAGAGTCGGTCTGTATGACTGGGGCCACCAGGACGACATTGCCCGCTCGCTCCATCGCCTCCCGCAACAGATCGTCCCCGCCGTCCCAGGAGTTGAGCTCCGGATACGGACGGTCGAGGAACACGTCGATGCCGATGGTGCGCGCGCCCGCCAGGGCGATCGCGTCCACGAGATCGGCGAGATACCGGCGAGGAAAGGGCGACATATAGGGCCACCCGTCGATGGAGTCCGTCACGCTCGCTTCGTCGAACAAGACAAGCGTGATCGGGCTCTCCCGTGTACTGCCGGCAGCTGAAAACGACTCGGCCGTGGTCTGCTGCCATCGATCCAGGAAGCGGTTCTCCAACGCCTCCACGCCCGTGTTGCCTCCGTATTTGTCAGCCAGCGTGGCCAGCCCGGCCGACGACACCACGATGAGCGCCAGGGCCAGGAGCCGTTGGTACTTCACCTCGACTCCTGGCCCTGCCAGTCGACCTTTGGACGACGCGCCCCTCTCATGCGATCAGTTGCGCTCAGTTGTGGATGTCGTAAACGATCGAGGCCGTGGCCCAAGAGTCGAGGCGTACCGCACCGTCCTCGCTGCCGACGACCTGTTTGACCGCCTCAGTCACGACCTGCGCGAACTCCGTGCCGCCGTATGCATACGTCTCACCGTCTCCGATCCGGATTCCGAGGGGCTCCGCGGTAACGAAGACCCGTACCATGCCGCGTCCGGCCGGCTCGAGCGCCATCAGCTCGACCCCACTGTCCGAACTCGGGTAGGTCAACGAGCGCCCAGCTTCGATGCGCAGAGACGGTTGGTCCCCGTTCGGTATCAGCATCGCCACGGTGCCGTCGGTACCGAGGTCCACGAGCGTCACGTAGCCGGCGCGTTCCGACCTGACGGTAAAGGTCAGGGTCGCGCCGAGCCCCAGGTCGGTCATGCCTCCCGAGATCTCGAGCTCGACGCCGAAGCGCTGCCCGGGGTTGTCCATGTCGGCGAGGCGCCTGGCCGCCGCTTCGCGCTGGAGGGCTTCGCTGAGCGGCTGGCCAGCGTCGGCCCCGATGGGCAGCCCGTCGTGACGGATGAACCCGTCCGAACCCACGATGCGGGTCTCTTGCCCCTGACGCCGAATGATCAGGTGGCTGAACGTGTTTTCATCCTCGATGAGTCTGACCCCGGTGTCGTCCCCGAGTGCGGACCGAAGGGCCGCAATCGCCTCGGAGTCCGCGCTGCCGAGATTGACGAGCAGAGGGGCGGTGGAGTAGCGAAAGGCGGTCAGGCGAGCGCGGTCGCCCTCGCTGACCGATCCGCTCGCTATGCTCACCGAAGTCGTGCGCTGTCCAACCGCCTCGACGACGAGCCTCGCTCCGTCTTCGGTCTCCAGCAGGGATCCACGCGTGAGACCCAGGGCCATGCCGCCCGCGAGTTCGGCGCTCGATCCCGCCACGCTCGTAATCGGGATCGCGCCGTCGATGGCGCCCCCATCGGCGCCTTCGACGAAGAAGAGCGGGAGATCCTTCATGCCAACGTCTTCGGAGATCTGCGGATCCTGCTGGAAGCGGTTCCGCTTCAGAGCCTCGTATGCCCTGTCGAACGCGTCCTCGTAGCTCGCGTCGGCCGGCGCACGCCAGAACTCGCGGACCAAGTACGTGGTGAACGCTCCTCCATGGAACGGCTCCGCTCCATCCTCCGCCGGGAAGAACGCGTCCACGGCCTGCTGGAAGGGCGCCGCCGCCGCCAGCTCCAGGACCCGCGCCCCGTCCGCGTCGAAACCGGACTCGTCGTCCTGACCCGGCAGGGCCCGCCGGGAAACGGTCGCGGGCTTCTCGATGCCATTGATGTCGCGACCCAGAAGCCGTCCCCGGCTGAAGGGAGTCACGGATCGAGTGCCGGTACCCGAGTTACAGTTGTCGAGAATGACGAGCACGTTTCCAGCGGGCAGCATCGAGAGCCACTCGTTGAACGTATCATCACTGATGTCGAATTCGGTGCTCGTCGGACTCACGTCCGCTGGCGCGAGCGTTTCGTCCAGGCCGTCCGGTTCGTCGCCGCTCTCGTCCCACATCTGGGAGCCGTGCCCGGCGAAGAAGATCACGACGTTGTCGCCCGGACGTGCATTCGTTACGAGCCAGTCGGTGATGCCCGACTCGATGGCGGCCCGGGTGGCGTCCTGATTCAAGAGCATCTTGACGTTCTCTTCCGGGAAGCCCTTACCCATGACGAGCACGTCGCGGACGGCGCGAGCGTCGTGCTCGGCGCCGGGGAGGTCACCGCCCTCGACGTCGTCGAACTCGATATAGTCGGTGATGCCGATCACGAGCGCCCAGTGCGTCGAGGCGGTACGGTCCGCGGGTCCAAACGCCATCAGCGGTGTCGCGATGAGGATCACCAAGAAGGATGCAAAGCGTCTCACGTCTATCTCTCCAGCTTGATATCGATTCCTTCCGCGGCCGCTTCCATTTCAACGGCGCACCCTCGCGAGAGGGCGTTATCGCGGACTCGGTTCACGATCTCCTCCAGCTCGTCGTCCGAGCGGGTGGGGTCGTGGTGGAAGAAGAGCAGTTTCTTGACTTCTCCTTCCTCGGCCAGTCGCAACGACTGGGTGAACGTCGAGTGTCCCCAACCAACGCGGGCCGGGTACTCCTCGTCGGTATACATCGAATCGTGAATGAGCAGATCGGCCCCGCATACGAAGTCGACGAGTCGCTGGTACCAGCCGTCGTCCATCTCGTACATATCGCCTTCGATCTCGTCGTCGGGGATGAAGCAAATGACCTTGCCACCGACCTCGATCCGGTACCCGATGACGTACGACGGGTGCTTGACCCTCATGGTGCGCAGCGTCGCCGCTCCCACCTCGAGCGTGCCCTCGTTAAGGTGATCGAACGACATCGTCGCCGCGACCACACCGAACGGGACAGGGAAATAGATCGGACCCATTTGACCCGCGAAGAGGCTCCGCACGTCGATGTTGTTCTGCTTGGGTCCGACGATCTTCAGATCGATGTTCGGGTTGTACAAGGGCGCAAAGAACGGGAAGCCCTGGATGTGGTCCCAGTGGAAGTGCGTCAAGAAGATGTGGTGGAACTCGCCAGCTTCCTCGAGCAAAGCCAAGCCGAGCTCCCGCAGCCCAGATCCCGCATCGAAAATCAAACGTTGATCCCCATGCCGGACCTCGAACGACGTGGTATTGCCGCCATAGCGTGACGTGCGAGGACCGGGGCTCGGAATGGAGCCACGCGTCCCCCAGCAGCGCGCAGTGACGAGAGCGGCAGCGCCGACGGCCTCGGGGGCCGACGACGACACGTCGATTGCCGGATCCAAGAGCTGTTTTCTCCCGAAGTTTAGAATCTGAGCGGACGCGCGTGCGCCCTCCTCAATGTACACGTCACCCAACCGGGATCGCGAGGATAAAAGGCGGGGGGACCCACGTCTCCCTTTCCACGTGCCTTTGTGTATTCCTACATTGGGGTCCCCCTGAGAGGGGGATGTGCCAGCGATGCCTTGCAAAGCACTCGGAGACAGAGAGCCCGTGTCTGAGAACGAACATGGATGGTCCACGGAGGAAGTCATCGCCCTGCTGCACAGGGTCGATCTTTTCGAAGGCCTCCCCCACGAAGACCTGGAGGGCATCGCGTCGATCATAGGCGGCGTCACGATAGAGGCAGGCGAGTTCCTCTTCGAGGAAGGCGACCCCGGTCACGACTTCTACGTCGTATTCAACGGCGCGGTCGAGATCTCGAAGGCGCGCCCCGACGGCACCGCGGAAAGGCTCGCCACCCGCAGGAAGGGTGACGGCTTCGGTGAAATGGCCCTGCTCAACGACGCTCCGCGCTCCGCGAGTGCCCGGGCGGTCGAGCAAACGCAGTTGGTCAGCGTGAAGCGTGACGACTTCCAAGCCCTGCTCGGCGGTGATTCACTCGCTCTGCGCATGATGCAGGTCCTGTCGAAGGCGCTGCGCGCCCTCAGCATACGGTTCGCGAGCACGGGGAAGGTGCAGGATGAGGGCCCGAGCGCGCGCAGCGACGCATTCGCCATCAGCCGCGTGATGCAAGCGGGCCTGCTTCCCCGCACCGCGCCCAAGGTGGAGGGTTACGATATCGCGGCCGGGTCGACTACGGACGACGACGGCCGCGGTTCCTCGGCCTGGGACTGGATCGAGTTCTCGGACGGCCGGACGGCGCTGCTGACCATCGACGTCATGCAGGATGGATTTCCACCCGCGCATCACCTCGGCGTAGCCCGGGCGGTGCTCCGGGCGCTCTCGGCCGACACTTCGTCGATCGCCGACCTGTTGCGGCGCGGCAACGAGGCCCTCGCAGCCGCCGGGGTGGACGGCCTGGAGCAGTTCGTGCAAGTGGGCTTGCTGGTCGTTGGGGCGGAGGGCCTCGAATGGGGTAGCGCAGGACGGGTCCCCGGCGGGATCACGCGGCGCGACGGCAGCTTCGAGGAGTTCGGCGCCCACGGGCCACCGCTCGGGATGATGGGCGGCTTCAAATACAGCGTGCAGAAGTTCTCCATGGGCGCAGGCGACACCGCGTTCGTGCTGTCACATGGATCGCAGGGCCTCTTTTTGGGCGCGGCCGACCTACTCGCCCAACTTCATGGGAAGCTGGCGGGTGAGATGGTGACCTCGCTGCACAACGGAATCCGAAAGGCACAGGGAGAGGACCGGAGCGAGACCTCCGTCCTCTTCGTGCGAAAGACATAGAAAGCTCAAAGGAGAAAGCATGGCAGTCACAGAGAAGGACGTGCGCAAAGCGCTCAAATCGGTGAAGGACCCTGATCTCGGATTGGATCTGGTGGTTCTCGGGTTGATCTACAAGATCGAGATTGAGGAGAACCATGTCAAAGCGACCATGTCACTCACATCCCCCTTCTGCCCCGTGGCGGGCGAGATGGTCGAAAACGTGAAGACGGCGATCGAGGAGATGGAGGAGGTCGAGGAGGCGGAGGTCGAACTAACGTTCGATCCGCCCTGGACGCCGGACCGAATCGCGCCGCTCATCCGCGCATCGCTCGGCCTCTAGCAGCCTTTCCCGGCAGCTCGCTCGGAGCCAGCGCCCTCGCCCCAGGCATTGCCAGCCGCCCGGCATCCAATAGACTTATTACACCCTGGCGTTGACCGGAGTAAAAGTGTCATAAACGAGAGGTCCCATGGCGCCGTTCACCGAAGACGAACTGAAGAAGAAGGTCCAGGAAGGCTACATCGTAGAGTCGGTCGAAGAGATGACGGAGGGTTACAAGAAGGCCCTCACCGTTCAGCTCACCGTGCAGGCCGACACCGAGCTCATGAGTGTACCCGCCTACTGGATGGCAGCGCGCTACGCGCCGTCCACCAATACGCAGGTGAGCGCGCACGCGATCATCCAGGACGAGTTGGCGCACGCGAACATCGGGTACCGTCTTCTGGAGGACATCGGCCAGTCCAAGGAGCAGTTGATCTACGGCCGCCAGCCTCACGAGTTCAAGCACCCGTATGGATTCGACCAGCCGCTGGAGAACTGGGCCGAACTCGTCGTGGCCAACGGCTTCTTCGATCGTGCCGGCATCTGCTTGCTGTCGGACGTCTATCAGAACACGTCGTACGGCCCGCTCAAGCGCGCGCTGGTGAAGATCGACATGGAGGAAACCTTCCACCTGCGCCACGGCGAAGTCTGGATGCGGAGGCTCACGAAAGCCGGCGGTGAAGCGAAGGAGATGGTCCAGCGGGCGGTCGACTGGATGTTCCCCATGACCATCGAGTGGTTCGGGCTCCCGGACAAGTTGAAGCGCCATGCCGGTCAACTCGGCTACAAACTCAAGGGCCTCACGAACGACCAGCTACGCCAGACATGGATGGCGTCGACCGTACCGCTCTGCGAGCAGCTGGGACTCGACGCCCCAGCTCACTGGGACGAGCAGAAAGGGGAGTTCGTGCTCGACTACCCCTTCCCCTGCCAGTACGACCCCGCGGAAAAGCGTTGGGCGTTCGACGAAGGCGAGATCTCTTGGGACGATGTCTTCAAGCGATGGAAGGGCCGTGGTCCCATGAACGAGATCTACGTCGAGTCTGTGCAACGCTCGCGTGGTGATGTGCAGCGGTGGCTGAACGGCGCGGTCGCCTGAAGACGCTGAACCAGATGACTGGACCGACACCCCTTCCTGTTCTCGGCGGCCCGAGTCCCGGCCTGCCAGCCCACATCTCGATTCACATGAGCGGTGGGCGCGACGTTTGGACCGGTCCGCTGGCATCCACACCCGCAGATCCGCTGGCGGCCACGTGGACCGCGCTGAACGAGGTGCTCGACCCCGAGATCCCGATCAGCGTCGTGGAACTCGGCCTGATCTACGGAGTCGAGCTCGAAGAGGGTGTGGTGACGGTGCGCCTGACATTCACGGCCACGGCGTGCCCCTGCATGGGGTTCATCCGCGAGGACATCAGCGATCGGCTCGAGCAGGAGCCGTGGGTCGAGCGGGTCGAGATCGTGGAGGTGTGGGATCCCCCTTGGACGAACGACAGAATCACAGACGAAGGGCGAGCCAGGCTCAAGCAGCTCGGCGTCGGCGTCTGACCGGACGGAGACCGATACGGATCGATGATAGAGATTACATACGACGTATTCGCGCGTAAGAAACGAGGGGACACACTCCACCACATCGGATATGTGGACGCCCTCGACGACGAAACGGCCAAAGTGTACGCGTGGACCACCTACGACGAAGAGAACTGGTTCGAAATGTGCGTGGTGCGACGCTCGCAGATCATCCCCGTCAACCGAGACGAGGGGCCGTTCGCCAAGACCTCGGGAGACGCGGCATGAGCGCTCTGATCAGCGTGGAAGCGCTCAGCGCCGAAGGCCGAGCGGCGCTCGAACGCCTCGTCCTCGGACTCGCGGACAGCAAACGGCTCATGGGCATTCGTTACTCGGACTGGGTGGTCGGCGCCCCGTCGATCGAAACGGGGATCGCGACTTCGTCGATGACTCAGGACGAATGGGGCCACGCACGGTTGTTGTACGCGATGCTCAAACACCTGGGCGTCGACCCCGTCGAGGTCGAACACAACCGCGGGGCAGACGAGTACGCCAACCTGAGCCTGCTCGACAAGCAGTTCGAGAACTGGGCCGCATTGGTGACCGCGATGGTCGTTCTCGACGGCGCACTGTCGGTCGTGCTGCGCGGCTTCTCGGAAGGCACCTTCGAGCCGGCCGGACTACGCGTGCCGAAGATGCTGGCCGAGGAGCAGTTCCACGTCAGCCTCGGCTTCGCGTGGTACCGTCGCCTGGCCGCGGCTTCCGACGAAGCACGCTCGCTGCTTCGCGATGCCACGGACGCCCAACTGCCAGCGACACTGGCTTGGTTGGGAGCCGACGACGCGCCCGCCAAAGTGCTGGTCGAGCTGGGTGTCATGCCGACCGCGACGGCGCTGACGACGTCCTTCCAAGAGTCGGTTGGGGACGTGTTGGCGAGCTGCGCCGTGGATGTCGGCGCCGTCGAGCCGGCCTCCAACTGGGACTCCGCACGCGGCCGCGCTACCGGACGGCCCGATGCGGAGTCGGTCGAACGGGCTCGGGGTGACAGAAACCGCTCGCTCTTCGTCGAGTAGTGTCGGACAAGGCCCAGGGGCAAGCCTCTGGCTTCGATGCACGGGCACGGGAAAGGGAGACCCCCGACACGATGCCGCGCAGCCCCGAATGTCCGTTCTGCGAAGGCCGGGAGACGGAGATCATGAACGCGTTCGGCGCTCACGCGTCCATCAGCTCCTACTGGTGTCGGGCGTGCGGATCGCCCTTCGAGATGATGAGGTGGAGGTCCTGAGCTGCTCTAGGCCTCGGGCCTGAGCTACGCCTCGATCAACTCCACGTCCTCGAGAAAATCCTTCAGAGGATTGGCGACGGCCACGGCGCGCTCCCGGATCGCATCGGGCAACGCTTCCCCAATCGGTTCTTCGCCCTTGAGATGTCGCGACACGGCCTTTCCGAGCAAGCCGTCGGACTCCGCGGCGGCTTGGTGGTACTCGGCGTACCGCGCGCTCACGCGCTGCTCGAACAATGGCAGCTGCGACTCTGGCGTGCCGTGCTCGACCATGTCCTCGAATACAGCCCGGTGGAGCGCGTCGAGGCCCTCGCGTATCCTCTGATCCGGAGCCCGGCCGAGAAATGCGAGTTGCGCTCCCCTCGTATGGGCCCACATGAAAAAGATCAAAGCCTCTTCGGCTGTGCGATGCGCCGCCCCAACCTCGTCTGTTACAGTGTCGACATCGGGCAAAGGCGTTTCTACGTCTTCTCGGGAGACGAAGTCGGAGAAGCTCTCCCAAACCAAGCGCGCCAGACTGTCGCCCAACTCGCCAGGAGTCATCGTTTGAGGGGCCCTGAATTCGTGTATGTCGTCCATGATCGCACTCGGCAAGTCTCGTTCCTCTTCATTTTTGTTAGATATGTCCCACAATTCGGAGTCAGGACCGGGAAGTGTCAAGCTTTTCGGTCATCAGGACGAATAAATAGGAGAGCTTGATGATGCTTCAATCATTGGGAGTCAGCGTGAACCTTAGACGATCGGGCGTCCGGATGGCCGTGCTGGCGACCTTGACCGTTTCGGCGGGCTGTGCCGCTGCGGTGATCGAGTTGCCCGAACCGCGCACCATCGTGATTCACTCGGGCGCGAGGCTGCGCACCGACCAGGCACGGATGCAGGAAGTCAACGAGTGGGTCACCCGCGAGACGAACAACATCATCGAAGACCCGACGTTCTTTATCGACCATCAAGAGACCGCGAGGGAGGTCTACGTCTGGGAACAGCTCTACGTCGCGGTGTCGCCGGGCGATGCGCAGGACTCCGCGAGCATTGCCATCGACACCAGGGCCTTCGACACCATCGCGATCCACCACATCTACGCGCACCTTCACTTGATGGTGGAGGTGGGCCGCCGAGATGAGTGGCTGCCGGAGGCGCTCGATGCGGTTGAGTACGAGCTCGAGAGGGCGATTCTCAAGCGCGTTTCCGATGCGTGGTTGATGGGGCGCACCGTCTTCGACTTTCCGCCGTACGGACCGCTGGACGAGTTGACCTATGCGAACGAAGCCGGCTTCCTGGATGCGTTCACGTTCACAGCCCGGCCCTCGGAGTTCGCCGTAGCCCGCGCCGAATGGGCGCGCGCGAACCCCGGCGAAACGGACCGCTACCGCGATTGGTTCCTGGAGACCTTCAGCAGAGAACCCCCAGGCCTACGCTCGCGGTGACATGAGGGAGCCTCGCGGTCTGGATGGTGCCAGCGCGGCGGTGGCGAGGCACATCAGGAGAGCGTGACTTCCCAGCGCAGGCCGATGGGGCCACCGTCGAGTTCCTCGATGTGAACGTCGATACGGCCGGTGCGCGCGAGCCGTTCGTCGCTCGGCTTGCCGCCGAAGATCGCGAAGCCGCTCACCCGTAGACGGCAGCTCTCCCCGGCGGGCCCGGTCGCGAGCATCTCGGCGTTTCTGAGAGACTTGATCGACGGCGCTTCACCCGACTGGAGCCGGAGACGTAGAATACGGCCCGAATGGGGCGCATCCATCGCGTCGAGCACGCGAAAGACCAAGCCCTGACCCGTGGCACTCTTGGTAGCACTCTTAGCAGACATGGTAAGGAAGACTATCCGTATGACACCACCGATGGAAGACGACGCCCCGAGCGAGCTACAGATGAAGCCCGACGAGATGTTGGCGTTGGCCCAAAGGGCTGCTGAACTCGTCGTGGCGCGAATCGAGAACCTGCCCCAGGAGCCAGCCTGGAGGGGTGGGTCGCGCTCTGAGCTGGAGCCCATCATGCGGGAGGACGCGCCGGAGGAGGGCCGACCGGCGGTAGAAGTGCTCGAGCGCGCCGCCAGAGAGATCCTTCCGATCGCGGGCCGCGTGGACCATCCCCGCTTCTTCGCATTCGTGCCTTCGTCTCCGACCTGGCCAGGGGTGCTGGCGGACTTCATGGCGGCGGGGCACAACATCTTCCAGGGCACGTGGCTCGGTGCGAGCGGCCCCAGCCAACTCGAGGTGGTCGTACTCGACTGGTTCCGCGATTGGATCGGATACCCCGACACCGCAGGAGGAGTCCTCACCAGTGGCGGGTCCGCGGCGAGCCTAGACGCCTTCGTCGCCGCGCGCGAGACAGCGGGTGCCCCGGAGCGCGCAACGGTCTACATGAGCGATCAGAGCCATACCGCCCTGATCAGAGCCGCGACGATCATCGGCGTCCGACCCGAATGTGTGCGTACGATACCGAGCGACGACCGATTCCGATTGGACATGTCGCACCTCGCGCGCATGGTCGCTGAGGATCGGTCTGCGGGGTTCAACCCGATCGCGGTCTGCGGCAACGCCGGCACGACCAACACGGGGGCGGTCGACCCGCTCGATGCGATGGCCGACTACTGCGAAACCGAGGGCATCTGGTTCCACATCGACGCGGCCTACGGCGGATTTGCGGTCCTGACCGAGCACGGAAAGAAGCTGCTCGAGGGGATAGAACGCGCCGACTCGATCGCGATGGATGCACACAAGTGGCTCTTCCAACCGTTCGAGGTCGGGTGCCTCATGGTGAAGGACGTGCGCAAGCTGGAAGCCGCGTTTTCGGTCCATCCGGAGTACCTGCAAGACACGCGTTGGGGTGCCGACCACCCGAACTTCGGCGACCGAGGCCTGCAGCTGAGTCGTTCCTTCCGCGCGCTCAAGATCTGGATGTCGATACAAACGTTCGGGATGGTCGCCTTCCGGCGGGCCGTGGGCCGGGGCATCGAGCTGGCCGCAAGGGCGGAAGCCTACGTGCGCGAGTCCGAGGTCCTTCAGATCGCGAACCCGGCGTCCTTGGGCATCGTGTGTTTTCGCGTAAACCCTCGCGGGATGGATCTCGGTGACGATCGCCTCGAGAAGGTCAATGAAGCGATCCAGGCACGCATCATCGAGAGCCAGATCGCGATGATGTCCTCCACCCGGCTCCGCGGCCTCTATTCCCTTCGGCTCTGCATTCTGAATCACACGTCTACCTGGGACGACGTACGCGAGACGCTGCAGTCGATCGAGGAATTCGGACGGGAGGCGCTCTCGGCGTGACGGGCTTACCGCTGCCGGACCTTCTCCTGCTGGCGGCGCTGCTCGTCGCGATGCCGGTCGTGGCGATGGCGCAAATCCCGCTCATCGGGGAGCGCACGATCGAGAGGCTGCCCGCCTACTGGAGCTCCGTCGCCATGCTGGCGATGCTGGGGGCGATCAGCTGGCTGGTCGGCACCCGCGCCGACGGCCTCGCGGCGATCGGGCTCACCTCGCTGGCTCCGGCGCCCTTCATCGGCTGGACGCTCGGCCTCACGGCAGCCGGGATCGGCATCATTGTCCTCTTCCGACACATCGCCCTGCTGCTCGGCGCGGATGAGAGCCCTCTCTTGCGGGCCCTGCTCCCGCGCGACCCACAGGAGCGCACCGTATTCGCTCTCCTTGCAGTGACGGCCGGCTCAGCAGAGGAGATCGCCTATCGCGGGTACGCGATCCCCGTGCTGATCCCGGCTGTCGGCTCCTTGGGCGCGTTGCTCGTAACGTCGGTCGTATTCGGCGTGCTACACGCCTATCAGGGCGCGCTCGGGATGGTACGGACCAGCTTGATGGGCGCCGCGCTCGCTGGTGGATTCCTGCTCTCGGGCTCGCTGCTACCCGCCATCGCAGCTCACATACTCATCGACCTTCTCGCGGGCATCGTGCTCGCCGACAGGTTGTTGCTACCTCTGGTCGACCCCGGGGTAGGCGATGAGCACCCACCCTTCCGCGAAGGCTGACCACACATGGAAGTCGACCTCGCCCTGATCGCCGACGCCGCTACGATAGACGGCTCGGGGAAACTCAACATCCTCGGGATCTTCGATCGGATCGGGACGTCACAGTTCCCGGCGAGACACCCTCACATGGTGCTCATCCTCCGCTTCATCGCCGGACTGAACGAGACAGGTAAGCACGAGGTCGGGATCGTACTGAAGGACCCAACCGGGCACGAGCTCGTCCGCGTAGACGGTGAGATGCAACTGGCCCCGGGACCGGCGAGCGTGGCTGGTGGCATTCGCGTGCCTCACGTGCTCAACCTCGACGGATTGGTTTTCCCCGTTCCAGGGCGATACTCATTCGATGTTCGCGTGGATGGGGAGCATCACGCGTCGCTGCCCCTGACCGTGTATGGGCCGGAGGCGTCCGCGATGGCTTGACCGACTCGAAACTGACGGTTCGAGAGCCCGGCCTCGTACTGCTTGCAGAAACAGTCGCGGGTGCCGATATGTAGATATAGGGAGAGGCCGTGCCACGGGGGCGCGGACAGCTTCGGAGATCATCTTGATCTTGCACTTCTCATATGAAGAATTGAGGGCGCTACGGACGGGCGCCGATGCATTCCTGGAAGGGGAAGGCTCGGCGGCCGGCGTGGTTCTGGCGCCGCCGGAGCGACGAGCACGCGTCGAAGCGTTGTTGCCGCTGCTGCGCGGCGACCTGTCGCTCTCCACGCTAGAAGAGTTGTGGGGGGTGCAATCCGCGGTGAGCGCGATCGTCGAGTGTCTCCGCGCGGAGATGGAGTCGGTCGTGGTAACCCTGCATGCGGCCGACGAAGGCGCGGTAGCTGCCTATTTCGATTTCGCCCACTCCCTCACCGTATCGCATCGCATCGGGGAAATGGCGAGCGAAATGTCGGCGCTCATCGAGTTGGTGACCGGGTCCCAACGGACCAGCGAAGCGGCCCGCGACTTTCAGTTTCCGGACTGACCTCGCGGTGACGTCCGACCGCGCTGCGGTGCTGGAGAAGATGCTCGCGCGCAATCCAGACGACTCGCGCTTGCGGTTCGGCCTCGCGCTGGAATACCTGCGTTCCGGCCGGTCCGCCGACGGCGTCCGGGAACTTCGCGCCTACCTCGCCGCTTCCGACGACGAGGGCAACGCCTGGGGTCGCTTGGCGGCGGCGTTGAACGAGATGGGCGAGGACGAGCAGGCGAAAGAGGCCTACCGGCGCGGCATCGAGGCTGCGAACCGTCACGGCCACCCGACGATGGCGGAAGAATTCGAGCAGATACTGGAAGGTCTGGACTCTTGACGGAGCCGGGACGGCGGGTGAACGGGCGCGAGTCGAAGGCCGGTTTCGAGAAGGAAGCGCTTCCGCACCTCGATGCGGTATATCGCTTCGCTCTTCGGCTATCGGGCGCACCGGACCAAGCGGAAGACCTGGTTCAAGAGACCTTCCTGCGGGCCTTCAAGGCCTGGGGGCAGTTCACACCGGGAACCGCCGCAAAGAGTTGGCTCTTCACGATCTGTCGGAATGTCTTCCTTTGCCGACAGGAACGCCGGCAACGCCACGATGAAATCGTGGTGGAGAACGTGGGGCGGGAGGGTCCGGGGCCGAACCCCATGAATCCGGTGTGGGCCTCGGTTGCCGGTGTGGACCCCGAAGGAGAGTTCTTCGAGTCGATCATGGACGAGCGCATCATCTAGGCGATCGACGACCTGCCGGAGGAGTACCGGACCGCGGTCGTGCTCTCCGACACGGAAGGGCTGCCGTACGCCGGTATCGCAGCGCTGATGGACGTGCCCGTGGGGACGGTGAAGAGCCGCCTCTTTCGGAGACGCCGACAGCTTCAGAAAGCCTTGTGTGATCATGCGGTCGAGATGGGATACATCGCGGCGCGCACTGGAACGGATGAGTAGTGTCGATGTCATTCTTGGATAGACTCAAGTCGCTCTTCTCGGCCACCGGCCAGGACGCCGGTAACTCTGGGTCGCCCATGATCACCTGCGAGGAGGCGCTCGGGGTGGTTCACGACTTCTTGGACGGGGAGCTCGACGGGGTCTCAGAGGAGCAGGTAAAGGCACATGTCGAGGTTTGCAGACGCTGCTATCCGCACCTCCACGTGGAGGAAGCGTTCAGGGAGGCGCTCTGTCACGCGGCCGCAGAAGAGCGGGCCCCGACCGCGCTCAAGGCCAGGCTGATGAAGCTGCTCGCGGAGGCTGACGCCTAACGATCCCCTGCCGCTTGCGGCCCCCCCGGGAAGGTGAGAATCTTCGGGCCGCGAAGCGGCTCCTCCGCGTTTTCAGGAGACGGAATGGCCACGGCCTCCAAGCGGGATCGGATTGTCATACGGCTCCTCGAAGAGGAGATGCGAGAGTCCTTCCTGGACTACTCGATGAGCGTGATCGTGCAGCGTGCGCTGCCCGACGTGCGGGACGGGCTCAAGCCCGTGCATCGGCGGATCCTGTACGCCATGTACGAGATCGGGTTGAACCCGGATCGACCGTACAAGAAATGTGCGACGGTCGTCGGCGACGTTCTCGGCAAGTATCACCCGCACGGAGACTCCGCCGTCTACGACGCGCTGGTGCGTATGGTGCAGGTGTTCTCGCTGCGCATGCCGCTGGTGGACGGACAGGGCAACTTCGGATCGATCGACGGCGATTCCGCCGCCGCGTACCGCTATACGGAAGCTCGACTGCAGGCGCTCGCCCTCGAGCTGCTCGACGACCTGCGCAAGGAAACCGTCGACTTCCAGCCCAACTTCGACAATCAGCTCACAGAACCGGTCGTGCTGCCGGCTCGTTACCCGAACCTGCTGGTCAACGGCTCCTCCGGCATCGCCGTCGGCATGAGCACCAACGTGCCGCCACACAACCTTCGGGAGGTCGCGGCAGGCGTGCGACAGCTCGTGGTGGACCCCGACTGCTCCGTAGACGACCTGATCAGGCACATCCCGGGACCGGACTTTCCGACCGCGGGCTTCATCGTAGGGACCGAGGGAATCAAGAAGCTGTACCGGGAAGGGCGCGGTAGGGTGATCATGCGCGCCCGCGTGGTGAAGGAGTCGCGGCGGGGAGGGAAGGAGCAGCTGGTCGTCACCGAGCTCCCCTACACGGTCTCGAAGACCAAGATCATCGAACAGATCACGAAGCTGTCGAAGGCCGGCCGCGCCGAGGACGTCTCCGACATCCGAGACGAAAGCGACCGCGACGGAATCCGCTTCGTGATCGAGCTCAAGCGCGGCGCCGACGCCGTCCAGGCGTTGAAGATGCTGCAGAAGCGAACCAGCCTGCAGATGACCTTCGGGGCGCATCTGTTGGCCTTGGACAAAGGGCAGCCCAAGGAGTTCGACCTCAAGCAGATGCTCGAGCGCTTCCGCGACCACCGCCTGGACGTCATCCAGCGGCGCTCGCGATACGAGCTCGAGCGAGCCGAAGCGGAGCGGCACACCGTGGAGGGCCTGCTCGCTGCGCTCCAGCACATCGACGAAGTCATCAAGATCATTCGCGGTTCGATGAACCGCCCTGAGGCCGCCGAGAGGCTCCGGGATCGCTTCGGACTCAGCGAGGCCCAGGCCGACGCGATCCTCAATTTGCGGCTCGCCAGGCTGACTGCGCTCGAACAGTCCCAGCTCGAGACTCGGATCGAGGAACTCGCGGCGACCATCGCGGAACTGAAAGAAATCCTGGCGTCCGAGGAGGTCCAGCTCCGCGTGATGCTGGAGGAGCTCGCCGCAGTGGTGAAGAAATTCGGCGATGCGCGGCGTACGGTGATTCTCGACGACGAGGACCGTGAGATCGAAACCGCCTCCGTCGAGCTGCAGCTCGCGGACGAGGACGTCGTGGTCACCCTCTCGCACGAAGGCTTCGTGAAGCGCATCCCGATGCACCTCTACCGCCGTAGGGTTGGCTCCGGCAAGGCGCTCGCGGGCATGGAGCGGTACGAGGACGACTACCTCGAGCGCATGTTTATAGCGCGGACCAGCGGCTGGATCCTCACGTTCACCGCCGGTGGCCATTGCCACTTCTTACCAGTGGACGACGTGCCGGAGAGCGCTCGAGCTTCGAGAGGCCGGTCGGTCTACTCGCTGCTCGAAGGCGCGGACCGGAAGGACCGCATCGTGGCGATGATCCCGGTGGAGGACCTCAGCGCCCCGGACCGCTACCTGGTCTTCCTCTCGCGACAGGGCGTCGTGAAGCGCACTCCGGTGTCCGGGTTCTCCAGCGCGCGGGCAGGCGGCGTGAGAGCCGCGGGCGTGAAGGACGGAGACTTCATCCTCGACGTCGCGCTCTCCGACGGGACCGCCGAAGTCATGCTGCTCTCTCGCGGAGGGAGGGCGATTCGCTTCCCCGAAGAGGAGATCAGCGTCGTCGGGCGCACCGCTCAAGGCGTGAGGGGCATGACGCTGAAGGGCGACGAAGTCGTGGGCATGCTCATGATCCGCCGCGACAGCACAGTGCTCACGGTGAGCGAGGACGGGTCGGGCAAACGCACACCGGTCTCCGACTTTCCGCTTCAGAAACGCGGCGGCCTCGGAACCCTCGCCGTCTCGGGGGGAGCCGACGCCTCCCCAATCGTCTGCGCACTCGAGGTCCTCGAAGCCGACGAGGTCATGATCGTCACGGCGGGCGGACAGGTGACCCGCGCCGCGGCGGACTCGGTCCCCATTCAGGGTCGAAGGACACAGGGCCGCCGCATGGTCGAGGTTCGCACGGGAGATCGAGTGGTCGAGGTCACCCGCGCTCAGGGACGAGGTGGGGCCCCGGCCCACGAATCGGTCGGCGCTGATGACACGCTCTCCCCGGATGGAGAGGGGCAACTCGACCTGCTCTGAGGCCGACAGGCGCCCCTCTTGCGCCGATCCCCATGCTAGCTAGTTCTTCTATATAGCAGCCTATCGCACTTCTACATAGCTGCGGGACAACGCCGATGAGCCCACGCCCCCTTGGATACGCCACGCTCGCCGTCCTGCAGGCGCTCGCCGACGGCCATCAGTACGGCTTCGACGTGATCGACCATACGGGCCTACCCAGCGGCACCGTGTATCCCGCGCTCTCCACCCTGACTCGCAAAGGACTGGTGGAGTCCCACTGGGAAGAAGAGGGCGTAGCGCACGCGGACGGCCGTCCTAGAAGGAAATACTACGAGGTCTCCGCCGAGGGTTCGACAGCCTTGAGGGAAGCGATGGAGCGTTTCGGAGCGCTCGGTCTCCGTGCGTCACCCGTCACTCCAAAGGTCATCGTCTGATGAGCGCCACCCCGGACGGAGCACTCGAGCGGGCATGCCGGGGCATCATCGGGCTCGCCGGGCTGTTGGTCCCGGGCGGCCGTCGCTCAGGATGGCGCTAGGAATGGGAAGCGGAGGTGTGGCACCACCTCCACCACAAGGGGAACGGATCCGGCGCGCTGTCGGGCGTCGCTTTGCTGCTGAGGTGCCTGGGCGCCTTTCCGCACGCGCTTTGGGTCTGACGGGAGGGGTGGACCATGGATGGAATACTACAGGACCTGAGATTCGCCGTGCGCACGCTCGCGCGTCGACCGATGTTCACGCTCGTGGCGGTCGCCACGCTGGCGTTGGGAATCGGTGGAAACACCGCCGTATTCAGCGTCGTCAACACGGTGCTGCTGAGACCGCTGCCGCTGCCCAACTCGGACCGGCTCGTTTGGGTTTGGGGCCGGGAGTTCAGTGGCCGCCCCACCGCGTCGGTTTCACCGCCCGACTTTCTCGACTACCGGAAAGGTGTCACGGGCTTCGAGGAGTTCGCGGCCTACACGTCCTTCTCGAATCTCGTGGTCTACGCGGACGGCGATCGACCCACCGAGCTCACGACGCAGAGCATCACGCACAACTTCCTGGCCGCGCTCGGAGCGAGTCCCGCGCACGGACGCGTATTCACGGAAGAGGAAACCATGAGTGCGGAGGCCGAGGTGGCGATGATCTCCCATGGCCTGTGGGACCGGCTCTACGCCCTCGATCGCGGCGTGCTCAGGACGTCACTCCGCCTCGACGGCGTCCCATACACCGTGGTCGGGGTAATGCCCGAAGGCCTCTCGTTTCCCGGGGCCGACGTGCTACTGCCGCTCACCTTCGGCGCGGACTGGTACACCGGACGCCAGGCCCACTTTCTTCGACCCATCGGTCTGCTGTCGGACGGTGCAGGCCTGTCCGACGCGCAGGCCGGACTGGACGCCGTCTCCGCTCGGCTAGAAGCTGCGTACCCCGATACCAACGATGGCTGGTACGCGATCGCACGGCCGCTGCCATCGGTGTTGGTGGGGTCCTCCGTCCGCTCCGCACTGCTCATGCTCTTCGCGGCGATCACTTTCGTTCTTCTGATCGCTTGCGGCAACGTCGCGAACCTGCTGCTCGCGAGGGCGGTCGGACGTCGGGGCGAGGTGGCGGTCCGCTCGGCGTAGGGTGCCTCTCGCGGGCGCATCGTTCGCCAGCTCGTGACCGAAAGCGTGATTCTCGCATTGGCGGGCGGAGTCATGGGCGTGCTCGTCGCCAAGCTGGGTGTGCTCGGATTGATGAGGATCCAGCCGGGCAACATCCCGCGCATGGATGATGATGTGGCACTGGACGGCACCGTGCTCGCATTCAGCGCCGGGGTGTCCATGCTCGTCGGACTGCTCTTCGGGCTGGCGCCAGCGCTGGGGCTCACCTCGCGCAACGTCCGGGCGGGATTGCGCGCGGTGGGACGGGACCGACTGGGCGGTAACGGTCGATTGCGCAACGTGCTGATCGGCGGTGAAGTAGCGCTGTCGTTCGTGCTCGTGACGGGAGCCATCCTGCTGACGCGCTCGTTCAGCGAGCTCCGCTCTGTGGATCCGGGCTTCGACTCGGCGGGTGTGGTAGCGATCTCGCTGAGTTTCCCGGAGGGTGACATGCCGGAGTTGGAGTCGGTAACCGTTGCGCTCGACCGCGTGACCGAACGCGTGGCTGCCCACCCTGGCGTCGAGGGAGTCGGAGCGGCGACGGTCGTGCCCTTCAGTGGCAACGGGGGCGACACATACGTCTACGCGGAAGAGCGGCCACCCGAGCAGATCCGGAATATCCAGAACACCGCGTTCATCAAGTTCGTGGACGAGGACTACTTCTCCTTGCTCGGCGTCCCTCTGCTGCGCGGTCGCGCCTTCGCGCATACCGACGCCCCGGGGACCGAGCCGCTCGTGGTGATCAACGAGGCACTCGAGCGCCGCCTATTCCCGAACGAAGAAGCGATCGGCAAGCGCATGGTCGCCGCGATCAACATCGACTCCATGACGGCCGTCGCGGCGATCGGCGTGGCGAAGGACGCGCAGCAATTCAACCTCAGGACCGCGGCGCAACCGGAGTTCTTCCTCTCCACGCGGCAGTATCCGCGGCGGGGCGTGCGCCTTCTCGTGCGAGGCAAGGAGGGCATCTCCCCTCCCCTTGATGAACTCCGCGCCGCGATCTGGGAAGTCGATCCGGGCCAGCCACTCACTCGCACCTCCGACGTGGAGCAGCTGGTCGGTGGCTCTCTGGCGCCGGGTCGATTCCAGGCGCTGCTATTGGGCCTATTCTCCCTGCTCGCCGTCGGCTTGGCGGGCGTAGGCGTGTACGGCATTCTCGCCGAAGGAGTGAACGAGCGCGGACGCGAGATCGGCGTTCGTATGGCGATGGGTGCGCGACCGTCCTCGGTCGTGAACGAGGTGGTGCAGCGCGGGCTCAAGATCGCGGCTGCAGGCATCGTGGTCGGGGGCATCGCGGCGTTCGGCACCACCCGAGTGCTTTCGAACCTTCTTTTCGGGGTCGGTCCTCGCGACCCCTACGCATTCCTATTGACCCCGCTCTTCTTGTTGGCGGTCGTGGTGCTGGCGAGTTGGATTCCGGCTCATCAGGCCGCGCGCGTGGATCCCTCGACGGCGTTGCGGTCCGACAGGTAGGGCAGCGTCGCGATCGCTGGGCCCATTCGCTGGGGCGGGAGGCTAGTCCTCCCGCCCTAGAGGCGTCAGGTACACCGTCTGCGCCCCTCCAGCCGCAAGCCGGAGCGTCACTTGGCCCGCGAGTTCGGTCACGCGGCGCAGACCGTCCGCATTGACGCGGGACCAATCGTCCGAGGGCCTGTGGTAGTCCGCGTGTGAATTCGTGAAGAAGTGTAGGACCGGAATCCCCGCCAAGTAGAAGGACTGGTGGTCCGAGGCGCCGTACCCTGTGGGCACACGAGCGATCTCGAGTGGGCGACTCATGCCCGCGCTCGCAAGGTCGACGATTCCGCCCCACTCCTGCGCGGTACCGACGCCTAGAAGGGTGAGCCTGTCTTCGCTCATTCGGCCGACCATGTCGAGGTTGAGCATCGCCACGGCACTACTGAGATCGAGCGTCGGAGCCGTGACCCAGTATTTCGAACCCAAGAGCCCACGCTCTTCACCGGTAAAGGTCATGAAGACGACGCTCCGGCTCGGGCGTTGGCCTAGGGCAAGCACCCGTGCGATCTCGAGAACCGCAGCGGTTCCGCTCGCGTTGTCGTCGGCGCCGTTGTGTACGACCCGGGCGGCGGGCACCAGAGAGCCCTCGCCCCCAAAGCCGAGGTGATCGTGGTGCGCCCCGACGATCACATACTCGTTTCGGAGCTCGGGATCACTGCCGCGGTGCCGCGCCAACACATTGCGTGCCTCGACGGTCGTCGCGCGTCCGTCCGTCGACACCGTCACACGCGAAGACGCCCGCGCCGCAGCGCGGATCTCGTCCGCCACCTCAGCGCTCACGACCGCCACCGGGATCGGAAGGGGCTCCCTGATCTCTCCCGCGAGTGACGGCAGCGGCCTCCCCGCTTGGGCCACTACCAGGACGCCTGCCGCCCGCCGCCCGGCCATGACCCTCGCTTTGAAGTGCGGGCTGCCGCGCATCGAGCCGCCGCGAGGGTCGTCGGGATCACCCCACTCGAGCACGACGATCTTCCCCGTCAGGTCGATGTGCGCGTATCGGTCGTCCGGGCTTCCTGGGCGGCTGAGGCCGTGCCCCCCATACACGAGTTCGCGTTCGAATCTGCCGCTCGCCGAGAAGCCGAGCGGTGTCCAGTCGTTTTCCACTTCGTACTTGGTCCCGTCGACGACGAGCGCATTCACATCGCCGAGCTCCGACCCCTTTCGCAGAGGGAAGCCTTGGAAGAAACTTCCATCCACGCCGGCGGGCTCGAGGCCCATGGCCCGGAACTGCCCGGCGATGTAGTCTGCTGCGCAGCGGGCGCCTTGGCTTCCGACTTCGCGGCCCTCAAGGCCGTCATCCGCAAGATACCGGACGTGCGCCATCGCCCGACCGTCCACATTCGGGGCGGCGCTGGGAGTTGGACAGACATCCTGCGCGGAGGCAGGTCGGGCAAGAGTGGGTTGGGCAAACGCCAGCAAAACGGCCGCAAGCGCGGCTTCGACGCTTTTGAGCGACATCTTTGTCATCTGGGAAGGAAGCTTTCGTGAATTATCGAGTTCTGTTTCTGACGGCGTCAGTGGGCCTGGTTTCCACCGCGTGTTCCGGCGAGGAGGCTACAGAGGCCGCCTCGGAGTCGGTCGAGGCCACCCCCAGTCTCGCCGTGGAAGGCGAAACGCGCATCCGTAGTATCCGACAGTTGACCTCGGGGGGCGAGAACGCCGAAGCCTATTGGGCGTTCGATGGCTCGCAGTTGATCTATCAGGCGAAGAAGCCCGGCGCGGAGTGCGACCAGATCTATATCATGGATCCGGAGACTGGCGACTCGCATCTGGTGAGCACTGGCGAGGGTCGCACCACCTGCTCGTACTTCTACCCGTCCGGAGACCAGATCCTCTACTCGTCGACGCATCACCACGACGCTTCGTGTCCCGTAGAACCCGACTTCTCGATGGGATATGTCTGGCCGATCTACGACACGTACGACGTCTTCGTCGCGGACGTCGACGGGTCGAACCTGCGCCAGCTGACGACCGAGGACGGGTATGACGCCGAAGCGACGTTCTCACCGACCGGGGATCGCATCGTCTTCACGAGCACTCGGGACGGTGACCTGGAGCTCTACTCGATGGCGCCGGACGGGTCGGACGTGCAGCGGCTCACCGACCGCATCGGATACGACGGGGGTGCGTTTTATTCTCCCGACGGCTCGAAGATCATCTGGCGCGCACACTACCCCGAGCCCGGTCCAGAGGCCGACGACTACCTGGCGCTGCTGGAGCAGGGCCTGATCCGGCCCGGCGAGCTCGACATCTACGTCATGGATGCGGACGGCTCCAACCAACGGCAAGTGACCGATGTGGGCGGCGCGAGCTTCGCGCCGTACTGGCACCCGGATGGAGAGAGGATCGTGTTCAGCTCGAACCACCACGACGACCAGGGTCGCGAGTTCGACATCTTCATGATCAACCTGGACGGCACAGGGCTGGAGCGCATCACGTCAGCGGAGGGCTTCGACGGCTTTCCGGTCTTCAGCGCAGACGGCCGCTACCTGGTGTTCGGTTCGAACCGCAACAACGGCGACTCGAGCGACACCAATGTCTTCATCGCGGAGTGGTCGGAGGGGGGCTGAACTCCGAGTAGAGCTCAAGGAACTGTGCGAGTATCCCATACGTGAGCCCCCAAACGACCTCTCCGGCGACGCGATAGCAGGGGAACTCTCGTGTCTCTCCCCCGAAAGGGATGCGCACGGTCGAGTGCGTTTCGGGCGCGCGTAGCTCGTCGAGCGGAACCCAAAAGACGTCGGCGACCTCCTGGCTGGCTACGTAGGCCTGGGCATCGGCTCCGACTCCGAATACGAAGGGCGTGATGCTGAGGCTTGGCAGCCTGGGCGAACGCGGCGCCACCACGGACAGACCGCCCAGCTGATGCGCCCCACGCTCGAGGTCAAGACCGACCTCCTCCAGCGTCTCGCGCATCGCGGTGGCGAGCAGCGTAGCGTCGACGGCGTCCCTGCGCCCTCCGGGCAGTGCCATCTGCCCCGACCATGGGTCCCGCTCGGAGCGCGCCCGCTTGATCAGCACCACGTGTAGGCCCGACGTGGCCCGCAGCACGAGCGCAACCGCTGCCTGAGGGCTCTCGCCCTCGAATGGCGGGGGGTCGCTCAGTCGCTCCGCGAACGAAGCGAGTTCGGCACCGATCAACGTGAATCGAGGGTCGGTGTCAGGAGGTACGAGAGACATCGCTCAGACCCCCTTGGTGTCGGGACCCCAGATGAGCTTGTGCACCTGAACCTGGAAGCGGACCGGAAGAGAATCTTCCAGGATCCACCCCGCGAGTGCCTCCAGGTCGAGCTCGCCCCACACCGGTGAGATCAGCAGCGCCCGCAGAGAACCGTCACCTATGCGTGCGTCGAGGCCGCGCTCGCGGATCGTCTGGCGGGTCCACTCGTAGTCGGCCCGGTCCTTCACCACGAACTTCACCTCGTCACGCTCCGTGAGGTGGTCGAGGTTGGCCCAGAGGTTGCGGGCGGTTTCCCCTGAGCCGGGGCACTTGAGATCCATGATCTTGTGCGCTCGCGGGTCGAGCGCAGCCACGTCGAACGCACCCGATGTCTCGACCAATACGGTATACCCCTCATCCAACAGCATGCCGACGAGCGGAAACGCACCAGGATGGGCGAGCGGTTCACCCCCTGTCACTTCCACCAACTGGGCCGGATGGCCGCGCACCTCCTCCAGAATCTGCGCGAACGTCATCTTGCTGCCGCCGTGGAACGCGTATTCCGTATCACACCACGTGCAACGAAGCGGGCACCCCGTCAGCCGAACGAACGTGCATGCCAGGCCGGCCCAGGTGGACTCGCCTTGGATCGAGTGGAAGATCTCGGTGATGCGCAGGAAGTCGCCGGCCAAGTCAGTCGTCGCCTCCGGCCTGCTGGCCGTAGTCGCGCCGCTGGCGCTCAATGGCCTGTTCGAGCAGCTCCTGGACTCGGTGGAGCGAGAGCCCCCCGAGCGATGCCTCCGCTTCGTCCCTGGTCTTCGCCTCTACCAGCGTATCGGATTCGACGTGTCCCACGATGCCGACGCCGGTCTGCGCCCAGCGCGGGAAGACGAGGTATCCGGCGAACGGTGACCGGAGGTCCCCTGTTTGCTGGATCTCGACGGAGACCGTATACGGGTGACCGTCGCTCCCCTCGTACGCCGGAGGGCGGTTGTGGACCGCGAAGTATCCGCCGAGCGAATGGTCGGATTCGGACATAGTCGGATTGTGAGAAAAGTCGCCGATCACCCTCCGCCGGCAGCGATCGAAGCTAGAAGAAGCCGCATTCGGGGGCTACTCGGTGCTTTCGGTTGTGACGGCGAATGCGCGTCTCTAGACTATCTGACCCTTCGGCCCCCAGGAGCCCACACCGATGCCCCGAAAGATGCGCGCGGCCCTCTTTGCCACATACGGCGGTCCCGAGGTCGTTACGATCGACAAAGTCCCGATTCCCGCGCCAGGCCCGGGGGAGGTTCGCATCAAGATCGAGGCCGCGGCAATGAATCACCTGGACCTATGGGTGCGCCGTGGACTGCCGATCGAGACACCGATGCCACACATCGGGGGGTCGGACATGGCCGGAGTGGTCGACGCCGTCGGTCCCGGCTCCGAGGCGGTGCCCATCGGAACGAGAGTGGTAGTCGATCCTTCGATCGCGTACGAGTGGTACGCCGGACAGGGCCGCGGGCCGTCCATCGAGGACCCGCGCTTCCAGATCCTCGGGGAGCACACGCAGGGCGGGTTCGCCGAATACGCCGTCGTGCCCGCCGCCAACCTGCTGGAGTTGCCCGACCAGTTCTCTGCGGAGCAAGCCGCCGCCGCCGGCCTGGTCTTCGTGACCGCATGGCGCGCGCTCATGAAACGCGCCGAGCTGCGCGCGGGCGAACACGTCCTGATCACGGGCGCCTCTGGTGGCGTCGGCACTGCAGCGATCCAGATCGCGGTGCACGCCGGAGCCAGGGTCTACGCGTTGACCGGCGGTGATGAGAAGGTGCGCCGGGCCCACGAGCTCGGAGCGCACGTCGTCTACGACCGTCACAAAGTCGACTTTTCTCGCGAACTCTGGCGGGAGACCGCGAAGAAGGGCGTCGACGTGGTGTTCGACACGGTGGGCGAGTCCGTGTGGCCGCAGGCTCTACGCTCACTCAGCCGCGGTGGGCGCCTGGTGACATCCGGGGCGACCACGGGGTCCCGGGGTGTGACCGAGATCCGACTGGTGTTCTGGAAGCAACTCACGATCATGGGCAGCACCATGGGCTCGCCGACGGAGTTCCGAAAGGTGATGCGCCTGGTATTTTCGGGCGACCTCAAGCCGGTCATCCACACGGTGCTGCCGCTCGACCAGGCTCGCCAAGCTCATGAGATGCTGGAGGCCGGGGAGGTCTTCGGGAAGGTGGTATTGGTCCCCTGATGGAGCTCAAGCAAGCTCAGGAACGCGTCGACGCGTGGATCTCGCGCTTCGAGGAGGGCTACTGGCCGCCGCTCACCAATCTCGCCCGCCTCATAGAGGAAGTCGGCGAGCTCGCCAGGGAGATGAGCCACCGCTTCGGCCACAAGATCAAGAAGCCGGACGAACCGGAGCAGGACCTCGCGTTGGAGCTGGCAGACGTCATGTTCGTACTGATCGTCATCGCAAACGAGCAGGGTATCGATCTGGACGAGGCGCTCGAGCAGGTCCTGGAGAAGTACCGCGAGCGTGACTCGGAGCGCTGGGCGCCGGCGGTGGAGGAGGCGCCCGAAGAGTGAGCTACTCCACGAGCGTGTAGTGCCCGTGGATGCACAGCCAGCGCCCATTCTCCTTCACGAAGATTCTCGTCGACTTGCCGCGTGACGTCCCGCGCTCGCCCGTCTGGCGGTCGATGCTCTGGTCGGTCCAATAGTAGGTGATCCAAGCGGTGTCGCCCCGGACCGTGACCTGCGGTTGGTGCATCTCCGTGTGGATGTCCGCGTTGCGCGAGACCCACCCTTCGACGCTCCTGAGTTCGTAGGCCTTGCCATCGTTCAGATAGGTGTCCGTCTCACCGAACGATGTGAAATCGTCATGGATGCAGGTCGCATACCGAACGACGACGCCATTCTCGATCGCGGACCACATTTCGACGAGCCTTTGCCTGATCGCCTCTTCCTCGGTTTGGGCCGCGGCGGAGGCCGGCGCCGCCAGTAGGATCGCGAGGGCCGGGACTAGGCCGAGTACGCCGCGAGTGCGTGCAAGCATCGGTCGACTTCCTCTTCGGTGTTGTAGAAATGGGGGCTGATACGGATGAAGCCGGGACGGTAGTCCACGATCACGCCCTGTTCGGCGAGGTGCCGGACGGCCCCCGCGGGGTCTGCGTGACGAATCATCACGATGGACGTTCGTCGACCCGGCTCCGCCAGCGCCATCTCGAAGCCCGCGGACCGCGCGCCCTCGATGAGGTGCTCCGTGAGCGTGTGATTCCTCGCGACGATGGCGTCGATCCCGATCTCGTCAACGAGTTCTTGCCCGCCGAGCGCGGTGTGTATGGTGGGCAGCGCCGGGGTACCCAGCTCGAAACGGCGCGCATCCGGACGGTATTCGAAGTTTTCCAGGTCGAAGTCGAACTGGCGTGAGGTGGCGAACCAGGAGGTGATCCTCGGCTCGAGCGTCTGAACCAACTGCGCACGGACGTAGAGGTACGCGAGCCCGGGGCCACCGCACAGCCACTTCAAGGGCCCGCCCGTATAGAAGTCCACTCCCGTTTCCGACAGCGAAAGTCGGACTTGACCCACACCCTGGTATCCGTCGATGAGCGAATAAGCCCCGGCTGCCTTCGCGATGCGACCCAATGCGGCGATGTCCTGCTCGAAACCGGTCGTGAAGAACACATGGCTGGTGGCGAGAAAGAGCGTGCGCTCGTCGACGGCCTCTGCGAACTGTCGGGGGTCGATGCTAACGCCGTCCTCGCTGCGCAGGATGACCAGCTCGATCTCGGGCTTCACGGCCCACTGGTACGCGAGCGTGGGGAAGTCGAGCTCGCTGCATACGACTCGGTTTCGCTTCCCGACCGGGATCGACTCGGTCACCATGGCGAGCGCGGCAGATGTCGAGGGCAGGAGCGCGACCTCTTCCGGCGTCGAGCCCCAGAAGGCCGCTACGCGGCCGCGTAGCTCCTCGACCCTGCCGATCCAGTGCCGATACCAGGCCGAGGCACCCATGTCGTGCCACTGCTCACGGAACTCGTCGAGGTACATCTCGGACCGAAGGGAGAGCGCCCCGAGCGAGCAGGAGTTCATGTAGGTCCGGCGCGAGAGGATGGGGAACTGCGCGCGGATGGTGTCGATCTGGGACGGGGAGGTTTGTGCGGTCACGAGAGAGTTCGTGGTAGGGATGTCATTCGGACGGGGACGATAGGCCCGGGGCACGCCCCGTCGCCAGGTGGACTTTCCCGGTGCCGTCCTTGGCACGAGCTTCGGCCCACGACCCTCCGGCCCTTTTCATGATCATCTTTCTGTTCGCGCTGCCTTGGATCGCCGTTCTGCTCTTTCTCGTGATCTTCACGCGCGTCCCGAGCGCGCTTCCGCCTGCGCGGGCGTTGGATCGAGAACGGGCGATGCGCGTCAGTGTCATCATCCCCGCACGCAATGAGGCCGTGAACATCGGAAACTGCGTGGCCTCGATCGCTGCGTCCACGTACCCGGACTTCGAGATCATCGTCGTCGATGATTGCAGCGGCGACGAGACGGCTTCGCTGGCGCGCACCGTGCCCGCCGGCCACGCGAGCCGAATTCTGGTCATTGCGGGAGAGGAGCTTCCCGAGGGGTGGATGGGGAAGCCCTGGGCGTGCTGGTAGGGAGCCCAGGTCGCATCGGGTGACTTCCTGCTCTTCACGGACGCGGACACGACGCACGGGGCAGAGATGCTCAGTCGGGCGCTGGCGGGTCTGTTCGCGGACGACGCAGACCTCATGACCGTATTGGGCCGTCAGCTCATGGGCTCCTTCTGGGAGCGCCTGGTTCAGCCACAGGTGTTCTTCCTCATGCTCTTCCGGTTCCCCGACTTCGAGCGGGCCGTGAGGAACGCGCGCTGGCGGGACGCTTTGGCCAACGGCCAATACATGCTCTTCCGGCGCGAGGCGTACGACGACATCGGTGGGCACGTCTCGGTCAAGGACGAGGTCGTCGAGGACATGGCGCTCGCGATGCTCGTGAAGAGAGAGGGCAAACAGCTGCGTCTCCGCTCCGCTGTACAGGACCTACAGACGCGCATGTACCGCTCGTTGGCCGGCCTGGTCGAAGGCTGGTCCAAGAACATCGTGGTGGGCGGTTGGATGACCGTCCCACCACTCTCGAGAACGGTGGTCTCGCCGATTGCTTTCCTCGTCGGAGTGGCGCTCTGGCTCGCGCCGCCCATAGTGCTGCTGACCGGCGTGACCGGCTGGCTTCCGGTATCGTTGATGGCCTGGTCGGCCGTGGTCTACGGCGTGAGTGTCGTCATCTGGGTGCGTTTCACTCACATCATGCGGGGACCGCCGCTGTACGGCTTCCTCTATCCGCTCGGTGCCATCGTGGGCTCATACATTTTCATGCGCGCATGGAAGCGGGGTCGTCACGTCGAATGGAAGGGCAGGTCCTACACCGTGCGAGCCCCGTCGGAGACGCTCTAGCGTGACGACGATCCACCCTGCGCTGGCCAATGAGTTGAGAGAACAAGCCCTCCGCATGGGGTTCTCGCTCGCCGGCATCGCGCGCCCGGACGCGAGCGCGCACATCTCGTTCTACCGCGACTGGATCGAAGAAGGCCGACACGGGGAGATGGCATACCTCTCGCGCCCCGATTCGGTCTCCCGAAGAGCCGATTTGGATGCCGCCCTGGAGAACGTTCGCTCGGTGCTCGTCGTGGCGCACGAGTACTTCGTGGAGGACCCGGTTGGAGTGCCGATGGACCCCTCGCGAGCGGTCATCGCGCGCTATGCGCGCGGGGACGACTACCACGACGTGATCAAGGAGAAGCTCACCGCGCTCGCGCAGTGGCTAGGTGAGAGAACCGATCGGGACCTGAGCGCGCGCGCGTACGTCGACACCGGTCCCATTCTGGAGCGCGACCTGGCGCAGCGCGCCGGACTTGGTTGGTTCGGCAAGAACACCATGCTCATCAACCCGAAGCGCGGGTCCTATTTCTTCGTTGGCGTATTGTTGCTGGACGTCGAGTTGCCGCCCGATGAGCCGTTCGTCGAGGATCGATGCGGCACGTGCCACGCCTGCCTCGACGCCTGCCCGACGGGGGCGCTGTTGGGCCGGGACGAGACCGGCGCACCCACCATCGATG
>Ga0066376_10000300_pt1 | contig 44613 bp, 38 predicted proteins | sample Knorr_S15_td_Bot_FD_77009 | JGI IMG/M metagenome (GOLD analysis project Ga0066376, IMG submission 77009) | Marine microbial communities from Southern Atlantic Ocean transect - Knorr_S15_td_Bottom_ad_5009_LV_A | ecosystem: Environmental > Aquatic > Marine > Oceanic | place: Southern Atlantic... | reverse complement strand
GTCCAAGAAATAGCGGTCGTGGGTAATCACAATCACTAGACCGGCGTAAGTTGCCAAATGGTGCTCCAACCAAGCGGTCGTGGCGGTGTCCAAGTGGTTGGTGGGCTCATCCAATAGCAAAATATCTGGAGTTTCAATCAGAGTTTTGCATAGTGCCACGCGTCGGGCTTCACCGCCGGAAAGTACCCCACACATCCGGTCCATCGGGGGCAAATCGAGGGCGCCGGCGGCAACTTCCAGCAACCGGTCCACCTCCCACATGTTGTGAGTGTCAATCTCATGTTGTAAATGCTCAAATTCAGCCGAAAGTTTTTCAAGTTGTTGACCCTCAGCTTCACCCATCAAACCGCAAACTTCGTTGTAACGGTCCAAAATGTCATGGACGTGCTGGACCGAATCATCCAGAGCCTGCTTGACGTTTTGCTCTGAATCCAGCCGCGGTTCTTGCGGTACATAACCCAAGGTCAAGCCATTCATTTGGATGCGTTGGCCCTCAAAGTCTGCATCCGCCCCCGCCAAAATTCGTAAGAGAGTGGTTTTTCCAGAACCATTGGGGCCGATAACGCCAATTTTCGCCCCACTATAAAACGACAAGGTGACGTTCTTAAGGGCTTGCGCTCGGTCGTAGAATTTATTCAGGCCGATGACCTGGAGTGCGTATTCGTTGGGGTTTTCCGCCATGACTGACCGGGAATTCTAACGTCATCCTGACCTTATTCCTCTTCCAGCACCGCGTCTTTTGATTCTTGCAACTGGCGGGCAATTTCGTGGCCGGGAACCAAGGCTCCTTGGTTGCTGCCCGGACAGAAACTCATCACTTCCCGGCGGTAAATTTCTTCGGATTCCAACAACTCCTCCCAGAAGGGCCAAGTTCGGCATTGCACTGGTTTGACCTCATGGATTTGGCAGGCATTGTTTTTAAGAAAGGTGCAATGTCCGTTTTCGAAGCGAAGAATGCGGTTGCCGCGGTCGTCGGACAGGGTGTGACGGCGGTTGAAATCTTCCAAGCTGAGGCCTAAATGTTCGGCAATTTTCTGCCTTTCCCGCCAGTTGACATACACCCAAGAGTACGCGCCGCGAGCATGACAGCACTTGCCGGACTGCTGGCATTGAAAGGGCAAGCCCTTTTTCCACCAGGGGGAGCCATCGTTTTCGGTAACCTCCATGTTGAAGAGGGTATCCTGGAACAGGATGGCAAAGCCAATGGAATTGCTGGTCGAGCGCGACCATTTCCAACGCATTCTGCGTTTGGATGCGGAGTCCATCCTGTTGGGCAGAGGCCAAGAGTGCCAAGTGCGCTTAGAGGACCCGCTAGCCTCCCGGCAGCACTGCCGGTTGGAGCGTTTAGGGGACGAAACCTTCCTGGTGGACCTTGGCTCTTCCAATGGCACCTGGATGCACGGCGAAAAAGTCGGTCGTTGCGCTTTGGCGCCCGGCCAGGAGTTTCGGATAGGCAGTACCACGATCCGCTTACAAGGACCTGATGGCCCGGCTCTTTCAGCCGGAGAATCCACCATGACTCAGCAGGCCAGCCGTGAGAAACGCATGTTGGATACTTTGTTGAGCGTGGCGCGGGCTATGCAAAATGAACATCGGCCGGAAAAAATAGCTCCCTTGCTGATTGATGCCGCCATTCTCTTTAGTGGTGCCGAACGGGGCTTTGTCTTTTTAGTGGAAGGGGATAAAACCACTTTTGCTTTAGGCCGAAATTTTGCCAGAGAATCGGTACCCTCTCCGGAGCAGAAATTTTCGCGTACTTTGCTAGAAAAAGCCTTGGCCGCTGATGGTCCTTTATTGGTGGAAGACGCCGCTTCCGACGGCGACTTTGCGGGTGTAGCCAGTATTGCCGACTTGGGTTTGCGCTCCATTTTGGCAGTCCCGATGAGGTCGGCCGGCAAAGTTGTGGGGTTGATTGTGGTCGATCATCGTATGCAAGGCGGCGCTTTTCAGCGTGAGGAAATATCCTTGTTGGCCGGTTGCGCCAGTTTGGTTTCATTGCATTTAGGCTCTGCACTAGAGCGTCGGCGTAGCAAAACCATGCAACGCAAACTTCAAAACTTGCAACGCCAGCTAGGCAAACGAATGAGGTCCGAGACCCAGGCCGATGGCCAAGCCGAAACCGCCGATGGCCGTGGATTTGCGGGGATTTTGGGGACCTCTCCCGCAATGGCCGAGATAGCCAAGAAAATGGCGCGGGTGGTGGACGTTGACTTGCCGGTTTTGCTTACCGGCGAAAGTGGCACCGGTAAAGAAATCGTTGCCGGTGCCCTTCATTTTCATGGGCCTCGTGGGGATTCACCTTTTGTGGTCGTCAATTGCGGAGCCTTGCCGGACACTCTCTTGGAGTCCGAGTTGTTTGGGCACAAAAAAGGTGCTTTCACCGGTGCAATCCGTGACCATGCCGGCCGTTTGCTGGAGGCAGAAGGCGGCACCTTATTTTTGGATGAAGTGGGGGAGATGTCTGCCGCCATGCAGGCCCGCTTTTTGAGGTTTCTAGAAAATGGTGAACTCCAGGCATTAGGGAGTGATGCCATCCGCAAAGTCAATGTCCGAATTATTAGCGCCACCAATGCTGATTTAATTCGGGAAATTGAAGAGCACAGGTTTCGTCAAGATTTGTTCTATCGCCTCTGTGTGGTGCCATTGCATTTACCTCCATTACGAGAACGTGGCAAAGATGTGGAGCTGTTGGCCGAGCACTTTTTGGAAAAAGAAGCCCTTGCCCAAGGTCGGTTGCCGCGAACCCTTTCCCACAATGCGACGATGCGTTTGCTTGCCGCTTTTTGGCCGGGCAATGTCCGCCAACTTCGCAATGAAATGCGGCGGTTGATTCTGATGGGGGAAGGCGAAATAAGTCCGGAAGATTTGGATGAGGGGATTTTTATCAACCATACCCAAGGCACCGCAAATGACGGAGGTTTGGATGCCTTGATTGAGCGGGTTGAAAAGAAAGCCATTGCAGAAGCCTTACAAAAGCATGCTTTTAACATCACCAAAACGGCCGCATCCTTGCATGTAACTCGCTATGTACTGCAACGTAAAGTGCAAAAGTACGGTTTAAAAGAAGACTCTTGACTCTCCCAAAACTTCCTGAGCAATACACCCTAATTCGGCGGTTAGGAGATTCTGCACTGAGCGAAGTTTTTCTAATCGCCGATGAATCGGGTCACCGTTTTGCTCTCAAGCTGTTGCGGCTTAGTATTTCTAAGGATCCTCGGATTTTGGAGCGATTCCGACGAGAGGCGGAACTTTTGGAGGACCTGCGCCATCCCAATCTAGTGCAGGGTTACGGCACCTTAGAAGTGGATGGTCGACCCGGCTTGTTGTTGGAATTTATCGAAGGTGCCTCGCTTCGGGATGCACTTGATGTTGGCCCTTTGGGATGGGAACAAGTAGCCCGTTATGGAGTCCAAGTCTCTCGCGCCTTACATCGCTTACATCGCAACGGAGTGTTGCACCGTGATGTGAAACCCCACAATGTGCTTTTGGACCCTAGGCGCGGCGCCATCCTGGCTGACCTCGGCTTAGTTCGTCGGGAAGAGGACCCCGAATTAACCCGGCCTGGTTCCGCATTGGGTTCGCCGGCGTATATGAGTCCCGAGCAAGCCAAGGATCCCAGCGGGGTTTCTTCCCAGGCAGATGTGTATTCCCTCGGCGCAACCTTGCACCATGCCCTGAGCGGGCAGCCGCCATTTCGGGGCAAAGGAGTGGGGGAAGTCATTCACCGGGTGTTGCATATGCCGCCAGAGAAATTGCCTCTCACGGTGCCGGATCCCCTAGTCAGAGTCCTGGATGTGGCTATGGCCAAAGACCCTGACCGGCGATACCCCAGCGCCCGAGAATTTGGTTTCGATTTGGGCCGAGTTTTATTGGGTTACTCACCAAAATTTGTGACCGGTCATTCACGCCGAAAACATCAAATTTGGGGGTTCACCGCGGCCGGGATTCTGGTTCTCGGGAGTGGTTTGACGTGGTGGTGGCAAGTAGCTCACCACCCTTCTTTATCCGAACAAGAAAGAGGGACTTCTCGTTTGAACACGGCCGAGGTTAAGGTGATGCCCCCGCCGGTCAAGGCTAATCAGCCTAGCTCGCCGGTTGCCCAGCCTGGAGGAGCAGTGATTGCCTGGCTTTCCTCCTACCGTGACTCATTCCATTTCGCTTTTTCAGAATCTCGTTTCCGTAAAGCGGCCCAGGAGTTAGTTCTCTTCCGACGGGCTGATTTGCCATCCGGAGTTAACCATGATTTTGCCTTAGCGGAACGGGCAAAGTTTTTAAGCCAAGCCGACTTGCTGCTTCGTTCGCGGAGCAATGAAATCTTGGTGGAGACTTCCTTAGTCATTCAGGAACTCGCCGACCGGGCCCTTGCCAATTTAGAGAAGGGGTCGTTTGAGGGCAAACGTTGGACTCAAGAATCTGAGGTGACTTTGCGTAGCAGGGTCCCTTTAAGTTTGGAGCTTCCTATCTTTGCGGGGGATGAATCGGTGACCGGTTTACTTCGCAGTTATCAATTGGATTTAGAGCGCAGAGAGCGACAATTTTGGAAACAACGAGCAGAGGACCTTATTCCGGCAATTTCATTGGTTGTCGAGGATTTCCTGTTACTGGGTGACCTTCCCCAAGCGGCCACGAAATGGAAATCCGTCCCGGACAAGCTGCTGGAATTTTCTTTGGAAGGCCATTACCACACTCAGCGATTGGAATCTCTCCTGCAAGCGCGCCTCCAGCTTGCGCGCTGGATGGAAAAATATTTAGGTTCGACGGTGGTACTTTCGTTGTTGGATGAAAAAGTTTCCGGCCGGGTTTTGCTTCCAAAATCCTCAGGGGGACCATGGCTCTTAGAGGACCAAGGTGGTCGGCGGTGGCCAGTTTCCGTATTTCAATTAAACCCTGAGGAGCTACCTTCGGATTGGGGGCTTTCAGAGGATGAAAGTGCTTGGCTGGAAGGGCAACTATTCTGGGCCCAAGGGAAAACCTCAACCGCCATTTGGCATTACCGGGATTTGGCAAGTGGCACATGGCGGGGGTTGGGTGACCCTTGGTGGTGGGCCAATCGCTGGGAAACGGAAATCAATTCGGCTCTTTCAGAACCAATGACCGTTGCCGAAAACTTTGGTACGCAAAAGCCCAACTCGAGTCCCGCGGAAGTATCCAAGTTGGCAGAGGAATGGCACGCGATGGAGGAGGATATCGAGCAGTGGATTCCGGAGGGAATGATTCGGATGAAGCCGGCTAAAAATCGGCTGTCGGTGCTTTGGGAAACCCCAGTGGCTGAACCTCGATGGAGCCCTTCGTTTCCTTTCAACTCCCGAAAGTTCAAAGTGGCCGAATGGAATTTGCAATGGGAATCAACATCGGCAGAGCCATTCCCAGAGAGAGTGACCATTTTTTCCAACATTCGAATGGATGCCAAAGACGGCGAGTTGAACTTAACCGTGGCCGGAAAAAAATTCTCCGGTTTTCAAATCATGAAAGGTGTGCAACAAGAGCTACGCTGGAATGGTTCGGTTCTTTTGCTCGACGGACTTGAAATTTGTCCTTGGCGATATCCAGGGAGGAATCGGGTGTCACCCCGGCTTTCCTCGTCTAGCCGCTTTCAGCCAATTTCTTTTGAAGTCGAAATGTCGACTCGAGATTCTTCCTGAGAGCTTTTATGGCACAAATAAGTTCCTGCCCAAATGATGGCCGCGAGAAAGCTTAGGATTTGAAAGGGGTTGAACCCAAGCTCATGCCCAATCAATTTGACGATGCTGGCGGCGACAATCATGGAAAAATCTAAAAGTTGGCTGGCTCCTAATAAGCGCCCTTTTTGGCTGGCCGGGGGCAAGGCTTGAACTAGGCTGCGAATCGGAATTAAATAAAACCCACCAAAAAAGCAGCCGGCGGCCAGAAAGATAAAAAGCCGCAAAGGGGAATGACCCCATTGGCTGGCCATCAGCAAACATCCTCCAAGGACCAAGCCACCGAGGACTGAAAATTTCAGCTTTGGAATTTCTTTGCACAGCTTGCCGGCTATTAAACAGCCCGCGCCGATGGCCACCGAAAGGCCCGCTAGCCCTAGGCTCCAAATCCCTGCTTCTGCCTGAAAATGCAACAATCCGATTTCATTCCAGGCAAAGACCAAGGAGCCCCCGACAAACCACCACAGGGAGTGGGCCAGCATGAGCTTTCTTAAGCCTGGAATTTCACCACTTAACTGGAGACAAATTCTGGCGTGCCGGAGGGGTTGAAAATACAGTGGGCGGGAGGGGTCGGCCGCCGGCAAGGGGCGAATTTTTTTAGCTGCCAGGACCCCTAGAACGGCAATTCCAGCACCGATGAGTCCCACTTGATAGAGGGAGTCTTCGCCCCACTGAAAAGCGTAGCCCGCGATGCCCATGCCTAACAAAATGGCGACCAGTACAGATGCCTGCATCCAACTATTGGCCTGAGGAAGTCGGTTGGGGGAGATTTCAGGAAGTGAGCCGTATTTTGCCGGCCCCAAAAAGGCACTTTGTATTCCAATGCAAGTAAGCGCTAAAAAAATCCAAGTGGACGAGTGGGTGGCAAAAGCAGCCGCAGCAAACAACATGGTGAAAATTTCGGCGTGCTTGGCATGAAGAATGACCAATGATTTAGGGAAGCGGTCGGCAAGATCACCGGCAAAGCCAGCGAAAACTAAAAAAGGCACCGCAAAAACAAAACCTGCCAGAGCTTGCTGGTCGAAGCCGGTGCCCACTTGCTGGACTGCTAAGAGCAATACAACTTGCTTTAATAAATTGTCATTGAATACGGTTAAGAACTGGGTGGTGATTAACGCGACTAAGGAAGACGAGTCGGATGTCATTCTTTCGCCAGTTCTCTTAGCCGTTGGCAAGCATGATGTTGTTGTTGTTCATCGAGCCAATGGCCCATGCCTAAATCACCAATCACTTTTTCAACCCCAATCGGGAATGCCAGGGCATTGCGGGCGTGAGACTCCCATTGGTCCCAGCAATCAAGCTTGGCCAAGCAAAGAAGCATTAACCGCAAGCGAATTTGCAACGAGAAGTAATCTCGGCAAAGGACACGTCCATAGGCATGGTCCAGAATCCAGGCATGCAGGAAAGGGTCTTTGTTCTCTAGGTGTTCAAGAACCCGTGGGGCTTTGTTGCCGTAGATTTTATGGAAAAAATCCACGCCAGGTTGTTGAGGTTGCCCGGATAGAGGCGGAGGCGGCTCTTTCGATTCACCCAGAGTTAAAAAAGAAAATGCCCGAAGGACTTTGGGGAAACCAAAAAAAAGGTGTAACAAACGGCCCAGCTCACGAATGTCGTCGGCGGAAAGATTCTTGCTTGCTACTTGGATGGCAGTTTTTTCTCCGGATTCCGTTGCCGCTGCAAACTTCACCAAGTCCGGGAATAGACTTACCATTCCAACACTTCCTCTTTTTCTTCGGCAACTTCGAGTGGGCCAAACCGCAGTAAAGTCTCTCGGGCCCGGGTGGGACCATCCAAAGGGATGACGCACGCCATGGTGGGGGGGGCAAAGAGCACCACAGTGGAACCAAATTCGAATCGGCCGAGTTCTTCACCCGCGGTTAATTGAGGGGGTGGGTCATAGTGGCGTTCTCCCCGGATAAGGGGGGGTACCCCGAGGGTAGTGTCGAAGACGAAGCGCATGCCGCCCACATTGAGGGCGCCGACGAAGAGCATTGCGAATGGGATTCCATCAAGGCTTTCACAATGCAATAAAATGCGCCGGTTGGTTTGCAAAACCCGCATGCTGCGTTTCAACAAGCTGGGGTCTACCGGTTGCAAGTCGCCGGGTTCCACCACAGCCTTCAAAATCTTGAGGGCACAAGGGGTGTGAAAACGGTGGTAATCCGATGGCGCCAAGTAAATTTGATAAGCACGGTAATGGCCGATTTCTTGAGGACTTGCTCCCGGCAGGAGTTCGGCAGTGGAATAAGGGGTTCCTTTGATGACCCAACTGCCCTCCGGAGCGGCGTCGGCGATGGCCACCAAATGTCCGTCGGCCGGGGAAAGCCACCCTGGAGTGGTCGGCAGGGGGCGGGAATCTGGCGGCAGGGCGCGGGTAAAGAGACTGAGAAATGTGACGTAATCTTGCCATTCGCCCGGAACTAATCCCGCATCAACGCCCAGTTTGGAGCACAGCCATTTCCATAAACGAGGCCGCAAAGGCTTGGGGATGGGCATCCGGGCTAGCAAACCGGCGCCGCGGGAAATGAGTAGGCGAGGAACGCCAGGCAAGGTGAAGAAGAAACGCAAGTCCGGGGGAGATTCAGGAGGCACTGCATACTAGGATGTCCCCTGAATGCTGAGAACCATGCGTGGGTTGATTACTGCCTATGAGCCCTTCCAAGGGCGAGAAACAAACCAAAGCCAACTGGTTTTGGAGGGGGTCTTGGGAAACCAAGCCCTGCCATCGGGGTGGGAGGGGCAGACTTGGCCCGTCAATTTGCCGGAAGTTCGCCGGCGGGTGCAAGAAATCATGGCCAATCCACCGCGAATTTGGCTTGCTTTGGGGGAGGCCGGCAAATCTCCCCAATCTCGCCTGGAAACTCGCGCCCATAATCGTTTTGATTTGGTCCATGATTGCGTCGCTGCGGGCAAGGAGTCCACGGCGGGATTATTGGATTCCCACGGACCTTGTGCTTTAAGGAGCCACTGGCCTGCCGCCCAATTGACTTCGGCTTTGGCGGCAAAGAACCATCGAGTTCGTTTAAGTGACGACCCCGGGTCACATTGTTGTAACGCTTTGTTGTATTTAGCCAACTTGGAGGCGCAAAAGAAAAGACTCCGGCCTTGGATTGGTTTCCTTCATCTGCCCCGTTTGGCCACCGCCACCGGCGACCATATTCGTTTGATAGAAGAAGCATGCTTATGGCTAGAAGGAGCGGCGGAAAGCTATACTCTGCCTCCTCACAATGGCCTCTCCTGAGCTCCACATTCTCGTTCTCGCTGGTGGTGAATCCACCCGGGTAAAAACAGGCACCCCCAAGGCCCTTTTGGATTTGTGCGGCCAGCCTTTATTGGGTCATATCTTGGACGTGGCTGGCAATTTAACGGCCCAAAGCCACACTTTGGTGTTGGGCCCCACCCATCAAGCTCCGATTGAGGCTTGGATGCAAAAGGCCGGCTATGAAGCCTGGAAAGTGGTGATACAACCTGAGGCCAAAGGAACTGGAGATGCAGTGCGTTGTGCTTTGGCTTCGCTTCCTGCCACCGGTAAATTATTGATTCTTTGCGGCGATACGCCTTTATTGGAAACAGAAACACTCGCCTTTTTGGCTGAACAAGTAGGCGGTGCCTTGTTGACCTGTCTGGTGGACAACCCCACGGGCTATGGTCGTATTCTTCGCGAAGAAGAAAGTGGCGCCTTGTTGAAAATCGTCGAGGAAGACGACGCGGATGAAGAAATTCGCAAGGTTTGTGAAATCAATGCGGGCGTATATTTCCTAGACCTAGAGGCCCTCCATGGGGCAATCGCTCATCTTGACACCCAAAATGCCCAAGGGGAGCTTTATCTCACCGACGCGGCCGTGGCTATTTTGTCGGATTCCGATGGTACGGTGGTTTGCCTGGAAGATGGCGAAGATGAAATTCAAGGGGTCAATGACCTTGTGGATTTCGCCGAAGTGGTGGCCAGCAAGCGCCAGAATATTCTTGAACAGCACTTGCTCGCCGGAGTGATTGTGGTCGACCCGGTGACTACATTTATTGAAACCGGGGTGACGATTGGTGCCGGAACGACCATTCATCCTTTTTCAGTCCTGCGTGCCGGCGTCAAGGTTGGTCGGGGATGCTCGGTGGGCCCCTTTTCCCATCTTCGTCCCGGCACTGAATTAGCAGATGGCGCCGAGGTCGGAAATTTTGTCGAAACCAAAAATGCCAAATTGGGTCTTGGCGCCAAAGCTAAGCACCTCAGTTATTTGGGTGATGCAATCATCGGCCAAAAAGCGAACATCGGCTGTGGAACCATTACCGCCAATTATGACGGAAAAAACAAACATCAAACCATCATCGGCGATAGGGCTTTTATTGGCTCAGGGACCGTTTTGGTAGCACCAGTCAAAGTGGGGATCGGCTCCATAACCGGTGCCGGAGCCATCGTGCCCAAAGGCAAAGATGTTGCTGATGGCCAAACCGTGGTGGGGGTGCCTGCTCGCCCTCATCCCAAGCAGAATGGATAAATGCCCATAGATACTCGCCTTAAAGTTCTTGCTGGTTCCTCTCATCCGGATCTGGCTCATGAAATTGCTGCACAGCTGGATGTGCCTCTGACTTCGGCTTTCGTGGGCCGATTTCCCGACGGTGAGATTGATATCAAAATTCATGACGACATGCGCGGTGCCGATGTCTTTTTGATTCAATCGACCTCCCCACCCGTGAATGAGCATCTGGTGGAAATGTTGCTTATGGTGGACACTTTGCGGCGTGCGAGTGCTTCGCGAATTACTGCGGTCATGCCGTATTTTGGTTATGCCCGCAAAGATAGAAAAGATGAGGGCCGGGTACCCATTTCTGCCAAGGTGGTGGCCAATATGATGGTTTCGGCAGGCTGTGACAGAGTGGTTACTTTGGATTTGCATGCCCAACAAATTCAGGGATTTTTCGATATTCCGGTTGACCACCTATGGGCCCGGCCGATTTTACAAACTGCCATCGCAGAATTGAAATTGGATAATTTAGTTTTATGTAGTCCCGATGTGGGTGGGGTCAAACTTGCCAGAGCTTGGGCCAAATCGTTTGACACCAGCTTGGCCATTGTCGACAAACGCCGCACCAGCGGAGATTCTGTGGTGATGGAGAATGTCATTGGCGAAGTGGATGGCAAAAATGTCTTGATTACCGATGACATGATTTCCACCGCTGGCACAATCACCGAAGCGACTCGGATTTTGAAAGATAAAGGTGCTGAGCGAATTTTCATTGCCGCCACCCACGCGGTTCTGTGTGGTCCGGCCAAGGAAAGGCTGGAGGTGTGTCCAGCTGAGGCCGTTTTCGTGGCCAACACCATTTGTCTGCATGGCGAAATGCCTAAGAATCTGCGCCAAATTTCGGTTGCCCCACTCCTAGCTCGGGCGATTTCCAGAATCCATCGGGAAGAGTCTGTTAGCGCCCTCTTCAACGAGTAGAATAGTCGGTTCCAAATCCCCGAAGACCCCTGTCATCATGGATACAATTAACCTTTCATCCCAATCTCGAGAAAAATTCGGCACCCGTGCGTCGGTTCGTATCCGCGCTGAGGGTGGTCTACCAGCCAATGTCATCGGGGCAGGCCAACCTACTGCGGCAATTACTCTGGATTTGAGAGAATTTGAAGCCGCCCTGCGTCACGACGGACGTGTATTTGAGCTAAAAGTGAAGGGCAAGAAGAATATTTGCATCCTCCAGGATGTCCAGTGGGACTACATGGGGGACCAACTTCAGCACGTTGAATTCTTGCGTGACCCGGATGGATCTGCCGCCTTAGCCCAAGAAGAGGCCGCTGCTACCGAAGAAGCGGAACGCGTCGTTGCTGCTGAAAAAGCTGCTGCGGATGCCGCCGCTTCTGCGGAAGCTGCCTTAGCTGCTGAAGAGGAAGCCGACGCTGAGGAAGCCGGTGACGGGGACGATACCGACGAGGAAGAGTAGCCCCATCGGGGCCGCAGGCCTATGATTTCCGGTCCTGACTCGGAAGAAGCCCCCTTGGAAACCACGGGCCCGCGACTTTTGGTTGGCTTGGGAAACCCTGGGCCTCAATATGTGGCCACCCGCCATAACGTCGGTTTCGACACACTTGATCTTTTTGCTCATCGGTTGGGATTCGAACCACAACCTTTGGAGAAACACGGCCAACGCTGGGGGGACCTTTTGGTCGCTTCAGACCAAAGTTTTGCATTGCTTTGGCCCTTAGTTTTTATGAACCGAAGTGGCGGCGCGGTCGCGGTTGCTCTAGAGGAATTGAATTCTTCTCCAGCTCAAACTCTCGTCATCACCGACGATTACCACCTCCCGCTTGGTGCTCTCCGTATTCGTGGCACCGGAAGCTGTGGTGGCCATAACGGTCTCATGGATATCCAAGCTCAGCTTGGAACCGAAGATTATGGTCGACTCCGCTTAGGAGTAGGAGGACCCGGGGAAGACCCGGTGGATTTCGTCTTAGACACCTTCCGCGAAATAGAGAAAAAAACTGTCCAGGAAATGCTAGAAAAGGCATCTTGGGCCGCGGAGGACTGGGTGAAGGGGTCTTCCTTGGAAGAACTCCAAACTCGCTACAACCGCCGCAAGCCGCAGGCGTGATTCCGCAATTTCGCGGGCAAACCGGTAGGACCGGAAAGGCACCAAATGGAAAATCAAAATTACATCTACCAGGCTATGTTCCTCCTCGATAACGAGGAGGTCCGTGGACAAGGATTCAACGCTACCCGTGATTGGGTTAAGGCGACACTCGAAAAACATGGCGCATCTGTCGATGTGCTCCGTCTGTGGGGTGAGCGAAGCATGGCTTACACCGTTGGCGGTCGGAAACGGGCAACTTACCTCTTGGGCTGGATTCATGCCAACCAAGAAACAGTCGCCGCCGCCAAGCGTGAAATGTACTTGCTGGGTCCCGTATTTCGGGTACTCTTCCTTCGCGAAGACAGTATTCCTGAGGAAGAACTGGCTTTGGGTATTCAAGATTCTCAGGTTTCGATTCCAGATGAGGTCGAAGAAATCGAAGAGGAAGAATACGTGGATACCAAAGCTGAGAAAGCCGAGGCCAAAGAGGCAGATAAGGCAGATAAGGCTGATGAGGCTAAAGAAGCCGATGGCGAAAAAGCGTCTGCAAAGGATGCCAAAGTCGAGAAATCTGACCAACCCGAGGCCGCCGAAGGTGAAAAAACCGCTGCTGCTAAGGTCAAAGAAACGAGTAAGGAAGTGACCAAAGAAGAAACTAAGGAAGAAGCAAGCTCTGCTTCGGAATCCGAGTAATTAGGAGAAAATTGATGAGTCAAAAAAGTAAACACCCTCACGATTTCGACTGCAAGGACATTGAATCCCTGCAGCGCTACATCAATGGTCAAGGTCGGATTTATTCCGCCACGCGTTCCGGTTTGAACGCACGCCAACAACGTCAATTGAAGCGGGCCGTTAAAAACGCTCGATTCCTCGCCCTCTTGCCCTACGGTCTGTAATGAAAACTCGAATCATTCTTCGCGAAGACATTCCAGCGCTTGGCAACGTTGGCGATGTTTTAGAAGTTGCCGCAGGATTTGCACGCAACAATTTACTTCCCCTTGGTTTGGCCATGCCTTATTCAGAAGAGGGTATGCGGGCCATTGAAAAGACTCGCGCCGAAGCAGAGGTTAAACGTGCCGCACAAGCCATTGAGCATGAAGCCTTGGCCGCTCGGCTTGCTTCCTTGCAAATCACTTTTGAGGAAAAAGTCAACGCCGATGGCCACCTTTACGGTGCAGTTACCTCCAAACGCATTGCAGAGCAGTTGGTGGCGCAAGGCTTTGAATTACCAGATTCTCACATTCGTTTGCCAGAACCCATTCGGGAGGCAGGTGAATTTGAAGTCCCGATTCACATTCACGGTGATTTGACCGCTAATTTGAAAGTTTGGGTGTTGGCAACTCATCAGGATGAAGCCATTGACCTCGATGAGGATTCTGAAGAGGAAGCGGCTCCCGAGGGCTTGGATTCTCCGGCCGAAAGCTCCCAAATCGACGCCCGATAAACCGGGATTTTTTTTCCGGTAGCCTTGCTTAAATTTAGGGTTGCCGGTGCTGTATCCTGTCTCATCCCATGAAACTTCAAGGACTCGCCGACCAACTCCCCTTTGACCTTGAGGCGGAAAAGTGCGTTCTTGGAAGCCTCTTGAGGGACCCACGTCGGGCGGCTGAGATTTCCGCCAAACTGAAACCCGATGACTTTTATGCTCCACGTCACCGGGGCTTGTTCGGGATTATGGTAGGCATGGAAACTCGTTCCAGCGGCTCTTGTGATCCGGTAACGGTGGCTCAAGAAGTGGACCGTCTTGGTCGCGAAGAGGAGCTGGGGGGCCGACCTTACTTGAGGGAAGCCATGGAGGCGGTTCCTTCGGTGGCCTATTTAGAAAACCACATTCGGATTGTCCGTGACCTTGCAATCCGCCGCGAGCTTTTGAATGCTGCCGAAGAAATCACTCGGTCCATTGCTTCCATTGACGAAGAAGATGTCAATATTTTGGTGGATCAGGCGGAACAGAAAATCTTTGCGGTGGGCGATCGTTTGGTTGGCGGTCAACTCATTAGTGCCAAAGAATTGGTAGAACAAAATATTGACCGCATCCTTTCCCAAGATGGTACCAATCGAGGTTTACGTACGGGATTTTTGGATTTAGATGAAAAGCAGGGTTTTCAGCCCGGTGACTTAGTTGTGCTTGCGGCTCGACCTTCTATGGGGAAAACTTCGTTCGCTCTCAATGTGCTTGAGAGAGTGGCCTTGGAATCAGGTAAAGCGGTGCTACTGTTTTCGTTGGAGATGCCAGCGGACCAATTGATTCAGCGCTTGCTTTCTTCGCATGGCCGAATTCGTCACGATTTGTTGCGAAGTGGACGTTTGGATTCCGGCATGCGCCAGCGGGTGACTTTGTCGGCAGGACAGTTAGGGAATGCGCGCATTTTCATTGACGACTCTTCTTCTCCTAGCCTAGCCGAAATTCGCGCTAAATCTAGGCGTCTTAAGCGCGATGGCAACTTGGACTTGATCGTGATTGACTACTTGCAGTTGCTTACCACCAAAGCGGAAAGCCGCCAGCAAGAAATCTCCACGATTTCTAGGACCTTGAAAGCAATCGCAAAGGATTTGCAGGTTCCTGTGCTTGCCCTTTCTCAACTCAACCGAGCTGCCGAAAAACGAGATTCTCATCGGCCTATGCTTTCTGACCTCAGAGAATCCGGCGCCATTGAGCAGGATGCGGATATGGTCATGATGCTTTTCCGTGAGGATTATTACGGTGAAACCGAGGAGAATGCTGGATTAAGTGAATTGATTCTGGCCAAGAACCGAAACGGAGCAACCGGAGTAGTACATTTGCGCTTTACTAAGGAATGCATGCGTTTTGAAAATGCCGTGCAAGTCCCCGCCCTATAAACATGAAAAGTTTTCTTTTGGTTGGGCAAGGAGTCTTGCTTTTGCTGCCGATGATGTCCGCGAGTCTCTTTGGTTCCGCGGCGACTCCCCTTCAGGATCCTCGACCAGGGGAAATCATTGCCGAAATTCTAATCCATGGAGCTGGTGAACGTGAAGCCCAAATCCGTGCAGCTTTGACCTTGCAGGAGGGGCAGGTTTTTCAATCAGCAAGGTATCGACATGACGTAGATTTTTTATGGTCTAGGCTGAGAGTTCGTATGGAAAAAGTGACGGTGGAAATGGTGACCCCCGGTCATGTCACTTTGCATCTTTACGTGGTTCCCTTGGAATCCTTCCGGCGGGTTGTTTTTATGGGAAATACGGTTTCCGATTTGCGCCGAGATGATTTGCTTTTGATTACTGGCCTTGCTGGGAGTCAGGCTGTAGACCAGCAGGCAATTCCCCGCATTGTTGGCATGATTGAAGAAGCCTATCGTAAAAAGGGCTACGCTCATGTTTCGGTGGACGCCGAAACCCGAATTGAAACCGAAGAAGTGGTGTTTTGGATTCAGGAGGGAGACAAAGTCACCATTAGTTCCGTCCAATTCCAAGGCAATGACTCCATTCCTGCAGGTTGGTTGATGCAACCCGGGGTGGATCTTTTAGAAGAAATGGAATTGGGGGATGGCTGGGCATTTTTTAAGGGCAGCCCTTATGACCCGGCGGTCATTCAACGGGATGTTGTTTCGCTGACTAAGTTGTATCGAGCCATGGGTTTCTTGGATGCCAAAGTTTCCTTAGAAACCCCTCAAATCGAAGTCGGGGACGAGACCGTTTCTTTGAACTTCATCATCGAAGAGGGGGTTCTTTATCGGGTCGGCCGCATTGAGTTCGAAAATTGGGATTCGGCACTTCCCCTCCAATATGCACTGCAAGAACTTGAAGGAGTGATTCACCTGAAACGAGGTGATCCGCTGGAGAAAGCCCGATTGTTGGCTGATGAGGGGGCGATTCGGCGCTTTTATGGGACTCGTGGCCATACGGTTTCTATCTATGGGTCATCTGAGCGAAACGCCTCATTTTTTGCGATGGAAACTCGCAGTCAGTTGGATGCTCCAGGTCTCATGCTGGTGACATACCGCATTCGCGAAGGGAGTCCTAAGCGTATTAGAGAAGTCATCATTGAGGGAAATACTCAATCTCAAGATCGGGTGATTCGCCGGGAAATTGATTTGGGCCCCGGAGATTTAGCCGACATGGGTTTGGCCGAAATCGGGAAACGCCGCTTGCTGGGCACCAATTGGTTTTTGGATCCGGAAACCCGGGCGCCTTCCGTTTCTTACCGTTTTGAGCCTACTGATGACCCTGATTGGGTGAATCTATATTTTCAAGTTAAAGAGGGCCGAGGTACTGGAAATGTTCTTTTTGGTGGGGGCTTTAGTTCTCGGAATGGTGCATTCCTTTCCATGACTTTGCGCAAGGCCAACTTTGATTGGAAAGATTTCCCTTCGGCCTGGGACAAGAGCTTTACGGAAGTGATGAATGGGGAGGCGTTTACCGGTGCCGGCCAAAATCTTTCCTTGTTTCTGGCTCCCGGATACAGGTATTCCAATTACAACTTTAGTTTCCATGAACCGGATTTATTGGTCGAGCACATTGACCGTTTAGGGCTCCGTACTTCGGCTTACAACCACACCCGAAGATTTACCACTCACAATGAAGAACGTAGGGGACTGAAATTTACCCTGAGCCGTCGCTTCGGTCGTCATTTCTCTTTTTTCGCTGGACCGGGCTTTGAAAAAATGAATCTGGGCTTGGAAAGGGATGTGAGTGAAGGCTCTTCATTGCACGAAGCTGTTTTCGGGCAAAGAAAACACTACGCATTCCTCGGTACTTCCTGGAATACGGTGGTGGATCCTTTTTCTCCGGTAAATAGCCATATGGTGAGATTGGAAGTCTCCAAAGCTGGGGGGCCATTCGGTGGCGAGATGGACATCATTCAAGGCAATTTAAAATTCGGGAAGTACAATCGCATTTGGGAGGACAATCTGAATCGAGCTTGGACCCTTTCTGTAGAAGGTCAAGTTCGGCATTCATGGTTGCCAAATGGAGAAACGATTCCCTTTTCCGAAATTTATTGGTTGGGTGGCCAAGGCAGTATTCGTGGTTTTGATTACCGAGGCATCGGCGAAGTGGATGGCTTCCCGGTTGGTGGGCAAAGTTCCTGGAATTCAAGTTTTGAGCTTCGCTTTCCCATTCTTTCGGGAAAACAAAAGGAACGGGTGGAAGAGTTCCAATGGGCACGAGGCGCATTCTTTGTCGATGCTGGCTCTTTTGGAGATTCCTTTGGGGATTTGCAATCCACCCGGATTTCGGTGGGCTTCGGAATTCGTATGCGGATTCCCTTTATGCCCCAAATGCCATTGGCTCTGGATTTTGGTTGGCCCATCCAACAGGAACCGGGCGACGATACTCAGATTTTTAGCCTTACCTTCGGAGAGTTCTAGTGAGAATTAAATTTACCCTTGTTCTAATCTTGGCTTTTGGAGCCGGTTCCGTTTTTGCTCATCGTGATGCCGCGTTGGCAGAGCCGGGACTTCGTTTTGTAGACTTGAATCGCTGCATGGAAGAAACCCCAGCTATTCTTCAAGAGTTTGCAAAATTAACGGAATTCCATACCCCTATCCTCAAGGGTTTACAGGAGAAAGGAAAGCAACTTAATTCTCTGGCCGGAGAACTTTCCATTTTGGACCCCCAATCTCAAGAGTATTTAACCCGTTCTTTCCAATTGGACACTGAACGGTTGGCGTTGGAAAGGCAGCAGCAATTCCAAGTAAAGCAATACCAAAATAGAAAAGCAGAAGTTTTTCTTCGGACAACTCGGTTAATCCATGAAGCAGCTGCGGAATTAGGCAAGCAAAAGGGCTACGCTGGCATTATGGTGCAGCCCTTTCAATTGCAAGACCTTCCTGCCGACATCCCTACGGCTGCCGATGCTTTACAAGGACGCCGTCTTTTGTGGACCCATCCCGAGTACGATATCACCCAAGAGGTCATCGATTCCCTCGTTGACAATCCTTAAAATCGAATCCAATGTCCCGTAAGGAACGCACCATCAAGCGCGCGGTTGAAATGGAGGGCATCGCTCTCCACTCCGGCGATCAAGTGCATGTTCGCATTGAGCCCGCACCATCTGGCACCGGAGTTATTTTCCAGCGCACCGATATGGAAGATGGCCCGGATATTCCGGCCTTGGCTGGCTACCTGACTGTCTCGCAACGGCGCACCGTATTGAGAGCCGGGAACGGCTTGGTCGGGATGGTAGAACACTTACTTTCATCTTGTCTCGGTCTTGGCATTGACAATGTATTCGTTCGCGTTTCTTCCGATGAATTGCCCGGAATGGATGGCTCAGCTAAAAATTATGCCGAACTTCTTGCTGGCGCCGGAGTCACAGAACAAAAATCTGAGCGTAAGGTGCTTACCATTAAGGATCCTTTGGTATTTCGCGAAGGGGATGCTGAGCTCTTGGTCTTGCCACCCAGTACGGACGGATTGAAAATCCGCTACCAACCCAGTTACCCCGAGGGTGTAGACGCGACGCCATTGGAATTCCGGCTTGACCGAGACTCTTTCCTTAAAGAAATTGCTCCGGCGCGGACCTTCGTGCAGGCCGAAGAAATTGATTCTCTTTTGGAAGCAGGCTTGGGTAAAGGGGCCAACAAGGAAAACACCGTGGTTCTAGGCGGCGAAGAAGCCGGAGAAATGCGCATGGACCGGGAGCCAACCCGGCATAAAATTTTGGACATTCTGGGTGACCTTGCTTTGCTTGGTGCAGATTTGCACGCGGACATTGTGGCTACCCGCAGTGGCCACTCCTTAAACCAAACTTTGGTCCGTCACTTAAGAGAAGATTTAGAGGCTCTGGAAGTTGCTGGCGAAGGTCGAGGTATCCAATATGAAATTCAGGATGTCATGCGCCGTTTGCCGCATCGTTATCCATTTTTGTTGGTGGACCGAGTCCTGGAGGTCGAAGGCTATCGGCGGGCGGTTGGTATAAAAAACGTCACGATTAACGAGCCATTTTTCCAAGGTCATTTCCCTGCCAAACCGCTCATGCCTGGCGTTTTGCAATTGGAAGCTTTGGCCCAACTGGCGGGTTTTTTACTCCAGAGAAAGCTGGATTTAACCGGTAAGTTAGGAGTGTTGGCCGCCATCGATAAAGTGCGTTTCCGGGGTACTGTCGTACCCGGCGACCAATTGAGATTGGAAGTGGAAACTTTGCGGGTTAGTGCCAGTCGGGTGCAGGTCAAAGGCCAAGGCAAGGTCGGCCGACGGGTGGTGTCGGAAGCATTATTGTCCTTTGCCATGATTGACGCATGACTTCCATTCATCCCACTGCCTACATCGCCCCCAAAGCAGAGCTAGACTCCAGCGTCATTGTCGGACCCTTTTGTTACGTCGGCAATCAAGTTCGGATTGATGCGGATACCGTGCTCGGTCCTCATGTCACGGTCCAATCAAAAACTACCATTGGCAAGCGGAATCGGTTTACCGGCCAATGCGCGGTGGGTGGTCAGCCTCAGGATTTGAAATACACCGGTGAAGAAAGTGCTCTTTCTATAGGCCATGACAATGTGATTCGTGAATTCGTCACCATGAACATCGGTACTGCCGCTGGTTCTTGGGTGACCCGGATTGGCAATCAAAACCTCATCATGGCTTGCGCTCATGTTGCCCACGATTGCGTCATTGAAGATGAAGTTATCATTGGCAATAACGTTTTGTTGGCCGGCCACGTTCTCATAGAGAGCCAGGCGATTATTTCCGGCGGGGCGGCCGTGAGTCATTTCGTTACGGTTGGCTCCTTGGCCATGGTGGGGGGCATGAGTCGGGTCATGAAGGATGTGCCGCCATACATGGTGGCGGAAGGTGGTCCCGCCCAAGTCCGAGGGGTAAATTTGGTGGGTTTACGTCGGCGGGAAAAATCCCAAGAGGCGGTGAGTCAATTGCGCGATGCTTATCGTCGTTTGTTCGCCGACGAAGCCCCCACCATGTTGGCAATTCAAGAAATGGAGGCCAGCGGCGGCATGGAAGCGGAGACGACTCATTTGCTTGCTTTCCTCCGTGACATGGAGCGCGGCTTTCAAGGCCGTTATCGGGAATCCCTGCGGCGTTCCGCAGGCGAAGATTCCTAATGTCTGACCGTTTGCGGGCGGTGGTGGTCGGAGTGGGCCATCTTGGGCAACACCATGCTCGGATACTGGCTGGAATGGAAGATGTGGAATTGGTGGGAATCGTGGATTCTCATCCTGACCGTCTGGAAGAAGTGGCCTCACGTTTAGAGATTTCTGCTTTTGGCGATGCATCTTCCTTGGTGGACAAAGTGGACTTTGCGGTGATTGCCACGCCTACTAAAACCCATCGTGAAGTGGCAGCTCCTTTTTTGAAAGCGGGTAAAGCCTGTCTCATTGAAAAGCCTTTGGCTGCGGATTCCGCAACTTGCTCAGCCATTTTGGCCGACGCCCAAGAAGGAGGCGCCATGGTGGGGGTGGGTCATGTCGAAAGATTCAACCCAGCGGTGAGAAGGGCCATGGAACTAGGCATTGAGCCGCGCTTTATCGAAGCTCACCGTTTAGCTCCCTATACTTTTCGGAGTACCGATGTAGGCGTGGCATTGGACTTGATGATTCATGATGTGGATTTGTGTTTGGCATGGATTGGTGAAAAAGTGGTCCAAGTCGATTCCATCGGGGGGGCAACGCTTTCCAAAAGTGAAGACGTGGTCAGTGCCCGCTTACGCTTTGCCAATGGCGCGGTTGCCAATTTGACCGCATCCCGTCTCAGTTTGTCGCCGATGCGTCGCTTTCGAGTGTTCGGCCCGGATTGCTACGTCACCGTGGATAGTGCCAAACATTACGCCTTGCTGGTTCGTAAAACCAAAGATTTTGGGCAACAGGCCATCCAGGAAGCGGCCGCGGCTGAAGACCCGAAGGCCGGCTTTGCCCGCTTGTTAGATGTGGAGGAACTTGAGTTGCCCACGGAGGAACCTTTGGCGGCTGAGCTAGCGGCCTTCGCTGATGCGGTGCGTAACGGCATTCCTCATTTGGTTTCTGGGCAAGATGGCATGGCCGCGGTTGAGGTGATTGAGCAAGTGCAGGCCGCATTCCGGGAACATTCCTGGGGCATGGATTAGGTATGAAATGTGAACCGCAATCTTTGCAGGATTCTTTGGTTGCCCTAGACAAACATTCCCTGCCGATAAATTGGGAACAAGAGTTTGGCAATACCTCCCCCATTCGGGTGGAAATTGGTTTTGGCAATGGGGGGGCGCTTCGGTGGTGTGCCCAGCAAAATCCCGAGTGTAATTTCGTTGGATTTGAACTTCCTAAGGAATGCATCATTCGTGCTAGTTCCCGAATCAAAAAAGATGGTCTGAAAAACATTCGGTTGATTCGAGGGGATGCTCGTTATCTACTTCGGGAAATGTTTGCACCCCAATCGGTTGAAAAAGTATTCATGCAGTTTCCGATGCCGTGGCCAAAGGAAAAACATGCCAAGCATCGGGTTTACAGCCCGTCTTTTGCGAAGACACTCTCTCACGTCATCCAGATTGGTGGCCGTTTTGAACTGGTTACCGATCAAGATTGGTATGCCAAGGAAACCATTGCGGTGTTGGCCAAGGACCCGGCTTTCCAGTTAGATGCGCTTGAAATCAATCCATCCCGAGAATTCCGCACCCGTTACGAAGAAAAGTGGCTTAAGGAAGGCCGCCAAACCTTCAAAGTAGTGGCCCGCATACAATCCCATAACCCTGCCAATCGGTTTTCAATCACGGATTCCATGGACACTTACCCTCTTCAAAAAATCCCGACCCAAGCTGAACTCTCGGCTTTAGTCGCGCGGCGGTTTTCCCAAGGCACGGCTACATTTCAAATCAAAGAGATTTTCTCTGCCGACGATGGCTGGCTCTTGGATGTCATTGCTGCGGACGAATCTTTTACTCAGCGCTATATGCTGCGCATTCGGCCTAGCAATAAAGACGGGGCCATGATTCGTTTCGCCGACGGCTACCGTCCTTATTTCACCGAGGCCGTGCAGTTTTCTTTACGGACACTGGCCTCGGAGCTTTCGTAGCTTAAATGGGCCGCTCGAGATAAGAACGAAACGCGTTAAGGGAAGGGGCAAAATAAGAGCAATGAGGAGGAGTCCGGCCATGCACCTGAGCATCGACGACCGATTCGGTTCTGTGTTTTAACCCGAGAATACAAGGCTTGATTAAACTAGCGGAATGCCGGGAAAAATGCGTCGCCGCGGTAAGACTGGAGCGGGTCTCGCTAAAGAGACTCCGGCGGATTCTTCTTTGCCCTTGCTAGAAAGCGCCAGCTTACAAGCGGGCGTGCCACGCGCCTTGGGCTTGAGTGAGGAGCTTCAAGGAGATGGTTTTTTTGCGCAAACGATTGTCCAGCAATGGAGCTTAGTTCACGAAGGCTTGTTCACTCGAGTGGAGGAAAGTTTGTTGCCCTTGGAATGTGCCAAAAATATTTCTCAATCTCCAGAACCGCGTTTAAGGTTTTTTGCACCAGGAATTTTGGCGCGGTTATTGCAGGACTATCCGGTGGAAGCCTTGGCTGCATTAAAGCCATTGGCGGCCGATGAATCCATGGCGGTCTCTGAGGCCACCCAGGCCTTTGGAGTACGGCCTCAAGCTGAAACGATGGGCCCCAAAATTGTGGAAGTTCTTTTGTCCTGGGCAAATGATGCGGAGCCGAGGGTTCGGCGTACCGCGGTGGAAGCCATTCGGCCGCAAGGGGTTTGGGTGAAACATTTAGCTTGGGCGGTAGAAAATCCTGCCCTACTATTGCCATTGCTTCGCGCTCTTTGTTGCGATGTAGACCGCAAGGTGGTGAACGCAGTAGCCAATTGCCTAAACGACATTTCGAAAAAAAATCCGGCCCTGGTTTTGGAGGTATTAGCTCAGTGGGAACTGGATTATGGCGATGAATTACCACCACGTTTATTTCCCAAAGCATTGCGGACCCTGGTGAAATCCGGGGACCCGCGGGCTTTTCGTGCCTTGAGGCTGGATGAGGTGGAAGTGGAAGCCACTGCGAAAATATTGGGTGATGCGGTGGCTCGCCCGAATCGAAATCTAAATTTTTTATTGCAAATCAAAAACCCCGCCGAAGAGGCCAAAATGAGCTTGGTCTATGAAATTGAAACACCGGGCAAAAACCCTAGTCGACCCCGGCGTCGTAAATGTGGGGCGGGGACTATTTTTATACCCGCCAAAGCTACCACCGACTTTACCTTAAGGGAACGGCTCTTTGACACCCATGCGGCTCCTTTGATTGCAGGAGTATGCAAGGCGAAGTTCTTCTTAAACGGCAATTTGATTGCCGAAGTGGAATTTGAACTGAAACGCTGAGCGTTGCTTAAGAGCTTCGGTGCAAGACCACTTAAGAGCCTAGCTGCAGGGCGGCGAGGGCCTTGCGCAAGCGCGGCATGGCATCGGAAATATCTTGGCTTCCCACTGCGCCGACACTGACTCGGCACCAACCGTCTTCATTTTTGGGCTCTACCCCAAACGCGTGGAAGGGGACCACCGCAAAGGCCGCTTCTTTGAGCAAATAAGTCCGGATGGCTTCGTTGTCGTTGAGGATGGTGCCCGCGGCGGTTTTCATGCCTAGGAGTGGGAATTGCACCGACATATAAATCGCACCTTGCGGGGCAATGAAGTTGACCGGCAGGCCCTCACTTTTTAGGTCAGCCAAACCTTCATGAAGAAGTTGAAGCCGGCTTTGCACTTTTTCAATCATGGCTTGGTCCCAGAGGTCACATGCGACTGGGTTGGCGAGCCATTCGGCGGTAGCCAACTGCACCGGCTTGGGAGCCCATGCGCCGACGTGAGTCAATAAAGCGGTGATTTTCTTGGCGATGGCGGGCGGACCAAAAACCCAACCGCAACGCAATCCAGTCGCGCACATGCCTTTAGAAATGCCATCGGCGTGGATGACATAAGGCGCACATTCCGGCACCAAGCTGACCGGCGAATAGTGAGCATGGCCGGGAAAGACCAAGGACCTGTAAATTTGGTCGAACAGTAGATAGAGTGGTTTTTCGCCGACGGATTCGCGGCGTTGGTTTTCCTCAACTAAGAGGTGACCGAAAGCTTCCATTTCTGCTTTGGGCATGACCCCGCCGGAGGGATTTTGTGGAGTGTTCAGGACCAGCAGTCTGGCTTTGCCGACGTGCGGACGCATGAGGTCGGCGGTGGGCTGGAAAGCGTCCTCCGGCCGGCATTGAATTCCCTGTACCCGCACTTGGCAGGCATCTCGGTAGTTATGATTATTCCAGGAGGGAACTGGGAAAAGTACCAAATCACCGGGGTCAACCAGCAGACGGTAAGTGGCGTACAAACTAGGCCGACCACCGCTCATGATGGTGAAAGACTCGAGCGGGTAATCCAATCCCTGAGTCCGCAGAACGTGGGCCTGCACGGCCAAACGGAGTTCTTTGGTGCCGGGGGACGGTGGATAGTTGGTGTTTCCATCCAGCACGGATTTCGCAACCATTTCTGCGAATTCAGTAGGTATCGGAAATTCAGTTGGGCTGAAATCACCGACCGTCATATTAGCCAAGGGGATTCCTTGAGCTTGCATTTCGCGGATTTGGTTGGCGATAAAAAGGATGGTGGATCCTTCCATACTTTGCGCCATTTGACTGAAGCCACGGCTGGCGGCTTCGTCACCGCAATGAGAAGAAATTTGGTGCACGGGAGGATCGAGGAGGGGGGCCACAGGGGGTCTATTCTACCGCCCTGCTTGGTCTTGAATCCGCTCTCGGTAACGGTCTCGCAGTTCAGTTTGATGGGATATTAACGGCACCTCTTTGCCACCAATCCACATCCGGCGAATGTGCCCTTCAAACTCCAGCGGGTCTCCTTCGGCGAGAAAAAAGTTAGCTGCTTTGCCGATTTCAATCGAACCGGTGTAGGCGTCCACGCCAAAGATTTTTGCGGCGCCCAAAGTGAGTGCGTGCAAGGTGGCTTCATTCCCTAAGCCCCATGCTCGGGCAGTGGCGGCTTGGAATGGCAAGTTGCGGGCGATTTCGGGGTCATTGGTGCGGAAAGCAATTTCACAGCCGGCTGCCTTGAGGACGGCTGCGTTCCGGAAAGGGGAATCAAAGGGGTCATTTTTTCCGCCGGGTAGTCGATGCACTTGGCCGATGACGACTTTGGCACCATCGGCGCCTAACAGGCCAGCAACTTTCCACGCATCACGAACGCCCATCCAAACCACTTGCAATTCTTTTTCGGCGGCCCATTGACGTGCCGCCATGATGGAAGCGGCGTTTTCGGCTTCCAAGAAAATTGGCTTGGCTCCCTGAGCGTAGGGGACTAAGGCGGCCAAACGTAAATCCCTTTGGTTTAGGGGGTCGCCGCCAATCCTTGCTTGGCGCTTTCCATAAGCCAGCGCATCATCAAACCACTGGTTTAATTCTTCCAAACCCTTCGGCTCTTCCGGCTCTTTACCGTCTTTAGATGGTTTGGTGCGGGGAAAGCGAATGACTAAACCGATGTCGGCTTGGACCACCATATCCTGGGTGGTGTCTCCATCCAATTGGATGAGTGCCGCTTGCCCACTGATGGTGCCGCGGTCGCCCCGTACCACCATGTGGGTGGTGCCACTCAGGCGGGTGACATCATGGTGGTCGGAATCAGCGTGGATGGCGGTTGCAAAAGACAAGTCGGGTTGAAACTTGCCAATTTCAATGTCATCCCGTGAAGCTCTTACCGCCGCAATTTCAAATAAACCGGTGCGGTCAGCGCCGTTGATGAAGCCTGGATATAGGTGCATGCCACCGGCATCCACATCGATGGTATAGGAGGGGATTGGACCATCATAAATTTGGCCCATCCATTGAATAGTTCCATCGACAACCAAAACCATGCCCTCGAATGGCGAGCTGGAAATTGGATGAATAAAGGCGTTGCGAATAAAGTAAGCATGGCCCTGACCGTTTTTAGTCCATGCGGCGGGCATGGGTTTCGCCTCCTGGGGCGGAGGGGTTACTTGGCTATGGTCGGCCGCCCACTGAGCCACTTCCGTTTGGTAAGTTTCCCACTGCAAGTCCACTTGCGGACTGAACTGGAAAAGCAAACGGCCCCGGGCCACGGTCATTTGGCAGCGGGCTTGATGGGTAAGCGGAGGGGAATCCCAAACACTTAAAGTTCCATCTTTGCCTACTTCTAAAGAGCCGAGGCGGTCTTCCAACCAAAGTTGTTTGGCGGAATTGAGAGTGGCGGTGGCCAAAGCTTCTTCCCAAGAAAGCCGGCCATAACGCATGGCTTTGCCCGCTTCGGTATTAAGCCGGCGAATCATTTCGTCGGAATCTGAATTAATCGAAACCGTGACACCAGCGGCGTGCAGCAGTGCGACGTTCCAAGGAATGGCATCACGCACTTCGAATTTATAAGCCCACCAGTCAGAAAACGTAGATGCCATGGCGCCGTAGGCGGCTAACTCCGGTGCGACTTTATAACCTTCTAAAACATGTTGAAAGGTAGGATTTTTAATGCCGAATTCTTTGCAAATGCCTAAAAACATCAACAACTCATCGGCACGATAGGAGTGGCATTGGATGTGGATATCCCCTTCTAAGATGGCGGCCAAAGTTTCTAGCCGCACATCGCGGCGGAAGGATGGAAGATCCCCTTTTTCAAAAGCTGCACGTTGCCGTAAATAATCCTCAGCGGCGGTGAAGGCGCGCCGGAATACCGCTTGGACGCCGACCCGAGAATTCGGAAAACGTTTTCCCCAAGAGCTTTCCCAATTCGATTGTTTGACGTTTTCACCTAAAGCAAATTTAATTCCTTGCTTGGCGCCGGGGTAGAGGAGAAGGCTAGGGTCCGCTTGAAAATAATCCAATTCCCAAACCGCGGCTTGGCCACCAATTGGATTGGCTGAGCCATGCAAGGATTGAACCACTGCGGTTCCACCCGCAGCGGCGCGCCAAATCCCGACGTCATGGGGGCGAATCATGTCGCCGACTCGGCACTCGGCAGAAATGGCAACTGAGCCTTCATTGATGGCATCTAAGGCAAGATGGGAATGTGCATCCAAGATGGCGGGGGTGATGTGCCAACTGCTGGCATCGACTACCGGTACTTGGTTAGGAATTTCAACGTTTCGCCCAACCGCGGCAATTTTTCCTTTCAAAATGAGGATGTCGCCAAGATAAGGCTCCACTCCAGTCATCGGGTAAAGGGTGGCGCCTTGAAAAAAAACATCTCCAGTGAGGTGTAGGGAAGGATTTCGGTCGCCCTCGATTTCTACCGGCCATGCAGGATGACCCAAGTCGGTTTGCTTGGACTCTGTTTCCTCCTCGGCTCCTTCTTTTACCCCCTCGGATGGGTCTTCTTTACTCGGCGTGTCCTCTTTTTCACTTGGCGGGTCTACTTCCTCTAGTTCACCGTCTTCGGGAGTGGAAATTCGTTTCACATCGCAGTCCATATCGCCGAAGTGAGAAGACAGCGTGCCACTTCCGGACCCATCTTTATTGAAAGTTAAATCGGCTTCAAAATCCATCGGCATGTCCGGCGGTTGGAAAGTAAAGCGCACTCGGGCGTCGTTGAACTCAAGGTCGGCAACTTCTTCTTTATCTTCTTGGTTTTCCAAGTCAAACATCCAGACTTTGGATTTCTTGGTGTTGATTTGGATGCCAAATTCTCTTTTTCCCATCGGGGTGTCTAAAGAGATTTTCCATTTTCCATTTAAAAATCCCTTTGCTTTTGTTGTGGTTTCCTCGTCGAGGTCGATTTCCCAGCCACGACCCGCGACAAAAGCCCAAGTGATTTTGGAATCCCCTGGCACCCAGGGCCCTTGGTGAATAAAGAAATCCGCCGGCGCGCCGACTTCAATTGGACGTTGAGTCATTCCCTCAAGAAGTTCACCTAGCGCAGGGCCTAAGGCGGCCCGAAGGGCGTCGGCGGTCATACCGTTTTCGGCTAAACGTTTGAGGTCTTTGGCGAATTTTTCAGCGGAATCACCGGGTGCCAAAGCACAGCGAACTCCCTTCTCCAGGAGAACTTGAAACGCGCCGACCTGCTCGGCCATTTCTCGTTGCTGTTCGGCACGTAAACGCGGGGGAGTTTGCCACCACGGTCTTTTTTCAAGGGCAATTTCTTTTTCTTCCTTCAGCTCCTTGGGCAAATCGAGGGTGTAAACAACGCCCACTTTGGCATCGGCCAAGCGCGCGGCCAAACGCCAGGCTTGCTTGCCGCCGAGGATGGTGATGGGCTCACCTTTGCCGAATTCTTGTTGGAGGTCTAAGACGTTGCGGATTTCACGTGCGCTGTTGGCCAAGTAAATGCGGGTGCCATGAGTTTTCAAAGCGGCCAAGGCGGGGTTGCTAAGCCGACCATTCTGCTGGGCATCCAGCATGGCTTGGCGCAACGTGGCCAAAGCCGCCATGGCTGTTCTGGGGTAGCCTTCATTGGCGGGTTTCAGAGAGTAGGTGAAGGCCCCTTGGGCATTTAATGTTGCTTCCCCAAGTGGCATTCCATTTAAAGAAACCCACGAAGAGTTTCCGCGCACTAAACCCTTCTCGGGAATGACTTGAACGGCTGCAAAACCTAACCCTCGCCAAGCGTCCCCCTTCTTTGGGCTCCATTCCAATCGGTCGGTGGCTCTTTCCCAACCTCGAAGAGATTGGTGATTGCCCAATTCCATGGCTGGGATGGGGCCCATGGTGGGGTCCGAAATTTTCCCGCCATAGGGTTGGGTGCTGTCAGAAAAAGAACCTTTCCAATTGGCATGAAGAAACCCGGGGTAGACTAGCCAAGTTTCCCCTGCGGGTACTTGGATTTGATGGGAATCTGCAGGGGCGTCCATTGTTCCGCTGGGGCTAATGGCGGTGATGAAACCGTGAGCGATAAACACATCGTGAGGTCCCGAAGTGGTGCCGTCGGCGGCGGCGAGGTGGACACCTTGAATGAAAAAATCCCCTTCGAGGGGTTCGTCGGTATTTCCAAAGAATGGAACTAGGGTTAAGCTGAAGGTGAGGAGGGACGCGAGCATCCAGGGATGATATCTTGCTCTTATGAATGCTGAATTGTTCGCTGTGAACCTTCTTTTGGTGGTTCTTTTTTTGGGCCTGACTTTGTTTTCTGGAAAGCGCGGGAATCGCAAACTCCACTACTGCATGGCCTTGAACACGATGCTGTTTTTGTTTTTTGCAATTATTCAGGCAGAGATTTTCGGCCGTAGCTTTGAATTCAATCCAATTCGCCTCAATATTCACCTTTGCTTTGCGATTACTGCTCTGATTTCGTTGCCCGGTGTGGTTTGGTCTGGATTGAGGCTACGTAAAAATGGCGCGGTGCGGAAGATTCACCAGCGCTGGGTTGCTGGATTTGTGCTCCTTACCCTGAGTTCCATTTTGACCGCGGGCTGGATGTTCTTAGATGCCACGCCAATCGCCCCAGTCTCTTAACCCGAATTTGTTTGGACTGCTTCAAGGAGCCAATCGACTGGGTGAATCACCGGAACCGGATTTCCAGCAGCACGTAGGCCGTGTTCCAAGCGCATACGGCAGGGCGGATTAGCTGACAAAAGAATTTCCGGTTCCAGTTCCAGTAGTGCTGCTACTTTGAGTTGGGTCACCGCATCAGAAACTTCTGGGGCAGTGGCAAAGGTGATTCCCCCAGCTCCACAACAAAGGTCCGAACGTTGTGGTTCCAGTAAATTGCCGCCCAAGAGTTCCTGTAAAAAATCTCGCATCGGGTCGGCTTGCCCAAGAACATGCTCCAGCTGGCAAGGCGGGTCCCAGGCAATCCGGCCGGTGCTTGGGTTAAGGGTGCTGCGCATTCCCTGTTCTTTTAAGAACAGCAAGGGGTCCATGACCGGCAGTTTGAATTTGGATTCCATGTGAGCCGTACAACCGGCGGAAAGGGAAATGACCGCCAACCAATCAGAGGGAAAGGAACTTCCAGTTGCCTCGGCCATGGCACTTCCCTTGATGTGGTCGCCAAAATGACTGAAGGAGGAGCCGCAACACCCGGGTTGCTCAGGGATTTCAACTTCGAAGCCTTCTTTGGCAAGAAGTTCGGCGGTTGCTTGCAAACTAGGGCCGAAAAATTCTTTTTGGACACAACCCAAATGTAAACCGACGGTGCCGCGCAAGGGGGGAGTGGCCGGTGGGGGTTGGTATTTGTGGGCGAGGGCTGCCGGGTTTTGGGGAACTGAGCCAGCTAGGCCAGCGATTCTTTTGCCGCCGAAGCGCTCAGCGATTTTGAGGAGGCCGATGCGTCGGAATAGCCGCAGCAAGTAGGCAATCCAAGGCTTCGCCGCGTGGGCAACCAAGGGGGTCCGACCTTGGCGAAATTCTTGGACTACGGAATGGTAATTTACTTGGGATGGACAGGCTGGTTCACACGCACGGCACAAAAGACAAGCATCCACGCTTGCAAAGACATCCTTTTCGGCAATCCGGTTCTCGGCGGTGGCCCGCATAAGCGCAATCCTTCCCCGAGGTGAATGATTTTCCTGGCCGGTTGCTTGGTAAGTTGGGCAAGCATCTAGGCATAAACCACAATGCATGCAGTCGAATGCCGCGCTCAGTTCAAGGAGGCGAGTTTTAGCCATGGACCGGTAGAGGTGGCCCGAAAGGACGGGCTTGGGGTGCCATGGCGAAGGAAATTTCTTTGAGCCAAGCCGGGGCCATCGTTTCAGGAACAATGAGGGCCGAAGGAAACTGATTTTGTAAATCAGCAATGCTGGCGGAGAGGTCAGCCGTCGGGTCCAAGCCAATGGCGCAAGTGTTCGAGCTTAAGTCATGACACCGCACCTTGAATCCAGGGGCTAAGTTTGGGGAAGGATGACCGAAACCCAATTGGTGGAGCCGAACTTCGGCTTTACCGAAGGCTTGCCGAGCGGAGTCCAAAGCCTGTTTTCCTAAGTCCTCTTCCCGTGGGCGAAATCCTGGTACGGCGCAATCTTCCTCGTCGGCAAACCAGATTTGGTCTTCCAATGAAAAGTGAAAATGGGCGGATGGAGAAGCGGGCGGGGGCGCGTCCATTGGACCCTGATACCAAGATAGTTTTTTACTTGGCCGAAGTTTTAAAATCAGCGAAATGCAAAAGGCCAGTTGGCCCCTGGAGCCGAGCAATAAACGGGTAAGGTCGTAGCCGGCTACCGATTTGACGACTCTTGCGCCGGTGGAAATCACCGTGCCATCGGCTAAGGCCCAGCGACCGCCGAGGACTTGGTCGCGAGTAAAACCAAATCTGTGAGCGAGTAAGGAGTGGTCCGGGGCTAGAAAAAAACCGCCCAAGGTTCCCTCGTCGTGGTGAGCGCCCGACACCCCCAAGCTCAGCTGATGGGGAGCCAGTTGGTTTTCCAGTTCTGCCAATGAAATTCCGGCTTGCACTTCGCAGGTGCGGTCTTCAGAATCCACCCAAAGGACTTTTTTTAATTTTGCCGAAGACAACCAGTATTCAGGGGCGGAGTAGGGGAAATGACGTGGCAGGCGATTTTGATTCCCGCACGGCAATAAACTTGAGTCTCCCGCTTGCCACTCTTTGAGACAATCACTGACCTGGGCTTCGGATTGAGGTTGCCAAGTGGTGGTCATGCAACCCCTCCATGCCGGTGAAAGGCTTCGGCGCAACCCCGTTTCATGGGCAGTCCTTTGCCTGGATTGAGCAAATCTTGGGGGTTGAAAACTTGGCGCACCCTTTCCATTAAGTCAATCTCTTGCTGGGAGAATTGTTCCAAAAGAAATGCTTGCTTCTCCAGTCCAACACCGTGTTCGCCGGTGATGGACCCGCCCAACTCCAAACACTTGCGCAAAATTTTGGCTCCGGCGAGTTCAACTTGCTGGCATTGTTTCGGGTCTCTACCGTCGTAAGAAAAGTGGGGGTGGATGTTGCCGTCACCGGCGTGGAATAGATTGGCCACCGGCAGATTACTCTCTGCTTGGACCTCACCAACGTATTCCATGACTTCGGCCAACTTAGACCGGGGTACTACCCCATCCATGACGTAGGAGTCTGGCGCGAGTCTTCCAAGTGCACCGCCGGCACCTTTTCTCCCTTTCCATAAAGCCGTACGGGCTTGAGGGGTTTGCGCATTTTCAAAACTCATCGGTTGAAAAGTTTTTAAAATTTTCTCGGTAGCGGCGGCGGCCTTTTCTACCGATGATTCGGTACCCTCCAATTCCACGAGGAGCACTGCGCCGGCGTCGAGGGGAAGACCGGCCCGAAATACTGAATTTTCGACGGCGTGAATGGCGGTTTTATCCATGACTTCTAAGGCCACCGGTTCCAAACCAGTAGTGACGATTGCAGAAACAGCCTGGCAAGCCTTGGCAACAGAATCAAAGCCAACGAGGAAAGTGGAAATCGATTCAGGTGTCGGGATAAGTTTGAGATCCATGGCAACCGCCACACCGACGGTCCCTTCCGAGCCGGCGAAAAAGCCCCGTAAATCTAAACCCCGGGAAACCCCCATTTCCGTACCCCATTCTTCTACCTTGCCGTCGGCTAAAACATGGCGCACCGAAAGCACATGGTTGCTGGTGGTTCCATGCAGAAAACATTGTGGTCCGCCTGCATTCTCGGCTAGGTTTCCGCCCAAAGTACTGACCGTTTGGCTGGCGGGGTCCGGGGCAAAGCGCAACCCGAACCGAGCCACTGCCCGGCCCAGCGCGGCGTTCACGACGCCGGGTTCCACGCGTGCGAATTGGGCTTCAGGGTCAATATGGAGGATTCGGTTCATGCGGGCTAAGGCCAGAACAACCCCTCCTGGTGGGACGATGGCTCCACCCGATAACCCAGTACCGGCTCCGCGGGCTGCCCACGGCACTTGGGCCTGATGCAGAGCTTGGGCACATGCAACGACCTCCTTTTCTGAATGAGGAAGGACCACCGCCAAAGGTTTGCTACGAAAAAGAGTCAGCGCGTCGGATTCATAAGCCAATAAACTGGCCGGGTCGGTGAGGACGTGCTTTTTTCCGACCGCCTTGCGGAGCTGTTTTAATAAAGAAGTAGCGCTCATTCTTCTTGGTAACCAACCCGCGGAATCCAGCGTGGAGTTTGTTCTTTGTAGTGTTCGTATTCTTCTCCAAACTGAAGCGAAGCATCTCTTTCTTCAGTTGGAGCAACAAACAAAATCCATGCCAATGTGATGAGTCCTAGCAGAAGACGGTCGGGAGTCACTTCGGTCATGCCGAGAAGGAGTAAAATAAAGCCAACATTCATAGGTTGGCGGAGCAAGGAATAGGGGGCCAGCGCAATCAGTTCAGCGGAAGGTTCTGCACCACCACGGCGGAGTTCTTTTAAATGCGGAATTCCAAATAAATGGGCACTGCCTAAAACCAAACCTGACCAAAAAAGCAATATCAAACCGGTAGCTTGCAGAATTCTCCCGAAAAAATGAGGAAGACCGTTCCAGTCCCACAGTACCGGCCCGGTGGTTTTCCAGAAAAAACACAGCAGGCAAAGGAGCAAGCCTGAGAAGAAAACATAAAGTGGCCGTTCTCCGCAAGGGCCAAAAGGTTTGTTCAAAATGCGTTTCCCAAATCCTCTTGCCAAGGCTGAATGGGGAACGATGAATAAAAGCAACAAGACTCCATCGGTAAGAAAATCAGCTAAAGAGAATCCGCGCACCTGGGAAAGGGGAGCACCGGAAACCAAGCGCAACCAACCGAACAAACCCAAGATGGCGAGGACCGGACCCAGCGCTAAGCAAAAAGCAGCGGCGGGACGTGGAATCGTAGAAGGAATAAATTCTCGGAACTCTTCCTCCGGTTCTTGCGGAACCGGTCGGACGCGACGGTCAGGGGAGGAAACCATGGGGGCGCAGTTTCTCATCCCTTCCACCTACCGGAAGAGAAAATTACTTAGCGCTGGAAATTAGTTTGGCTTGCAAGAACAAACCAAGGTAATCTCGGCCACCTGCTTTGGAATCTGTGCCAGAAAGGTTAAAGCCACCGAAAGGATGGACACCCACCAAGGCACCCGTGCATTTGCGGTTGATGTAGAGATTGCCGGCATGCAACTCACGCTTGGCGATTTCAATCTTGGCTGGATCTTTCGAAAAGTAGGCTCCAGTAAGGCCGTAAATGGTGTCATTGGCAGCCTGTACCCCTTCCTCAAAAGAAGATACTTTGTGGACTGCAACAACCGGGGCGAAAAGTTCTTCTTTCCAAATATAATCACCGCGTTTCACATCCGTGAATACAGTAGGTTGCAGAAACCATCCTTCATCGGCTGCGCGCTTTCCACCAGCCACTAAAGTATTTCCGTCTTTTTCGGCGTTTTTGATTCCGGTCAAAGCACCGTTCATGGCCTTTTCATTAATCATGGCACCAAGGAAATTTTTAACTTCTGCAGGATGTCCCATGGTGGTGGCTTCCACCAAGGGCAAGAATTTTTCCATGAAACTGTCATGAATTTTTTCGTGCAAAATGAGGCGGGAACAGGCAGAACATTTTTGACCTTGGTAACCAAAAGCCGCTGAATAGGCCCCATTGACCGCGGCATCGACGTTGGCATCTTCGTCAATGAACATGAAATCTTTGCCGCCCATTTCGGCGACAAAACGCTTGAGCCAAACTTGCCCTTTATTCACGGTGGCGGCCTTGACCGAAATACTCATGCCAACTTCGGCCGAGCCGGTGAAATTGATAAAGCGGATTTGGGGGTGTTCCACCATCGTGTTGCCGACTTCACTGCCAGAGCCAGGCACGAATTGCAGGACTCCTCCAGGAAGGCCCACTTCTTTCATGAGGTCCACGAACATGCCGGCAATCCCCGGGCTGTCGGAAGACGGCTTAAGGAGCATGCAGTTTCCTGCTGCAATCGGAGCCATGGTGACCCCAACCATGATGGCTAAAGGAAAATTCCAGGGTGGAATTGCGGCCCCGACTCCAAGAGGGATGTACCTCAATTCATTGTTTTCCGACGGAATTCTAGTCAGGGGTTGCTCCCGGTCCCACCGGATTGCTTCACGGGCGTAGAACTCAAGGAAATCGATAGCTTCGGCGGTGTCGCCGTCGGCCTCCGCCCAGCTTTTGCCGACTTCGTAAACCATCATGGCTGAAAATTCGTGTTTCCGAAGCCGCATGGTGCGGGCTGCCTTAAACAAGAACTCTGCTCGTTCCGTTGCCGAAGTGTTGGACCAAGAACCAAATGCTTTGTGAGCCCCAACGATGGCCGCCAGCACATCTTCTTTGCTGGCTTTGGCGGAATTGGCTACCACCCGGCTGGTGAGGGAGGGGTCAATGGAATCAAAAGTCCCCGACCCGCCTTCCTTGTCCTCTCCGTCTACCCACAAGCGGACGACTGCCGGCAAGTTTTTTTCGGTTTTTTCTAAGGCCGATTGAAACGCTTGGGCATTTTCTTGGTCGGAAAAATCGGTGAAAGCCTCAGGGGTGAATGGAGTGATTTCGGAGGTGGTTTGCATGGTTCAGTCAGAGGATGCTGCCAAAGGGTTGGGGGGATGGTTTGGCCGGCCCACATTATGAAGGTGCCTCGTCAATTCGTCAGCACTGCGGGCGGCATATGCATCGCCACGCACCTTTTTTGGGGTTTTTTCCAACAACGGAGGGAGCAAACCAAATTCTGCCTTCATGGGCTGGAAATTCTGACTGGGGGCATGGGCAACGTGGTGGGTCAGAGCGCCGATAAGAGTATTTATCGGCAAAGCATGAGGTTCATGGCCCTGCAGGCGTTGTTGCAAAGTGCGTGCAGCAATAAGCCCGGAGGCAACATTACCTAGGTACCCCTCCATGCCAGTGATTTGACCTGCGAAACACAATCCTGGGCGCGTTTTCCACTCTAAATTGGAAGTGAGAAGTTGTGGCGAATTTAAAAAAGTGTTGCGGTGCATACTTCCTAAGCGCGCGAATTGGACATCTTTCAATCCGGGCAATTTGCGCAAGACTCTTTTTTGTTCCTCGTACTTCAGATTGGTCTGAAATCCGACCAAATTAAAAAGGGTGCCGAGTTGATTTTCCATCCGCAATTGAATCACGGCATAAGGTCGCTTTCCGGTTTGCGGATCAAAAAGTCCGACCGGGCGCATCGGGCCGAAGCGCAATGTTTCGACTCCTCTCTGCGCTAGGATTTCTATAGGTAAACAGCGCTCGAAGAAAATCTTTGCCCTTGGGTCTTGACTTTCGAAATCTTTGAGCTGATGCTTTTCTGCGCCGAGTAAATCCTCTACAAAAGTTTCATATTCTTGGCGATTGAGCGGGACGTTTAAATAATCTCCATTCCCTACTTGCCAGCGCGAGGCCGGAAAAATTATTTTTCGGTCTAAGCTTTCTGCTGTGACGACTGGCGAAATAGCGTCAAAAAATGCCAAGTGTTCGGTGCCGGCAAGTTGCTCAATATGGTCGGCCAAATCTGGGCTGGTAAGGGGCCCGGTGGCCACGATGCACGGGCCTTCAGGAATGACTTTTACCTCTTGCCTGCGGAGTTGAATGTGAGGGTGAGCTTCCAGCTGCCGGGTGACGTCGGCGGCGAAAGCGTCACGGTCCACGGCAAGGGCATTCCCAGCCGGAACAGCGTGAACTTCGGCCACCTTAAGAAGGTGACATCCCAAGGCTTTTAATTCCGCCTGCAAGACTCCGCCGGCCCGGTTGGGGAGCATGGAACCCAGTGAATTGGAACAAACCAATTCCGCACAGTGTTCCGTTTGGTGGGCTGGAGTGGTCACCACCGGCCGCATTTCAAATAGTTCTACTTTCCAGCCGGCTTCGGCAAGTTGCCAAGCAGCTTCCGAACCGGCCAAGCCGGCTCCGAGGACGGGGATGGGTCGCATGGAATCCCATAGAATACCGTCATGTTCTTCACTCCCCTGATGTTGGGCTTGATTCTGCCGATGCAGGAACTCAAAGCCATTCCCTCAACCATGGAACGGGTCACCGTTTACAATGGCAAAGCTTTGGTTGAAAGAAGCTTTAATGTCCATGCTGCAGAGGTCGGTCTGGTTTCTTTTGAAATTTTCCCCTTGCCCATTTTGGCGGAAAATTCTTCGGTACAAATTCGCTTGAAGTCTGGTGCGGCGGTGATGCAAGGTTTGGAAGTTCGCCAACGGGTGGGACATGCCATGGAAGGCACTAAAAGAGATGAGCTTCGGTTGCGGGTGGATCGGCTTAATGCGGAACGTCGGGACCATGCTGCTGGAAAAGCAGCCATTCAAGCAGGCCAGGGTTACGTAGAAGCCATCATTCAAGCAGTTGCCCAAGGAGAAATTCTGGATGAAACCGTATTCACTTTTGTGCAAGAGAAGAGTTCTGAGCTAGATAAAAAACTTGCCCGCTGGGAAGCTCGGGATAGAGAGCTTCAAGCGGAAATTGAAGACCTAAGGCTTCAACTGGGCAAAGTCGGGCAGGAAACCCGGCCATTTAAAGTAGTCCAAGCCATGGTGCACTTTGAGTCTCCCGGTGAAGCGATATTTGAACTTTCATACATCGTATCGAGGGCTTGGTGGAAACCGAGCTATGACGTACGCGTCCTTCCAGACTTGACTGGAGTTTCAGTGGAGCTAGTGGCGCAAGTAAACCAACGAACGGATGAAGATTGGGAGGATGTGACTTTGTTGCTTTCTACTGCTGCACCGCAGCGGCTAAATCCTCCAGAGTTGCCTCAAAGATGGATAAATCTGCCGCCGGAACCCGGAAGTATCGGTACGGACCTGGCGCTTCAGGAATCTGAACTAGAATCTCTGGGTATAGAGAGGAATAGAGCTCCTGCTACTGCCGGCGGTAGATTTGGTGGTCGGGCTGGTGGAGGAAAAGCATTTTTTGCGGCACCAGAAGTAACGGTTCAAGGTTTTGGCTTGACTCATCACTTTATCCTTCCAGTGAAAAAAACCATTCGGAGTGATGGTGAGCTGGTGCGTCTTCCGTTACGGAAAATGCCGTTGGCAGTAGAGCCCGAACGTTATCTGGTGCCTTCGGTAAGTGAGAAGGCCTTTCTTAGGGCCGACGTCGTCCTTACCGGGGACGCTCCTTTTTTAGCTGGCCCCGCCAAGATTTATTTAGGTCCGGATTACCTCGGCGAAGCGGCCTTCAAAATTATGAGACCTGGTGACAGCACCACTTTAGATTTGGGCATAGACCCGAATCTTACCTTGAAATATGAACTCATAAAGGATGAGCGTGATGACCCCGGTTTTCTTTCTTCTACGGTGCACTTGACTCGTTTGTATCGTACGGTTATCAAGCTTTCGTCGGATGCGCAAGGTCCGGTCACTATTTTGGTGGAGGATGTTCTCCCCATAAGCAATGACGACCGGGTGGAGGTTTCTGCGGTTCAACTTAACCCAGCCCCATTGGATGATGAAGACAGTATGAAGTTGCGCGAGGAAAAAGGGGTTTATCGGTGGCGCATTCAAATGTCCCCTGGGGCGAGCCAAAACATTTTCTGGGGTTATGAAGTGGCCTTTGACAAGGACCTTCACCCAGTATTTTTGGAAAATTAGGCCTCCTGTTTTGACTACTCAGTCATCAGAGGTGCGGCCTGTCCGAGTTCGTTTTGCACCTTCCCCAACCGGCATGTTGCACATTGGTGGTGCGCGTACCGCACTTTTCAACTGGGCTTTTGCAAAGCGCCATGGGGGGACCTTTATCCTTCGTATTGAAGACACCGATACCGAAAGAAACAGCCAAGCGTCTTTGGATTCCATTTTGTCCTCCATGAAATGGCTGGGTTTGGATTGGCAGGAGGGGCCCGAAAAAGAAGGGGACTTCGGCCCTTATTTCCAATCTCAGAGAAAGCATCTTTACGACCAGGCCTTGAAGAATGGAATGGAGGAAGGCTGGCTTTATCCCTGTTTTTGCAGTGGAGAGCGAGTTTCTCAATTGAAAGAGGAACAGCGGGCGCGCAAAGAAAACCCTCGTTATGACCGGCTCTGCCTGACCCTTTCTTCTACGGATGTGAAAGAAAAATTGGCCGCCGGAGAAAACCATGTGATTCGATTTGCGGTACCCGCTGATTTGACCATTGAAATCCAAGACCATATTCGCGGCAAAGTAGAGGTCTCAAGTTCAGAAGTCGAAGATTGGGTGGTGGTGCGCAGCAACGGCATGCCAACGTATAATTTTTGTTGTGTGGTGGATGATGCGGGAATGCAAATTAGCCACGTCATTCGCGGCGAGGAACATTTATCCAATACTCCCAAGCAAGTTCTTTTGTACCAAGCCCTGCAATTGCCTCAACCCGAATATGCCCACGTGCCCCTTATTTTGGGCGGAGATGGCAAGAAACTTTCCAAACGTACTGGAGACACCGCTTTAGCGGACTACATTGCCAAAGGCTACCCTCAAGAGGCACTGCTCAATTTCTTGGGTCTGCTGGGTTTCTCGATTGATGATGCAACCACCGTTTTCTCCATGCCGGAAATGATTCAGGCCTTTGACTTAAAGCGAATCAATCCATCGGGTGCCTTTTTCGATACCGACAAATTGCATTGGTTATGTGGTGATTGGATGCGTCGATTTGATGTGGACGTGTTAACTCAGACGGTCTTGCCTTGGCTACAGGCCAGCGGGGTGGTGGAAGGCAGAGACCTTGCTTGGATTACCAGCTTGGTTGCTGGACTTCAGGAGCGGGCTCAGCTGTATGGAGATTTTGCAGCGAAGGCGTCATTTTTGGTGGAGCCCTTGGATTGGGATGAGGCCGCGTTGAAGGTGCTCACTGGGGACAAAGCCTCGGCCGTCCTCGCCGCCATCCAACAAGCGCTTCAAGCCGAAGCGGACTTCCCGCCGGCAGATTTCCCTGGTTTGGCTAAGGCGGTAGCAGCAGAAATGGAAATCGGCATGGGCAAGGTGATGAAGCCGGTCCGAGTGGCCCTCACTGGGGCTCTGGGTGGGCCCGACCTCGGCCAGGTATTCAGTTGGCTAGGTCGGGACATGGCCTTCAAGAGGCTCCAGGATGCGGCTAAGTTGGCGGCTACAAGCTAGGAATTCCTGAACTCTTCCGGAATCAGAAAAAAGTCGGAAAGCAAAAGCCAAGGCGGGGGAGTGAAGCTAAAATTCCCGGCTTGGTTCGCAGTCTTTGGGGGGGTGTAGCTCAGTTGGTTAGAGCAGTGGAATCATAATCCACGTGTCAGGGGTTCGAATCCCTTCACCCCTACCATTTTTTGTTCCAGCGTGGCTAGGATGAGGCCATGCTTCTTGCCCTCACAGCCATTTGGATTTTTCCCCTAGTCGGCCTCCAGACGGGGCCCGCTCCACAAGAGCCGGTGGTCTTGGATTTAACCGAAGACTTTGAGTTGCATGCCGCCTGGAAAGGCCAAGCCACTCGCTTACAAGCGGCTGGCGCCAAAGCGCTTTCCAAAAAGCCCACGCCTGAGCAAATAAAGATGATGGGGGCAATCCAGATTGCTAGTAAGTCTTTGTCCACCCTCGTTCATATGAGGGCAGTTGACCGGCCCGAAGATTATGAAACGCAAGTCGCTGGGTTGCGGGAGGAACGGCAAACCAAGGAAAGGGAGCTGAATCGTTCGTTGGGCTTGGATGAAATTTTAGCCACTCCCACCACCCAAGCCATGATTGATGCCATTCCCGAAGGTGGTGTCTTGGTGGACTATGCGGTGAAAGACCATGTCTTTGTTTGGGCAGTCACCTCAGAGGGTGGAATTCATTTGCTTTATTTGGGTAAAGCTCCGGAGATTGAAAAGTTATCCGAGGACTTTTTGGCCGATTTGGTCGCCAAGCGAGGCGGTCGGGCCGTTTCCACACAAGCTCCATCCGACCTCAATGACCCTCTTTACCAAGCCATTTGGAATCCTATTGAAGAATTGGTTGCAGGGCGGGAGAAAATCCTTTTATGCCCGGATGGATTTTTAGGAAAACTTCCCTTTGCTGTTCTAAAAAACGGTAAGGGCCAATATTTGTTGGAAGAACATGACTTTATTTATTTGGAAGACCCCACCGCTCATGTGAGTCGGGTGACGGAGCCGATTGATCCCGACGGCAGTTTTTTAGCAGTAGGCAATGTGGATTATGGAGTTGCTTTTGTAGAGGAAGCCGTGGAGGAGGAAGAGGATTGGTTGGCCTATGCGGGAGATGTTGATTTACGTGCTGCCATGGGCAAAACATGGATTCCTCTGGAAGCTACCGACGAGGAAACCCTAACTTTGGTGGCGATGCATCGCCGCGGGCTGAAATCAAAAAGAGTTTCGGGGCGTCTCAGCGGTTTGGTTGCTACTGAGAAGAGATTGAAACTGGAATTACCCAAATACAACTTTCTGCATTTGGCGACACACGGATTTTTCGAACCCATGGAGTTAGAAGACCAACTGCCCGGACTTTCGGCTGGATTGGTTTGCGCAAATGCCAACTTGCCCAAGAAGAAAGATGGTGAAGATGGTTATTTGACTGCCGAAGAAGTTGCCCTATTGGATCTACAAAACTGTCAAATGGTAGTTTTGTCCGCCTGTGAGACGGCATTGGGTACGGTGCGCGCTGGGGAGGGTTTACAGAGTTTGCGGCGGGCATTCGCAATCGCCGGGGCGGACACTGTGGTTTCTTCTTGCTGGAAGGTGGGCGACGAATCCACCGCCGAACTTATGACAAGCTTTTATGAAAACCTTTGGGTCAAGAGGCAAAGCCGCAGTGAATCACTTCGCAATGCCCAATTGAAAATGTTGAACCATTGGCGAAAGCAAGGGACCGACGGTTTGCCCAGCACCTGGGGTGCTTTTATGTTGGCTGGAGATTGGCGTTAAGCCAAGGGAAAGCTCTCTTCAATTTCCCAGCCGGGAGAAAGGTGCTTCAGTAAAACCAGGTCCCCCGCGGAAAATTTTCGGTTGTAGGCAAGCGAAGCAAACTTTTCCCAAATGCCTTTGAAAGAGACCGGGGTTAAGTTTCGGAAAGCCAAGGTGATATGCGGGTGGTAAGAGTCCGCGTGTATGGGAGACTTGGCTCCTAAGGACTGAGTCCAATATTCCATGAAAGACTTGCGAAATTGCATAAGCGCAGGACTTTGCTCGACATCGGCGTAAACAACTTGCTCACCAAAATGATGGAAGCCTTGCATGGTGACCGGGATTTTGGGCATGCCCTTGGCGAAGCGGGCTAGAGTGTTTTTCCAAGCCGAAAGGCCGGCGAGCGGCCAACGCACTGGTGGGTAAATTGTGATGTGTGGGGGAGAACCCAGGGCGGCTTTTACTTGGAAATTTTCCGCAACCCAGTTTTGCCAAACTCGGATTTCATCGCGGACTTCCTTAGGTGGCAAAATGGCCAGGAAAAATAACCCCACGCTGGCACCGTCGTTGGCAAGAAGGTCTACGACTTGGGTGTCTAGTGAGGCATACCATTGGGTTTTCCCCAAGCTTTGCGCTTGGAGGTGTTGCGGGTCATTCCGCCAAGCTTCGATTTGTTCCAAGCTGGACCAATAGGAAATCGTCACTTCTTCGCCGGGCTCCAGTTCCATAGACACAAATTCCACGCAACCAAATTCTTCCATCGCTCGCTTACGGAGAATTTTGGATAAAGAAAAGTAAGCTTCGTCCACGCCAGCAAGCTGGGCTTTAAAAATCACCGCGAATTTCGCCATGTCAGAAGGGGAAGGTGGGCCCGTGGCCCTTAAGAAAGTTGACTCCCGCCGTTGAGCGTGTCAATCTTTGGCTATGGAATTACATGAAAAACGATGTGAACCTTGCCGTGGGGGAGTCCCGCCGTTGACCTTAGCGGAGCAAGCCCCGCTTTTGGCCAAAATTGGGGGCTGGAAGGCGGTGGATGGCCACCACCTTGAAAAATCCTGGGAATTCGCGGATTTTGCGTCGGCGCTGACTTTTGTGAATGCGGTTGGGGTGATTTGTGAGGACCAGGGGCACCACGCCAATTTTGAATTTGGCTGGGGGGAGGTCCTTGTCCGTACCTGGACTCATAAAATCGATGGCCTAGCGGAGGCCGACTTTATTTTGGCGGCAAAAATCGACCAAATAGCACCTTTGAGTCCGGCGGCTTAGGCTTCTAGAATGCTGGCACCCTTTCTGAGGCTTGTCCCCAGAAACCACCCCTCTACTTAGCTACATGGAACAAATCTCTCCCTGGCTCGAAGGCATCTTTCGCTGGATGCACGTGCTTGCAGGTGTCCTTTGGATTGGCCTGCTTTTCTTTTTCAATTGGGTGAATACTCAATTCGCTCCCAAGCTGAGTGCAGAGGCTAAGAAAGAAGCCTTGCCCATTCTGCTGCCGCGTACTTTGTACTTTTTCCGTTGGGGGGCTGCTTTTACTTGGGTGACCGGCATCTTGTTGTTGGGCTTGATTTATCACATGGGTGGTGCATCGGTCATGATGGCGGATGGTGCCGAATTGGGCAACAACCATTTCATTGGCTTAGCGGTCCTCATCGCTTCGGTTTTGGTTTATGACCTGCTGTGGAAAAACATGACAGGCATGGCCGCGGTTGGGGTGAGCTTCCTCCTTGCTACCGGCTCCGCCTATTTGTTTGCCGAAGTCTTGGGTTACAACACTCGGACGACCACCATTCACGTTGGTGCCTTGTTCGGAACTTTAATGGCTTTCAATGTTTGGTTCCGGATTTGGCCAGCGCAACGCAAAATCATTGCCTCCATTGCCGCTGGGGAAGCCCCGGATGGCGCTCTTGCCGCCTTGGCCGGGATGCGCAGTAAGCACAACACCTACATGTCAGTGCCACTCATTTACACCATGCTGGTGCAACACAATGTGGTGATGTACGAATACAGTTGGATGGGCGTGGCCGCCGTCATTGCCATCGGCTGGGCTCTCACTTCTTACCTTTACAAGAAGTCGGCTGGTGACGCCCCGGGGCAGTACTAGTTCGTTTCTTTAGACGGCGGGGCGAAGCTTGCGCGTAAATAGGCAAGCACGTCCCGCTGTTTTTTTGTATTAAGGATGCCGCGCCAGGCAGGCATACTGCCGATGTCGCCAGTTTTACCGGTTTGAATAATTTTCAAAAGCTCTTCGTCACTGCGCGTCAAGGGACCGTCTTCCAGGGTGTAATTTGCAGCCATGCGGACCCCATTGGCCGCAATCCCGGTGCCATTGTTTTGGTGACAAGCGGCGCAATACAGAAAATAAGTTTTCTTGCCGGCTTCAAGGTCGACAATTTGAGAGTCTTTTTCGGGTTGGCCGCAGGCGGCTAGCACCGGCAGGAGCAAAAGAAGGGTGGCTTTCACCTCGGCATTATCCCGAAATGGGGAACCAAGCACTAGCCCCCTCTCTTGCCGGGTAGAGGGCCCCTAAGTCTGGCACTGGCCGCACCAAAAGGTACTTCTTTGCCCCAGGACAGTTTTACGAATTTTGTTTTTACACTTCAAACAAGCTTCCCCCTTGCGTCCATAAACGGCAAGTTTCTGGGCAAAGTAACCAAGCTCTCCGTCGGCCCCGCGGAAATCCCGAAGGGTGGTGCCACCTTGGGTAATGGCTTCGGCTAGGACTTCTTTGACTTTTTCTACCAGGATTTCCATGCGTTGCTTGGAAATTCGGCCAGCCGCCCGTTTGGGGTGGATGCGAGCCCGCCACAAAGCCTCTGAGGCATAGATAT
>Ga0066376_10000299_pt1 | contig 44663 bp, 47 predicted proteins | sample Knorr_S15_td_Bot_FD_77009 | JGI IMG/M metagenome (GOLD analysis project Ga0066376, IMG submission 77009) | Marine microbial communities from Southern Atlantic Ocean transect - Knorr_S15_td_Bottom_ad_5009_LV_A | ecosystem: Environmental > Aquatic > Marine > Oceanic | place: Southern Atlantic... | reverse complement strand
TCTCCGGGACCTTCGAGGCCTACCTCGAGACCGTGCAAACGGCCGCTGGAAAGGTCGCCGACATGCCGCAGCCTGAACGGCCGCTCGGCCTCCCCGACGGCTGGGGCGAGGGGAAGTAGTCGAGAGAGGCGGCTAGGAGAAGCTCTGGCCGCAGCCGCAGGTGCGCTGGGCGTTGGGGTTGTTGATCGAGAACCCCGCCTCGTTGAGGCCGTCCTTGTAGTCGAGGGTGGCGCCCTCGAGCAGTTGGGCGCTGGACGGGTCGACCACGACCCGGATGTCGCCGTAGGTGATCTCGAGGTCGTCGTCGGCACGCTCGGTGTCGAAGAACATCTCGTAGCTGAAGCCGGAGCAGCCGCCGGGGCGGACCGCAACGCGCAGGGCGAGGTTGTCGTCGCCTTCGCCGGCAATCAGTTCGCCGACCTTGGTGGTCGCATCATCTGTCAGCGTGATCATGTGGTGTGGCTCCCTGGCATGGATTGCTGTGTTCGCGAGTGTAGCAATGATCACCTGCCAATCCCAGCAGCCGATCCCTGCGCCCGTAGGCTCAGGGCATGTCGGACGGGCCATCCACCGCGACGCAACCTCCCTTGATCGACCCACCCTCGGTCGATGAGGTCATGGGGCTGCTGCGCGGCGTCGTCGATCCCGAACTGGGCAGCGACATCGTCGAGCTCGGCATGGCCAAGGGGGCCACGGTCGATGCCGACGGCCTCGTCGACATCACGATCGCCCTCACCACGTCGGGCTGCCCCCTGCGGGCGCAGATCCAGCGTGACGTGCGGGCCCGCATCGGCGGCCTGCCCGGCGTCACGAAGGTGCACATCACCTGGACCGAGCTGACGCCCGACGAGAAGGCGGCGGCGATGGCCAAGGCCCGCTGGAACGTCGCCCAGGACGCCCCCGAGACCGCCGTGCCGGCCACCTGCCGGGTGCTCATGATCGCCTCCGGCAAGGGCGGCGTGGGCAAGTCCTCGGTCACCGTCAACCTGGCGACGGCGCTAGCCCACCGGGGCTACGCCGTTGGGGTCATGGACGCCGACATCTGGGGCTTCTCGGTCCCGCGCATGCTCGGCCTCGAGGGGCGCCTGGGAGGCTCCCCCGAGTCGGGCAAGATCACCCCGAACCACAAGTCCGTTGGCGCCGGCCACCTCGAGGTCGTGTCGATGGGGTTCCTCGTCGAGGACGAGGAGACCGCCCTCATGTGGCGGGGCCTGATCCTGAACCGGGCCGTCCGGCACTTCTGCGAGGACGTGGCCTGGGGAGACCTCGACTACCTCCTGATCGACATGCCGCCGGGCACCGGCGACGTCCAGATGGGGCTCGCCAAGATGCTGCCGAGGGCCGAGATGATCATCGTGACGACACCTGCGCTGGCAGCGCAGAAGGTGGCGGTCCGCGTCGCCCACATGGGGCGCAACAACTACCTGCGGGTCGTCGGGGTGATCGAGAACATGAGCGCCTACGTCACCCCCGACGGCGAGCGCCACGAGCTGTTCGGTGCCGGAGGCGGCAGCAACCTCGCGAACCAGATCGGCGCACCGCTGCTCGGCAGCATCCCCATCGACGCTGCCGTGACGGCCGGCGGCGACAGCGGCAACCCGGTCGTCCTCGGCGATGGACCGGCGGCGGATGCCTACCGGGAGATCGTCGAGCTGATCGCCACCGAGGCGGCGCCACCGATCAACATGGAGGGGTGCAGCGCCCGTCTGCTGGCTGCCGCCGAGGCCGCCCTCGACGAAGCCGGCTAGGCGTTTTCTCCCAGTTCGGGAGGCGACGGGGGGTCGTCGTCCCGCCAGGACTCCACGTTGATCGTCCCGAACTCAGGACTGACCGTCCGACCTTCGTCGGCGACTCCGCCCGGGTGGAACCGCCAGGTCATCGTGGGCTGCCCGTTCGCCATCCGTCGCCCGAACCAGCGTGAGGCGACGGCCCGCAGCAGCGCCCGGGTCGGCGGGAAGAGCAGCGAAAGGCCGAGGGCATCGGTGGCGAAGCCCGGCGTCAGCATCAGCGCCCCGCCGAACAGCACCAGGAGGCCATCGACCAGCTGGCGGCCGGGGACACGGCCCTGGGCCATCTCCTCCTGGGCCTTCCGGAGGATGCCGAGGCCCTCCCGCCTGACCAGCCATGCGCCGACGACGCTGACGAGGAACAGCAGGGCGATTGTGTTGAGCACGCCGACCTCGCCGGCCACCTGGACGATCAGGTACAGCTCGACGATCGGCGTGACGATGAACAGCAGGATCAGCAGGGGGAACACGATGCTCAGGGTAGGGGTTCGTCCGCCGCTCACCGCCGCGGGCGGTCCCATCAGAAGCGTCGCGTATCCTGCCCATTCCATGGCCCCGGACCGCCCACCCTCCGTCGACCGCCTGGCCCGCTCGCTCGCCGACACGGGCCTCCCGCACCCGTTGCTCGTCGATGCCGCACGACAGGCGGTCGCCGACGGCGATCCGGCCTCCGTCGAGGAACGGGCCCGCGACCTGGCCGAGTCGATGGGGAGGCACCTCCTGACCGGCGTCGTCAACGCCACCGGTGTGCTGCTGCACACCAACCTCGGTCGGGCGCCATGGGGGGCCGCCATCGACGACACCCGCTACAGCACCCTCGAGTTCGACCTGTCCACGGGCGACCGGGGCTCCCGTCAGGATCGGGCGCCGGCGCTGCTCGCACGGGCCTGCGGTGCCGAGGCGGCGATCGTGGTCAACAACTGTGCCTCGGCGGTCCTGCTGGTGCTGGCTGCGCTCGCCGAGGGACGAGGGGTGGTCGTCTCCCGCGGCGAGCTCGTCGAGATCGGCGGCGGCTTCCGGATCCCCGACGTCATGGCGCAGTCCGGGGCCCGCCTCATCGAGGTCGGCACCACCAACCGGACGCGCCTCGGGGACTTCGCCTCCGCCGTCGCCGGAGACGATGCTGCGCTGATCCTCAACGTCCACCGCTCCAACTACCGGATCGAGGGCTTCACCGAGTCGGTGGGCGTCTCCGAACTGGCGGACCTGGGGCTCCCGGTCGTCGCCGACATCGGTTCCGGGCTGCTCGACGTCGCCTGCCCGTGGCTCGCCGACGGCCCGCCCCCGTGGCTGGCCGACGAGCCGGCAGCCCGCCAGACCCTCGAGGCGGGAGCCGACCTGGTCACGTTCTCGGGCGACAAGCTGTTGGGCGGGCCCCAGGCCGGGGTCATCGCCGGCCGGGCCGACCTGGTGGCGGCCTGTGCGGCGCACCCGCTGGCCAGGGCCCTGCGCCCCGGCAGCCTCATCCTCCACGCACTCCAGGACCTGGCCCTCGCCTACCTCCGCCGCGACGGCGACGCCATCCCGTTCTGGCGCATGGCGACCCTGACCGTCGACGACCTCCGGTACCGGGCCGCAGCCATCGCCCCCGACCTTGTCGCTGACACGATGGCCGTCCCCGGTGGTGGCACCCTGCCCGGCGTCGAGATCCCGTCGGTCGGCCTCCGGCTCCCCGGCAACCACGCTGCCGCCCTGCGGGCCGGGACGCCGCCGGTCATCGCCCGCGTGGCCGACCAGACCACCCTGCTCGACCTGCGGACCGTCCATCCGAACGACGACGCCGTGCTCGGCGCTGCGCTCGACCGGCTCGGCGTCCGCTGAGGACCCGGACGACCACATGCACGTCATCGCCACGGCCGGCCACGTCGACCATGGAAAGTCCACGCTCGTGGAGGCGCTCACCGGCACCGATCCCGACCGCTTCGCCGAGGAGAAGGCCCGCGGCCTCACGATCGACCTGGGCTTCGCCTCGACCACGCTGCCCTCGGGGGCCACGCTGTCGCTGGTCGACGTGCCGGGCCACGTCCGGTTCATCAAGAACATGCTGGCCGGCGTGGGTGCGGTCGATGCCTGCCTCTTCGTCGTGGCGGCCACCGAGGGCTGGAAGCCGCAGTCCGAGGAGCACCTCCGGATCCTCGAACTTCTCGACGTCCGCCACGGCCTCGTGGCCCTGACCAAGGTCGGGATCGCCGACGAGGACCTCGTCGAGCTCGCCCACCTCGAGGTCGAGGAACGACTCGAGGGCACGTTCCTCGAAGGCGTGCCGATCGTCGATGTGGATGCACCGGCCGGGATCGGCATCGACGAACTGCGCTCGGCCCTCGACGACCTGCTGGCGGTCACCCCCACCTCGACGGACCGGGGACGCCCGCGGCTCTGGGTCGACCGGTCGTTCGCCGCCAAGGGGTCCGGCACGGTGGTGACCGGCACCCTGACCGGCGGCTCCCTCACCGTCGACGACGAGCTCGAACTGCACCCCCGGGGCGACCGGGTCCGGGTGCGGGCACTCCAGAACCACCACGAGGCGCGCACCGACCTGCCGCCAGGCAGCCGCTGCGCCGTCAACCTGGTCGGCGTCGCCCACGACGAGGTGGTGCGCGGCGACGTCCTCGTCCGGCGCGGCCAGTGGCACCTCACCAACGTCGTGGATGCCGACCTGCAGGTCCTCGACAGCCTCGGCCATGCCGTGTCCCGTCGCGGTGCCTTCGTTGCGTACATCGGCGCCGGCGAGCACCCGGTGAGGCTCCGGATCCTCGGCCCCGACGCCCTCGAGCCGGGGGCCGGCGGGTCGGTGCGGATGTTCCTCCCCCATGCCCTGCCGCTGCTGCCCGGTGACCGCTTCGTGCTCCGGGAGAGCGGACGCGCCGAGACGGTGGGTGGAGGTCAGGTGCTCGACGTCGATCCCCGTGAGCGTGCATCGCAGGCGCGCCCCGACCGCTCCGTCGACCGGGTGGTCCGCGAGCGTGGCTGGGTCACGGTCGACGAACTCGAGAAGCTGACCGGCGAGCGGCGCGACCCCGACATCGGCGACTGGGTCGTGGATCCGACCGCCCTCCAGACGGCAATCGCCGGGCTCCGGGCCGAGCTCGAGGTGGCCGGGCCACTCGGGTTGGACCTGGCGGGGCTCGGCGAACACGGGCGGGCCGTCGTCGGGCTGCTCGACGACGTCGTCGTGGACGGCGGCCACCTCAGGCCGGCCGATGCGGTCGACACGCTCGCCGACCACCCCTTCGTGGCCCGGTTGGCCGCCGCACCCTTCGCCCCACCCGCTCCCGACGACGTGGACCGCGGCGAGTTGCGCGAGCTGGTGCGGCGCGGGGATGTCGTCGAGCAGGACGGGATCTTCTTCGCCGCCTCTGGCATCGTCGCTGCCGGGGAGTTGGCCGCCCGGCTCCTCGCCGAGCATCCCGGGGGTTTCACGGTGTCGATGTTCCGGGAGGCCGCTGGCAACACCCGCAAACACGCCATGCCATTGCTGGCCCGCCTGGATGGCACCGGCGTCACCCGCCGACGCGACGACCTCCGGATCGGTGGTCCGCGGCTGCCAGAGTCCGGCTGAGCCACCACGCCTTCCCCAGGGCGCTCAGGCGCTCAGTCCGATCATCCTCCGGCGTTCGATCGCGCTGGTGCCACCCCAGATGCCGTGGACGTCACGGAGTTGCAGCGCGTAGTCGAGGCACTCGTCCCGCACGGCACAGCGCGCACAGATGGACTTGGCCCGCAACTCCCGTCGCCGCTTCTCATCGCGACGCTCGTTGGCCGACGGCGGGAAGAACTCCTGCGCGCTGGAACCCCGGCAGGCCCCTTGCTCCTGCCAGGCGGGGAAGGCGCATATGCCAGCCACTCGCACACCCCCCGTGTCGCGTGTGGCGCGAACCTATGGCAAGAAAGGACAATGCGCAAGAATGGGCGCATGCCCGAGGTCCTGGGGAGATTCAGTCCTTCGGAGACCGGGAGCGGTAGTCCCGTGCGCCGCCCTCCTCGGGGGCGACCTCGAGCCACAGGCCCTCGACGGCCACGACCCGGATCGGGGCACCGGCGTCGATGGGCGTCGCCCGGTTAGTGCGCGCCTTCCACACGGCCTCTCGGACACGGACCGTGCCCTCGGGACCGACCGCATCGACGGCCTCTCCCGACTCGCCGATCATCCAGTCGCGGCCGATGGTCGGGGTCGAGAACCGGGTGCGCACCATGGCCGGCATGCCTGCGGCCATGGCCGCGATCGTCCCCGCAAAGCCGACGCCGAGGGTGATCCACGACATCCCGACCCCGTCGTACAGGGCAACCGACCCGACCACCAGACAGGCCGTGGCGATCAGCGTCCAGGCGCGCGGAACACCCGTCTGGATGTCGACGGCATAGCCGAACATGGCGACCACCAGGAGTGCGATCGCCCACCAGCGGGTGGGGAGCACGGCGAGGCCGTAGCACCCGAGCAGGAACGAACCGGCGCCGATGACCCCGGCGATGCCGACACCTGCGGTGTACAGCTCGAAGACGAGCAGCCCGGCGCCGACCAGGAACAGCAGGTACGCCACCGGGGGACTGGCCGCCGTGTGGAACAGCTGGTCGACCAGCCCCGGCTTGTGGAAGCGGGTGCGGACGACCGGGGCGGTTCCCGTGCCGTCGGCGGCGGCCCCCTCGAAGCCGGGGATGCCCCGCAGGTGCTCGAGGAGCACGGGCGAGGGTCGGGCGAGTCCCCGTTCGATGGCCTCTTCGTAGCCGACGGTGTCGTCGACGAGGTCGCTGGCTGCCGGCAGGCCGAAGGGCATGCCGAAACCCGCTGCGGAGACCACCGGTTCGCCGAAGTCGCCGAAGCGGGCTCCGGGGGCGATGCCCACGTCGTCGGCCAACCCGACCAGTTGTGCCACGGCACCGCGTGCACGGCTTCCGGAGGGGCCCACCCAGAACGAGACCGGCACCGGCGAGTTCGTGATCAGTTCTGCCAGGGCGGCGACCTCTTCGTCGGAGACGACCGAGCCACGGCTGTCGACCTGGAAGACCAGGGCGATGGTCTCCGCCGGATCGACATTTTCGAGGATGTCGGTCATGACCTGGAGCAGGACCGGATCGAGCAGGCCGCTGACCTCGACGACGTCGATGACAGGGTGCACCTCATGCACCTCGTCGGCACCTGCGGCAGCCATCGGAGCGAGCACTCCGACAAGGAGCAGGGAAACGCCAGACAGGATTCGGGTGCGTCGGCACGCAGAACGGATCATCAGCAGTCCAGGGGGTGGGGTGGGCAGGGCAGGAAGGGCCCGGGAGTCGGGCCTCAGTCGGCCTCGCCGAGGGCGGCGGCGGCTTCCTCGACCGTTTCGCAGACCGGCACGATCCGATCGAAGCCCGTGGTGTGCAGGAGGCGGGTCAGGGCCGGACGATCGCAGGCGACGGCGACGTCGCCATCGTTCTCACGGGCGCGCCGGATGCCGCCGATCAGCGCCCCGAGTCCGGCGGAATCCATGAACGGGACCTCGGAGAGGTCGATGAGGATGAAACGGTGCTCGGCCAGGTTCGTGAGCGACTCGCGGAACTGGGCGACCGTGTAGGCATCGAGTTCGCCAATGGGTCGGCACAGCACATACCCGTCACCAACTTCGACGACGATCTCGAGCACCAGTGCCTCCTCGGTCGGCTCCCTACGGCGGCGATCGTAGACGGGTCTCGGCCGATTGCGGTCCGCGGCCCACTCTCCTGCGGGTCCGGAACGTCGCCGCCACGGTTCGACACGCCGTCCCCGGAGGCCCGAAGGTACGCTCCGTGCCGTGCCAACCGTGCTCCTCGCAACCGATGTCGACCGGGTCCACGACCAGGTCGAGGCCGCCATCGGGGGCGATCACGACCTGATCAGGGTCCATGCCGGCACCGCAGTGCTCGCCGCAGTCGCCGAGCACGATCCTGCGCTGGTCGTGCTCGACCTCCAGATCGGCAACATGGGTGGCATGGCCGCCTGTCTCGACCTGCGCCTCGAGCAACGGGCCGAGCGCATCCCCGATCAGCGGATCGTGATGCTCCTCGACCGGGTGGCCGACGAGTGGTTGGCCGGGCAGGCCGAGGCCGACGCCTGGCTGGTCAAGCCGATCGATCCCCTGGCGCTGCGCCGCACCGTCGACGAGGTCCTCGCCGGCCTGAGCGCCTGACGGGAGCCGGACGCCAACCGCTACCCTTTGCCCGCACACGGGTAGTGGCGCAGCTTGGTAGCGCGCCTCGTTCGGGACGAGGAGGTCGTGGGTTCAAATCCCGCCTACCCGACCATCGGGTCTCGGCACGTTATTGAAAACGGGTCGGCAGGTATCGGCCACGCAGGGTGGCCTCCTTCGGCTCGACCCGGGAGCCTGAGGGTTCTCTGGGCGACGCCCCGGGACCTGACTCGGCGCCCCTGGCCGGACAACCATGAGCGCTGCCAGGATGTGCGGCCAAGGGCCCGTTCTGGCTTCAGTGGCCCGCTCTGAGGGGGACGTACCACATGTTCTCCAACTTGCGAGACCCCGGTTGCAAGGAGCCCATCTTCGCAGGCTGGGGCGGGAGAGTCCCGTCTATCAGCCCATCTCGATGAAGGCGTCGAGGGGTACCGTCCGGTCATGGACATCGAAGAAGCCAGGCCGGTCACGGACATCGAAGTAGTGAGGGCCTTCTTGGCGAAGGAGAACGGTCTCGCCACAATCAGCACAACCCAAGCCGATGGACGCGTCCTGTCCAGCGTCGCCAATTGCGGGGTGATCGACCACCCCATCACCGGTGCGCCTTGCGTGGCCCTTGTCTCACAAGGCGGCGCTGCCCGGCTGAGCCATGTCCATCGCGGCTCCCAGGTAACCATCGCGATCCGTCGCGGCTGGACGTGGCGTTCGGTAACCGGCCCGGCCGACCTCATCGGGCCCGACGACCTGCCTGACGGCATCGACGCCGAAGCCCTACGGCTCTTGCTGCGCGAAGTGTTCCGGGCAGCAGGTGGCACCCACGACGACTTCGATGAATACGACCGTGTCATGGCTGACGAAGGCCGAGTAGCGGTCTTGGTTGCTCCCGATCGCGTCCTGGGCAACTAGGGACGACCCGGCCGAGGTCAGGTCTGGCCTTCGTCGGCGCCGGAAAATCGTTCCAGCCAGATTCGGCTTGCCTGCTCCCTGCCCAATTCGGCCACCAGTCGTGCCCATTCGGCGGCCAGGTCGTCTTCGTCATCGGAGGGCACGAGACCTACTCAACGTCGATGTAGATGCACTTGTCGAGGGACGGACCACATGTTCTCCAACTTGCGAGACCCCGGTTGCCAAGGCCCCCATTTTGACATACCAGCAAGCACAGAACGGCGAGGCCGACGCCTTCTCCAGGAGCCTCACCGCCTTCCTCCCGCTCTCCGGCGAACAGGTCGCCACCATCCTCGGCGTCGTCGCCGTACCGACCGGTGAGCGTGTCGTCAGGAAGGTGCGGGCCTGACCTGCTCCCTCAGACAGAGGCGGAGAGCGTCGGCGCCCGGAGCGGCCCCATCAGGTTGGGATGGTGCCCTTCGCTGCCTTCTTGTTCTTCTTTGCCTGTCGCTTTTCTTTCGCGGTTTTGGAGGCGGGAGTCTTGCTGCTCCGCCCACCCTTGTCTTTGCCAGCCATGACGGCCTCTCCAACTTTCTGTAGCCCTTTTGATACAGCCCGACCTTAGGCCCCCACTTCGTCCCGTACACGCATGAGGAACCCAGCGAGCCGCCTGTCTACGTCTGGGACGAGGACACGCCTCTCTTGTTCGACGTTGGCCGGCCGAGCGGGGAAGCCGTCGGCAGCGGATGGCGGCCGCTTCGTTCACCCGGCCCTGCGGACGATCCAGGCCTCCTCGGCGGGCCACTGCTGCGCCCAGTCGAGGTCGATGAACGGAAATCTGTTCTCTTCCGAGTCGGCCGGTGGCCGGAGTTCGACGAGGTCCTCGACCTCGAACCCGCACGCACGCAGCAGCCGGATGCGCTCACCGTGCGAGATGTGGAACTCGATCCCCGGATCGTCGGGCCACTCGAAGCGGTGCATCCCGAACTGGGGGCGCAGCAACCGGTCGCCGGCCGGAGCATCGTCATCGTCGAACACGCAGAGCATCTGCAGCACGGAGTTCCCGAGGAACACCAGGCGACCCCCGGGCCGCAGCACCCGTGCCGCCTCGGGCAGCCAGCGGTACGGATCGCACCAGATGGCGGCGCCGTACTCGGAGATCGCGAAGTCGAAGCTTTCGTCGACGAAGGGCAACCGCTCGGCGTCGCCGTGGACGAGCGGGAACCGGAGGTCGAACTCCCGTTGGAATCCCGCTGCGGTCGCCAGTTGCGCAGCCGAGTTGTCGATCCCGACAGGTCGCCCTCCCCGCCGGGCCAGCCAGGCCGACACGTAGGCCGTCCCACAGCCCAACTCCACCACGTCGCCACCTCCGAACGCAGCGAGCAGGCCGACTTCGGACTCGGGGATGCCGTAGACGCCCCACCGGGGCTGGTCGTCGGCCCAGTTCCGTCGCCCGGGCTCGATCCAATCCGCAGCGGTCAGATCCCAATGGGCCCGATTCGACTCGACATGGTGACGGGGTCCCTGACGATCCACCCCACGAGTGAACCACACGTCCCCGTGGGAGGCACCCCCACGGCCCGACGAGTCGGTGGCGACTGCAGCGCGCTGGTCCCCGGACGCGAAGGAACCCGCCCCTCGGGGCGGGTTCGCTCGTTCTCGGCCCCCTCGCCCCTCGATGGGGGCGGGGGTGCGCCTCAGCGCTGGTTGAGCGGCCGCGGGCGACGCCCGGTGGGGCTCTTGGCGGCCGTGTCGGCCAGGTTCGAGATGGTCCGTGCCAGGGCGCCGTTGACGCCGAAACCGGTGCCGACGGCCTGGAGGATGAGCGAACGCACGTCACTGGCCGTGGTGTTGGTGGACTTGAAAGCACGCATTGGCAGTTCTTTCGGTGAGGCGCCACGGACGAAGGACCGGAGCGCACAGGTGGTGCAATGCATTCGAGGACCGCCGCACCGCCTGGCCCGAACGGGCAGGTCAGCGGTGGTTACCCATCGGTAAAAACCCGACACGACGAGTCTGCCGGGAACACCATCCACCTCCTCAGAGACAGTGGTCACACGCGCGCTCTGGGTGGCAGGAGGCGACGGTTCAGGTCTCCGGATCGGTCAAGGTGAGCATGCCCCCCGGCGTCGCCATCAGGTTGGCCAAAGGCCCATCGACGACTCCCGGCCGCCAGTCGAGAAGGTCCTCGGCATAGGTCCGCATGGCCGGATGATCCATCACCGGCGACACCTCGTCGGGGTCCTGCTCGAGGTCGACGTACAACGGCGGCATCCCACCGAAGAGCACGAGCTTGCCGGCCCGGTCCCGTTGGACCGCCAGGTTGCACTCGGCGAGCGGCAGGCCGAAGCCCTCGGCGAACACCCTGAAGTCGAACTCCCAGTGGGCCGCCGACCTCCACGACTGCACCGATCCCGTCTCGAGGAACGGTCGCAGCGACCGACCCTGGCACTGGTCGGGGACCGGGAGGCCCGCCAGGTCGAGCAGCGTCGGCATCACGTCGACGTGCTCGGTGAACTCGTCGACCACGACACCCGACACGCCGTCCAGGTCCGGCCACCGCACGATCAGCGGCACATGGAACGACCGGTCGTGGAAGCCCAGCTTGCTGATCAGCCCGTAATCGCCGAGCAGCTCGCCGTGGTCGGACGTGACCGCCACGACCGTCCGGTCGGTGCTCCCGGCGTCGTCGAGGGCACCCAGCAGGCGACCGATCTGGTGGTCGACCTCGGCGATCATCCCGTAGTAGGTGGCACGCAGCTGTCGGATCTCGACCGGGTCGCGGGGAGCGGTCATGAACCCCCAGCCCTGCAGCGCCTCGACGAAGGGATGGTCGATGGTCGATGCCGGCAGGGGCTCCGGGACCTCGGCCGGGTCGTGGAGGTCGTTGTAGGGGGCCGGCACGTGGAACGGGGGGTGCGGCCGCGACAGCGACACGTGCACGAACCAGGGCTCCGGGAGGCCGTCGAGCAGATCGATCACCCGGCCGACGACGAACGCCGTCTCGGTCTCGTCGGCTGCGAACACCGACGGCGGCCACATCGAGCCCCGGCCCGGTGGAATCTCGACGTCGTCCCGAGGCCGGTTCATGCGACTCCGATCGGAGATGTCGTGCCCCCTCGACTCGAGCCACCGGAACCAGGCCTCCCGATCGTCCGTCAACTCGAGGCCGACGGTGAAGCCGGGCAGGATCCCCTTGTAGGTCAACAGCCTGGGGTCGTCGTCGTCAACGGTCCGGGGATCGACCGTCTGGTCCGTGTAGCCGAACAGGATCGGGTCGTAGCCACCCGCCCGGGCCTCGTGGGCGATGTTGGTGAGGCCGGCGTCGAGTGGCGTGCCGTTGAACACCACCCGGTTGGTGTGCTGGTAGGTGCCGGTCAGGAGGCACGCCCGGCTCGGACCACATGGCGTCGCCTGGCTGTAGTGGCTAGCGAACCGCACGCCGTCGGCGGCGAGGGCATCGAGATTCGGCGTCTGGACCATCGGGTGGCCGGCCGCCCCGAAGCAGTCGGCACGCCACTGGTCGATCGTGACGAACAGCAGGTTGGGGCGGGACGGATCGCCGGTGGTCGCCACCCGCGCATCCTTGCACGAAGTCGGGCCAACCCCGGGCCACAACTAGTGTCCGACGATGCCCACACACCGCCTGCCCCGAGAGGGGCGCCAGCTCGGCCTTCTGCTGGCGGCGACCGGGATGTTCCTCGTCTCGACCGACTCGCTGTTCATCCGCATCGCCGATGTCGACGGGTGGACGATCGCCTTCATGAGCAGCCTCTGGTCGACACCGATCATGTGGGGGATCGCCGCCCGCAGCCTCGGGCGGGAACTCCCCAACCGGATCATCCGACACCGGGTGCCGCTCATCTCGTCCAGCCTCCTCGGTTCGATCAGCACGATCGCGTTCATCACGGCCGTGACGAAGACCGAGGTCGCCAACGTGGTGGCCATCATCGCCGCGACGCCGATCTTCGCCGCCGTCATCGCCAGGGTCAGCCTCGGGGAGCGTGCCTCGCCACGGACCTGGCGGTCCATCGCCGTCACGATCGGCGGCATCCTCGTGATCGTCGGCGGATCACTCTCCGGCGACGGCCTCAACGGCAACCTCCTCGCCCTGTTCGCCATCTGCTGCTTCGGCACCAACCTCTCGATCTGGCGCCGCTACCCCGACCTGCCGAGGACGCTGCTCGTCGCCCTGACCGCCACGTTCACGCTGCTCATCACTGCGTTGCCGGCACATCCCTCCGGCCTCGACCGAAATGGACTGCTCGCCACCCTGGCGATGGGCACCCTGTTCGCGCCGACCGCCCGCTTCTGCATGTCCACGGCGACCCGGTACGCGTCGCCGGCGGAGGTGAGCCTGTTCACGCCCGTGGAGACAGTGTGCGCCACGCTGTGGGTATGGCTCTGGTTCAACGAGGTACCGCCCACAGCCACGTTCATGGGTGCCGCCGTCGTGCTGGCTGCCGTCGCCTACGGGGTGACCGGCCCGGCCGCCGATGTGGCTTCCACTCCCAGAACCCTCACCTGAACCAGCCATGACCCGTTCGCCCCACTCCTCCGACCCGGTCCTCGACCAGGCTGCAGCCCTGGGCATCGTCCACGAGGTGATGCCATGCGATCCCGAACTGGCCGACACGGCGGCGTTCTGCGCCGCCTACGGCGTCGCCCCCGAGGACTCTGCCAACGCCATCCTCGTGGCCGGGAAGTCCCGGGCGGACGAACCGCAGCCCTTCGCGTTGTGCCTGGTGCTCGCCACCCACCGGCTCGACGTCAACGGCATCGTCCGCCGTCGACTCGGCAGCCGCAAGGCGTCGTTCGCGAACGCCGACCAGACCCGCTCGCTCACCGGCATGGAGATCGGCGGGGTCACGCCGTTCGGGCTCCCGGAACCCGTCCCCATCTGGATCGACGCCGCCGTGATGGCCCGCCCCGACGTGGTCGTGGGCGGTGGCTCCAGGGACCGCAAGCTGCGGCTGCCACCCGAGGGGCTGCTGGCGCTACCCGGCGCCGAGGTGGTCGAGGACCTGGCGCGACCCGTCGACCCGGGCTGAGTCCCGAGCCTCGACGGAGGGACCTGCAACCCCCACCTCCGGGCAACAGGCGCTAGACGGAGCCCCTGGCGAGGTGCCGGGACAGGGCGTCCCTGGCCGAACTCGGCGGGGCGCTGTCCAACAGCCGGCAGAGCCGGTCCCGCCGACCGACGGCGGTCAGGACGTCGGCCGCCACGGTGTCGGCCACGTACAGCAGGTCCAGCCGGGAACCCTCGGTGAGCGGATCGGCCATCAGGCCGTCGACCACGTGACCGCACGCCAACTCGGCGGTCACGAGCTTGAGCGCCGCCGCCTCGAGTTCGTCGAGGGCGTCGAGGACCCGCAGCACGTTGGTCGCCTGATCGTCCGTGAGCACGCCAGATTGTGGAGCATCTGCGCGCGGTGCGTGGGGATACTCGGTGCTCTGCGCGCCCACCGCGCGATCTCTCGTCGGTCCGCCATGCAGTACGTTCCAGGACCATGGAACTGCAGGACGTCCAGGATCTCATGGAACACCTCTACGGCGAGGCCGACCGGGAACGCGGCATCCCCTCAACCGTGGCCTGGCTGTGCGAAGAGGTCGGTGAACTGGCCCAGGCGGTGCGCAAGCAGTCGCCAGACCGTCAACTCCACGAGCTGGGCGACGTGCTGGCGTGGCTGTCGAGCCTCGCCAACCAGTTGGACCTCTCCCTCGACGACGCCATGCAGCGGTACGTCGAGGACCCTCCCTAGGGAGGAACCGGATTCCGTTCCGGGCTACGAGAACCGGCGGCGGACGAGTTCCTCGGCGATCTGGATGGCGTTGAGGGCGGCGCCCTTGCGCAGGTTGTCGCCACACAGGAAAAGCGCCAGGCCGTGCTCCAGGGTCTCGTCGCGACGGATGCGACCCACGATCGTCGGATCGATCCCGGCGGCGTCGATCGGGGTCGGGACATCGGCGAGGATCACGCCCGGTGCGGCGGCAAGCAGTTCGCCGGCCCGCTCCGGTGACAGGTCCCGGGAGAAGCCGGCGTGCACGGACAACGAATGGCCCGTGAACACCGGCACCCGGACGCAGGTTCCCGAGACCTTCAGGTCCGGGATTCCGAGGATCTTGCGACTCTCGTTGCGGAGCTTCTGCTCCTCGTCGGTCTCGCCACGGCCGTCGTCGACGAACGAGCCGGCGTGGGGGAGCACATTGAAGGCGATGGCCCGTGCGAACGAAGAGGGCTCCGGGAAGTCGACGGCCCGTCCGCTGTGGGTGAGCGCTGGAGCATTGTCGAACACCGCCGCAACCTGCGAGGCCAACTCCTCGACGCCGGCCAGGCCCGCACCGGAGACCGCCTGATAGGTGGCGATGGTGAGCGAGACGAGGCCGGCCTCGGCATGCAGCGGAGCCAGCACCGGCATGGCGGCCATCGTCGTGCAGTTGGGGTTGGCGACGATGCCCTTCGGCAGGTGGTCGAGCGCATCGGCATTGACCTCGGGAACCACCAGCGGCACCTCGGGATCCATGCGCCAGGCCGACGAGTTGTCGACAACGACCACGCCTGCCTCGGCCATGGCCGGTGCATAGGCCAGCGATGCGGCCCGCCCGGCGCTCACCAGGGCGAGATCGATCCCTGACCAGTCGGTGGACTCGGCATCCTCGACGACGATCACGCCGTCGCCCCACGGCAGGCTGGTGCCGGCAGACCGCGACGAGGCGAAGAAGCGCAGGTCGCCGAGGGGAAGGTCGCGTTCGGCCAGAAGGGAGCGCATGACCCCGCCAACCTGACCCGTTGCTCCGACGACCGCGATGTTCACGGCTGGCAGGCTACCGACGGCTCGTGGTCGCGAACCTCCGCATTACCGATCAACGCTCACCCGGATACTCGAAGACGAACTCGTCACCGTCCGCCTGACGGGCCGCAGCAAACAGGTCGGCCACGAACGCAATCATCGGGAAGGAACCACACGAGTCGTCCACCCAGGCCGCAACCCTGCCCGCTGCCTCGTCGAGGTCGGCGCCGATGGTCGGCGAATCCATGAGGGCGCCGAACAGGGCGTTGCGGAGGCGAGCCTCCGTCACCGTCCCGGGGTCCAGATCGGCGAGCACCCGGTCGATGTCCGCGTACACCTCGGCAAGCAGGCCGGAATCGGCGCCGAGGTCGGCGGGTGCATGCTCGTCGATCCAGCCCAGGAGGGCGGTCGTCGCACGCAAGTGCGTCAGGCGGTGGGTCGCCTCGGTGGCGTCCGATGCCACGAGTTCCTCGAGGGCCAGCGTGATCGACGCCGACTCGACGGCGAGTCCCGCACAGAATCCCTCGGGCACGTCCGAGTGCTGTGCCGTGGTGGTGGTCCGCGGGGGCGCCGTGGCCGATGTGGTGGGGGGCGCCGTGGTGGGGGGCGTGGTCGACGGAGCAGTGGAGGTCGTTGTCGACGTCGTAGATGTCGATGTCGTCGTCGAAGTCGATGTCGATGCGATGCCGGATGTCGCCCCTCGGGACACGTCCGGCGTCGCACACGCCCCGACGAGCACGAGCGCGAGCGCGACCAACGGCCACCGAATCATCGGACGCATCTCAGCTACCCGTCAGGAGCTTTCGGATGAAGTCGCGCATCTCCCGGGGAAGCGTCGATGGGGGTGGCGTCGTCGAGGGCCGGATCGCCGACCTGGGGTCGAGGCCCGCAAGCAGCAGTGCAACCTCGTGGGGGCACTCCTGGAGCAGGAACACGCTCACGGCCTCGGCCGACTCGGCCATGGCGGCGTGCCGCTCGGCCAGAGAGGCGTTGATCGCGATCATGGCCGATCGTGCATCGAACTCGTCGCCCGACCCGGCCAGGTGCGGCAACGTCGACTCGCGCCAGAGCGTGGCCAGGCGCTCTGCCTCGCCGACGACGCCCATGGGAGCCCGCTCGAGCAGCCATCCGGCGAGGAACGACATCGCCGAGGCCGCCTCGACGTACACCCGGGGATCTTCCGGACCGAATCCCGACCGGAGAGCGGCCAGCCTGTTGCCCTCCCGCTCGAGGTGTCCGGCCAGGTCCGGGCAGAAGGTCTCAGCGACGGTCGTCGGAACGATGGCCTCCGTGGTCGTCGGTTCCGGATCCCCGGTCCCACCGGACGGCTGCGTGGTCGACGACGGCTGCGTGGTCGGCGGTGGCGTGGTCGGCGGCACCGTCCATGACGGATCGACGGTCGGTCGTTCCGGTGCGGCATCGCTCCCACAGGCACCGGCCGCAACGGCGACAGCGACAAGCACGTACAGCAGTGCGCCCGAGCGGATCCGCACCCGTCAGCCCCCCGGGGTGAAGCCGGCGCCGAAGCCGCCGAACAGGTCGAAGACGATCGTCGCCTGGACACCACATGCACCGGCGATGTGGGAACGCAGGCGATTCGTCGCTGCGGGGAGCTCTGCGGCGTTCATACCTTCCAATCCTGCCCCGATTCGACTGCTGGCGGCGAGCAGGGCGGTGTCCCGTGCCTCCGGGCCGTCGTCCTCCATGCCCGCCACCGCATCGGCGAACGCCTCGTCGACGATGATGACGGCGTCGTGCACGAGCACCGCCGTCTCACCGAGGTCGGCTGGGACGTTGGTGGCGAGCCAGGCGAACACGCCCTCGGTGACATCGAACAGTGCCGCATAGGCGACGGGATCGACCGACGCCTGCCCGAGGGTCTCCTGGTCCATCACCAGACGGAGAACCTCGTCGATGACGTCGAGGTAACCGGCGCAGAACGGCGTCAGCCCGCCGGAAGCCTCGAGCGGGCATCGGATCAGGTTGGCCATGAGGGGGGTGTCGACCAGGAGTGCATCCATCGCCGACCCCTCGGCGGAGACGCCGCCGGGCCGTGAGAACTGGGCGATGAGGATCGGTGACAGGTGATCGGCTGTGACCCCTTCGAGCATGCAGTTGGGATCGATGACCGGTGCATGGGGGTCGCTCGCCATGCTGGCGGCGAGCCCGGTCCGGAACACCGCCTCGACGACTCCGCAGGTCTCGAGCGCCTCGACGGTCATCGCCGCCTGATGCGGCTTCGGACCCTGCCTCGAGATCGAAAGCACGACCTCGGGCCCGCTGGCGGCGAGGAGCGCATTGGCCACGCACCCGAGCTCGGTGTCGGCGAGTTCCTCAAGGACACCGTCGGCACCGGCATCGATGACAAATCGCTCACGGACATCGTCGAGGCTTGCTGCGGCCGCCGTCGGCTGAACCGTGGTCGTCGTCGATCCGCTCCCGCTGTCCGGCCCCGATGAGGCACAGGCCCCGGCCACAAGCGTGAGCAGGACGGCCAGGGCGATCGGCCGCGCGAATACGCCGGCTGGTTGGCACACGGTGGGGCTGCCGAATCGTCGCTTCAGGCGCCGGCGAGCCCGAACGCATCGTGGAGGGCGACGACCGCTTCCTCCACCTGGTCCTCGGCGACGACGCAACTCACCCGGATCGCCGACGTCGAGATCATCTGGATGTTGACACCCGTGTCGGCGAGGGTTTCGAACATCGTCGCCGCCACACCCGGGTTCGAACGCATGCCCGCACCGACGATGCTCACCCGGGCGATTTTCGGGTCGGCGTCGACGCCGGCTGCGCCGATCTCGGCGACCAGCTTCCGGGTCTCCTCCAACGTCCGGTCGAGGTCGCCCTTCGGCACCGTGAACGAGATGTCGGTGACACCCCGCTCCGAGACGTTCTGGACGATGAGGTCGACGTTCACGCCGAGGTCGGCGAGCGCACGGAACACCGTCGCTGCCACGCCGGTTTGGTCCGGCGCCCCGGCAATCGTCATCTTTGCCTCCGACGTGTCGTGCGTGACCGCCGAGACGATGGCCTGTTCCATGTTGGGTTCCTCCTCGTCGATCCACGTTCCCTCCTGCCAGGTGAACGCCGATCGGACATGTAGCCGCACCCCGTGGGTGCGTGCGTATTCAACTGACCGCATAGCCGGCTTCGGGCAGCCGGAGGCGGTCATCTCCAGCAGCTCCTCGAACGACACCGACTGCATCCTTCGCGCAGTCGGCACCAGCCGGGGGTCGGTGGTGAACACCCCGGTCACATCGGTGTAGAGCTCGCAGACATCGGCCCCGAGCGCGTGGGCGAGCGCCACGGCGGTCGTGTCGGAACCACCGCGGCCGAGGAAGGTGACGTCGTTGTCCGTCGACACGCCCTGTGAGCCGCCGACCACGGCGACGCGTCCGGCGTCGATGGCGGCACGCACCCGGTCGGGCCGGACCTCGAGGATCTTGGCGTTGCCATGCGTGGTGTCGGTCAGAAAGCCGGCCTGGCTTCCCGTGAAGGAGTCGGCCGGCACGCCGACATCGTGAAGCGCCATGCACATGAGCGCCATCGCCTTGCGCTCACCCGCCGTGACGAGCATGTCCATCTCACGACCGGGATGCGTGGACGAGACCTCGGACGCCAGGCGCAGGAGGTCGTCGGTCTCCTTGCCCATGGCCGAGACCACCAGGACGACCTCGTCGCCGCGTCGCACCGTGCGCGCGACATGGTCGGCGACCGCTCGAAATCGATCGGGGTCGCTGAGCGACGTGCCGCCGTACTTCTGGACCAGGAGTGCCACGAACGAACACGCTACCGGCGCCACCCGGTCGGCCTGCCGCGGGTTTTCGGCGCTGCGGCGCCGGGACACCCCGTTGTTAGGGTGCCGCCCCATGGCCTCGAAGACCCGGCGCCCCGCGCCCTCCGCCCCTTCCGCCAGCCGGCGCTACTCGCCCCGCACCAGGCTGTTGGCAGGCGTCCTCGCCGTCGTGATGGTCGGCAGCGGCTTTGCGGTGGGCATCGCCAGCATCACCAACCGTGGCAGCAGCACCACCGACGTCCTGGTGCCGACCGACTGTCCCGCCCACGACAAGTCCGATGCCCCCCGCTACCGGTTCGACGCACGCCCCATCTTCTGCCTGTCGAGTGGCATCACCTACACGGCGGTGTTCGACACCAGCGAGGGCGAGATCCGGTTCACCCTCGACAGAATCGGAATGCCGGAGACAACCAACAACTTCGTGGCCCTCGCCCGCTACGGCTACTACGACAACACGCTCCTGTTCCGGATCGACCCGAGCATCGGCATCATCCAGGGAGGCGCACCGACCACCAACGACTGGTCCGACCCTGGACCCGGCTACCAGATCCCCGACGAGGGGGGCACCTTCCACCGGCTTGCCAACGAAGGCGTCTCCGGCCCGTTCTCCTACGAGTCCGGCCAACTGGTGATGGCCCGTTCGGCGGGACTCAACAGCTCGGGAGCCCAGTTCTTCTTCACGACCACGGAGAGCGTGTCCCTGCTCGACAGCCAGGGCAGCTACCTGTTGTTCGGCACCACCGACAACGCCGGCCAGAGCGTCCTCGACGCCATGATGGACCTCTACGTCGTGGACCCCGACTCGCCCTACGGCGGCGGGCCGAGCCACGAGATCGTCGTCCGCTCGGTCGCCATCGTCGAGGGCTGAACGGCCCTCCCCCGGTCCGGCCACCTACCCTCGCGGCGTGCCCACCGAGCCGCCCAGCACCACCTGGTTGTTCCCGCCGGCCGACACCGCCGACGAACACGGGATCGTCGGGGTCGGTGCCGACCTCGACCCGGGCACGCTCCTCACGGCGTACCGGTCCGGCCTGTTCCCCATGCCGGTCGAACAGGACGGCGCCGTCGCCTGGTGGTCGCCGGACCCGAGGGGCGTCCTGAGCCCGAACGACCTGCGGGTGAGCCGCTCGCTGCGGCGCTCCTGCAGACGCTACGAGATCCGGATCGACACCGCCTTCACCGACGTGCTCGATGCCTGTGCCGACCCGGACCGGCCCAGCCGCTGGATCGACGCCCAGATGACCCACGCCTATACCGAACTGCACCGCCTGGGATGGGCGCACTCCATCGAGGCGTGGGACGACGACGGCCTCGCCGGCGGTCTCTACGGCGTGTCGCTCGGCGGACTCTTCGCCGGTGAGTCGATGTTCCACAACCGGACCGACGCCTCGAAGGTGGCCCTGATCGGCCTGGTCGAACTGCTCGGCACGGACGATGACCGGCTTGTCGATGTCCAGTGGGCCACCCCGCACCTCGTCGGACTCGGAGCAACCGAGATCTCCCGGGACGACTACCTCGGACGGCTACCGGAGGTCACGGGCGCCGACCGGCCGCAATGGCCTGAACTGCCGTCGACGGCGACTAGCTGATCGACCGCCGTCGGGGCAGGCGGGAGTCGCTCCACCAGCGGCCCGAGAAGCGCCAGGTCGGCACGTCGGCCGGCCGGGTCGTCACGGGGTCGGGCCAGAGTTCGCGAAATGCGGCGAGGATGGCCTGGAGCTCGGCTTCGGTGGCCCCCGGCGCCTCGATGCGGGTCGTGGTGTCGAACCCATCGACGACCACGACCCGGTCGGCGGTGCGGTCGTTCGGTGTGGAGGAACCCATCGTGGCCTACAGCGGCACGTTGCCGTGCTTGCGCTGGGGGAGTTCCTCGCGCTTGCCGGCCAGCATCTCGAGGCCGGCGATCAGCTTGACACGGGTCTCGGACGGGGCGATCACGTCGTCGACGAAACCGTGCTCAGCTGAAATGTACGGGTTGGCGTAGCGCTCCGAGTACTCGTCGATGAGTTCGCTCCTGCGGGCGTCAGGGTCGGCGGCTTCGGCCAACTCGCGCCGGTACAGGATCTCGACGGCTCCCTGGGGACCCATGACGGCCAACTCGGCCGTCGGCCACGCCAACGACAGGTCGGAGCCGACCGACTTCGAGTCCATGACGACGTAGGCACCGCCGTAGGCCTTCCGGGTGATGACCTGGATGCGCGGCACCGTGGCCTCGCAGTAGGCGTAGAGCAGCTTGGCGCCGTGGCGGATGATGCCCCCGTACTCCTGGTCGACGCCGGGCAGGAAGCCGGGCACGTCGACGAACGTGATGAGCGGGATGTTGAAGGCGTCGCAGGTGCGGACGAACCGGGCGGCCTTCTCGGCGGCCTGGATGTCGAGCACCCCGGCGAGCATCATCGGCTGGTTGCCGACCACGCCGACCGAGCGACCGTTGAGGTGGGCGAAACCGCACACGATGTTCCCGGCCCAGGCGGAGTGGTACTCCATGAACTCGCCGTCGTCGGCGACCGCGGTGATGACCTGGCGCATGTCGTAGGGCACGTTGGAGCTGTCGGGCATGAGGTCGTCGAGCTCGGGGCACAAACGATCGGCGGGGTCGTCGCAGGCGATGGTCGGCGCAAGTTCGATGTTGTTCGACGGCAGGTACACCAACAGCGCCTTGACGTCGTCGAGGACCTGATACTCGTCGTCTGCCACGAAGGTCGCGACGCCCGACTTCGTGGAATGGCTCCCGGCGCCGCCGAGCTCCTCGAGGGAGACCTCTTCGCCGGTCACGGTCTTGACGACATCCGGTCCGGTGATGAACATGTGCGACTTCTCGCGGACCATGAAGATGAAGTCGGTCATGGCCGGGCTGTAGACCGCACCGCCGGCGCAGGGTCCGAGGATCACGCTGATCTGCGGGATCACGCCCGAGGACTGCACGTTGCGGAAGAAGATGCCGCCGTAGCCGTCGAGGCTGACGACCCCCTCCTGGATGCGGGCGCCGGCGCCGTCGTTGAGTCCGATCATCGGGGCGCCGACCGAGTGGGCCAGGTCCATGACCTTGTGGAGTTTCTTTGCGAATGCCGCACCGAGGGCGCCGCCGAAGACGGTGAAGTCCTGGGCGAACACGAAGACCCGGCGTCCGTCGATGGACCCCCAGCCGGTGATGACACCGTCGGTGTAGGGACGTTCCTCGATGCCGCTGTCGAGGGCCTGGTGGCGGACCAACTGGTCGAGCTCGTTGAACGAGCCGTCGTCGAGCAGGTAGTCGATGCGCTCGCGGGCGAGCAACTTGCCCTTGGCGTGCTGGCGTTCGACCGCTCGTTCGGATCCGGCGTGGAGTGCCTCTTCGCGTCGCTTGCGGAGATCGTCGAGCCGGTCGCTCATGGAATGCTGCACCATCGGGGGCACAGGGTAGCGACCGGAAGCGGTCGGTTCGTAGCGAGGCGTCCGGATCAGGTTCGAGCGGCCGCGATTCGGTCGGCCCGCTCGGCGAGGCGCGGACCGTCGAGGGACCGGCACACCTCGGCAAAGTGGGGCTGCGGGCCGGTCCAGCGGAGTTCGTCGACGTCGTCCATGACCGGGGCGTCGAGGTCGAGCGTGGCCAGCCGCCGGTAGAGATCGGCGTCGTCGCGCCCCTCGGCGAGCGCCGTCGCCAGGCGGGCGGCGCCGCGCACGGTCACGTCCCAGTCGTCGGCGTCGTCCGGGATCTCCTCGAGGTGGAGGTAGCGGGCCAGCACCTTCGACGACGACTTCGCCCCCCATCCCGGCAACCCGGGTATGCCGTCGGCCGTGTCGCCCACCAGCGCCAGGTAGTCGGGGATGGACTCGGGGCGCACGCCGAACCGCTCGATGATCCCGTCGCGGTCGTAGACGACGTCCTTGCGCCGGTCGAACTGCACGATGCGGAGCCCGTCGTCGACGACCTGGGCCAGGTCCTTGTCGGGCGTGCAGACGAGGATCCGTTCGACACGGGGGTCCTCTGCGGCCTTCACCGCCGCGGCCCCCATGGCGTCGTCGGCCTCGTGTTCGACCATGGCGAAGACGCGGAAGCCCGCTGCCTCGAGCGCTGCCTCGAGCAGCGGGAACTGGGCGAACAACTCGGGCGGGGTGCCTTCGCCGGTCTTGTACCCGTCGAACATGTCGTTGCGGAAGGACTCGACCACCTGGTCGGTGGCGACGCCGACATGGGTGGCGCCGCCTTCGAGCATCCCGAGGATCGAGCCGACCACCGCTCGTGTGGCCGCCACCTCGACACCGTCGGCGGTCACGTGCGATGGCACTGCGAAGTGGTGGCGGAACAACTCGTATGTTCCGTCAACGAGATGGACCTCCACGGCGCGGCTCCCTTCCGTCTCGCGACCTAGCCAGGTTCCCCGGCGAGCTGGACCAGTTCGATGAGGGTGCCGAAGGAGCCCTTGGGATGGACGAAGGCGACCGTGGTACCACGGGATCCGGGTCGTGGCGTCTCGTCGATGGCCCGCCCGCCGGCGGCCACGATGGCGGCGAGTGCCTCGGCGCAGTCGTCGACCCGGTAGCCGATGTGGTGGATGCCCTCGCCCCGCTTCTCGAGGAAGATGCTGATCGGCGAGTCGGGTCGGGTTCCCGTCGTGAGTTGGAGGTAGGACTCGCCGACGCGCACCAGCGCCTCCTCGACACCGTCCCGCTCGACGATCTCCCGGTGGCAGACCTCGGCGCCGAAGGCCCGGGCGTGGTAGTCGATCGCCGCCTCGAGATCGTTGACGGCGATGGCGACATGGTCGATCTGGGTCAGCAGCATGGGTGGTCCTCGACGGGGTTCTGGGGTGCGGGCGTCCCGGGTCGCCGGAAGTACGACCGGCGGGCGGGCACCCGGTCCCATCGTGGCACGCCACGCCGTTCCGGTGCACACGGTGCCCCGACCTGTGGATAACCCGCCCGACTTGTCATCATCTCGTCACTGTTGTAATGTGATCGCAACACGTTGGGAATACCCCTCCACCCAACAAAACGAAATGCCCTCCGAGGGTTGCCGGAACCACCCGCACCGGACTCGGGGGGTGTTTCCATTTTTCGGCCGGCCGCCCTCAATCGCCGCCCAGCCGGCGTCGCCCCTCGAACGCACGGCCGAGCGTCAGTTCGTCGGCGTATTCGAGGTCACCGCCCACCGGCAGGCCGCTGGCGATCCTCGTGACCTCCACCCCCAGTGGCTCGAGCAGGCGCGCCAGGTACATGGCGGTGGTCTCGCCCTCGATGTTGGGGTTCGTGGCCAGGATGACCTCGGCCACCCCCTCGGGTTCGAGCCTGGCGAGGAGCTCCCGGACGTGGAGTTGTTCCGGCCCGACGCCGTCGATGGGGCTGATCGCACCACCGAGCACGTGGTAGCGGCCCCGGAACTCGGCCGTGCGCTCGACCGCCACCACGTCGCGAGGCTCTTCGACGACGCACAGCACCGTGCCCTCCCGCCGTGCGTCCGCACAGATGGTGCAGAGGTCGTCCTCGGCGATGTTGAAGCAACGGTTGCAGAACCGGACCCGGGCGCGCATCTCGACGATGGCCGTCGTCAGCCGCTCGACATCGGCTGGGTCGGTCTCGAGGAGGTGGAAGGCGAGGCGTTGCGCCGACCGGGGACCGATCCCCGGCAGGCGACCCAGTTCGTCGATGACCTGCTGCAGGGCGTCGGCATACACGGTGGATGGACTCCCGGTCGGTTCAGTCGGACTCGACGACGCTCACGCCGGGAAACGCTTCGGTGATGCGTTCGACGGCAGAGCCGACGACCGCGTCGGCATCGACGAGCTCGTCGAGATCGATGGACTCTTCGTCCTCGTCGGTCGTTGTCGTGGCAGGCGGATCAGTCGAGGGCCTCGCTGCCCCCGGTCGGGGAGGCGGACGGGTCGCCCCCTCGTCGACCACCAGCCGGATCGGCACGGCAACGCCGAACCGCTCGGCCAGGACCGTCTCGACCTCGCCGAGCAGCTCGGAACACCGCTGCAGGTGTGGTTCGTTCGGAAGGGCGAGGACGGCGACGCCGTCGACGACCTCGATGAACCGTCCGCTGGCGAACCTGGCCTTCGCCTTCTTGCTGAGGCGGTCCAGGATGTCGTCGCCCCACGCCAGGACCAGTGCGTCGCGGTCCGGGAGGTCGCCGGTGGTTGCGGGCTGCAAAGCCGGCGCTTCGGCCACGGGCTCCGCCGGGGGCGTCTCGACCGGGGGCTCTGGTGCCGGTTCTGGTGCCGGCGCTGGTGCCGGCTCGGATAAGCGATGCGTTGCGAGGGTCTCGCGGGCCTTGGCCGCCGGGCCGTTGCGCGACCGCTTCGGGGGGACCGGAGGCGATCCGGCAGCCGGCGCCCCGGTCGGCCGGCCTTGCGCCAGCGCCTGTTCGAGTTCTTCGATGCGTCGGACGAGATCGTCGATGACCGTGGCATCGACGGAGGGCGACCCGGGGGCGTCCGCCGCCGGAGCCGTGAGCCGGACCAGCGCCACCTCGAGGTCCACCCGGGGATCGGGTGCCCGCCGCATGTCGACGAGGGCGGTGCCGAGCACCTCGAGCGCATGGGTGATCGTGGCCGGGGAGACCGACTCGGCGAACGTCTCGGCCCGCAACCGGTCCTGTTCGGTGAGCTGTGCGGGTGGGACGCCCATGCGTACGAGGAAGGCGTCGCGCAGCGCCGACAGCAACGCCTCGCCGAGCACGCGGGGCTCGCGCCCACGCCCGACACCTGCCGCGACGGCGGCCAGTGCAGCCGTCGTGTCCGAAACGGCCAGTGCGGCGAGCAGTTCGGTGATCGTGGAGTCGTCGGTGGTGATGCCGCCGGCGACGACCCGGTCGAGGGCGGAGAGGGTGTCGCGTGCCGAGCCCCGGCCGGCCCGCACCGCATGCGCCTGTCCCTCGGCGTCGACGTCGAGGCCGGCGTCGGCGACCACGTCGGCGACCAGCGACTCGAGTTGTTCGGCGGACAGCAGGCCCAGCTCGAGGTGCTGGGTGCGGCTGCGGATGGTCTCGACGACCTTGTGGGGTTCGGTGGTGGCGAGCACGAACACGACGTGGGCCGGCGGCTCCTCGAGTGTTTTGAGCAGGGCGTTCTCGGCACCCGGGGTGAGCATGTGGACCTCGTCGAGGAGGTACACCTTGGTCTTGCCGGGCGTGCCGAGGGCGACCTTGGCCAACAGGTCGCGGATGTCGTCGACCTTGTTGTTGGAAGCTGCGTCGAGTTCGTGCAGGTCGAATGAGCGACCGGCGACGATCGAGAGACATGACTCGCACTCGCCGCAGGGCTCACCATCGACCGGGTCCAGGCAGTTGAGCACCGCAGCGAGGATCCTGGCGGCGGTGGTCTTGCCGGTGCCCCGGGGTCCGCTCAGCAGGTAGGCGTGCTGGACACGGTTCTCGCGCACGGCGTTGCGCAGCGCCGCGACGACGTGCTCCTGCCCTCGGATCTCGTCGAACCGGCGCGGTCGGTAGCGGCGGTAGAGGGACGTGTATTCCATGCGCCGCTCACCCTACAGCGGCCCTGCGACACGCTCGGGGGCGTGCCGCGGGCCACCGGTCGGCGGAGGGAGTGGGATTCGAACCCACGGTGACCGGGGCCACACACGCTTTCCAAGCGTGCCGATTCGTCCGCTCTCGCATCCCTCCGGATCCCGCCCCGGGGCGGTTTCCGGAGGCAAGGCTAGCGGCCGCTTTCCCGACGGGAACAGGGCCTGGCGCGGGCCATCCGGACGATGGGTATCGTCTCGACACACACCCGTCTTGGAGTGTGGCGGTCGGGTCCTGTGCGACCGGGGCCCGTGAACCGGGTCAGGGCCGGAAGGCAGCAGCTCTCAACGGAACCCCCGGGGTGCCGCAGATCGCCTGGCCGCCACGCTCGAGGGCGGGTGTGGCGCGTATCGTCGCAGGATGGACGACGAGGCGCTGATGGGCATCGCGCTCGACGAGGCACGCGTGGCCGCAGCCGCCGGCGAGGTCCCCGTCGGTGCCGTGGTCGTCGTCGACGGCGAGGTCGTCGCCCGACGCCACAACGAACGAGAGGCCACCGGCGATCCCACGGCCCACGCCGAGGTATTGGCGCTGCGCGACGCCGCCGAGGCCGTCGGGTCGTGGCGACTCGACGGGGCGACGCTCGTGGTCACGCTCGAGCCCTGCCCGATGTGTGCCGGCGCCGCCTGGGCGTCACGGATCGGACGGGTCGTCTACGGCGGGGCGAACCTCGACGCCGGATCGTTGGGCTCGCTCTACCACCTGGGGACCGACCCCCGCCTGAACCACGAGTTCCCCGTGACCCACGGTGTGCGTGCAGACGAGTGCACCGCACTCCTGGCGGACTTCTTCGCCGACCGCCGCTGACCGGAACACCGTTGGCCGGGTTCCGCCCGCTGGCTAGCCTCGTCGGTGGAAGGTTGCCAGAGCGGACGAATGGGGCGGCCTCGAAAGCCGTTGTGGCCTCCGGGTCACCATGGGTTCAAATCCCATACCTTCCGCCACGTCGATGACCCCGGCAGTTCCCCGGAACAGAGCCGGGGTCATCACGCGTCAGGGGCCGGACGGGTGCTGGTCGTATCCAACGGAGGATGCGGACGACGTGCTGTAACCGCGGTCCAGTTCCATTGGTCCATCCGTAGTAGTCGGCTCTCAACTCCTCGACGTGGGCGAGGCGCTCCTGTGGCGTACGCGTCATCCAGTAGTCGAACGAGGATTCTTCCTCTCCGAGCCGACGCCGGGTGATCACCTTTGCCACAGATCCCACTCCGACAGTCTACGAGAAGCCAGAAGGGGCGCTGTTCCCCTGCACTCAGTCGGCCTGGTAGGCGGTGGCCTTCGGCTTGACGGGGCGGGCGAACCAGAGGGGTCGCCGCAGGCCACCGGGACCCGGGCCGGGGCGGGTCTTGGCCAGCCACTCCTCGAACACGGCATGCGAGGCGTCGGTGTCGACCACGACGTCGCCGTAGGCGTCGCCTGGCTGCGCCGGGCCGACCGTCACCCGCTGCAGCCAGCAGTGCATCCCGCTGACCGGATCGGGCTGCACCGGGAACGTCAGGTTCTGGTGGACGCCCGTGTCGGTCCACCAGATGCGGCCGGTGTCGGGCTCGTCGCTGTCGTACGGCTGGTTGCCGTGCTCGCGGCGCAGGCGCCAGCGGCCGTGGGCATCGCGGTCGATCGACGCCTTCCCGGTTCCCCAGGAGCGGGCCTTGTCCTCGTCGAGGCGCCAGCGGCCCATGTGGTGGCTGGCCGCGACGACGCCCGGCCGAATGCCCTCGGTGCGCCAGGCGGAGATCACGAAGTGGCCGATGCGGGTGGTGATCCGGACGAGGCCGTTCTCCTCGATGCCGAGTTCCTCGGCGTCGCCGGGATGGACCCACAGCGGGTGGCGGTGGCTGATCTCGTTGAGCCACTGGGAGTTGGCCGAGCGGGTGTGGATCAGGGTCGGGATCCGGAAGGTGGGGACGAGGATCCGCTCGCCAGCGGCGAAGTCGAGGTCCTCCCAGTGGACCTGGCTCTTGATGAACGTCGGCGTGGCGTACTCGGGCCAGCCCCAGTCGCGCATCGTCTCGGAGAACAGCTCGAGCTTCTTGGACGGCGTCGGAAATCCCAACTTGGCCTCACCGTCGATGTCGACCGCCGGCGAGCCGTCGCCGATGAACGGCATGTGGCCGCTGATCTCGTCCAGCGAGTCGTAGGAGCCGGCGGTTCCCGGCATGCGATAGACGCCCTGTTCGTCCTTCACGGTGCCGACCAGGTCGGCCTCGTCGACATCACGCTCGTAGACCCGGTACTGGTCGCCGGGTATCGCGAAGGCGCCCTTGCGCCGCATGTACTCGAGCGGGGCGAGCCCCTCGGCCTCGGCAGCCTCCGGAAGGCCTGGGACCGACCTCTCGAAGAGCATCGTGTAGTACTCGTCGAGCGTGAGCGGGGTGCCGGGGTTCTCCCGGCTCTCGAACTGTCGGCGGATCCCGAGCGAGCCATCGGGGTCGATGCGCCACGACAGGTCGATCCAGAACTCCTGCTCCTCCCACACCTCGCCGGGGTTGGCCTCATAGGTGCGGTTGAAGGACTCGCCCTCGAGTTCGCGGTGGCGGCGCAGCACCGGCTGGCGGAAGCCGATCCACCTGCCGTTGTGGGTCTCGAAGCTGCCGACGTCGTGGCGCTCGGCGCCGACGCCCATGGGCAGCACGTAGTCGGCGTACCACGCCGACTCGCTCCAGGTCGGGGTAAGCGCCACGTGGCAGCCCACCTTCTCGGGATCGGCGAGCACCTCGAGCCACGTGAAGCCGTCGGGGTTGGTCCAGATCGGGTTGTAGACCCGGGTGAAATACGTGTCGAGTTTTCCGCGCCCCGACTTGAGGAAGTGCGGCAGCAGGATCGACATCTCGTGGTGCGACAGCGGGTACTCGGCGGGCCAGGTCAGGTCGTTCCACTCGCCCTGGGGTTCGGGCTGGATCGGGGTGACCGGCATGAACTTGTTCCAACCGTTGGCGTTGGTGCCGCCCTCGGTGCCGACGCTGCCGGTGAGAACGGTGACGAACCAGAGGCAGCGCGACACCTGCCAGCCGCCCTCGTTGCCGGCCGACGATGCCCGCCAGGTGTGGCTGGCGAAGCCGCCGAGGCCCTCGCCGATCACCCTGGCGACCTCGCGGATGCGGTCCTCGTCGATGCCGCACACCCGGGCCGCCTCGGTCGGCGTGTAGTCGGCGTAGTGGTCGAGCAGGGCGGGACCGACGTTGTCGAACACCGGCTCGAGGTCGGGACGGGTCTCGGTGAGGTAGGTCTGCCAGTTGACCCAGCGTTCGACGAATGCCCGGTCCCAGGTGTCGTTCTCGATGAGCAGCCGGGCGATGGCGAGCAGCAGGAACGCCTCGGTGCCCGGCCAGGCCGAGAACCAGTGGTCGGCCTGCGACGCCGTGTTCGACAACCGTGGGTCGATGCAGATGATCGTGGCGCCGTTCTTCTTCCCCTCGAGGATCCTCTGTGCGTGGGGGTTGAAGTAGTGCCCGGCCTCGAGGTGTGCGGAGATGAGGAAGATGACCTTGGCGTTTGCGAAGTCGGCCGACGGCCGGTCGAAGCCCATCCAGGTGGCGAAGCCGACACGGGCACCACTGGAACAGATGTTGGTGTGGCTGTTCATGCCGTCGATGCCCCACGAGTGCAGGACCCGCTCCATGTACGTGTCGTCGCCCATCCGGCCGACGTGGTACATGACCTCGTGCCCCCGGTCCTCCCGGAAGGCCCGGCCGATGCGCCCACCGATCTCCTCGAGCGCCTGGTCCCAGGTGATGCGCTCCCACAGCCCCTCGCCACGGTCGCCGACCCGCTTCATGGGATACAGGATCCGCTCGGGGTCCTCGACCTGGTTGAGGGTGGCCGGGCCCTTGGCGCAGTTGCGGCCGCGGCTGGCGGGGTGGACCGGGTTGCCCTCGAACTTGGCGATCTTGCCGGTGTCCTTGTCGACGTAGGCCAGCAGCCCGCAGTTGGCCTCGCAGTTGAAGCAGGTGGTCGGCACCAGGCGGAAGCGACGCTCGACCTTCCTGGGCCAGGCCTTGGCGTCGAGGGCGTGGTGGTCGTCCCAGTTCTCCTCGGGCGGGTAGGCGCTCAGCACGGCAGCAGTTCCGTCACGACAGCGGCACCGACTGGCCGGCCCGGACGTAGCCGTCCTCGTAGGCGAACAGGCCGGCGAGTGCGCAGAGGCCGCCGAGGGCCGCCGGCACCTCACCCAGCAGTGCGAGTGGGAGGACGAGCGGGGTCAGGAGCATCCACAGGAGGAAGCGGGTCCGCTGTGCCCCCCGGGTCAGGTCGGCGATCGCCATCGTGACGTGCCGCGAGTGGCGGCCCCGGACCTCGACGACGACGAGCGCGATGTTGGCAACGAGGCCGATCGCCAGCATCGTCCGCACCGCCACGATCCCTGGCACCTCCATGAACAGGTCCAGGACCATCGTCGCTGCGCCGCCGGCGACCACGGCCTGCGCCAGGAGGGTCGGGAGCAGGATCGGCTGCTGCCAGAGGTCGCGGCCTTCGCACTGGGCGAACAGGAAGGCGGTGTAGCCGGCGGTGCCGAGGGCAAGGAGCACGACCGGCACGACCAGCAGGGGCAGCACCCAGTCGGCACCGACCAGGCCGGCGACCCACCAGGCGGCGAGGCACACGGCGAAGCCGGCCAGGACGTAGGCGCCCTTGACCAGCCACGAGCTGCGGTTGCCGCGGGTGATGAGGTAGTGGAAGCGCCGCGGCTGCTTGAGGTCGCCCACCAGCAGGGCTCCGGTGAGGACGAGGAAGGCTCCGGCGACCATCGGCGGCACGACGCCGACGGCGGCCTGTTCCGCTCCGTGGCCGAGCACCACCAGCAGCGCTGCGACCAGCATCACCCCGGCGGCGATGGCCTTGGTGACGAGATAGCCGGACACCATCGAGCCCCAGGTGGGCTTGTGCTGGGTGGTGTAGACGGTGCGAGCCATGGCGGCGCCGTCGTCGCGGGACGGTGCGGCGGTGAGCGCCACGGGGGTCGGTGTCGAGTGCGCCGGGGTGGTGTCGGCCCAGATGAGGCCGTCGGCGGCGATGGCCGAGGCCAGCGGGTCGAGCGTCGAGGGATCGGCGCCCTTGTAGATCACCTTGGGGCGGGTCTTCTGCTCGGGCGTCCGCACGTCGCCCTCGCCGCTGGCGAAGAGGCGGGAGATCTCGGAGTCGGGGTCGTCGAGGTCGCCGACGCGGATGGCCTGCGTCGGGCAGACGATCACGCACGACGGCTCGAGCCCCTCCTCGATCCGGTGGTTGCAGAAGTTGCACTTGTGGGCCGTGGAGGTGGCGGGGTTGATGTAGATGGCGTCGTACGGGCAGGCGTTGATGCACGCCTTGCAGCCAATGCAGTTGTGGTCGTCGAAGTCGACCACGCCGTTGTCGGCCCGGAACAGCGCCGAGGTCGGGCAGATGGTCATGCACGGTGCGTCCTCGCACTGGTTGCACCGCATGACGGAGAAGTGCCGGTCGGTATCGGGGAAGACTCCGGTCTCGACGTACTTGACCCAGGTGCGGTTGACGCCGAGCGGCACGTCGTGCTCGCTCTTGCACGCCACCGTGCAGGCGTGGCAGCCGATGCAGCTGCCCGAATCGAGGACGAACCCCAGGCGGGTCATGGGCGCAGGCAGACTTGTCGGACCCGGAGCATCGTGGGCCTGACTACCGGGTCGCCCGCGGGCGGATGCCCGTGCAGAGCAGGTCGAGCAGGTGGTCGAAGGTGTCGTCGGTGTCGTGGGGCTGCGGGAAGCCGTCGCCGGCCTCGAGGTGGGCGAAGCCGTGGAAGGCCGCTCGCAGGGTTCGCGCCACGTGGACCTGCTCGTCGTCGGTGAGGTCGTAGGCGGTCAGGGCACGGCTGAGGACGACGACAACCTGGTCGACGGCCGCCTCGAGTTCGGCGTCGCCGGCACAGGGATACCGGTCGGTTGCGGCGTAGAGGCCGGGGTGGTCGCGGACCATCTCCCGCCATGCGCTTCCGACGGCCCGGACCGCGTCGTCGCCCGCCACGCCGACGGCAGCGGCGCCGAGCCGGCCGGCCAGGATCTCGCGACCACGCAACCCCAAGAGCCGGACCAGGGCGTCGTAGCCGTCGACGTGCCGGTAGAGGGCCGGCTGCCGGACGCCCAGCTCGTTGGCGACACGAGTGAGGGTCACCGCATCGAGCCCCTCGCGATCGGCCAGGGCCGCCGCCGTCGCGACGACCTGAGCGGTGTCGAGGGTGTGTCGGGTCATGCCCTGACCCTAACGTTAGGACCTCTCACATTCCAGTTAGAGCGCATGGTTCCGCGACACCTGGTTCCGTGACACGGTCACCAGACCACGAGCGCCGCACCGACCGTCACCGCCAGCGCCCCACCCAACGCCCTCGGGCCCAGCGCTTCCCTGGCTAGGAGCACGCCGAGCACGACCGACACCTGGCGCAGGCCGGCCACCTGACCCGCCTGGGCCTGCTGGAAGGCGAGGAGGATGAGCACATAGGCGGTCCCCTGCCCGGTGCCGATCAGGACGCCCGGACGCAACGAGGCCCGCATCCGCTCCATCCCCGGTCGACGCACCGCGATGACCGTCAGGGAGCTCATAATCATGATGGGCGAGAGGTACCCGAGCGCGCCGGTGAGGTCGACCGATCGGGCATCGATCAGCGAATACACCACCGTCCCGAGGCCCGTGAGCAACGCCAGGCCGACGGCACGACCCTCCCGGAGCCGGGCACCCAGGCCCGCCACGAGGAGGATCCCCGCCGTCAGGACCACCAGGCCGACCGACGTGGCGGTCGAAGGTGTCTCCCCCAACAGCCACCATCCACCCAGTCCGATCAGCAGCGGTGCCGTGCCCCTGGCGATCGGATAGGCGACGCTCAGGCTGCCGTCGCGATAGGCAGCCCAGGTACACGGACTGGGCGGCAGCCGAGGCGACCACCCACCCCAGCACCTCGAACGGAGGATCGACCACCACCATGGGCAGGAGCACGATCCCGACACAGAGGTACGAGGTGGCGATCACCACCGGCGGATCGTCCATCCGGTGGAGGCGGGCGTTCCAGCCGGCATGGATCACGGTCGAGACCAGCACCAGCAGGACGGCCTCGAGCGGCACCCGGACCCCTCCTCAGCCCCGGCGAGCGCCGGCCATGAGGCCGGCGATCACGGACACGTCCACGATGTCGGAGGCCGAGCAGCCGCGGGACAGGTCGTGGAGCACCCCGTCGAGCCCCTGGAGCAACGGCCCGTAGGCCCGGGCGCCGGCCAGGCGCTCGGCGACCTTGTAGGCGATGTTGCCGCTGTCGAGGTCCGGGAAGACGAACACGTTGGCCCGGCCGGCCACCGGCGATCCCGGGGCCTTCGATGCAGCCACCTCGGGTGCCCAGGCGGCGTCGAACTGCAACTCGCCGTCGACGACGAGTTCGGGCACGAACTCGTGAAGCAACTGTGTCGCTGCCCGCACCTTGTCGACACGGGGGTGCTGCGCACTTCCCTTCGTGGAGAACGAGAGCATCGCCACCCTGGGCTCCTCGCCCGTGAGCACTGCATGGGTCACTGCGGACGAGACGGCAATGGACGCCAGCTGTTCGGCGTCGGGATCGGGCACCACGCCACAGTCGCCGAACGTGATCGCACGACCGTCTGGCAGGACCATCAGGAAGCAGCTGCTGACGGTCGAGACCCCCGGGGCCATGCCGAGGACCCTGAGTCCGGCCCGGACCACATCCGCAGTCGGTCGGGTTGCACCTGCGACCGCTGCGTCAGCCCGTCCGCTTCGCACCAGCAGGGTGGCGGCGACGACCGGGTCGGCCGGGTCGAGCCCGGCGGCGATCGCCGGCCCGCAGTCCACGTCGCCCGGATCGACGACGGGCTCGACGACCACGGCGAGGCCCTCATCCCGCAGGAGGGCGGCCGCCTCGTCTGCCCTCGGATCGCCAAGGTCGGCGAGGACGACACGTGCCGGGTCGGCAGCCGCACGCTCGTACCAGCCGGCCACGATGGCCGGCGTCGGGCCGCTCATCGGATCCCGCTCAGGCGTTCTCGGCCAGCCAGGCGCCCGTGCGCTCCAGCACCCGGTCGGTCCGGTTCACCAGGTCCTCGACCACGGTGCCGTCGGCGATCAGCGGCGGCGCGATGGTCAGGCCCGTGTAGCCACGGTCGTCGGGACGGATCGTCATGCGCTGTTCCCGGACGAAGCCACCCAGGGCGCCACCACGGAGGCCGGCCTCCTGGGTGGGGCTCAGCTCGCGGCCATCGCCACGGTCGGCACAGAGGTCGACGGCGTAGAAGAAGCCGGTGCCCCGGACCTCTTTCACGCACGGGTGGGCGTCGGCCAGCTTGGCGAGCGATTCGGCCATGCCGGCCTCGTGGGCGAGCACGTGGTCCATCACGCCCTCGTCGCGCATGGCCGTCATGTTGGCGACGGCCACGGCGGTGGCGACCGGGTGGCCGCCGAACGTCGAGCCGTGCACGTAGGCGCCCATGGCCGAGTCGTGGATCGCCTCGACCAGCTCGCCGCGGATGACGACGCCTCCGAGGGGCTGGTAGGCAGAGGTGACGCCCTTGGCGAACGTGATCATGTCGGGCACGACGCCCATGCGCTCGCTGGCGAACCAGTGTCCGAAGCGCCCGAACGAGCAGATGACCTCGTCGGCGACGAGCAGCACCCCGTGGCGATCGCAGATGCGGCGCAACTCCTGCCAGTAGCCGTCGGGGGGGACGAGGGCGCCGCCGCCGTTCTGGACCGGTTCGGCGATGACCATGGCGACGGTCTCCGGGCCTTCGGCGAGGATCATCTCCTCGATGGCCCGGACGCACGACAGGTCGGCGACCGGCGTGCCCGCCGGCGAGGTGCACTGGCGGGTGTTGGGCACGTGCCGGACGCCGTCCCAGAGCATGGGGAGGAACGGGTCGCGGAACTTCGGGATGCCGGTCACGGCGAGGGCGCCGAGGGTGGTGCCGTGGTACGCCCAGTTACGGGAGATGACCTTGTAGCGGCCCTCGTCGCCCCGGGAGAGGTGGTAGTTGCGGGCGAACTTGAGCGCCGATTCGACGGCCTCGGATCCCGAGCTGACGAAGAACACCTCGGAGAGGTCGCCGGGTGCGAGGTCGGCGATCATCGACGCCGCCTCGATCGCCGGCGGATGGGCGTTGCCCCAGTTGGTGGCATAGGCGAGGCGGCCCATCTGATCGGCTGCGGCCTCGGCCAGGTCGGTCCGGCCGTGGCCGATGTTGACGCAGAACAGGCCGGCAAGGCCGTCCAGCCATTCGTTGCCATCGGTGTCGTAGAGGTAGCAGCCGTCGCCGCGCTCGAAGATGGGAAGGGAGTCGCTGCGCCAGGCGGCGCCGGGGGTGAAGTGTGGGACGAGGTGGCGCTGGGCCCGTCGACGCTGGTCGGTCATCGCTCTACCTGCTCTCGTGGATCACACTCGAATTGCCCGGAGAAGTGTGCCGTACACTCCGGCCACCGATCGGCGGCCATCGACCCCGAAAGGCCGGAACGGCCCTGATCGTCGTTGTTAGAGTCTGTAACTTATACGCAATCCCATCTAACATCAATCCCTTCGAGCAGCAGGGCACCACCGTGGCACCACAACTCCCCGATCAGGCCCAGGTCGTCATCATCGGTGGCGGCGTCGTCGGCGCCAGCATCGCCTACCACCTCACCGAGCTGGGCTGGACCGACGTCGTCCTGCTCGAGCGCCACGCCCTCACCAGCGGCACCACCTGGCACGCCGCCGGGCTGATGGGCGGCCTTCGTGCAACCCACAACATGACCCGCCTGGCCGCCTACTCCTCCGACCTCTACGACCGGCTCGAACGGGAGATGGGCCACCCCACCGGCTTCAGGAAGGTCGGCTCCGTCAGCATCGCCGACAACCCCGGCCGGCTCGAAGAACTGGTCCGCGGCGCCGGCATGGCCAACTGCTTCGGCGTCGAGGTCGAGGTCATCGGCCCCGACGAGCTGGTCGACCGCTGGCCCCTGCTCAACCCCGAGGGCATCCTCGGCGGCGTCTGGCTCCCCGGCGACGGCCAGACCTCGCCCATCGACACGACCATGGCCCTGGCCGCCGTCGCCAAGGAGAACGGCGCCCGGATCATCGAAGGCGTCTCGGTCGAACGCATCCGGACCGTCGCCGGACGTGCCGTCGGCGTCGACACCGACCAGGGACCCGTCGACGCCGAATACGTCGTCGTGGCAGCCGGTATGTGGTCGCACAAGTTGGGTCGGGACATCGGCGTCAACATCCCGCTGTCCGCCTGCGAGCACTTCTACCTCGTCACCGACGGCATCCCCGACCTGCCGAGTGGGCTTCCGGTTCTGCGCGACACCGACAACTGCACCTACGTCAAGGAGGAGGCCGGACGCCTGCTCATCGGCTTCTTCGAGCCGGTGGCCAAGCCATTCGGGACCGACGGCATCCCGACCGACCGGCCCAACATGCAGTTCCCGTTCGACTGGGACCACATGGCGCCGGTCTACGAGCGCATCTGCGAGCGCATCCCGCTGCTCGCCGAGGTTCCGCTGCGCCTCGAGTTCAACGGCCCCGAGTCGTTCACGCCCGACGACCGCTACCTCCTCGGCGAGACCCCCGAGGTGCGCAACCTCTTCGTGGCGACGGGCTTCAACTCGATCGGCCTGCAGTCCGCCGGTGGCGCCGGCAAGGTCCTCGCCGAGTGGATCGTCGGCGGGCACCCCCCGATGGACCTCTGGGACGTCGACATCCGCCGCATGCAGACCTTCCAGTCCAACCGCCGCTACCTGCGCGACCGGTCCGTCGAGGGCCTGGGCCTGCTCTACGCCATGCACTGGCCGTTCCGGCAGGTCGAGACCGCCAGGGGAGTGCGCCGGTCGGCCGTCCACGACCGGCTGGCCGGCCTCGGCGCCTGCCACGGCGAGAACGGGGGGTGGGAACGACCGAACTGGTTCGCCCCCGAAGGCGTCGAGCCCGTCTACGAGTACTCGTACGGTCGCCAGAACTGGTTCGAGCACTCGGCAGCCGAGCACCGGGCCTGCCGCGAGGGCGCCGCCCTGTTCGACCAGTCGTCGCTCGTCAAGCTGCTGGTCCAGGGACCGGACGCCGCCGACGTGCTCAACCGGATCTCGTCGGCCGACATCGACGCCGAGCCCGGCACGTCCGTCTACACCACCTGGCTCAACGAGCGCGGCGGCATCGAGGCGGACCTCACCGTCAACCGCCTCGACGACGACCGCTTCCTCGTCGTCACCGCCTACACCACCCAGGTCAAAGACGCCGACTGGATCGCCCGGCACACGCCCGATGGCGCCCGGATGACCGTCACCGACGTGACCTCCGGCTGGGCGACACTCGGCGTGTTCGGCCCCCGGTCGAGGGAGATCCTCGCACCGCTGACCGACGCCGACCTCGGCAACGAGGCGTTCCCGTTCGGCACCCTCCAGGAGATCGACCTCGCCTACGCCCGGTCGATCGCCGTGCGCCGCACCTACATGGGCGAACTGGGCTGGGAGCTGTACGTGCCCACCGAGTTCGCCGTCGGCGTGTTCGACGCCCTCTGGGAGTCGGGTGCGCCCGAAGGCCTCGTCCTCGCCGGCTACCACGCCATGAACTCGCTCCGGATGGAAAAGGCGTATCGGCACTGGGGCGACGACATCGCCGACGAGGACACGCCGCTCGAGGCGGGGCTCTCGTGGGGCGTGTCGTGGGACAAGCCCGGCGGCTTCATCGGCCGCGAGGCCCTGGTCGCCCAACGCGAGGCCGGCATCACGCGGCGACTCGTGCAGTTCCGGCTCGACGACCCCGAGCCGCTCCTGTACCACGACGAGCCCGTCTTCCGGGACGGCGCCGTGGTCGGACGGATCACCTCCGGCATGTACGGCCACACGGTCGGCGGCGCCCTCGGCATGTCGTACCTCGGCAGCGAGCCGGACACCCCGCGCCCTCAGGTGATCGAGGGCACCTTCGAGATCGGGGTCAACGGAGAGCGCGTGCCGGCGACGGCGTCCTACCGGCCCTTCTACGACCCCGACAGCGAACGCGTCCGGCTCTGACTCCGGCTACGGCGGTCCGGCGACTCAGCCGTCGACGGCAGCCAACCCGGCAGCGTCGCCCAGATAGGCGGCGATGACCGCCGGGTCCCGCTGCACGTCGGCCGGGGGGCCCTCGGAGATCTTCTGGCCGAAGTCGAGGACCAGCACCCGGTCGGCGATGTCCATGACGAGGCCCATGTCGTGCTCGACGAGCACCATGGAGATGCCCAGTTCGATGCGGATGTCGAGGATGAACCGGGCCATGTCCTCGGTCTCCTCGAGGTTCATGCCGGCCACCGGTTCGTCGAGCAGCAGCAGTTCGGGCTCCATGGCCAGTGCCCGACCCAACTCGACGCGCTTCTGCACGCCATAGGGCAGCAGGGCCACCGGGTACTTGCGCCACTGCTCGATCTCGAGGAAGTCGATGATGTCCTCGACGGCACGGCGGTGCTCCATCTCCTCGCGCCTCGCCGGGCCGAACCACACGGCACCCGCCAGCCACGACCGCTGCATGCGGATGTGGCGGCCCAGCAGCAGGTTCTGGAGCACGGTCATCTGTGGGAACAGCTCGATGTTCTGGAACGTGCGGGCGATGCCGAGCTCGGCCACCCGGTCGGGGCGGGTTCCGAACAGGCTCTTGCCCTTCCAGCGGATGTCGCCCTCCTGGGGGCGGTACACCTGGCTGATCGAGTTGAAGATCGAGGTCTTGCCGGCGCCGTTGGGGCCGATCACTGCAAAGAGCTCCTCCTCGTGCACGGTGAACGAGACGTCGTCGATCGCCTTGACGCCCTTGAAGGCGAGGCTGATGTGGTCGACCTCGAGCAGCACTCCGCTCACGACAGCCACCGCTTCCTGCGCTTGTAGTGCTTGACGTCCCGGAACGACTTGCGCTCGCCCCCCTCGCCGTGGAGGCCGAGGTAGAATTCTTGGACGTCTTCGTCCCTGAGGAGCTTGTCGGCAGGACCGTCCATGACGATCTTGCCGGTCTCCATGATGTAGCCGTAGTTGGCGATCGAGAGTGCCATGACGGCGTTCTGCTCGATCAGCAGGACCGAGACGCCCTGCTTGTTGATGTCGACGATGGTGTCGCGAATCTGCTGGACCAGCTTCGGGGCGAGTCCCAACGACGGCTCATCGAGGATCAGCAGGCGGGGGTTGGCCATGAGGCCGCGTCCGATCGCCAGCATCTGCTGTTCGCCGCCCGAGAGGTAGCCGGCCACCGACTTGCGCCGGTCGGCCAGCAGGGGGAACATCGTCATCACCCGGTCGTGTGCCTCAGCGACGGACTTCCGGTTGCTGTTGGTGTACGCCCCGGTCGCCAGGTTCTCATCGACGGTCAGGTCGGCGAAGATGCGCCGACCCTCGAGAACCTGCGTGATGCCGGCACGCACCCGCTGCGCCGGACCGAGATGGCCGATGGGCTCGCCGTCGAGGCTCACCGAACCCTTCGTGACCTTGCCCGCGTGGATGTCGAGCAGCCCGCCGACGGCCCGCAGGGTGGTCGTCTTGCCGGCGCCGTTGGCGCCCAGGAGCGCCACGATGTGGCCGTCAGGCACCTCGATGGACAGGCCGCGCAGGACGAGGACCACCTCGTTGTAGACGACCTCCAGGTTTGCGACTTCGAGCATGCGTGCTCCGGTTGTGGTCCGGCCGGACAGTGGACGGAGAAGGGGGCGGCCGGCGAACCGGCCGCCCCACTCACTCCTCGGCGCCTTGGCGCCTCAGCCTTGCCCTACCTCAGCTTCCCGACTTGAAGCAGGCCCCGTCGTACACCTGGGCCTTGGTGATGTCCGATGCCCATGGTCCACGCAGCAGGACCGTGCCCGTGCCGCCACCGTCGGCGATCGTCGCGCCGGCGTCGTAGTCGGCGAGGACCACGTCGTACGAATAGGTCTCGCGGATGACGTTGTCGTTGGCGTCACCACCCCACGACTGGTTGGGCGCCAAGCCCTTGTAGTCCACCGTCACCTTGTTGAAGGCGGCGATCACGCCTGCCCGGGTCAGGTCGCCGTCGGCGGCGGCCCGCTCGAGCACCTGATGGGCGGCCATGGCCTCGGTCCAGCCGATGATGTAGGAGTCCGAGATCGGAAGCTCGGGGTTGTGCTTGCCCATCCAGTCCTTCATCTCGTCGAGTCCGGCGACACCCTCGGTGTTCCACGTGACGATGTAGTTGCTCACGATGTAGTTCGTGTCGAGGAGCGGACCCACTGCGGAGCCGAGCAGCAGGTAGCTGAACGACGGCACGTTGCCCGACCACATCGGCAGGTAGCCCTCGGCGTTGGCGCCACCCACGAGCCCGGCGAGAACGCTCGGGCTGACGGTGGTCCACACCATGTCGGCGTCGGCCGCGATGAGAGCGCTGAGCACCGGCGTCTGGTCGGCGCCCGGGATGACCGTCGCCTCACCGTCGTGGACGATCTCGATCCCGAGGGCCTCGGCAGCGATCTTGGCACCGGCGGCGCCGTCCTGGCCGTATTCGCCCGTGGGTCCGCCAACATGTCAACGTGGCCGCTCGACGACGACGTTGGTGGCCTTGACCACGGCGACTGCGAGCACGCCGGGTTCGAGGCCGAGGTCGTTGACCGCCTCGGCGGAGATCAGTGACACGATCCGGTGGGGTCCGGCCTGGACCTCGACCTGGGCCATGACGCCGTCGACCAGTACCCGGGTGACGAGACCGGTGAAGCGGTTGCGTGCGGAGAGTGCGGTGCCTCCCTCTTCGGGGGCCTCGGCCCGTTCCTGGGCCAGGCGGGCCAGGTCGGTGCCGTCGATGAGGCGGTGGCCGCCGTCGGTTCGGTGGGCGGGGAGGCGTCCGCCGTCGACCCAGCGGCGGACCGTGTCGGTGCTCACGCCCAGCAGGTGCGCCGCTTCACCGATCTTGAACTGGCTCATGCAAGGAAATATATGCAAAAACCTTGTCCATGCCAAGCACTACGCTCTTGGGCATGAGCATTCCCGTCACCGGCGATGACCTGACCGCCCGCCTCGAGGAATACGGCAGCGCCTGCTTCCTGGTCACCGTCGGTGCCGATGGCTCACCCAAGGTCGTCCATGTGCCCGTCCTCTGGGACGGCGAGGTACTGCGCTGCACCCCCGGTGCCGGCACCCTGCGCAACCTGGGCGACGGTGGATCGGCCACCCTGGTCTTCCCGGCACCGGTCCCCGACGCCCACAGCATGCTGCTCGACGGCACCGGTCGGGCGAACGGCGACGTGGCTGTCGTCAGCGTCGATGGCGGGGTGCTTCACCGCCCGGCACCTGTCACTCCGGGTGACGAGGTGAACTGCTAGCCCGCACTGTTCCAGTTCGGAGAACTGATCAGGGGGGAAGGCACTCCCCGCTGCTTCTTGACGTTGATGAAGTCAGGCGGTTACTGGTTTGAAAGACGCCAGGCCGCCGGAAACAGAACGCCTGCCAGGATGGCTTTGATGAAGTCGCCGACTAGGAACGGGGCGACCCCGTAGGCAATGGCGCTGGGCTCGCCGATGCCTGCAGTGAGTGGGATGTTCAATTCCATGGCCAACCATGAGGCACCCATGACGTAGATGACCACCGTGCCCGCCAGAATCGCTGGAATCGAGGTACCCAGACGACGGTCTTGGCCTTTCTCGGCCAGTCGGCCCACGAGGTAGGCCGCGACGATGAAGCCGAACAGGTAACCGGCGGTAGATCCGGTCGCTACATCCCAACCACTCGCGCCATCAGCGTAGAACGGCAATCCGACGGCACCCATGAAGAGGTAGAGGAACTGCGAGATGGCACCCCGGTTGGCCCCTAGGGCACCACCGGCCAGGAGCACTGTGAAGGTCTGCCCGGTAATCGGAACCGGAGTGAAACCCAACGGAATCGAGATCTGGGCTGCACCGGCCGTTGCCAGGGCGAACCCGAAGACGGCGACGACATCTCGCACTCGCGACCGGGGAATGATGTCGAGGAGGGTCACTCGTTGGGGCAGCGCGGTGATGGCGGTCATGGATTGAGACTCTTCCTACTCCGGTGGTTGGCCTGTGTCTGAAACCGTATCGGGCGATTCGTTGGTCCGACATAGGTGGGACGGAAGGGGATCATACGACGCAGGATCCCTTGGCTGAATTCGCCAACAGGCGCTTCGGCCGGGAACTGTCGCGGCATATCTAGGCATCCGAGTCGTGCTTTCCTCGCATGCGCTCCTCCAGGTAATGCTCGCGAGCCCTACGCCCCTCAGGATCCCTCAGCCCGCCGGCCAGTCCGTCGGCGTCTGACCACGAGCGAGCCAAGCCGACCATCTGCTCGGTGACTGCGTTCGTGTGCGCCTTCGTCGCCAGCACGGCGAAGCGGGGACGAGATGCGACGGCTTCGGCGAGTTCGTCCACCTCGTCGTCGAGACGGTCCTCGGCAACTACCCGGTTCAAGAACCCTGCGGCCTTCGCCTCGTCGGCGCCGAAGGGTCGGCAGGTCATGACCAGTTCCTTGGTGAGCGCCGGGCCGATCTCCCGGACAAGGCGTGGGATGCCGCCCCAGGCGAGGGGGATGCCGAGGTCGACCTCGGGGATCGCGAATCGCACGCCCTCGGAGGCGACCCGCAGGTCGCATGCGGCCGCCAGCACGAGCCCACCACCGACCACGTGGCCGTGGAGCCGGGCGATCGTGACCGGGGCCATGTGCTCGAGGGCCTCGGCCATGAGCCGGCCGGTGTCGCCGGGGACGCGGCCACCAGCTGGTGATGCGCCCTCGTCACCGAACGTGCCCAGGTCGAAGCCGGCGCAGAATGCCCGGCCTGTTCCCTCGACCACCACCACTCGCAGGTCGGGTTGGTGGTCGAACCAGTCGGCTGCCGCGATCACCTCGGCCATGGTCTGGTTCGACAGGGCGTTGAGCGCCTCGGGGCGGTTCAGCGTGAGGGTGCCCCGACGCCCGTCGCACGTGACGAGAAGATGTTCGAATTCGGTTGGCTGGGAGGTCATGGGGCGGACGGCTCCTCGAGTTCGACGGCTGCAGTGATCGCAGTTCCCTCGCCATCTTCGATCTCGATCAACGCGATGGCACCGGCCCGGGCGGCAGCGGCGACGTCGTCGAGGGCGAGGCGCAGGTGTTCGATTCGGTCCGCAGGGCAGGCCAGACGACACGAGGTGACCGTCGTGGCAACCGACCTCTTGGCGGCAGTCTTGTGGCGGCGGATCTCAACGAGTGCCTCGGCGGCCACGAGGGCGACCCGGGGATCGCCCGGCTTGTCGTCGTGGATGGCGGCCTCGAGGACTTCATCGGCCCGGGGCCACGGTGCACGGAGCCAGCCTGCCACCAGGACCAGACCTCCTCGGTCACGAACGGGAGGAACGGTGCGAACAGTCGCAGCAGCGTCGAGATGGCGAGCCACAACGCATGGCGGGCGGAGTCCCGGTCGGCGGGGTCGCCCTCGTAGGCGCGTGCCTTGACCTACTCCACGTGGTCGTCGGTGAAGTTCCAGAAGAATCCCTCCGTGCGCTCGAGCGCCCGGGCGTAGTCGAAGTTGTCGAAGGCGAAGTCTTTCTCCCGCATGACGACCTGCGCCGGTGCCCGCTGCGCCCAGTCGCGCACCATCGAGGCGACCGTCTCCGTCGGTTCGACCGAACCGGCGACCTCCGGGTCGTCCATCGCCAGCGTCATGACACCCCTTGTCCCTCGGATCCCCTCAAGCGGCGCAACCTAGGCACCCCACCACCGTCGATCAAGTCTTCACGTCCGGCCACGATCGGGCCACCTGCGACGCCCTCCCCCCGGATTGACCAGCCGTCAACCTAGGCACGCACGGTGCCGTGGGTACCAGCCGGGCAATCGTCATTTCAG
>Ga0066376_10000298_pt1 | contig 44707 bp, 40 predicted proteins | sample Knorr_S15_td_Bot_FD_77009 | JGI IMG/M metagenome (GOLD analysis project Ga0066376, IMG submission 77009) | Marine microbial communities from Southern Atlantic Ocean transect - Knorr_S15_td_Bottom_ad_5009_LV_A | ecosystem: Environmental > Aquatic > Marine > Oceanic | place: Southern Atlantic... | reverse complement strand
CCATCGCCACCACCTGCAGGACCAGCCATCATGACTGCACCACCAGCTGCTGGTTCAATGCCGTAGGTGTCCTTCATGTAGTCAGCCAAATCGACTGCTTGTGACAATGTCAATTCGGCGATGTTGTCGCCGATCTTGCTAATTGATGCATCAAATTCTTTTGTTGCAGTTGCTGTTTCAGTAGCCGCTGGCGCTTCTTCAGTAGCTGTTGGTGCTTCTTCAGTAGCCGCTGGCGCTTCTTCTGTTGCAGCAGCTTCTTCGTTCGTTGCAGTTGCTTCTTCGTTCGTTGTTTTTTCTTCTTCACTCATAGTTCAATACTCCAAAAAAAGTGTCATGCGAAGGAGAGGAGCCACCCTGTGTGACTTTTAACCCAAACGGGCCAGTCCAAATCGCTTTCTCACATGTCTCTCGCAAAGTCAGGCGATCTTTTCGATCGTGTTACCCTCCTCTAAACGAGATTCAATTTCTTTAATAATCCCAAGCAAGTTGCTTCCGGGACTTGTTGCTGATTTCACAACGTTGCCAGCTGGTGAAAGAACCAATTGGATCACTGTTGCTTGAGCCTCATCCTTGGTTGGATAATCGCTGAGGCGCTTCACTCCATCTGCACCTTCAAACAATTCACCATCAAGGATCGCTGCTTTCAATTCTAATTGCTTTATCTTCTTCGCCCAATCGACTAGCGTTCGAGCGATATCAACAGCGGAGTCTCCACCAGTCACAATCGCGGAAGGACCCTCAAGGGTTGAAGATAAGACTTCTAAATCTGTACCAGAGAATGCTGTTTTTGCAAAACTGTTTTTAAGAACCGTGATGTGAATATCACTCTTGCTTAAGTCGATCCGAAGTTCGTTGTTTGAGTTTGCTTCGACCCCACGAATATCGATCATCAATGCGTTCTTGATGCCCTCGAACCGTTTGCGATAATCTGCAACTATCATTTCTTTTACTGGCTTACTCATTGTGTAATTCCTTTAGAAACAGTGGGTTATATCGCAATCTTTACGCTTGGCGTCATCGTGGCAGACACAACGCAGTTTTTGATGTACTCGCCCTTGACTGCCGCAGGACGTGCTTTCGAAATCAGATTAACAAAGAACTCAAGGTTTTGAGTTAAGTCCTCTTCCGAGAAACTTAATTTCCCTACAACGCAATGAATGTTGCCACCATCGTCGTTGCGATACTCAACCTTACCTGCTGCAAATTCTGCAATGGCGGTTTCAATATCAGGAGTTACAGTTCCAGCTTTTGGTGATGGCATCAATCCCTTTGGGCCAAGTGCTCGACCCAATTTTGAGACATCTCGCATCATGTCGGGTGATGCGATGGCAACTTCGAAATCAAGCCATCCGCCATCAATTTTCTTTATCAGATCATCTGCACCTGCTTCAATAGCACCTGCAGCTTTTGCCGCATCAACTTTGTCAGAAGAACAGAAACAAATAACCTTTGCAGATTTCCCAACACCGTTTGGCATTGAAACTGCACCACGAAGTTGTTGTTCAGCTTGCCTTGGATCAATCGATAAGTGAATTGCAACTTCGACAGTTTGGTCGAACTTGCTTGGTGGGAATGTTTTTAAAAGTTTCACGGCATCTGGGATGCTGTGCGGTTCTTTTCCCTTTGCTGCTAATTCAATCGTTGCTTGTTGTTTTCTTGTTAAACCTGGCATAGTTAGACACCCTCCACAGTCACACCCATAGATCGGGCTGTACCTTCAATAATCCGCATTGCGGATTCAATTGATGCTGCGTTTAAATCTTCCATTTTTTCTTCTGCGATTGCTTTGACTTGTTCCTTCGTGACGTTTCCAACTTTTTCAGTGTGCGGCACGCCTGAACCCTTCTCGATTCCGGCAGCAAGTCGAAGGAGGACTGCAGCGGGTGAAGATTTGATCTCAATCTCAAACGAACGGTCTTTGAACAACGTAATGATGCAACCAACGACTTTCCCGTTCAAATCGCGGGTGCGATCATTGAATAATTGGATGAATTGACCCGGATTGACGCCATTTGCACCAAGTGCCGGTCCCAGAGGGGGGGCTGGTGTTGCTTGTCCGCCGGGCGCAAGCACCTTAAACACTTTTTCGATTCTCTTGGCCATGTAGTTCTCCTGCCTTCCACCAACGTCTTATATATAGATCAAAGCCAGTGATCTACAACGCAGTGGTTGTAACGGTTTTGTAGTGAACGTGGCACTTTACCAAACCCACTCGATAATCGCAAGACCAGTGGTTTTCGATCTCGTGCCAGGTCTGGGGTCAGACCCTCGGTCTGACCCTATGGAGTACGCTGTACCAATGTTTATTAAATCGAATCTGATGCTTGTCACCATGCATGGCCCCGCAACCCCCACATTGCGGCTTGATGGGAGCAAGCCGTTGACGATCGGTCGCAGTGAAGAGAATGCCATGCCACTCCCACTCGGGGCAACTGTTTCGCGTGAACATGCCAAACTTAAACGTTATGACGTGCAAGATGGAGATATTTGGAAAATCCATGACAATGGATCACGACATGGCACGTTCCTGAACGGGGTGAAATTGAAGCCAGATTACGGAGTTTCGATCAGGGCGGGGGACATGATCACCATTGAACCCTTCACGTTTCAAGTTGTAGATATGAATGACAACCTGAAATACGCCCAGACGCTCGATGATTCTCGAGCAATGGACGGAGTCTCCATTACTCGAATCGAAAAGACGATGGGTGGTGCAGGGCTTGCGCAGGAACGACTTGCCGCATTACTCGAATGTAGCCGTGCAATTCATGCATCTGAAACCGCAGAAACAATGGCACAAGCACTCGCAACCGCTGCGAACGCAGGCACTGCGTTTAGTAACGTTGCAGTGGTGCGACCAGTCGGTAGTGATGGCAGAGTAGAACTCCTTGCAGCAAGTGGGGACATTGAAGAAGATGGCACATTGAATTTAAGCCAATCATTGCTCAGTGCAGCGATGGAAGGCGAGCCAGTCCAGTTTAAGAAGACTGAAGTTGTTGAAGAACAAGCAGCAAGCATCTTGCAGTATTCGATTGAAGAAGCACTTTGCATCCCAATTAAAATTGGACAATCGGTTGTTGGTTGTATCTACGCCGACAATCGAGACGGTCAAGTTGGCTTTGGTACGGTCGACGACGATATTGAGTTTTGCACAGGTCTTGCTGAATTTGCTGCGCTTGCAATGTCAAACTTAATGCGAATAGACATTGAACGGCGGCATGCTGAAGAACGACAGGGACTGTTACTCGGAACTGTTGCTGCATTAGTCTCCGCAATCGATGCAAAAGACACATACACGCGAGGTCACTCCGAACGAGTTGCATGGCTTTCAAAAGCTCTCGCCGAACAAATTGGGCTTGATGCTGACACTCTCGAAGAAGTACACATCTGTGGTCTTGTTCATGACATTGGAAAGATCGGAATACCTGAAGCAGTGCTTCGAAAACCATCCAGATTGACAGATGAAGAATTTGACATCATCAAGACACATCCCGCGATCGGCGAAAAGATTTTGAAAGATGTTCCCCAGCTACGTGCTGCGTTGCCTGGTGTTCGTTCTCACCATGAGCGATGGGATGGCAATGGATATCCAGACGGAACGAAGGAAGAGGAAACTCCGTTGTTTGGTCGAATCCTTGGTGTTGCGGATGCATTTGATGCAATGTGTTCATCCCGTGCATACAGACAAGCCCTTGACCGGAACGAAGTATTGGGTGAGATAACGGAATGTGCTGGCAAGCAGTTCGATCCAGAATTAGCAAAATCATTTTTAGATATTGACTTCACGACATACGACGAGATGATTGCTCGGCACACAACACAGGAATCAATCTAGCGTCGATCGCAAGGCAAGTGCGCAGAACATTTTGATGCCGGTTGAGATGGCGTCATCATTGAAATCGAACGTCGCTTGATGCAGGGAAGGCATCGACTCTTGTCCCTCTGGTAAAAGCCCAAGTGCGAAGAAACAAGATGGCACTTCTTTGCAATAGTAGGAAAAGTCTTCACCGCCCATCACGGGATTTTCAAAAGGCATGGATCGAGAGGGATCGATCGTTTCTTTTGCGATTCGGAAAAACTCATCGACCGCATGTGGATCATTCTTTGTTACTGGGTATCCATCTTTCAACTCAACCAAAGCAGTGCACCCATGTGCCAGTGCGATTGACTCGGCGATTTCTGTAAAGCGGCGTTTCGCCATCTCACCGGTCTCCGGTAGTAAATACCGCATCGTTCCCGAAACAACGACTTCATCAGGAATAATATTGTGCGTCGTTCCACCGTGGACTTGAGTTAGCGAGACAACAAGTGAGTCGAGTGGGCCGGTATTTCTTGAAGTGAGTTGTTGCACCGAAGTAATCACATTCGCTGCACACAGAATTGGATCTCGTCCAACTTGTGGGAACGCAGCATGACCACCAACTCCACGAATCGTGACTTTCACGCCGATGTCAGCAGCAAGCATTGGACCCGGTCGAGTCGCAACATGATTCAACGGTAGTTGCGTCCAGCCGTGGAGCCCAAACATCATTTTGATCGGTGGTCCAAGAACTGAACCATCAAGACATCCGTCCCTGACCATTTCTCTTCCGCCTCCACCGCCTTCTTCAGCGGGTTGAAATACGAATGACACAGGATTGGGGAGTTCATGCTCCGCTGCAAGGGTTGAAAGAACTTTTGCGGTGCCCAACAGAATTGTCGTGTGCCCATCGTGCCCACATGCATGCATGCACCCTTCATGGACAGATTTCCACGCGAATTCATTCTCCTCGATGATTGGTAGGGCATCGATATCAGCACGTAACGCGATCGCTTGATCTGCATTTCCAGGAATGTGTGCGAGTACACCCGTCCCTTTTGCAAGGTCGTCCACGTACTCGATCGATGCTTCATCAAGAAATGTCTGGATGAGTTTGCTTGTTCGTGTTTCGTTGTATCCAAGTTCGGGATGGGTATGGATATCGTGTCTGATCTCGATGAGATCTTCGATGATGGCATCGATTGACCCATCAATTGCTTCCAAGAGGTTTTGTACATCTGTCATGGTGATAGCGGCGAGAGCCCGCGCTCCTTCCGTTGATCATTCAGCCACGTGAGTGCCGCTTTCTCGTGCGAGACAATCTTGAGCAACTGGCTGGACGAAATGAACAATGCCTCTGCTGCTGTTGATTGATTAAACTCGCTCGCAAAAATGATATCGAGAGCTTCAGCGAGTACATGTGGGTAGTCGCTGTGTTTTGGATTGATGGGGAATAGATTGCCTTGCCGTCGATCCTTCCACAATTCACTTGGCACGTACCCGTCAAGGGTAATTGTTCTTCGTAGATGAATGGCGAGGGTTCGGCGGAGTCTGGTGAAGGCGAGTTTTCTATTTTCACTTTGTCGCCTGCGTTCTGTCGCCTTACCGCTGTAATCGGAAGGTACGTGGGTTGCTGTGCAAGACGTCGCCTTTCGGTTTCGATGTTGCCCACCGGGACCACCCGTACGACCGAAATCAAGAACAACATCCTTCAGCAATGCTTCATCGCTGAGCATGGCAGGGTGCGTGCCCTCGATCATTTTGTACCCAGTTTGCTCAAAAGCTGAGAGTGGGGGCATCCAATCGTCGGCACGACTCGCTTGTTTTTTATTTTGGGTGTTCATTGGGTTGTATGGATTATGAAGCAATGCCTCTGGGTGATGCTGTAACATGAAGTGAGTCGCGATGACCCTCTGTAAACAAGTGATATCCGAGTCCCGCAATCATTGCTGCGTTGTCCACGCAATACAAACTGTCAGGAAGATGGATAGGGATGTTATAACTCGTAGCAGTTGCGTTGAGTTTTTCTCGCAACAGAGTGTTTGCAAGAACACCACCGCCAGCGACAACGCATCGTACATCATGGTGCGCTAAAGCGTGGTGTAACCCTGCAATCACCGTATCAACTGCTGCTTCTTGGAACGATGCAGCCCAATCATTGATTTCAGATTCGCTGAGTTCGTTCGCGTCGCGTGGGAATACACTTTTTCCGTTTTGTTTGGTTGGATTTCCACGCACACCGTACAACAATGCAGTTTTTAACCCACTGAATGAAAAATCAGGACGATCGCCCTTTGTCTTGGGTCGTGGAAGACGGTGTATTGGTGTTCCTTTTGCTGCAGCAGTATCAATCTTTGGACCACCAGGCCAGCCCAAATGAAGAATTGCCGCCGCCTTGTCGAATGCTTCACCAGCCGCATCGTCTATTGTTTTACCGAGGCATTCCACCTGCGTTGGATCGTGCATCAACATCAGTGCAGTGTGTCCACCAGAGACTACGACACCCATTGCGGGATATTCGATTTCAATACCATCGAGCCGAGGCGCCCACAAGTGTGCAATCACATGATCGACAGTCAGCAGGGGAATGTCGAGCGACCAAGAGAGTGATTTGGCTGCAGCAACTCCAACAAGCAATGAACCAATGAGACCTGGGCGATTCCCCACGGCGATTGCATCTACCTCTTTTAGGGTGGTCTTGCTTTGTTCGAGTGCTTGTTCGATCACAGGCAAGATGCGTTCTAGATGCGCTCTGCTTGCAATCTCTGGTACGACGCCTCCGTATTCGATATGCAATGAATCTTGGGATGCAACGATATTTGACAACACAGTGCAACCATCTTGAACAACTGCAGCAGCAGTTTCATCACAACTTGTTTCAATGCCGAGAATCAGTGCCATTGCTATTACTCTTCGGTATCGCTTTCAAGTTCTAATTGAAGTGACTCAAGAGCGGCTTCGATATTTCCATGCTTGACACGCCATGTTCCAATCTCGTTGCCTTTTTGATCGGTAAGTGTGACAATCGCATTTTCAAGATCGACTTCGGGTGGTATGAGTGATGCCTTTTCTTCATCCAACTCTACTTGCAGACTTGTCAATCTAGACTCAACATCGATTAACGCTTTGATGATTTCAATTCGCTCTTTTGCAAGCGAAGAAGACTCGGCTTGGATGCCAACGACGACAGGGTCGTCATTTGTTAACGTCGGCCATCGACCGGTAGCGAGTTTATCTCGCATTGCAGTAAGTGCTTGAGCAAGTTGGTGATCGTTGAGGGTTTCTTCTATCCACTCCAAGTCACCGCAGGTGTATGGATCTGGTTCATTATCCGTGATGATGATAAAGGGCTCTCTACTTTCACGGCGCAGGCGTTGTTCTTGAATTGTCTCTCGAACAACAAGTCCTTCGTTTGGATCAACGCCCCACAAGCCGGTATCTTCAGAGAGCCGTTTGTCGATGGTTCTGCCACCCGCTAGATCGTATCGTGCAGTGGTGAACTTCAACATGCCACCAGAGGCAAGTTCGAGTACCTCTTGGACCGATCCCTTGCCGAATGTTCTGGTACCAAGAATGGCAGCGCGGTTGTTTGCTTGCAAACTGCCCGCAACAATTTCAGATGCAGACGCAGAATTGTTGTTGACAAGAATGAGAATTGGCACACCGTGCAATACATGGTTTGGATGTGCTTCAAACGAACGTTGTGGATTTTCACGACCCCTGACTGTGACGATTGTTCCTCGTTCAAGAAGCATATCTGATATCGCAATCGCGGCAGACAGGGCGCCTCCTGGATTCTCTCGAAGATCAATCACAAGACCCTTAAGCAAATCTTCGCCTTCAGCATCTTTAAGGGCATCGACAAGTTCCTGGGGTGTTGTTTCATTGAACTGACGAATCCTGACATAGGCAATGCTCTGATCTTCATCAAGACACCAAGACCATTTCGTGTCGCGACGAATGAGTCCCATCACACTTTGCGAGCGAATGTGCCCACGAGTGATCGAGATTTCTTCCTTTTCGCCATCTATATGTCGCACAAATACAACGACATCGGTGCCAACTGGTCCCGTCAGTCGTTGAATTAATTCTTCGATCGTTTCGTTCGTTGCTGGTTCCCCATCTATCAATTCAACGACATCTCCCGCCTTGATCCCAGCAGCGAGAGAGGGAGAATTTTCCATTGGGGTAATGATGTGTAATTCGCCATCGATCATCCGTACTTCGGAGCCAATTCCGGCGTAATCTCCTTCAAGATCTTTGATGAACGCTTTCTCTTTTTCATCTGGGATAAATAGTGCATACGGATCATCCAAGGTTTCGATCATTGCCAAAATCGCAGCTTCTTGCATGGCTTCTTCATCTGGAACAATAAGATGCCGTTCTACAAGTACACCCCGAACATCGATGAGTGGATCGAACCACTCATAACTGGGTGCATTACTGGTAAAGGCAATTGAAAACTGCACGATCGCAAGAAGAGCAAGCAATACAAACATAGGCATGAGTTTTAAACGATGGTGCATCGTTGAGCTCCTTTCCCCGAGAACATTGATGTTGAATTCGTGGCAATGTATCTGCGATACTACAATACCACGGGAGCACTCATTTAGCGAGGACTATGGGACACGAACAAAGAGAAGACATGAATGTTGTTGCAGAGCGAGCAATCGTAGTTGCGGTGACACTAAAAGGGGAACAGTTACCGCTCGATGAGCGGTTTGCTGAACTGTGTGCATTGACGGAATCTGCTGGGGGTAATGTTGTTGGAAAAATTACGCAGCGACGTAGATTACCCAGTGGTCGGACGTATATAGGTTCCGGAAAGGTAAAGCAACTTCGTGATCTCGCAGATTCGACAGACGCAACAATCATAATTTTTGACCACGATTTAACTCCTTCTCAAATCAGGAATCTAGAACTTATCATTGAGCGAAAGATCATTGATCGAAGTGAACTGATTTTGGATATTTTTTCTAGCCGCGCTGCAACCACTGAAGCAAAGTTGCAAGTCGAGATTGCCCAACTTGAATATACGTATCCAAGATTACGAGCAATGTGGGACCACCTAGGTCAAGTCACCGGTGGTGCGCCTGTTGGCATCGGTACCCGAGGTCCTGGCGAGCAACAAATTGAAATAGATCGTCGACTTGTACAACGGAGGCTAAAACAACTTCGGCGGGAACTCGACGAGATTCAACAACGATCTGTGAGAGAAGTTGCTAAACGGAACAGCGATCACTTCACCGTCGGTCTTGTTGGATACACAAACGCAGGCAAATCAACGTTGTTCAATGCCCTGACTGCAGGGGGGGCGAAAGCCCACGATCGATTATTCCAGACACTATCCACGCGAATAGAGCGTTGGGAACTTGGTGGTGGTTCTGGCGTCATGCTGTCAGACACGGTAGGGTTTATCCGCAGGTTGCCGCATCATCTGATCGCAAGTTTTCGCTCCACCTTGGAGGAAACAGTACATTGTCAATTGTTGTTAATCCTGATCGATGCTTCAGATCCAAACGCAATGTCACAACTTGAAACTGTGCTAGAAACACTCAAGAAGATTGGGGCGAATCACCAGCCAAGATTGTTGGTTGTGAACAAAGTAGACAGATTTCAAGATGACTCTGAACAATTGGTGTGGGTTTCTCGTTGTCCAGAAGCAATCCAAATTTCTGCTGTTACGGAGGATGGCATTGAAGTCTTGACGAACGAGGTATATACGATCTTTATTGGTCCGGTGAGAGAAGTGCTGATCTCCTTGCCAACCAAATCGAGCAAGGCAATCGATTTCATTGAAAAGCGAACAGAAATCATTAGCAGGGAATGGGAAGATGATCGTTCGTTGTACAAAATCAGGATTGGGCATCGGCAACTCGAGCAACTCCTATCCCATGAAAAGGATCTTCTCATTGATGGTAAACCAGTTCGAGAGACTATCGAGCGATTATGGCCAAGCGCGCCTGATACCGAAATACATTCGGACATTACACAGTGAAGACCACGAGTACCCTGAAAACGAATGGCTCCGCTAGGAGAAGATTGTGACCCCAAGCGAATTAGGTCTTGATACATTTGCACATGATTTGAACCCAGCCATCGTTGGGATGATTCGCTCTTGGCAAGGCGACCCAGAACTTGATGCGCTCTACCACCGATTGCAGTCAAGAAAAATGCGACGTGGCTTTCTCGATTCATTCGCCGAAGCGTTGGTCGCGCTCCACGCTAGACGGCAAGGATGCACCATACAAGTTGAAGTTCCAACCCCTTCAGGAAAGAAATGCGATTTATTGATCGAGCGTAATGGTGTGAAGTTGTACGTGCACGTAAAACGACTTGGCGGCAGACCGCCACGTCATCGACGATTAAAAATTTCTTCACGACTTCGAATTCTTGAACGAATCCAAAAACCGTGGGTTGTAAAAATCCGGTGGCACGAATGGTTAGATGACATTGCAATGCAAGCCTATGTGACTGCAGCAGCATCCTTCATTGAGCGAGCACGGCTTGGCGATGAACATGTGATTTGTGATGAGGAGGGGATGGAACTCGGTGGTGTTAAAATTGTTGCTCCTAATGATGAACAGCAAGTCTCATTGGTCATTGGCATCCCGACTGGTTTTGTGGATGATGCACCAAGGGTGCAGCGGTTGTTAAAACGCGCCCACAAACAATTCATGCCGAAGGCAGCGAACATCACCCTCATTTGTACACCACATATTGAAGGCACTGACGAAGTGGAATCAGCATTGTTGGGAGCACATGTTGAACGGTGGGATCAACACCCCAAGAAGGGCAAACGAGTCGCCCATGGCAGAAGTGATGATGGATTTTGGAAACACAATCAGGTGAAAGAGTCTCAACTTGCAGGATGGTTTTGGCTTGCGCCGATGCACGATGAGTACCAAGGGAAACTTTGGATCAGGGACGGGATGCCCCACGATTCTGGCGTGACGGATCTTGCAGAAGATCTTTTCGCAACCTAGCACGTACGCAGTACAATGTGCCGTTCTTCAACGATAAGGAACAACACACATGGTCGATCCTCGCTACACAAAACTCGCTGAGCTTTTAATAGAGCACTCTACAAACCTGCAATCAGGTGAACATATCCTGATTGAAGCATTTGATATGCCTCACGAGATGGTGACCGAAATTGTCAAAGTGGTGCAACGGGCAGGGGGACACGCCCACGTTGCATTGCGAGACATGCGAGTATTGCGTGCGTTGCAGGCAAACGGTGAGGACGCAGCATTTGAAACATGGTCGGAATACGACCTCGAGCGAATGAAGCGAATGGATGCGTATCTTGGCATGCGGGGTTCAAACAATGTCAGTGAGCATAGTGGGATCGATCCAGCACGACAAAAGGCGTGGGGACAACTATATATGACTCCAGTGCACATGAAACAGCGGGTCAACCAAACTAAGTGGTGCGTCCTTCGCTGGCCTACGCCATCGATGGCACAACTTGCTGGCATGGACACAGATTCGTTTGAAGATTTCTACTTCAATGTGTGCACGCTTGATTATGGACAGATGGCAGAAGCAGCCAACCAACTTGTTGCAGCGATGAGCGAAACCGATGAAGTTCATCTTCAAGGTCCAAATGAAACAGATCTTCGATTTTCAATCAAAGACATCCCCGTTCGACCCTGCTGTGGTCACATGAACATTCCAGATGGTGAAGTGTTTACCGCACCAGTGAAGGATTCTATAAATGGTGTGATTCAATACAACACCCCATCGATTTATAGAGGACACTCATTTGAGAACATCAAACTTGAATTTAAGGATGGCAAGATCGTTGGGTTTGATGCGGACCAAGGCGCAGAGCATCTCGCACCGATTTTTGATACTGATGATGGTTCTCGATACGTGGGCGAATTCGCAATCGGGTTCAATCCTTATATAAAGGAAGCGATGAAAGACATTCTCTTTGATGAGAAGATTGCTGGGTCGTTGCACCTTACCCCCGGTAATGCGTATGACGATGCCTGTAACGGAAATAAATCTGAAATTCATTGGGATCTTGTCATGATTCAGCGTCCTGAATATGGTGGTGGCACCATCAGTTTCGATGGCGATGTGATCCGCGAAGATGGATTGTTCGTGAAAGACAGTTTGCTTGGCTTGAACCCCAATAACCTCATCGGTGATGCCTGCACCGTCTAATTTGTGACCTATAACGCAATATTGCCTGCACAAACGGTATTTATACCACTGTGATTGCGGTTGTTCCTGCTCTACCGCTGAATTGATGCGATCAAGGGGACGATGTGGGGTTAGATGGATTACCCACAAAAACCAGAAAACTCGAACTGCCTTCGCCTTGGTGATGTGCTTGTTGAACAGGGCTTGCTCAGCGAATTTGATGTGAATTTGATTTTGAAACGTCAGCAACGATCAGGCAAGCCATTTGGTGAAATCGCAGAAGCAATGTGCGACATTTCAACCGAGGCAATCGAAGAAGCATGGGCGTGTCAGTATGCACACAACGCTCCAACCATTGACCCAATGCAGGTGATTCCTCGAGCAGATGCTCGGGCACTCGTCTGTGCAAGGCAAGCGTGGCAATTCCGATGCTTACCCATGAATCTTGAAGGCGACACCCTTGTCATTGCAACAACGCAAGGATATTTGCATCGAGCATTGCAATTTGCCACTCGGGTGTTGGATCGACCTGCTTATTTTGTGATGACGACCGAAGCACGGCTTGCTGCTGCACTTTCGACGCATTACCCTTTAGGGGGCATGAGTTCCTCTTCGGTTTCAGGTGATACGATCAAGCGACTTGTCACCAAGATGCGAATCGACCGTCTCCGCGAAGCTGGCTAATTAATTACCCGCGCGGTAATTAATGGCGAGACCCGGACTTGAACCGGGGACACCTGCATTTTCAGTGCAGTGCTCTACCAACTGAGCTACCTCGCCGTATGGGTAGGGAGCGTACCCGACTCTTGAGTCTGCATCAAGCCATCACCTCACGAACAGTGATCTTCCCAATTAAATCTTCTTGAACATCCAGCAAGACGGGAAATTCGTCTCGCCACGATCGAGCAATCTTCGGATCTACCCCCGATGAAATGATTTTGGTTTCCGTTTCATTTCCTTCGCCTAGAAGTTCTCCTTGGGGGGAGATGATCATCGAAGATCCACCCCAAGTCGTAATGGTATCTTTGCCAACCCGATTGCTTGCAACGACAAAGGCTTGATTTTCGATCGCACGACTCGTAAGCATAGCCCGCCAGTGCGTAATCCGAGCATGCGGCCAACTTGATGAAACCGTAAAGACATCGACTCCGGAAATTGCGGCTGGTCGCCATAATTCGGGAAATCGCACGTCGTAACAAATCATGGGGCACACCCTGATCTCCCCAAGATCAACCACTACAAGTTCCTTGCCGGTATCGAAGTGTTCGTTTTCACCGAAGGGGTTGCAGGTAAACACCTTGGTATAGGTTGCAACAGGATCACCTTCTGGCGAGCAGATCGTGACACAATTTTTACCACGGCCATTCACTCGATCTGCCCAACCAACTTGAGTCCAGACATTGTGGGTCTTGGCAAGTGCACATGCCCACTCCACTGTTCCGATACCGGTGGTCTTGTCGAGGTCCATTGACCACCCAGTATCCGTCATCTCAGTGAGCACCACGAAATCTCCATCAGCGAGATTTGCACAATCGAGTTGCTTGGCAATCGCCTCTCGCGTTGCTTGCCAATCATCTGGAACGACATCGTGTTGTACAGCATGGAATTGCATGGGATGCATTCTACTTGAGGTACCATCCTCCCATGTACGGCGTACCGCGATGGAAAATAATTACAGGGATTTTTGCCTGTTACTTGATTGTCATCTGTGCATTCATGGGTGTCATTGCAGCATTAGACGTCAACCCATTGACTGAACCTGATGCTTGGTTTTACTCCGTGATTTCAGCAACAGTGTTTGTTATATCCCAAATCGTGTTCATCATCCCCATGGCAAAACCACCAAAGTTGACGACCAATGGTCGATCGCTCCGTTTACAAATGTTGATGGCGGGTCTTCTTGGCACAATATTGACGGTGGTTTTTGCGATGTTGGTTGCTTCATTCATCACAACTATTGTGCTGGATCAAGCCAAAGAAGATGGGTGGGGATATGCATTCATGCTTTTTTCGGGAGGGTGGCTGTATGACATTGATACTTTTGAATGGAAGGATCTACGAGATCCTGTCCTAGTTGGCAATGTAGCGTTCATTTTTGCAACTTGGTCAATTTGGTCAATCTTGTTGTGGAAGCACATCAAACGATCAAACCACGAGACAAGCGTCCTTGCCAACTTCACAGGCAAATTATTTGCGGGCTCTCTTGTTGAAATTCTTCTATCGATCCCCCTGTTTATCATGGTCAAACGAAAAACGAATTGCTATTGCGGGACTGGTTCTTTTGGCGCGCTGATCATGTCAGTGATGGCGTGTCTTTGGCTTTTTGGCCCGTTTATGTTTATCGTTCTGGTTTGGCGCAAACGACCATGGACGCGTACGCATTGTTTTGCATGCGGGTACCCACGTAAAATCAAGAAAGCGAATATTTGCAGCGAATGCGGATCCGCACTAAATTAATTACCCGCGCAGTAATTAATTGGCTCTGAGTTTCGATCCGCCGATGCGGGGCGAAGCCAATGTCGCTCAGCGACATTTCCGTCTTCAACTCAGAGCCTCTAAGGGCGACCGACGGGATTTGAACCCGCGACTTCCTGGACCACAACCAGGTGCTCTACCAACTGAGCTACGATCGCCATCGTGAACGGGCAGGGTATACGCGGAGCGATGGTGGGTCAATGTCGGGCACCGTTTTGATTGCATTTCTGCCCTCTTCTTGATACAAAAATTGTATTGATAATGGTAGAATGCCTCGTTCCGTTCAACGAACTGCAACGTACTCATTTACCAAGAGATTTGCTATGAAAACTGCAACTGCAAGACTTGATTTTCCAAACGTAACGGTCCATTCCAACCTATCGACGGCGACCCTCGTCGAAATGGCTCTACACCGCAACGAAGGCGTTCTCGCTGCCAACGGCGCACTCTGTTGCGACACTGGTGATCGCACCGGTCGGAGTCCAAACGACAAGTTTGTCGAAGATACCCCCGGCATCCACGATGCCATCGCATGGGGCAGCACGAACCGACCAATTACACCTGAAAATTTTGCAAAAATCGAGGCAATCGCAACCGAGTATCTCAGTCAAAAAGATGAACTCTTCCGCTTCGATGGTTTTGCTGGAGCTGACGAACGATATCGGCTCAGCGTCTCAGTAGTCACTGAAGAAGCATGGCAATGCCTCTTTGCTTCAACGATTTTTATTGGTTGTGATGACACAACCAACTTCGATCCAGATTGGACGATCATCAATGCATGTAACTTGCTGATCGAAGACCACGAATCCTATGGCTTGGACAGTGGTGTTGCCATCATTCAATCGCTTGAAGAAAAGAAAGTCGTGATATGCGGCACACGGTACGCAGGCGAAATCAAGAAATCGATCTTTTACGCGATGAACTTCGACATGACAGAAGTAGACGTATTTCCTATGCACTGCTCAGCGAACCTTGACAAGAATGACGAAACAAACGTTGCCCTGTTCTTCGGTTTGAGCGGCACAGGAAAAACAACGCTCTCGGCTGATCCAAATCGCCCACTGATCGGCGACGACGAACATGGCTGGAGCGAAGACGGCATCTTCAACTTCGAAGGTGGTTGCTACGCCAAGTGCATTAAGTTATCCAAGGAAGGGGAGCCCCAAATTTGGGATGCGATCCGCTTCGGCGCTGTGCTTGAAAATGTTGTCCTCGACGAAGAGACTCGCATTCCAGATTACGACGCATCGGACAAGACTGAAAACACTCGGGTTGCATATCCGGTCGAGTACATTCCTGATGCCAAGATCCCAAGCGTATGCGGTCACCCAAAAAATGTCATCTTCCTGACAGCAGATGCATTTGGCGTCTTGCCCCCAGTCAGCAAACTGACATCCGAGCAAGCGATGTACTACTTCATCAACGGCTACACATCAAAACTCGCTGGCACAGAAGCAGGGGTAACAGAACCATTGCCAAACTTTAGTCCTTGTTTTGGTGGCCCATTCCTTCCTAGACCTCCGATGGACTACGCGAAATGGCTAGAACGCCGAGTCGAAGAACAAAACGCACATGTGTGGCTCCTCAATACCGGCTGGACCGGTGGTCCCTATGGAATAGGTGAGCGGTTCAGCCTGCAGTGGACAAGGGCGTTTGTGACCGCGATTCTCGATGGATCGCTTGCGGATGCTGAATATGTTGAGCATCCAGTCTTTGGTCTCTATATCCCAACATCCGCTCCGAATGTCCCTGCTGAAGTCCTTGACCCACGGACCACATGGGCTGATGGCGAAGCGTATGACTCGATGGCGTCGGAATTGGCACAACGATTCCGCACCAATGACCAAAAGTACGATATGACGGACACTGTGAGAGCCGCTGGCCCCAACGCCACATAACTAACCCGCGGCCAGTGTATTGCCGCGAAGATTGCCCATATTTACACTTCGATTGATTATCGGTCGCAAGAAACCCAATTTCTTGCGGCCGATCGTTTTTTAGGTACGTTCCTCGCGCTCTCACTTCATGGAGCCCACGGCTTTGTCGAAATCAATGGTGACGTTCATCCGTGTGGAGACACGGTCCAACCTTAACCATGAAAGCGAACAAGCAATGACAAATCCGTTCGACAAAGACGTACTAACAACCGGTGAAGTGGCAAAGATATGCAATGTTGCTGCTCGAACCGTCAGCAAGTGGTTTGACTCTGGACAAATCGAGGGATACAGAATCCCCGGTTCCAAAGATCGGCGAATTCCTGTGCAATCACTGATGGATTTTATGCAAGAGCATGGGATTCCCTTCGACGGATTGATGTCTGGAAACACCCGCGTGCTTGTTGTGGATACTGACACTGATGTGCTCAACACCCTTGAACGCGTCTTCGCTGAACAAACCGATTACACCGTCCAAACATGTTGCAATCCATTTGCAGCAGGGGTGGAGTGTGAGCGGTTTAGACCACATGTGATGTTGTTCGATCTCTCGTTCTGCAACGATGACGATTACACCTCATTTACAAATTGTTTACGAAACGGGGATGAATTGCAAGCAACAAAAATCATCGCGATGAGCGGTCGATTGACTGATGGTCAAATGACTCGCCTCACTTGCGGTGGCTTTGACGGTGTCCTGCGAAAACCATTTACGGTACGGCAGGTAATTGACACCATAGAAGAAGCAGTTGCTGTTGTGTATTGACTCCTTTCCTTTCTGGTTTCTCCAAACCAGTATGTGATAGCGCGAGCCCGTCAAGTGACGGGCTCGTGTGTTTTTATAGCCCTCTCATCATTTGCTTTGGCGTGGCTGCGTTGCAGTGGTACCATGGGTGGGCATGCGAATTGGAATGCTCCAACTCAACCCAGTTGTGGGAGATATCACGGGAAACACCGATCGATTGATTGATGCGATCTCATCGCTTGATGCCGACATGATCGTGACACCTGAATTGTCGATCTGCGGCTACCCACCGCGAGATTTATTGCATGTCTCGGGCTTTGTCCATGCATGCGAGCAAGCAGTGCATCGCATTGCTCAAGCATGCCACAATGGAGTTGTAATCGTGGGGCACCCACGAATCGATGCAACCACCGGCCGCGTTCGAAACAGTATCAGTGCACTGCATCATGGGGAAGTCATCGCAACTGGCGACAAACAATTGCTTCCAAGTTACGACGTCTTTGACGAGAAGCGGTACTTTGAAGCTGGGGACACATGCTGCATGATCGAGGTAGAAGGAACGAAGATCGGCATCGCAGTCTGCGAAGATTTTTGGCGAGGTTTTGATGCTGAGGCCGCCCCAACCTATGACATCAACCCAGTCGCAGAATTGATCGATGGTGGGTGCACAATCATTGTCTCACCAAGCGCGTCACCATTTGTCACCCAAAAGCGCGAACGCCACCTGCAGTACACGCTAGAACTTGCAGCCGAGCACAATGTGACTGTTGTGATGTGCAATCAAGTCGGCGGAAACGATGACCTCGTCTTCGATGGTGGCTCGTTTATCGCTACACCGAACGGATTGATCGGTGAACTACCGCTCTTTGAAACGGGTGCAGCCGCGTTTGATCTTTCAAGTCCAGCCGTATCCGCAGCACCACTGCCAACCGAAGATGAAGAACGGTTCAATGCACTGCGGTTGGGGGTACGAGATTATTTCAACAAAACAAACCACACCCAAGCGGTCGTTGGTCTTTCAGGTGGCATCGATTCGGCATTGACAGCAACAATCGCGGTCGCAGCCCTCGGAGCAGATGCAGTCACCGGTGTGTTGATGCCATCGCGGTATTCATCCCTTGGGTCGATCGAAGACGCCGAGCAACTTGCCGCAAATCTTGGTATTGCAACCACCACGCTCCCCATCGAGCACATGCACACCGCATTTGAGCGGATCATCGAAGAAGCACGGCTCACAGCAGACGGGCTCGCAAGCGAGAACGCGCAAGCACGCCTTCGCGGTCTCCTGTTGATGGCACTTGCCAATCAGCAAGGGGCGTTGCTCCTTGCAACCGGAAACAAATCCGAACTCGCAGTTGGATACAGCACACTCTACGGCGACATGGCGGGTGCGGTCTCCGTCATCGGTGACATCTATAAAACTGATGTGTGGTCGATGTCAACGTGGATCAACGAAAACGCTACAGCGTGCGGGTTTGCAACACCACCGATACCAGACGCGTCGATCACCAAAGCCCCATCCGCCGAACTACGACCAGATCAACTCGATCAAGATTCACTGCCACCATACGATGTGCTTGATTCGATCCTGCGATTGCATGTCGATCTCGATCTTGGAACTGATGAAATTGAGGACAAACTCGATTGCGAAGAAGCTTTGATCGCTGAAGTCTTGAACAAGGTGGATCAATCGCAGTTCAAACGCGATCAAGCGGCGGTCATCCTGAAAACTTCTCCACGATCATTTGGCTGGGGAAGGCGAATGCCAATCGTCATGCACCGAAACTGGATCACCACGAGAGAAACGACATGACGATACGTACGCTGCCCGATGTATTGATCAACCAAATCGCTGCAGGCGAAGTGGTCGATCGACCCGCGAGCATCGTCAAGGAACTCGTCGAGAACGCAATCGATGCTGGCTCTACCCGAATCGACATTCACCTTGAGCATGGCGGACGCGATCTCACCCGAATCACTGACAACGGAAGTGGAGTCCCCGCAAGCGAACTCGAACTTGCAGTTGCGCCACATGCGACCAGCAAGATCGCAGAAGAAGCGGATCTTTCAGCGATCGCATCACTTGGTTTTCGTGGTGAAGCCCTTGCATCAATCGGTTCCATCAGCCACCTGACAATGACAAGTCGCCAAGAAGATGCTGAAGCGGGCACTCGCATCGAAGTTGACGGCGGATCAGTATCTGATCCTGCTCCAATCGCGGCACCCGTTGGAACCACCGTCGAAGTTCGCAGACTTTTCTTCAACACACCTGCTCGGCGAAAATTCCTCAAATCCGATGGCGCAGAAACAACCCGCGTGCGCGAGGTCGTCCAACGGCTTGCAGCCGCGCATCATGAGACTGCGTTCACCTTGCACAGCGGTGACCGGACACTGCTCAACTACCCACCAACATCCTCAAAGGAGCGATTGCTGTTGATTTTAGGTGGCGAATTGTCCGGCGAACTCATCGAATTCAGCACATCAATCAAGGGTATCACGCTGTGGGGGTTGATCGGCACACCACAGGTTGCACGACCAACCTCTCGCCATATCCGCATCCATGTCAACGGCAGGTATGTTGCAGACAGTTCAATCACCCATGCGCTGAAGGAAGCGTATCGAGGTTTAATCGAGCCCAGACGGTATCCAACCGCGGCGCTATTCTTAGAAATGGATCCATCACTCGTTGATGTCAATGTCCATCCTCAAAAGAGCGAGGTGCGGTTCAAGGATCGAGATGCGATTTGGCGTTTGGTGAACACATCGGTGGCAGAAGCGCTCGCAACCCGCGATATCGTTCCAGCGTATGTGCCATCTTCGCAACCATCTGGAGGCAACTTCCAGCGTGCATCGTTTGGTGCAACAAATACCCCGTCTTTCATGGTGGAAGAAGCCCGCGCTGCAGTTGCGGACATTCCACTTTCGACCCAAACATCGCTGCCGACTATTCTTGGTCCCGATGCAGTCATGCAGGTGCAAAAGTGTTTCCTTGTCACCCAAGACGAAGAAGGGATCCTGATCATCGATCAGCATGCGCTCCACGAACGAATCATGTTTGAAGAATTGAAGGAACGAATCGCCCAAGGCAATTTAGAGTCGCAACGACTCTTGGTGCCCGATGCATTCGCTGCAGACGCAGGTCAACTGGAAGCGCTTGAAACGCACGCTGCGCTCTTAGAAAAACTTGGCATCGATGCATCGCTGTCTGGCCCAGCTTCAATTTCTGTACACGCACTGCCGACATTGCTGGTGTCGAGAAATGTAGATGGGGGCAAATTTATTCGCGATTTGCTGGACAAACTCGGTAGCAGCGAGTTTCCTTCAAGCGAAGAAGAAGCCCTCGCTGAAATTCTCGACATGATGTCGTGTAAAGCGGCGGTCAAGGCGGGGGATCACCTGACACCTCGAGAAATTGGGGATCTGCTTCGCAAACGAAAAGAAATTGATCGTGGCGGGAGTTGCCCGCACGGTAGACCTACAACCATGCGTTTGTCGATCGAGGAACTGGAGCAGCGATTTGGCAGGCGATGAGTTGACATGCACGGTTTTGTTCTTTGCTGCGGCTGCGGATGCGGTTGGATGCCGCGAGACTTCGCTTTCATTGCCGATCGATGCAACCGCGGGTGATGCATTCGACGCGATTGCAGAAACCCATGAAGCACTCGCTGCAATCAAAGACCAATGCGCCATTGCAGTCGATCATCAACTCGGCAGCAGCACCGTCCAACTACATGATGGGTGTACTGTCGCGATTCTCCCGCCGGTGAGTGGAGGATAGATGACTGCGTTGCCTTCCTACGAAGAAGCACTTGGTTCGGCACTTTCGGTAGTGCAGACGGTGTGCAATACTGAAATCACGTCGATTTCGGGGGCTGGGGCTGTAGGAAGAATCCTTGACCAAGATATTGTTGCAGACCGCGATCAGCCACCCTTTGATCGATCGACCATGGATGGGTATGCAGTCAAGGCGAGCGAAGTCGACAAAGGCACATCAATGCAAGTGATTGGTGAAGTTGCTTCGGGTGCTATTTTTGATGATGAGAATTCACCCAATAGTTGTGTGGCAATCGCTACTGGTGCACCGGTTCCAAAGGGGTTTGATGCAGTCGTGCCGCATGAACAGACTGACAATGGCACAGACGTCGTTTGGTTCGAGGTTGATGAAGTTAAAGTAGGCGCGTCTATTCATCCAAAGGGCGCGGACGCAAAAGCGGGGGATGTATTGATCGCAAAACATACAGTGCTGTCACCCCAGCACATCGGCATCATTGCCAGTGTGTCATCCAATCGGGTTTCAGTGCTTTCAAAGCCGCGGGTGATCGTCATCACGAGCGGGGATGAAGTTGTGGGGGATGGTGAAACACCGCAACATCATCAAATCCGAAACGGAAACAATCCGATGATCTGCGCCATGTTTACAGCGATGGGATGTGAGGTTGTAGGGTCGCGCCATGTAGCGGACGATCCGGACGAAACAAACACGTGCATTGCTCAAGCCTTCGACGGCAGTGCAAATTTGGTCGTGACAATCGGCGGCATCAGCGCAGGCAAGCGTGACTTTTTCCCTGCAGCGTTTGCCAATTCGGGGGTTGATCTTGTCGTCAAAGGCGCATCTGTGCAACCGGGAAGACCCGTGATCGTGGGTTCGTGTGATCAAGGGGTTGTGCTAGGTTTACCCGGCAATCCGGTTTCAGCACTGGTGTGTAGCACGATTTTTGGATGGCCGATTGTGAAGCAGATGCAGGGGACAAGTCCCGATCTTCCTTGGCAAACCGCACCACTTGGCGCAGCAGTGAAACCAAACCCAAAACGACTTGCCTTTCGACCTTGTTTGTTGGTTGATGGTGAAGTGAAAGTCCCATCGTGGCAGGGTTCGGGTGATCTTGTGCACACGGGTGTGACCCACGGCCTCGTCCAACTCCCATCATCCGACAGTGAATTGCAAAAGGGTATGAATGTGCAGTGCCTCGCATATCCGTGGTGCTAAGGCAACTGAATTGTGCGTGGATCGTACGCGCTGTTGTCACTGCTGAGGAAACCGGAATCCGATTCATCATCGCACCCAGCAAACTTCTTTGTGACTGGACCGACATGCCCATCAAGCCACGCAACATTCGTTGCACCCCGATGCCGAAACGATTGTCTGCCGGCGCACCGTGTGTATGGGTCGGTGTACGGATCGTAAGTTTCATCAGATAGTGGTGACCGCATGTACTTGTTTTTGTTGCAATCACCAAACAAAGCGCACGATGCAGGGTGCGCACATCCCGATGGGGCGACACCTTGCACCATATCCGTAAACAAATAATCTTCGTCCCCGATGAACGAGGTGTTGTAATTGAAACCGGTTGCTGAACTAGTTGTAATGATGTGCTTCGGGCACACCATTGCATCGTGCTCTCCATCAACGTATTGCCACAACACCGTTTTGTCATCCCATGCGATCATTGAAGTGAGTCCATCTTGCTGCACGTAGGTGACAGCAGGTGGATTCGCTTCGTGGTCTGCGCGATAGAGCGATGTTGCGGTAACAAGATGTCGTTGGTTGGATTGACACGCTGCACTTTGGGATGCACTTTGGGCACCGCCAATCGCTGGCACAAGCATTGAAGCAAGAACGCCAATGATCGCGATGACAACGAGCAATTCTAAAAGTGAAAACCCGCGTTTCAAGACCAATTCCCAATCACGACTAGAAGATCCGACACATCGATTGTCCAATCACCGTTGAAATCTGCAAGTGGCCCCGAAATTGGAAGCGGACCCCACGTGGAAATCAAGATCAGAAGATCGCTCACATCGACGACGCCGTTGACATTGACATCACCGGGTATTTGTGCCTCTACATCTGCAATGGCATCGATCTCTGGTGTGAGTTTCGAATCTTGCGGGGTCGAAATTCGCACGTATGAAATTTCTGCAAGACCAGTTTCTGCAAGATCAATCCCAGTGCCACCACCAGAGGTTCGGTAGTACATCATCAGTGTCTCATGATCGATGTTGATGACATCATCGATGGTAAGTCGTGGATCGATCGGCATGGTGAAATCGGTTGGAGTTTGACCCTCGACTGCATCGTATGGCAGACTGTCGCTGTACCCACATGTTGGCCATAGGTTGTCAGCAAATTGGGTCGTGATTGCAACCCATTGCTTTCCATCGGTTGAAACTTCAATTGTGCCGTTGTCATCACTGAAGACACCCGAGACGATGGCACTTGGCCACGCGCTGTCAATGAATCCGGTGTTTCCAAAAACGATGAGGTCGATTCCGTATGGATTGTGTGGATCGTCCTGCACTGGTTCATCAAATGAAAGTACAAGATGACCACCACTGCCGATTGAAACGATTTCATCAGCGAGCCAGGGTGCGTTGAATGGGCTGACGACCCCCGGCCAAATGCCTTCGCCGGTGAACCTGCTTGGTTCGCCGATTGCTGCACTGGCTTGGGTATATCCGGGAGCAGGGCCGATGCCTTCGTCATACGAAATGACTGCATCTGCCCAAGGCGAAGAAAGAATAGAAACGATAAGAGGTAGGGGCGACATGCGCGGTCTCCTTCCATAAGCCGCGCGTGGGGGGTGGGGCAACTGAACACTTGGAACAGTGGCGTGACCCGATTCGCGCGGGGACACTGAACAAACAGGAGAGGTTTTCCGGCTCCGAGTCCTCCCTCGACCGGCCTTCCCGCTCGCTGGGAGGAGCAGTGGCTTTCCTGATCAAGGGGTGCCACTTCCGTGGCAAACCCGTTACGGCGGCGCGTCCGCGGCGGTTTTTCACCGCCTTCCCTTTGGCTTTACTTGCCAATCATGCAGAACAACTGCATGACGCCCTGTACATGGGTGAGTATAGTGTTATTTAGGGTTCTCATTACCACTAAAAAGGGGTACGATACCCAAGCATTTCTATTCGCAGACGTTGAAGACTGCGTTTTTCACATCCCCTCGGAGCCATTCCATGTTTACATTTGGAAATCGTTTTGTTCTAGCAATTCTCGCCATCTCAGTCATGGCGTTTACGTCACCTGTTCGTGGGCAAGATTCGGACGGAGAAGCTGCCCTTGAAGATTTCATCCACTATGCCTTGATCGCAAATGTCGAGTTTGCAAACGGAAACGCACTTGCGTTGATTCGGGATCGAATGACGGATGTTGAGTTTTATGAAATGGTTATTTCGACTCGAGAACGACACGAACGATTTGACCGAGCGATTGGTTGGGCGATGTTTGTGGTTGATCTAGAGCCACTTGCAACAAAATTGGAAGAACGATTTGAAGCAGGCAGAACAAGCGTCATTCGAAATGCTGATCGACTAAAGGAGTCGATTGATTTACTCAATGGTTCAACACGGCAGCGGTTGCTTGCAAAGGAACGTCTTGCTGAAGCGGGGGAGTATGCAGTACCACATCTCTTGCGAACGTTGCACAATTCCAATGACTCACGGACAGTTCGAAATGTAAAAGAGATGCTCGCGTATATTGGACGAGATGCAGTCCTACCTCTATCGATAGCGTTGCCACACATTGATGACGAATCGCAAATTCTGGTTGCACGAGTTCTTGGTGAAATCGGGTACCCGCATACAGCACCAGCGTTGGTATCCTTGATCGACAGTGATCAAGTAGCACCGAAAGCTAGACAAGCTGCGACAATTGCGCTCAATCGAATTGGGATTGATAAGAAAGCAACCCTTACGACATTGCAAACAATTGTTGCGATGCAATTTTACGGTCGAGAGACTTCAGTCATTCCTGAAGCAGTAGCAGGCAGAAACATCTTCTGGATGTGGGATCCAATCGATCAACTCATTGCACAAGACGTGCCCGAAGAAGTGTATGACGATGTGATGGCGATGTACTTTGCTTCCGAAGCACTTGCAACTGATTCTGAAAACGCAGGTGCGATGAGTATTTTTGTTGCAGCGAACCTTCGAAGGGATCGTGAACTCGCAGGCCAAAGCGATTTGGTCTATGGCGACTTGCCATACAGCCCAGCGTTTTACGCAACTGTATTTGGCCCTGAAGTGGCACAGCATGTGCTTGCCAAGGCACTTGAAGATCTTGACACACCCCTTGCACTCGACGCAATAAGTGCGTTATCAAGAACCGCTGGTGCGAGATCACTGCTCAGCGGCAACGACAAACCACTTATTGCCGCGTTGTACTATCCAGATCGACGTGTGCAATACGAAGCAGCCATGGCGCTTGCCTCAACTTTGCCATCGAGGGACTTTTCAGGGGATTACCGAGTGGTACCGATCCTTGCCTCAGCAGTTCGCTCTGGTGGCGACATGTTTGCAATCGTGATTGGAGATGAATCCGAAACACGGCGGACTGTTACCACCTTCCTCGAGGACAATGGTTGGAAAGTTGTTGGTCAGGGATCGACCGCAAGTTTTGCAGTTGATGCTGCAGGAGTGGTTCCGGGAATTGATCTGGCAGTTGTGGTTGCACGGAATGCAAGCCATGGAAAAACGGTTGCCAGAGAATTGGCGTCACTTCCAGATACAACCGTGACACCAGCACTCATCCTTGCAAGAGGCGCAGATGCACAAATCTTATCTGATGCAATGCGAAATCAAAACATGGTTGAGACAGCCCACATCGGCACTTCTGATTCAGCAAAGTTAGCAGTGCTTGAAGATCTGATGGCTTCTGCTTCTGGTGGTATGTTGAGCATTGACCAACAACTTGATTTCTCTGCTCGTGCACTTGGTGTTCTTCGGGATATTGCACTTGCAGACACTGTATTGGAAGTTGGTGATGCAACCGGCTCCCTGATCGATGCGTTGAGTGAAGCACCTGAAGAATCACAGCCGATTGTTGCGATGACGCTTGGCATGATTAACGATCCACTTGCACAACGTGCATTGATTGACGCATCACTACTTGATGCAACAGTTGAGCACAGAGTGATGCTGCTCGATGAAGCCGCCGGTTCAGTACGGAGGTGGGGAAACCTAGCACAAGACTGGCAAGTTGAAGCGGTTCTGGATCTTGCCGAGAATGCGAGTGGGTCATTGGCAAACGCAGCAGCACGACTGAACGGTGCGCTCGATCATCCAAATACGTCAGTCATGACGTTCATCCCGTAATACAACAATTACATCTGCCGCCCTAGCTCAGTTGGTAGAGCGAAGCTTTCGTAAAGCTTAGGTCACGGGTTCGACTCCCGTGGGTGGCTCTTTGCAATCGCCGACGCTTTGCGTCGGTGTTTGCAAAGAGCAGAGGTGTGCTCTGCACACCTCTGTGTATTCAGATTCTTGGCTTTTGTGAAAGACAAGACCCTTCCACTCCAGCCAAGCACCTGAATCCACCCCACGGAGTCGTCATTTCATTTTTTGACTTGATCAAAAAATGAAGTGTCAACTCCCGTGGGTATACCAATACGCATTTGAATCCACCTCACATCGTCGTCATGGAAGTGTCAACTCCCGTGGGTACGGTTGTGCAACCAAGAGTTATGACTGCAGAAACGCAGGATAAAAAAACCCGCTCGAAGAGCGGGTTTTTTGTGTTTAGTGCTGTTTGAGTATTCGTTAATTTTCGAGACCGGTGTAACCGTCATTCGTTTGGGACGACGTGGTTGTCGTCGTTCCAGTTTTTGTGACAGTCCCGTCAGCGTTCAATGTTTCATGCACAGTCGTTCGCCTGATCGTTTGCCCAGTCGCTTGTTGTTGTTGCATTTGAGCGGCTTGTACTTGCTCTTCTTCTTCCACCAACGAACCCAAGAAAGCGCCAGCAGCAGCACCGATGACTGTGCCTTTGGTGTCACCTCCAATTGCTTGTCCAACAAGTGCGCCCATCGTCATGCCGCTTTGCGTCTTGTTGCAACCGATCATTGTCGTTGTTGCGAGTGCAGTGATTGTCATTCCAATAATTGCTTTGTTCATGGTGAACCTCCTTATGCGTTTGATTTCATCGTCATTGTGAATCCGTATCCATCCAACGAACAGAACCACAAACTTGTTTCAACTACTTCATCATCATACGAAGATTGGTTGAAAATTGCGATGTTTTTTGATGACAAAAAGAGACTGGGACGGCTCCTCTCGTATGTCCCCATGAAATAGTCCATTTAGAACTTTAGTTGCCCTATTGGGCAATGGTGTAGGAATCGTCCCAGTCGGGAGTCCAAAATTGTGTTACTTGTAGTATGCACTACTTTGAGGTGGTTCGCAGGAAAATTGCAAAATTTCTTTTGGTGAATTACTGCTTCCACTTTATATTACAACCAACAGCAGGCGTTTGATTCTCTGGTGATGGATCTCCATTAACCAGATGCTGTATTGCACTTATGAGATCCGATCCATCCCCTTTGGTTTCATCGTTTGGTCGCGTGTGATCAAATTGTCCTCGGTAATATAAATTTCCATCTGCACTGAACAAGAAGACATCTGGCGTGCACGTTGCTCCAAACCGTTTTGCAACCTCTTGCGTTTCATCGAACAAATATGGGAACGTCCAACTGTAGTTTGCCGCTGCTTCCACCATCTTCTCTGGTGAATCATCTGGATGCGTCGTGATGTCATTGGAATTAATGCCACACATTGCGACACCATGCTCTTTGCACACACCATGAACAGTCTCAAGAAGTTCAGCAACATGAATAACATACGGGCAGTGGTTGCACATGAAGATGACGAGTGTCGCCGTGCCACTGGTTGGCGACCACGAATTTCCAACGGTATCAGTGAGTGAGAAGGTTGGCATTTGGGTTCCGAGTCGAATCATTGCTGAGGGTGTGACGACCATAACGGTTCTCCTTTGGTTGCGGTATACTTAGTTATTCTATGAAAATCCACGAGTATCAAGCACGCCAACTCCTTGCAAATGCAAGTATTCCTGTTCCCGCTGGCACGATGGTCACTTCCATTGAAGAAGCCGAGCAAGCCGCAGCATCGCTCCTTGATGCTGGAGCAACCTTGCTTGTCGTGAAGGCACAAGTGCACGCTGGAGGTCGCGGCAAGGCGGGCTTCGTCAAGTTGTGCAAAACCAAAGAAGAAGTCACCGAGGCCGCGACGTTCATGTTCGGTAACCCGATGATCTCCGCTCAGACTGGAAAAGAAGGATTGAAAGTCACAAAATTACTTGTAGCCGATGGCGTTGAGATCGATCGAGAACTCTATCTCGCAATCACAACAGATCGAGCAAGTGGTGCGAATGCATTGATCGCATCAAGCGAAGGTGGCGTGGATATTGAGACGATCGCCCACGAACAACCCGAGGCAATCTTGACGGTTCGAATCGATCCTTTGAACGGCTTGCAAGAAGCCCAAGCAAGAGAACTTGCGAATAAACTGGATTTTTCGGGCAATCAAGTCGATCAAGCGACGAGCATCATGATGAAATTGGCTAGTCTTGTCGATGAAACCGACGCATCACTCGCCGAAATTAATCCACTCATCGTGACACCCCGCACCACCGATCACCCAGACGGTGAAGTCCTCGCCATTGACGCGAAATTCAATTTTGATGACAACGCGATGTTTCGCCAAGCAGATATTCAGGCGATGTTTGATCCAGCTGAGGAAAACCCCGATGAAATTCGCGCAGCAAAACATGAATTAAGTTTCATTGCACTCGATGGAAATATCGGTTGCCTTGTCAACGGAGCTGGCCTTGCCATGGCGACAATGGACATCATTAAATTGCATGGGGGTAGCCCCGCAAACTTTCTTGATGTGGGTGGAACCGCGACTCTTGAAACAGTGACCGAAGCATTCCGGATTATTCTTGGTGATGACAAGGTTGAAGGCGTGCTCGTCAATATCTTCGGCGGCATCATGCAATGCGATGTCATTGCTGAAGCCATTGTTGCTGCAGCAAAAGAAGTTCAATTTACAGTACCACTTGTTGTTCGGTTGGAAGGAACCAACGTTGAAGCGGCACGAACAATTCTAGAAGCAGCACAATCAGAATTGCCAACCATGCAAACTGCAACCGATCTTGAAGACGCCGCTTCGAAAGTTGCATCTGCTGTTGCTGCGGCTTGTGCTTGATGCTTATTCTTTTCGACATTGATGGGACACTCTTAAGTTCAGAGGGTGTCGGTGTTCGATCAATCGAAGAAGCGGGGGAGGCAATGTTCGGCAAGCCATTTTCGCTGGATGGCATTCCGATCGGTGGTCGACTCGACCCGTTGATTTGGAATGATGCCTGTGTCAAACATGGAATCGAGCATCCCGAGACACAACACGACGAATTTCGTACAACGTACAGTGAAATTCTTGCAAGTAACCTGCAGTCTGTCGCAGTTTCCACATTCCCCGGAGTGTTAGAACTTCTCGAAGCGTGTCGCTCCCTCGAACACACAACCTGTGGGATCGTGACAGGCAATTACGAAGAAACCGGAAGAATGAAACTTGAAGCCGCAGGAATCGACACTGAGATGTTTACAGCCAATGCGTGGGGAACCGATGGCGTGATCCGTGATGATTTGCCACCAGTTGCAATGGATCAATGTGCATCTTGCGAGCCAACGTTTCTTATTGGTGACACGATTCATGATGTCACGAGCGGGAAAAAGTCGGGTTGTCATGTGATTGCAGTGTGTACTGGTTCACACGATCGAGATACGCTAGACTCCGTCGACCCAGATCTGCTCCTTGATGATCTGTCTGACACAGAGGCAATACTCCATTGGATGCACAACATTCACAACCCATCAACCTAGGTGAGCGAATCGATTCGCTTGATGTCCTTCGAGGTGTCGCGATTCTCGGCATCTTGTTGATGAACATCGTGACGTTTTCGATGGTGCTTGCTACGTATACAAACCCCAGTGTCTACAACGACCTTTCTGGTCCAGATTGGTGGACGTGGTTGACGTTGCACCTGTTTGTCGACCAAAAGTTCATGACGATGTTTTCAGTGCTCTTTGGCGCCGGCGTGTGCATCTTCATGGAGCGAGCCACAGCAAAGAATCATGCTGCGTGGAAATTACAATTCAGTCGGATGGGGTGGTTATTATTGATCGGGTTACTCCATGCATATCTCATCTGGTATGGCGACATTCTGGTTTCGTATGCTGTTGCGGGCATTGTGATTGCATTAGTTCGTTCGTGGAAACCGATGACGCTCTTTGTTGTTGGCGTTGTGGTGATGTTATTAATACCGATTCTGTTTAACTCGGCTGTGTACCTTACGATTCCGTATTGGCCTGAAGAAGCAATCGCTAGTTTCCATAACTCGGTGAATTTGGAAAGCAACGAAAACATGGCAGAAATTGCGGCTTACAACGGTTCATGGCTGGGTCAACTCGTACACCGAATCCCAACCTCACTGATGATGCACATCTTTATCGTTCCGGTCTATATATTCTGGCACGCTGCAGGTCTGATGATGATGGGCATGGCAGCATATAAATGGGGCATTTTGTCCGCCACAAGATCAACAACGTTTTATGGAATGATGATTGGCATTGGTTTGCTGATCGGCTTGCCGCTGGTTGGTGCAGGTGTGTGGTTCAATACGCAAAGTGGCTGGGATCCGATTCGAGGGATGTTCCTCTATGGTAATTGGAATCTTGTCGGTGGACCATTTGTCGCTGCTGCCTGGATCGGATTGGTGATGCTGATCTGTAAATGGAATGTGCTACCCCATGCTCGCAATGCACTTGCATCGGTGGGTCGAATGGCGTTGACGAACTACATCGCCCAAAGCATCATTTGCTCGGTGCTCTTTTATGGTCATGGGTTTGGTTGGTTTGGGCAACTTGAAAGGGTGGAATTGCTCTATGTGGTTGCAGCGATTTGGGCGTTCCAGATCGTCTTCAGTATCCTATGGCTGAAATCGTTCCGCTTCGGCCCGCTCGAATGGGCATGGCGAAGTGCAACCTATCTGCGAATCCAACAACTTCGCCGGTAAGGATCGGGGATCTCTCTGTTATGATTCGGCTGTGACGAATTCCTTTGGCACCCTTTGCAGCGACTTTTATGTCAACCAGAAAATCTCCTTGAGCATGGACATGCCCAAGGTTCGGGAAGTGGCATCGGACATCTTCGATCGAATCCGCAAGGAAATCCCTGAGTTCCAGCGCATCCGTCCATTCGAAAATGAACTTGCACTTGAATCTTCCGAAATTGACGGCAGGTACCAATGGGTGGGATTGCGACCACGCTCGATTGGCACTGGCTATGTGAACCCTGTGACGATTGAAGATGCATATCGATTGCATCGTTTGCTTCTTGAACTATCGCCGTACTATTTGTCGATCACACCACTTGATGTGGAATACATCGAGTTGGTCTTTGGTTTTGACTTGCATGCCCAAGAGAATCGAAACAACATCGTCATGCAATCGCTGCTTGCCAATACACCGCTTGCCTCACTAGCGGAGGGCGGCATCGAACAACTGCTCGATGTGCAACCACGAATCGGATTTGCACTGAACGAGACATGTGATTTACAGGCGTTCGTCGAAGTGAAGACGAGAACTTCGGCTGCAGAGACTGCGACCCAGATGTTTGAAGATGAACCGATCAGTGTCTTTTTGACAGTGCGGCGAAACGGTCCACTACAAACCTTGGAAGAATTCGTTTCCACCTTTGGTCAACTCGCAGGACACATCGAGCACATCGCCGAGCATCGCGTGATTCCCGATGTCATCATTCCGTTGCAGCAAGCGATCGGAATCTAAAACATCTCTAATACGCGGTGTGGGTGTTCGCTGCTGCCTGTCAAACAACTCATTCGTGCTGCTTCACACAATGCAAGAATGCGCGGGGCATCCGCGGTCGTCAAAGTTTGTCGTTCTGACAAGGTCGCAGTGATTCCATCTGCGATCAGGGTTGCTGGCGACTTTCCCCCGTCATCAATGACGATGGCATGCCCGTTCCCGATCATCTGCATCTCCCGTTTCCAGGGTGCTTGATCGCTCAGGAGCATGGTTGCGCATTTTTGTTGTTGGAACTGCAGGTTCACCGTCATGTGGCCTCGCAATTCAGAAGGTTCATCGGGCACCTTGCCACCTTCCAAGAACGCATGCACACTTTCGGGGGTTCCGAACAACTGGTCGATGAAATCCATTGCATCAAATAGTCGTGACCACAATGTTCCTTCAACATTCGAGCACAACATCGTGCAATGTGCTGAAGTTGGTTGGCCAAATTGTTCGATGTCATCTGCGGCTTCACCGTAGCCGGCGCTTCGTCGCATCAACGGGACAAACTTTGCAGCAGGGGATTGACCTGCTTCTGCAACAAGTTCGTCCATACTTCCCGACAATGGAGTGGTTGTGACTGCGACTTTGCTTCTGTGTCTGAGAATTTCGCACAACGAAATGTCGTATGCGCCGGGTTCACCGATCCACAACACAGCATCGTCATAATGCGTCACCATCGATCGAAGATCGTTGCATTGCTCTGCTTTCAGTTTGGTTGCTAGGGTCGTTGCATCGGTTTGGTTGCTCGTGCCGACGGCGATAAGTTTCATGTTCGCAGCTTTCGCCACATCTGCCAGTAACTCTGCCTGCTCAGGTGCAATCCATGCGACCATGGATGTTGATGCTTTAGCCATGCATGCAGTGTACCCATGGCGTACAATATGTGTGTGGACAGACGGTCGCGGGTTTCGATTCGTGAGAAACGCGAGGAAAGTCCGGACACGATAGGACACGGTGATGGATAACGTCCACCGACCCTCGATTGCTGGGTCAGGGCTAGTGCCACAGAGAGTAGACCGCCGATGGTCACGTTCGCGTGACACAGGTAAGGGTGAAAGGGTGCGGTAAGAGCGCACCGCCGCTTCGGTGACGAAGCGGGCTCGGTAAACCCCACCGCGTGCAAGCGCAAGCAGTTCTCGATCCACTTTGGTGGGTGCCCCTCGTCTGGGGGATGAGAACGGGTCGCGTGCAAGAGCGTGTCGGCAACGGCACGTGTAGATGAATGGCCGTCACTGCCAAAGTGCGACGTGAGTCGTACTGCGGTGAGACAGAATCCGGCTTACGTCCACGAGCAATCACTCGAACGTCCCCCCAAACGAAAGTTTGGGGGGACGACTTTTTAGTTTTGGTTAGGGCGCTTTGAGCGTGACAGGGACGATAATGTTTTTGCCATTTCGTTGCACAGTCAGTTCAACGACATCTCCTGGTTTCGACGCTTGCAACATATCCATTAACTTGCGGCCACCTGTGAGTTCTTCATCATTCCATGCAAGAAGAACATCGCCTTGGCCAAGCCCAGCATCTTCTGCGCTGGTTCCTTCACTTACACCTGTAATAAGGACCCCAGTTTCGAGATCTGCTGTATAGGATGGATGAATTCCTAGACGAACGGGAGATGATCTTCGTGCACTTCGGTTGCTGCCACCGCTCGTGTTGGTGGCAAAGGTTAACTTTGGATCATCAACCATTCGTGATGCAAATGCATGCGCTAGTTCAACAATCTTGGCAGCACCCGCTGGGTTTGTCGTGTGCGCAAAATCTTTCGGCGTGTGGTATTCATCCGTGATTCCAGTGAAGAAAAAGAGGACGGGAATATCCTTCTGGTAAAAGTTCGTGTGATCGGAAGGTCCAGTGCCACCGGGGGTGAGGCTTGCAGTGAGCGAGGATGCTTCAACCACCGATGGAATGAGTACGCCAAATTCTTCAGCAGTGCCCGAACCAGACAGCGAGATATTGTTCTCACTGAGATTCCCAACCATGTCAAGGTTGATCATCGCGTTAACTGAATCAAGATCCATGATGGGATGCTCTATAAATGCTGCTGAGCCATGTAGCCCTGCTTCCTCGGCATCAAAGAGAATGAAAAGGATGGATCGCAACGAGTCATCTTCGGAGCTCGCATACTGTTCAGATAACAATCGCGCCATCATCATGACAACCGCAGTGCCAGAGGCATTGTCGTCTGCCCCAAGGTGCAATTCGCCACTGTGTTGGGTGCCAACATAGCCAAAACCCAAATGGTCGTAATGCCCGCCGACCACAATCCACTCGTCTGCCAGATCACCTCGACCCTGTAGGACGCCACCAATATTTTGAGCATGAATCGCAGATGATTCAACTTCGATGTTCAACGTGGCCTTTGAGTTCAGCGATTTTGTCGTTATTGTTCCGGCGTCTGCATCTCTTTGCAATTTTGCAATGTCATATCCCAAAATAGCGAGGTTCGCAGTTTTTTCAGTGAACTGCACAACAGGAACATTCGTCGAACCGAATCTACTTGATAGGACTGATTCGAGACCTCGCCGTCCATCTCGGCAATTCGGTGGGTTGACGAGGATGACACCAATTGCGCCTCGGTCTGTGACAGATTGCATTTTGTCGCGCATGCTTGCATGCGGGCTGAAACGTCTACCCGCCCATTGACTTGCACCTTTTTCATCAAGGGGTTCGTATCGAAGCATCATTGCAATCTGACCAGTTAGATCGGTGTCGGTGTTGAAACTTGAATACCCTTCTTCACCTGACTCGATGGCGTAGCCAACAAATGTGATTTTTCCAGTGACGTTTCCGGAGCCACTGTTTCCAAGAACAACATAGTCACGCTCCGGTGTGAATGCCATGTCATCGACACTGACGAACTCGTTGACGACTGTGGGAGTCGACCGAGAGAGTTCAAAGTCAAAAGGTTGGAACCACGTGTCACCATTGTCAAACGCTGGGTCGAGCCCAGATTGTTGAAAATTCCACACCACATAATCACCGGCAATGTGACTGCCATCGGTCCCTGGCTGCCTGCCCGCGAGCCATGGATTTGAGAGCAATGTCAGGTGTTCGTAGAACTCGATTGCCAAGGGACCTGCATCAGTGAAATAGGTTTCAAGAGCGTCGTCCTGCTCAGTACTGATTGGTCTGAAAGACCGAATTGAACGAGGTCCATCCATGACAGTGCCACTTGGCTCAGTAAGTAGTGGAGAAATCAAAAGAACAGGGAGTAAAGTAATTCGTATCATGTGCAAGAGTTTATACTGCCACGATTTCCTCTGCGAGTCCCCCGAAATGGATTACACCCAATTAAACGACAAACAACGCAAAGAAATGCTCGACACCATTGGAGTCGATGGCATTGATGCCCTGTTTGATGTGATTCCTGAATCGATTCGCTGCCAAGGTGAATTAGATTTAATGCCACCTCAGAGTGAATTGGAGTTGCAACGTAGTCTCAGCGAGATGGCAGCCCACAACCGAGGCGCCCACAACATGCCGTGCTTCATGGGGTGTGGTGCATATGATCACTTCTATCCGGTACTGATCGATCAATTGATCAGCAGAGGGGAATTTCTGACTTCCTATACGCCATACCAAGCGGAGGCATCCCAAGGATCTTTGCAAGCGTTTTTTGAATTTCAAACCCAGATCGCACGATTGACTGGTTTGGATATCGCAAACGCAAGTTTGTATGAAGGAGCGACTGCTGTCGCTGAAGCAGCACTCCTTGCGATCAACACAAGCAAACATAGTGAACTTCTTGTCGCTTCAACCTTGCATCCTGAATATATCGCAGTTCTGAGAACAGTCTTATCTGACTTGCCTGTTACGCTAACAATGCTCGAAGCAACCGATGGACGCATTGCACTCGGAACCGTTACAGCGGCGGTCACCGACAACACGGCAGCAGTCATAGTCCAATCTCCGAATATATGGGGACAAATTGAAGATTGGACTGGATGTTTTGAAGCAGTGCACACGTGTGACAAAGCAGCAGCGATCGCAGTCTTCAATCCGATTGCATGTGGCATGTTGAAAACACCGGGGGAATGCGGTGCTGACATCGCAGCAGGTGAAGGGCAACCCCTAGGCAATGCCTTGAATCTTGGTGGTCCCTATCTTGGGCTCCTTGCTGCGAAAGAATCGTATGCTCGGAAGATGCCCGGCCGACTTGTTGGAATGACAACAGATGCTGAAGGACGCCGCGCCTTTTGCTTGACCCTGCAAACACGTGAACAACACATTCGCGGTGCCAAGGCAACCAGCAACGTCTGCACCAACCAAGGGTTGATGGCAATGCGAGCCACGATGTTCATGACGGCACTTGGTAGTGTTGGATTATCTGAGATGTCGAATCAGTGTTGGCACAAGGCTCATTACTTGGCCAATGCAATCACATCCATCGAAGGTTGGAACCTGAAGTACGAGGGATCGTTCTTCAACGAGTTCACGATCGAATGCCCACTTTCGGTGACTGACATCGTTGAAGCGGGCAAACAAAGAGGAATCTTGGTTGGTGTTGCAGCATCAGGTAGACGAATGAGGGGGCTCTCGACCACCGATGATCTGATCATCGCTGTGACTGAGAAGCGAACGAAACACGAGATGGATGCATTGGTTGCGTTGTTTAAGGAGGTGTCACCATGACAACCCTTGATACGATCAAGAAAGCATCACGTGGTGATCGCCCAACGGAACCTTTGATTTTCGAGAAGCACGTAGATCATGCGACTGGTGTTGATCTTCCACCTCTTGATGTGGAAGAAACGGGCATTGATACAGATCTTTGTGGAGGTGGAATCAATCTGCCATCCTTCGGGCAGCACGATGTCATGCGTCATTACACGCATCTGTCAGACCGAAATTTTTCTGTTGATGGAAACTTTTATCCGCTTGGTTCATGCACAATGAAGCACAACCCTCGGATTAACGAGTGGGGCGCTGCACTGCCTGGGTTCGCTTGTCTGCATCCATTGCAGGACGATGACACGATTCAAGGTGCACTTCGGCTTTTATACGAGACTCGAACGATGCTTCAAGAGATCGCTGGATTGCACGAAGTTTCGTTGCAGCCCGCCGCAGGAGCCCACGGTGAATTTACAGCACTGAAGGTAATCAAAGCATATTTTGCAGATCACGGTCAACCCGAGCGAACTGTTGTATTGACTGCAGATACTGCACACGGAACGAATCCTGCATCGTGCACAATGTGTGGGGCGACAGTTGAAAAAGTATTGACTAGCGAAGGGCAAACGGATCTTGATCACCTGCAAGAAAAGATCGAGAAGGTGGGGGCGGATCGAATTGCTGCCTTTATGATCACAAATCCAAGTACCGCGGGTATTTTTGATGCCAAAATTGTGGAAATCGCAGAGATCATTCACGCTGCAGGCGCGAAACTTTACTTGGATGGTGCAAACATGAATGCATTGCTCGGTCGAGTTCGTCCTGGCGAGTTTGGTGCAGACGCGATGCACTACAACACACATAAAACATTTAGTACACCCCACGGTGGTGGTGGTCCTGGTAGTGGTCCTATTGCAGTGACCGAAGAACTCGCCCCGTATCTTCCTGTGCCTCAAGTGATGATGGCAGACGACGGCAGTTTCTTCCTCGATCGAGATCGACCAAAGTCAATTGGCAAGGTGCGGAGTTTCATTTGCCAGTTTGGTGTTCTCGTCCGTTGCTGGACGTACATTTCCGCGTGTGGTCCACGAGGGCTTCGTAACGTTGCAGATACCGCAGTATTGAATGCGAATTACATCGCTGCCCAACTTCTCGACTTATACGCAATGCCGTATTTCGATCCAAACAACGGAAAATTCTGTGCCCATGAATTCGTCACGGTGCCGCAGATGCTACTGGACAAGGGTGTGACACTCATCGACATTGCCAAGCGGATGATCGATTACGGTGTGCATCCTCCAACCATGCACTGGCCAATCCACGATTGTTTGATGGTGGAGCCTACTGAGACGGAATCAAAGGCAGCCCTCGATGGCTTTATCGATGTGATGCGGCAAATTGCCATCGAAATCGAGTCAGAGATCGATCTTGTCAAGCAATCCCCACTGGAATCCGATATTGCCCGAGCTGATGAAGTGGCAGCCGCCCGCACCCCCGTCCTCACGTTCAAATGAATTGGATGGCTAGGAGGATGAAGCCTCCAGCGACCATACCTGCAAGAATGTCGTCCATCAAGACACCCCAACCATGAGGGAGCGACTGGGCACGCTCGATAATGCCAAGTTTGACGATATCAAAAAATCTGAAAAGAACAAACGCGAAGGCGGCAAGCCCAATCCAAACGGGTACAGATACATCTGTTTCTGGAACGATCCATGCCATGGCGAGTAATGCGAGGGATTGACCCGCCACTTCATCACTGACAACTTGCGGGGGGTCGTTCTTTCCAAAGTGTTTTGAATAAAACGGAAAGAGCGAAATGGTCGCTAACGAACTTGCTGCACATAGACACAGCAGAATGATGGGTAACCACGGATAGACAAATCCGAACTGACCACATCCGAGGACAACAGCAAGCGGAAACAGTGAGCCCCACGTTCCAGGCGCCTTGGGAAGAAGCCCAAGACCCCAGCAAGTTGACGCCATGAGTTTGATTATGTTGCTCATGTCGATTGTTTTCGCACGACCGCCAGCAATCCAGAAATGTATGGAAGCCCCGACCAGACTGTAATGACAACCATCGACCAGACCAACACATTAATCAGGGTCATGACTGATTCGTTTTCATCAGGCTTGAAGTTCACGACAAGAAGCAAGACTGCTGGAATAGCAAACGATTGAAAAATCATTTTGAGTTTTCCAGCCCACTTCGCGCCGGCCTTGTGACCCATCGATTCAAGCACATCTCGGATTGACGTGACGAGCAATTCTCGAGCAATGATGACTACGACCATCCATGGATACACACCCGAGACCATTGTGAAGAAATCACCTTGATCGATCCACTCTGGATTACTAAATCGTGGGCCCGCAAGGAAAATAAATGCTCCAAGGACGAGCACTTTGTCACAAAATGGATCCATCAACCGTCCAAACATTGAGACAACATCCCATTTTCTGGCGAGGTATCCGTCGAAAAAATCAGTGGCTGCTGCCAAGATAAACAGCACGACAGCGAGGTTCCCCCAGAACAGACCTTGGTCTGGATAGCGGTATCCACAAAGTGCCCCAAAAAAAGCTGCAGCGATCAAAATACGCAACATTGTGACTGAATTCGGTATTCTTCGTTTCAATGCTTGTTTCACGGCAGGCATTCTACCTATACAGTCCTTCAGCGGTTGCGAATCGAGGCTCTTGGACATATCTTGCCCCTTTTCGCGAACGAAATCTAACCTTTACAAGAAAGCAATTGATTCTCTCAATGGACTTGCTTCTCCCGTATATCGCCTGCTTGATGTTGGCACTCTTTGTGTACCTCGCTCTGCGACCATCCCCGCTCACCATGCGGATCGGAATGATTGTTGCAGGTGTTGCTGCTGCAGGTTGGTTGGTTGGATTGGTAACTGGAGCGGTCGCGGAATCAGGGGATTCAACCCACGATATCTTTTTTCTGATCTTTAGTTTGAGCGCAATCGGATCGGCGATTCGAATGGTCACACACGATCGACCAATCTATTGTGCACTTCACTTTGTAGTGGTTGTGATTGCCTCAGCGGGTTTACTTCTTTTACTCGAAGCCGAGTTCATGGCATTTGCGTTGATCATCGTGTACGCAGGTGCGATTTTGATCACATACATGTTTGTCTTGATGCTTGCGAACCAAGCTGACAATCCAGATGAACTTTCAACTCAAACCACGTTTGATCAACTCCCTCGTGAACCAGCCTCTGCTGTTGCAGTTGGTTTTTTGATGCTCTGTTTGGTGACCGGTACAGTGATTCGTGGCTCTTCTTCCCTGCCTGCCCCGAACAATCCCACTGATCAGTGGAATACCCTCGCTCACTTACAAAAGCAATTTGAATCATCTGTCCTTGACCTCGACCCATCGTTTATGTGGCCTCCGGTTGCTTCAGATCAAGGCAATCTCATTCGTCATGATGGCGATGGAGCGTTTATCATTTCCAGTGATGGTGTGCGTTTGCTACTAGACCCCGAACTGTTGCCCCAAAATACCCAACAAGTTGGTTGGTCGTTGGTAAACGATTACCCCGTCAGTCTTGAATTGGCTGGGGTGATCTTGTTGATGGCGATGTTCGGTGCGGCGGTTCTGGCACGACGCTCCATTGAACTCACGGATCAAGAGAAGCGTGCAGCAATGTCAGCACATGATGCGAAGATCAGCAACGAACGGGGGACTGATTCATGATGACTGAATTTGGATCTTCCGCACTCGCAGGGTATCTCATCATTAGTGGGATCTTGTTTGTTATAGGAATGATCGGCTTCTTTGTTCGAAGAAACCTGATCGTCATGTTCCTTTGCACCGAGTTGATGTTCCAAGGCGCAGCAATTGCCTTCGTTGCGATCGGGAGATACCTCTTTGATTATTCCGGACAAGTCATGGTGATCTTCATTCTTACAGTTGCTGCCGCTGAAGCAGCCCTCGCCCTCGCCCTTGTTGTGTTGTTGCATCGCCAGCGGAACACCTTGGATGCCGAGGTGTATACGGAGTTGGCTGAGTGATTGAATCCATTGTCACATCCTTACTTGCGATGCCAGCCGTGACGGTGCAGCAGAACGTTGCGATCGAATGGGCAGGGTTCATCCTGTGGATGCCGCTGATCTCCTTAGTCCTTTGTGGACTATGTGCAGCGTGTAAAGTCAGATCAAAGTTACCCGCATTGATTACTGTTGTATCGCTCGCAACGTCGTTTGTCTTGACAGCCATGTTGTGGCAGGGCTACGAAGCCCCAGTCACAATCCATCTCTTTGATTGGATCCAAGTTCATTGGGTCGATGGCTCGTTCATCTCTAACTTCGCCTTGTACATCGACTCACTTACGCTGTTATGGATGCTCTTTGTCACTGGGCTCGGAACGTTAATTGCGCTGTACGCATCCGAATACATGGAACACGATGTTGGCAAGGGGTACACTCGATTCTTCGCTGGTGTGAGCGTTTTCCTGTTTGCGATGGGTTGCCTTGTCATGGGCGACAACTTGCTCATGCTCTATCTTGGTTGGGAAGGCGTGGGCTTCGCTTCGTATTGGTTGATTGGGTATTTTTATAAGAAACCATCAGCAGTTGCAGCAGCGAAGAAGGCGTTCATCGTCAACCGGATTGGAGACCTTGGCCTTGCACTTGCAATCTATTTGATTTGGTCGACGTTTGGGACGGTTCAATACACTGAGATCTTTGCTGTGCTTGAGGATCATTCCTTCGCAACGACCTACGACACTTGGACAGTCCACGCCATCCCATACTTGCTCATGCTTGCCGCGTTTGGAAAATCAGCGCAACTTCCACTGTATGTTTGGCTACCTGATGCGATGGAAGGGCCAACCCCAGTCTCCGCATTAATCCACGCTGCAACCATGGTGACAGCCGGTGTGTATTTGATCGCCCGCACGTACCCACTCTTTGCCCTCGATGCGGCAGCACTGCCAACGGTCGCGTGGGTTGGCGGATTAACAGCTTTCTTCGCTGCAACCATCGGGATGGCACAGTACGACATTAAACGGATCATGGCGTATTCGACTGTCTCACAACTCGGGTACATGTTCTTGGGGCTGGGTGTGTTGACCAGTTACGGCGCTGCCTACCATGTATTCACACACGCATTTTTCAAGGCAGTGCTATTCTTGACCTGTGGTGCAATTATGCATGGCTTTGCAGGTCAACTTGATCTTCGCAAAATATCCGGCCTTCGAAAGATGAAGGGCTGGAAAATCGTCAGTTACACCATGCTGGTCGGGTGCCTCTGCTTGGCTGGCTTCCCCTTGACCAGTGGATACTTTTCCAAAGATGCAATTCTTGCCCAAGCGTTTGTGACCCAAGGCCCAGGGTTTGTCGCGCTTGGTTGGCTAGCGATCTTCACCGCAGGGCTGACTGCCTATTACACCTTTAGGGTGTGGTTCAGAGTGTGTTGTGGAGAAGAATATTTCGAAGCAGGGGATGAACTGCACGGTCAAGACAGTTCTTCATTCCATCCGCATGCACCTCGACTCGCGATTAATTTCGTTTTAATTGTGATTGCTGTTGGTGCAATTCTTGCAGCAGCCCCATATTTCATGGCAAATGAAACTGAAGGAATCCATGGCGGTTGGGTCGCTGACATGATGCATGATTCTCCTGCAATCTCGGGAGTACCCGGAGCAGTCGGTGTACACAGTACAGACGGACATGAGATCCATGGCAGCATCCTTGGAATGGATCCGCACAAGGCAATGTATTACATCTCTGCGATCGTTGGGATGATCGGCATCGGATTTGCAGTGTATTTCCATCTGCTACGAAGAAGCGCTGCAGACACATTGCGAAATCGATTGCTAGCTAGCCGTTCAACACGGTGGCTTCCAACTGCAATGGAAAACAAATGGTATGTGGACGAGATCTACATCGCAACAATTCGTACACCTCTTTGGATTATTGGCAAGGCGTTCGTACTTGTTGATCGGTATCTCGTTGATGGGCTTGTTGTCAACGGCACTGCGTCACTCCCACGAGTAGTTGCAAAGTGGTTTTCACCGCTGCACAATGGAGCAATCCAGTGTTATGCCGTCTCGATGATAGGGGGCGCGATTCTTGTTGCGGCGCTGATGTTCTTCATGCCTGAAATCGTGACGTATCTTCAATCACTTGGAGAAACTGGGAGTGCTGGGCTCGAGCAAACAGCGTCTATCGTTGGGGGGCTTCCATGAGTTTGTGGTTTCTAATATTGCTTCCCCTGATCGGTGCTGCGTGCACAATTCCGGCGCGTGCTTCGTATGCCAAATGGATTGCACTTGTGGTTTCGACAATCGTGCTTATTGTGAGCATCTTGATGTCAGTTCAGTATGCATGGGGGACTGCGGAATATGGCTTATTGAGTGATGTGCAGTGGTTCAGCTTCTTTGAAATTTCCCTCGATCTTGGTGTAGATTCCGTGGCTCTACTATTGGTGTTGCTCACCACATTGTTAACTCCACTATGCGTGTGGGGATCGTTCTCTGCTATTACATCTCGCAGGCGAGAGTACTACGCATGGTTGCTCATTCTTGAAGCAGCCATGATCGGTGTTTTCACTGCTCAGGATCTCATTCTTTTCTATGTGAGTTTTGAGTTGACATTGTTGCCGATGTTCTTCTTGATTGCGATTTATGGTGGAAGCAATCGTGCATACGCAAGCGTGAAATTCTTTATCTATACCTTCACGGGTTCCCTCTTTGCACTTGCAGGTTTCATCTACGTCGCTTGGCAATCGCAGGTGGACTCCGGCAGTTGGTCATTCTCAATTGAAACGCTGACATCATTTGCCGCAAACAATTTAGATTCAACCGAACAGGCGTGGGTGCTGCTTGCACTATTGTCGGGCTTTGCCGTGAAGATTCCTGTATTCCCTGTGCACACGTGGTTGCCCTTGGCACACACTGAAGCTCCTACTGCTGGCTCAGTCATCCTTGCTGGTGTCTTATTGAAACTTGGTACTTTTGGTGTGTATAGGTTCGTGATTCCTATGGTACCGATCGCCCTCGTTGAATACGCACCAATGATTGCTGTTTTAGCGATCGTTGGCATTCTGTATGCCGCATTGATTTGCTGGGTACAGGATGACATCAAGAAGCTCGTCGCGTATTCATCTATCAGTCACCTTGGGTTCTGTGTGCTTGGTCTTCTTGCGATGAATCCAATCGGGCTCGAGGGCGCTGTGCTCTACATGCTCAACCACGGTTTATCGACAGGAGCGCTCTTCTTCTTGATCGGCATGATGTATGAGCGGTATCACACGAGGGACATGAATGTGATCGGTGGCCTTGCGAGCAAGATGCCAGTGTGGTCATTCTTCATGGTCTTCTTTGTTCTTGCGAGTGTTGGGCTCCCCGGATTGAATGGGTTCGTCAGTGAATTCATGTGTCTGATCGGCACCTTCACTTCAACAGCGAGTAATGTCCAATGGCCCGGTGTGCTAGGACCTTGGTATGCTGCTGTTGCAGCAATCGGCATGGTTCTCGCGGCGATGTATCTGCTCATCATGGTTGGCAAAATCGTCTTTGGTGAATTACGAGAACCAGAACATGCAGAATCAGACCTGCCTCCAGATCTCAACGCAAGAGAAATCGGCGTGCTCGTGCCACTTGCAGTACTTTGTATTTGGATGGGCGTTCAACCGACTGTTCTCACCGATGCAATGCGAGGATCTGTCGAACAGGTACTTTCACCGTATCCACGACTTGTCCAAGAACAAGTGCCCGTACCCAAAGTAACCATCGTCGAAGTCGAGGAGGACCAACATGGCTGATCGGCTTTGGTTCCTCATTCCCGAGTTCATCTTGCTTGCAGGAGCAGTGGTGTGCGTGATTTCAGGGCTCGCAAGCACTGCTGCAATCCGCCGTCGAGTCGGTTTAATTGCGTGTGCGTTTTTAGCTGCTGCTGCGATTGCAATCCCATATGTCTATGCACCTGAGCATGTTGTTGATTCCGACTCAATGCTGCCGTTGTTGGGTAAGTACATCAAGATGTCGGTCGCACTTGTGGGCATTCTGCTCGTGATGACTGCAGGTGGCATGATGGATCGTGATTATGAACATGCTATTGCAAAGGGCAAGGATCGATTCAACGCGCTCCGAGTGAGCGGCGGTGAATTCCACGGGCTCATGTTGTTGAGCATGACGGGTGTCATGCTGATCTGCGAAGCTCGTGATTTGATTTGGCTTTTCCTTGCACTTGAACTTGTTTCTTTGCCGACCTATGTGATGGTTGCAATCAGCAGGTGGTCTCGTGTTGGGCAAGAAGCCGCAATGAAGTATTTCTTCCTCGGCGCACTCTCTGCTGGTCTCATGCTCTATGG
>Ga0066376_10000297_pt1 | contig 44741 bp, 38 predicted proteins | sample Knorr_S15_td_Bot_FD_77009 | JGI IMG/M metagenome (GOLD analysis project Ga0066376, IMG submission 77009) | Marine microbial communities from Southern Atlantic Ocean transect - Knorr_S15_td_Bottom_ad_5009_LV_A | ecosystem: Environmental > Aquatic > Marine > Oceanic | place: Southern Atlantic... | reverse complement strand
TCTGGCGGGGACTAACCGACACCTCCAACCGACACCCCCTTTTTCGGGCGGTGCCCAGAAACACCGAAAGCCCCTGCAGCGCAGGAGCTTCCGGGAGTGGGCCTGGGTAGATTTGAACTACCGACCTCACGCTTATCAGGCGTGCGCTCTAACCAACTGAGCTACAGGCCCCAGGAGCCGGGAAAGCTAGTAACGCCAACGCGCTCCTTCAACCGTCGCGACCTCGGCATCGATCGTGATGTCATGCAGATCATTGGCACGTCAAGTATTGTGCGCCCGCCAAGCGCCCGTTCAGATCGTAAGGGCTGGATGACTCTGACCAGGAAACACGACGATGCGCCTGCCTGTCATGGTTCTTCTCGCCGGTGCTGTCGCCGGGCCCGCGCTGGAAGCGCAGACCCCCGGGCCCGGCTCGGGGCCTCGGCAGACGATGAGCCAGATCATGGTCGACATCCTCTACCCGGCTGGAGATGCCGTCTTCTACATCGCGACCCGCACGCCTACCAACGACGCCGAATGGGCTCAGCTGGAGGCCCAGACCCTGTCACTCGCCGAGACCGCGACCCTGCTCATGATGCCGAGCCGCGCCCGGGACACAGGTCGGTGGATGTTAGATGCCCGGCTGATGCTCGACGCGGGACTGGCTGCGTACCGTGCGGCGCGGGCAAGGGACGTCCCCGCGCTGGAGGCGCTCAACGACGCGCTATACATGTCCTGCGTCACATGTCACGAGGACTATCGACGCGGCTATGGGCGGCGCGGCGGGTAGCCACGCGCCGACGGCGTCACACCGAGCGGATCACGTCCCCAGATCCGGCATCTCCGCGGCCACCCCGAAACGTTCGAGGACCGGCATGCCCCGCTCGAAGTCGAAGAACGTGAGCTGCTGGATGCGCAGGAGCGCGCGCCGCCATCCGAGATAGGCGTCCAGGAAGTTGTTCGCCGTGTCCGCCTCACGCTGGAAGCTCTGCAGAAGCTCAAGTGCCGAGATCGAGCCATCGCGGTAAAGGTCGAGCGTGGACTGTGAGAGCCCACTCGCGAGCTGAAGGTTCTGCTCCATCGCGAACGTCCGATCCTGGAAGTCCTCCACGTTGCGCACCTGGCTCTGGACGTTGGAGCGAATCTCCGACTCGGCCTGCTCGATGCGAAGCTGGGTCTGATCGAGTCCGATTCGTGACGATGCGATGCGCGCGCTGCGCTGGCCCCAATCCCAGATGGGCAGATAGGCGTTCACGTCGATCGTGTAGGTGTTCGTGGGATCCTCCCAGATCGAGCTGAACAGCGGATCCACCATCTCTCGGCCGTAGCTGAATGCCAGGTCCATGCGGAAGCCGCCCCTGCCCTTCGTGTCCTCCAGACGAATCTCGTTCTCGCGGTAGCTGATGTTGAGCTGTCGCATGCGCGGCGTCAGCTCCAAGGCGTACCGAGTCGCCTCTGCTACATCGATGTCGATGGGTTGAACGGTGATGACCGGCAGGAGTGTGATCGAGTCGGTCTGCGCGAGGTTGAGCGTGGATCGGAGGCTCGCGGCCTGAAGTCGAAATTGACTGCCCGACCGTTGGACTTGCTCCTCGGTATTGGCCAGCTCGACCTGCATCTGTTGGAGCTCGACCGAGCGGGTCGCGTCGGCCTGAGCGAGCTGTTGAGCGATGGCCACGCCCTCCGCGAGGTTGTCCACGTGCGCCTGGTTGATAACCTCCTGGTACGCCGCCTCGAACAGCTCGAAGTAGTCGTCGGACAGGTCGTCGACGATGTCCACGACGTCGTCGTAGAAGTTCAACTGGACGTCTTCCAGGTCGAGCTCCGCCTCCTCGAGGTCGTTCTTGAGCCCGTTCGGCTGGAAAAGAGGCTGCGTGTAACGCACGAAGTAGCGGTTGTAGTACCGGAGGTCCCGGTCCCCATCTTCCTCCAACTGCAAGTACCGATACATCCGGTTGTTCAGCGACAGATACCCGTTCGTGGGATAGCCGAACAGGATGACCGGCTGTCGAATGGAGAGCTCCGCCTCGAAACGGCGCGAGTTCTCATGGACGATCTCGTTCCGCTGGAGTACCGAGTTGTACTGGCTCTCCGAGATGGCCCTGAAGTCCGGCGCCGAGACGTTCAGGTCGATCCTCGAGCGCAGCCTCGCGCGTTCAGCCTGTAGCCGATACCGCGTTCGATCGATGCTCAGGTTGAGCTGCCGCACGCGGAAGCTGTTGCTGAGCGCGAGATCCACCATGGTCTCGAGCGTGAGCTCGACGACCCGACTCTGCTGCTGCGCCTCGGCGGGGGGAGCCGTCGTGAGAAGGCCCACCATGAGCGACGACCCAACGGCGACGAGCATCCAAGATCGTGATCGCGCCGGCCGCGGGGAGTGGAGTGCCCGTCCGCGGCCCGATTCTATTGGCCTCTGATCAATCTCACCCATCGCGCCCATCTCCTATCAATCCACCAGTGAATGCCGTTCCATATTTGAGACACCGCGAAGCCGCGATGCGTTCACACCTACGACGGCGGGTCGGCCTCGAGCCGATATCCCGCCTTTCGCACCGTGAGAATGTGCCGAGGGTGCGAGGGATCCTCCTCGAGCTTGCGCCGCAGCTCCGCGATGTGGATGTCCACTGTGCGAGTCATCAGATCCACGTTCGCGTACTCCCAGACCTCACGGAGCAACTCCGCGCGCGACGCGACGGCCCCTTCGCGCCTCATGAGGGCCACGAGTAGATCGAATTCCTTCGGTGTGAGCTGCACTGTTTCATCGCCCCGAAACACGCTGTGCGAGGCCGCATCCACGCGCACATCTCCGAAAGCGGTGAGCCGAAGCTGCTGATCCTGCTCGCCGTCCGAGGCGCCACGCCGCAGCAAAGCGCGGACTCGAGCCAGAAGCACAGCGGTGCTGAAGGGCTTCGTCACGTAGTCGTCCGCCCCACTGTGGAACCCGAGGACGACGTCCGCCTCCTCGCTGCGAGCGGTCAGAATGAGAACGGGCACTTTTCCGCCCCGCGCCCGAAGTTCCTTGAGAATCTTGTACCCATCCATGCCGGGCAGCATGAGATCCAGCAGCACCAGGTCTGGATTCCAGCCTTCCGCTCGGTCCAGCCCCGCCGGGCCATCGGCCGCGACCTCCGTCTCGTGCCCCTCGAATTCGAGCGTCTTCTGGAGGCCGAAGGCGAGATCCGCATTGTCCTCGATGATCAGGATCCTGCTCACTCGATCGGCTCGGTTGCATTTTCGAGAAGCGGGAGCTCGACGACGAACCGTGCCCCTCCACCTTTCACGTCCTCCACCCAGGCACGCCCGCGGTGCAGGTTCGTGAGCTCGGCAACCACGGACAGGCCGATGCCCGTGCCGGGTTGAGGTGAGGCCACATCTCGCTCGAGTCTTCGATACGCCTTGAAGATCCGAGCCCGGTCTGCCTCGGGCACTCCCGGACCCTCATCGGCCACCGCGAGGCGCGCGGAGCCGTTCGAGCGACCGATGTCGACGCTGATCGTCTGCCCATTGGGTCCGTACTTCACTGCGTTGTCCAAGAGATTGACCACGATCCGCGTCAGAGACTCACGATTGGCCGATACCAACAGGTCGTCCGTTGCAGCCACGTCCAACGTCATCCCACGGTCATGCAGGAATGGAGCCAGCGCGTCGATTCCCTCCGCGTAGGCCTCCGTCGCATTGAGCTCCTCCATGGGCAGACCGAGCCCAGAGGTCCGGTTGAGCATGGAGATCTGCAGGATGTTCTCCACGAGGTGGCCCAGCCGCCGCGACTCCCTGTGGATCACGGAGTTCGCCCGCGCCTGATCCTCTTCCGAGGTCAGCTTACCGGCCGCCTGGAGATCGGCGAAGACCTGGATCTGGGCTAGAGGCGTCCGGAGCTCGTGGGACACACCGGACACGAAGTCGTCCCTCAGTCGTTGGAATCGCTGCTCACGGCGGATCTGCAGGAGTGAGAGCGCCCCCACCCCAGTCGTCAGCAGCATCAGAACTGCGAGAAGAGGCAGCCGTGACTTCGGAAGTCCCCCGATGATGAGCTGTGGCGCCGCCTCCGGGCGTATCGTCGCCTCGACCACGAGCGTGCCCGCGTCGGGGCCGATCGGCTCCGAGGCACTCCAGGCTTCCGGCTCCTCGCTCGGCGAGGCGAAGACCGTAAGGCCTTCGGCGTCCCGAACCCTCAGGTAAAGCAGAGAGTCGTTGGGCAGATCACCTCCGATCGGCTCAGGCAGCAGCTTGCGATCGTCGTACCACTTCCCCATGACCTCAGCGAGCGCGGACACCGGGACAACGAACCCGAACGAGGCCTCGGTCGTGCCGTCCTGGTCGTGCGAAATCATGAACCCGACCACGACCGCCTCGACGAACAAGGTGCCCGGCCCTGCGGTGAATAACCCGCTGTCGATTCTGTCGTCGCCCGGATCCTGCAGCGAGACCATGTCCGCGATCTGGCGCAGGGTCGCCGTGGACACGGTGTCGGGAACGGCATCGATCTGGCCGTCAGAAGCGTCCACCCGGAAAAATACGATGGGACGCTCGAACGATGGGCAGTCGCAGGGATGGTCCTCCAACCACTCCTCCATTCCCCAGCCCACAACCGCCGGGGACGGGAGATCTCCGCGCAGCCGTCGACGAACGGGCTGAAAGACATCGTCGAAGACGTGATCCAACTCCCCTCGTACAGCTCCGGCAAATTCAGACGCCGAAATCCCGGCATAATCCCGTAGGGCGGCCTCGGCCGTGAGCCTGTGTGACGCCGCCGCGTCGAACGCCTGATAGCCCAACCAGGCCGCGAGACTCAGCGTGAGGGCGAGAAAGAGCCCTTGGAGGTGGGGTCCGCGCAATCGGAGCCGGAGCATGTCACTGAAGGTAGGCACTGCTAGAACCGATGGGGATTGAACATCGAACGTTGTTCCACACTAACGGCCCGCGGCTTGGTTGGCAGGACAGACACCACACGATACCGGACCCCGAGCCCCTGTGCGTTCCCGTAGTGTACGGACCACGTAAGTGTTCGAAGCAAAGTGGTGGTGGGTCGAGCCGGATGGCTTCTCTTAGCAGCGCGCAGGCGTACCCCGCGAACAGGCTCCGAAGACGGAAACCGGGGCCCGGCGAAGCTCGGGCCCCGGGCGAGCGCAGCGAGCGAATTTCCGCGCAGGAGCCTTAGCCCCCCGCGAACTCAGCGGAAGCCCGCAAAACCCAGCGCGCCCCACCGAACACGATTAGCCGAAGTCGCGGAGAAGAGAAGCCACACGGCTCGACCCCACAAACGAAGAGGCCCGCGCCTCTGGGACGCGGGCCTCGGTGCTGAATCGAGCCGGCCAGGGACCAGCCCGACCAAACGACTACTTCCGGTTCGCCTCGACAGCAATCGTGATGTCCACATCGTCGCCGACCACGAGGTTCGCCGCCCAACTCCCCGTGCCGACATTGAAGTCGCCACGGACGAGCTGGATTGACGTCTCGAAGCTCGCGATCTCGGTCACGCCGCCGAGCATCTCCCGCATCTCAGCGGGAATGTCCTTCACGCCGAGGATCGTAATCGGTAGCACCACATCATGCACTTGCCCCTTGATCTTGAGCGGGCCACCCACCAGGAGCTGGTTCTCACCATCCCACTCCGCACTCTCGGACACGAATGTGATGTACGGGTAGGTGTCCGCCTCGAAGAAGTCGGCGGACATCAGATGCGCGTCCCTCGTCTCGTTCCCCGTGTTTACGCTCGCCACGGCGATCGAAACGCGAACCGAGCTGTTCGTCGGATCCTCGCGGTCGTACGTGAGCTCGATGTTGTACTCATCGAACTGCCCGCTGATCGGCGTGAAGAAGTGTTTCACGCTGAAGCCGATTCCCGTGTGCGGCTTGTCGACGTTCCACACCATCGGTGCCGGACCGGCCGCGATCGTGAGGGCCGTCAGCGCGAGAACCGCGCTCGAGAAAATCTTTCGCTTCGTCATTGTCATCCCTCTCTTTCTATTCGTTCAGATGCGTGAACCCGACCCCTCGCGACGTACCGGGTCGGAGCATTTTCTGTAGTGTGGACCGAACCGGAATCGATCTCTGACGGTTCCCTTAGTGGTCACAGTATTAATATGAACTTCCGGACTTCACGTTCGAGCTGGCGACAAAGACGAGCGCATAAGCCGAATAAGCGACGGCGATGGCGATCGCCCCGCGGGTAAGAATCCACCGGACGCCCTTTCCCGCGCCGAGCTTCCGCGTGAGAACCCAGGCGTATGCGGCCAGCAAGAGCGCGGTCGATGCGACCGCGATGAGGAGCGCGGGCCAAGTACCGACCGCCCACTCGCTGTACGCGAAGACACCTCCGCGGATGAGCAGCACGAAGGGGAGCACCGCGAGCACGACTAAGGCCACCGCCCCCTTCACGACGCGGAACGGCAACATCCGCAGGCGCCTAGTTCTCCGCTTCCGCTTGGACGATTGCCTCTTGCCCTCATCCACGAGCCCATGCAGCTGACCGTAATCGATCCGCAGATTACTCATCATCCTCCTCCCCTCACGCCTGCCTCAGCGACGGTGCCGTCAGTCTTCGACCGGCGGTACGGCCTCCATGAGCATCTCGTACGCCTGATTCAACGCCCGACCGCCCGCGCGGCTACCCGTGTACTTACCCAGACGGACCACGACCATCTGATGTGTCGGAATGATCGTAGCGCTTTGACCTCCCGCGCCCCGCATTCCGTACGCGCTCTCCGGCAGGGGCCAGCCACCGTCGCCGTTCAGCCAGAAGAACGCGCCGCCGTACACGAGACGCCCATCTGCGATCCAGGCCGGCGCCAGCTCCGTCGCGTACTCCACGTAACCCTCCGGCAGGATGCGCTCACCGTTCCACACGCCGTCCTGTAGATAGAGCTGGCCAAGCCGTGCCCAGTCCCGGGCCGGGAGGAACTCGTAGCCCTGGGCGAGGAAGTTGCCGTAGGGATCCGTCTCCATGATCGCGTCACGGATCCCGATCTTGTCGAACAGGTTCCGTTGTGGGAACGAATGGTACTCCTCACCACGGCCCTCAACCGCGAGGCGGATCAGGTAGTTCGTCAGGACCGGGTCGGTGTTCCGATACCGCCCCACGGTGTTGGGCTCCCACTCCTGCGGACGGGTCGCCGCCCACTCGAAGGAGTTCACCGTGCCCGTGTAGTAGTACACGTGGTCGGGGTAGGTGCTCGAATCGTAGTCGGGGTCGCCGGGCGCGTTGATCCGGATGCCGCTCGACATGCGCATGATGTCGCCGATGCGGATCGCCTGCCGAGCGTCGCCGTCCGTCTGCCACTCCGGGACCGGTGCCGGCTGCCACAGCTCGTACTCACCCTGCTGAATCAAGACGCCCATCAGGCTACCGGTCAGGCTCTTGCCCATGGACCAGCTCTCGAGCGGCGTGTGCATGTCGATGCCCTCGGCGTACCGCTCACCGAGCACCCGGCCCTTGTACGTGACCACGAGGCCCAGCGTCATGGCTTCGTCGGGGCCGAAGCCCGCATCGAGCGCCGCCTCGACCTTGGCCATGTCGACTTCCTCGGGCCACGGTGTGTCGGGCAGCACGTCGCCCATCGGCCAGGCCGTCGTCGCCGCCGGGGGCAAGTTGCGCGGAACGTCCGTCGGGGTGAAGTGGACGGTGTCCTCCCCGATGGCCCGCGTCACGCACCCCTGGTTCCGATACAGCTTGGCCGAGCGCGTCACACCGTCCGGCAGCGTCAGGCTGACGGTCTTGGTGGCGTAGTCCACGATGGTGTCGACCACGTGGTGCCGCTCGCCGAACGGGCTCGTGAACCCGCCCACGTTGGCCGCCGCGTCGTCCGGATCCAGACCCGTGATGAAGACCGCAGAGCACAGCGTCTTCGCAAAGCCCGAGGTGTAGTGATGCAGTGCCTCGCCGGGCGGGGGCGTATAGGCCGTCGCGAGCTCCAGCGCCTCTCCGCGGGCGACCAGGCCCTCGCGCGAGCCATCCGCATCGGGGACCGCGACGCTCACCTCTGCTTCCGGGGCCGAGCACGCTGCAAGGAAGATCAACACAGCGGTCGATACGGTCTTGACTGGCGACGGTCTACTCACTTGGGGCCTCCATGGCGGGACGGAGCCTCAAGGTAGGACCGGCAAACGCTCAGCGCAGTGGCGATCCCACGACGCGCTTGAGCCGGCTGCCAGCAGGGGCCACGGCATCCGGCGCCATCCGATTCAGCCGACCCAGCTCATCGAGCGACACGGGTCCCGCGTAGCGGGCCGCGAAGTCTCGCAGCGACATCGCATCGGGGACCGTAACGATCTCGAGCCGCCAGGGCTGGACCGCCAAGACCTCCGGATCGTCCAGACGGCTGAAGCTCTCGATCGCGCGGCCTACCGCGGGCCCATGGCCGGGCCAGGCGCGGGTGCCGGCATACCCCAACAGTCGATACACGCGGCCGTCTAGCTCCGCGAAGGCGACTTCGCCACGCAGGTTGCCCTCCGACGTCGACGCGGTGAAGGGCGCCCGGGCGCGAGTCACTCCGCCATCCTCCTTTTCACTCACTCGACCTTCCGAGATGCCCTCCCCAGCCAGGAAGGTCCGCAGCGCGAGGAAGGCGTCGACTTCATCCGCCTCGATCGACAGCGTCATCAACGCGTCTTCCTCGGGCGACATCGCCATGACGACGGTCCGCTGATTGGAGCCCTCCCACCCCGCCGGAAAGTCGATCCGGAACTCGAGGTCGGGGTGAAGGAAGGAACCACCTCGGAAGAATCCGTCTCGGGGGTTCTCGCCGTAGATGAGCCCGTCGAGGCGCTCGAGAAAGGCGTCACGCCCGACGGTTCCGCCAGACGCGCCTGACGCCGCGAGGAGGCCCCTGATGTCGGCCTCGCGATTCTCCGGATACGGATGCGTCAGCTGCCATTCCGGAAGCCGGCCACTCGATCCACCGGAGGCCTCGGCGAGCATGCGAAAGACGCCGATGAGCGCCGAGCCGTCATAACCTGCGCGCCCCATATACCGGAGACCGAGCTCGTCCGACTGCGACTCGTTCCCGCGGGAGTAACTCAGGTTGAGCATCTGGAGGCCCGCCCCGAGAACACCGCTGGCGCTACGCACGTTCTCCGATAGGATCGAGCCCACGCCGAGTCCGATCTGCTGAAGCTGTTGTCGGCTGATCTGGTTGGCGGAGTGCCGTGCGGTGACGTGTCCGATCTCGTGCCCGAGCACGCCGACCAGCTCGGCTTCGGAGTCGAAGTGCGCGAGAATGCCACGCGTCACGTAGATGAAGCCACCAGGAAGCGCGAATGCGTTGACCAGCGGGTCGTCGACAACCTTGAACGACCAGGGCAACGCCGGCCGTTCGGACGTAGCCGCGAGCATATCCCCGAGCCGGGTGACATAAGCCTGGAGCTCGGGGTCATCGACCATTCCGAGCGACGCCGTGATTTCCGGATCGGCGTCGCGACCCATCTGGATCTCGCGAGACTCGCTGACCAATGAGATCTCGCGCCGACCCGTGGCCGGGTTCACGGCGCAAGCGGCGAGCAGCAGGAACGCCACGCACATGAACGCCCTACCCATCGACGGTCCCTTCACCCCCGGTGAGGTCGGCGACCCGGGCCCTGAGCGTGCCCAGAGCGGTAATCGGTACCGCCACCTCGTAACGAACATCGGCACCATAATCCTCGTTCGAGACCTCGATTTCGAGCTCATCCAGCAGGCGCTGCAGTCCATCCACATCGGCATACCCCACCTCGACCCGCACGGACACGCGCTCGACCTTCTCCTCGGTCGGGAGTGACTCGAGCATCAACTTCACCCCTCCGGCGTAGGCCCGCGACAGACCGCCGGTACCCAGCTTCACGCCGCCGAAATAGCGCGTGCAGACCGCGACGATTTCTCCGACACCGGAGTGCAGCAGCGCCGTGAGCATCGGGCGCCCCGCAGTGCCATGTGGTTCACCGTCGTCGCTCATGCCGATATGGGTCGTGCTCGCAGGCGGCCCGGCCACAAAAGCCCAGCAGTTGTGCGTCGCTTCGGGGAACTCGTCCTTGATGGTGCGGATGAAGGCCTGAGCGGCCTCGGCGTCCGCGGCGTGCGCGGCCGTCGTCGTGAACCGGCTCCGCTGGATCGTCTCGTCGACCCGATGAATTCGAGCCGGGATGGGGAACCTCGTGCTACTGCCGCTCACGCCGCGCCGCCAACGTCGTCATGCGGACGGCATAGTCACCCGGAAGACATCCGATCGAGGAACTGGCGCTCCGGAGGGGTGAGGCTCGCGGGACCCTCGCCGTCGACCTTCGTGAGCAATCTTTCCACTTCTTCGCGATTGAGCTCGTGTAGATTCTCGACTGAGATCCCCTTCCATCGGGCCGTCGCAAGCCGGTCGCCGACCATGCCCGTCGGAGACGCGTCGGGGTGGAGCTGCTTCTGGAACGCTCGTTGGGTCGATCCCTTTTGCCAGTCCCACCACTTCAGGAACCCGAACCCGAACGCGAGGCCACCCAAGTGCGCGAAGTGCGCCGTGTTCGATCCGGCGCTCGGGTTGATGCCTGCGTAGAGCGACCCACCCACGAGTAGCGCGGCCAGCAGCCAGGCCTCGACCGGGATGATCATCCACAGATAGATCCGCTCGCGCGGCCAGTACATCGCGAAGCCGATGAGGACGCCGTACACGGCTCCGGAGGCGCCCACGACGGGGTAGTGGCGGGCGAAGAGCAGGCTGAACAACGCGGCGCCCGCACCCGAGATGAAGTAGAGCCACAGGAAGCCCTTCGGCCCGAGGCGGTTCTCCAGCCGAGGACCGAAGAAGTACAGGCCGATCATGTTGAAGAACAGGTGACTGAGCCCCGCGTGCAGGAACATGTACGACACGATGGACCACGGCCGGAAGAACATCAGCGTCGGATAGAGCGTCAGGCCGCGGTATACCCCCGGCACCGACGTCGCCACGAAGAACATCGCGATGTTCGCGATGAGCAGCCGCTTGACCCACATCGTCATAGGAAACATGTCGACCCTTTACCCCGCCTCACCCACTGAGAGTTTCACATCGGCGCTGCATATCATGCTGGATCGGGGAAAAAGTGTCGCCGTCCACGCTGGCCATCCGCTCGTCCCACCCCCTCCTCGCCCTCCTCCTCCTCGTCGTCTTCAGCGGGTGCCTGCCAGAAGGCGCCATTGTCCGGCGCGCCTGCTGCGACCTCCGCCGAATACAGCACCGCGTTGAACAGTACCTTGAAGCTGCCGAACGGTTGCGCCCGCCACTCGGGTCGTAGGCCGAGTAGTACGACCGAACCGTCGCCGTGCTTCACATCGAGCGCGGCCGCGTAGCCCTGCACGTGCTCCTCACCGAGGAAGTACCCCGACAACAGGGGGGAGCCGTTCACATCGTATTTGGCCAGGACGCGGCCCTCGAAGCCCTCCTCGGTCGTGAACACGGGACTCCCACCCACGAAGACCTTGGCGCGTTCGGGCATGCCGCTCATGACGGGATGCGAGGGATCCACCAGCATCTGGACGATCGCGCCCCCTGCGAAGTAGTCGCTCCGCGGGACGCCCTGAACGACGTTCTTCACCGGCAGGTGCAGCTCGTCGATCGCGAGGCTGCTCGAGCGGTTGATGGCCACCAGCGTGCCTCCGCCGCGCACGAACGCATCGATCTCCCGTACTCCCTCGGGTCCGATGCCGCCCGCGTATTGCGGAGGGACCGAGCCGATCGCCGACCCGTTGATGATCTGTCCGCTGCCCATGTTGGGAAGCACGATCACGTCGTAGCGGGACCGAAGGTCGCCCGCGCGGACGTCCGCGTTGTACAGGCTGGTGTGTTCGATGCCGTACACCTCCAGCAGCCAGCGGACCCAACCCTCGTCCGAGCTCCCGCTCCACGACCGGTAGAGCCCGATCCGCGGCTGTCGGACTACCGAGCCCGACGTCCCCCCGCGAGTGGCCTGAAGCGCGTAGTCGGTCACGATGCCGTTCATGGCGTCGCCGGAGAGCCCGGACACCATCCACCGACCGCTCGTGCCTGCCGAGCCCGAGTCTGCCGCGGCGGTGCCCGGGGCGAAGCGAACGGTGCCGCCCTCGCTCCACGCACGCGCCAAAGCCTTGTACGAGTTGTTCTGAGCAGGATCGAGGATCAGGGCGCCACCACCGCCCGGCGCGGAGCCGGTCGGCGGCACGAGGGCTCGCGCGATCGGGTTGCTGTCGAAGCCGACCCCGGGAGGCGAGTCCCACGCCTGGGCATCGCCTTCGGCGTCCCAAGGCAGGGGGTCTGCGCTCAACTCCTCGAACGCGGCACGCACGTCCGCACCGAGTGGCGTCCGGACCTCCACGACGCGCACGTCGAACAGGTACGGCAGCGTCCATCCGGACACGTCGTACGGCTGCTCCGGTGGTCCCTCAGGGTACTCGCGCAGATCGGGGTACTCCTGCACCGCGAAGAGCTGCCGCACGAAGTTCGCGTTCGGCTGATCCATCGGAATGACCCATGTGCCTGGTGGGTGGCTGACGCCATCAACCGTGACCGCGCTCCCCAGACGCATCACGTCGATCCCGTTGAAGGCCAAGCGACGGAGCATCTCGACCGCGCTTGTGGGGTCGCGCTGATCCTGAGGGATGAAGAACGCGTAGGGCGGCGCCCCACGGTATTCCGCCACGACGTCACGCGCGGCCTGGTAGCGGTTGAACAGCAGGTCGTTCTTGTACTTGGCCGCTAGGTCGAGCACCGAGATCGACGCCGTGAGCATGTAGTCGACCGCATCGCCAATCCGCCACCAGCCGCCTTCCCACGGGCTCGCGTACAAGGACTGCGGGCGCAGATCTCTCGTGTTCGCGGGAAAGTCGGAGATGGTGTAGAAATGGGGCGTCGCATAGCGATACAGCGCGGTCTCCGTGAGCAGCGAGGCGACGTTGTGAAAGCTGTTCGCGTGGTCCATGAAGCCCGGGTACCAATTGTCGAATCCCGTGCCCATGTGGACCGCGCCCCGCTGCCCGCGCTCCTCGAGCGCTTGAGCCATCGCCATCCCGATCAGGTTCACGGTCCGCCACATGAGCGGGTGCACGTTCGGGCTGATCGGCTCCGCGAATGGCGGGATCCAGATCCGGGTCGGAAAGGGCGACGACTGATGGTGGTTGTAGACGATCTGTGGTTCCCAGTACCGGTCGACGCGCGTGACCACGCGTGACTCAATCTGGTTGATCATGTAGCCGTCACGATTGTTGTCGTGTCCGATGTACTTCTGATACAGAAACGGCGCGCCGGCTACCTCGAACTGCGTGCCGATGTTCGACTTGTACCAGTCGGAAATCATCGTCTGCCCGTCAGGATTGATGCTGAACCACAGGACGAGGATGACGTCGTCGAGAATCGCCGCGATCTCCGGGTCGTCGTCGGTCACGAGATCGTAGGCGAGCTGGATCGTGTGCTGTGCGTGCGCGACCTCGGTCGCGTGGAGGCCGCCATCGATGTGCACGATCGCCTTCCCTTCAGACGCGAGCCGGCGCGCATCCGCGTCGGTCATATCGTCGCTCGGGTAGGCGAGCTGATGGGCGATGTCACGGTAACGTTCCGCGTCGCGCAGGTTCTCGGCCGAGGAGATGAGCGCCAGATACCAAGGACGTCCGAAGCTCGTCCGTCCTACCTCACGGAGCTCCACCCTGTCCGACGCCGCGGCGAGCTGCTCGAAGTACTCGAGGGATTGCTCGTAGGTGGCGAGCTCGAAGTCGGCACCCGCTGGGAAGCCGAGCACCGACTCGGGGGTCGGGATCTGTGTGGAAGCGGTCGATGCGGTCGTCGCCATGAAGGCCAAGACCGAGAAGGCGACGCGGCATGCGCGCATGAACGGGCTCCGTGCTGTTGGAAAATCGAAGGCCCGAAAGTTGTCCCCGATCCGTGACGGAGGCTAGCCGGCGGCCCGTTCGGGCAGGCCCAAGCACGTTGCGCCACATCACGCACGTCTCCAGGCTTTGCGATCCTCGAGCTCGTCTATGCCGATTTGGAGCGCAGCATGCCAGACACAACCGACAGATATCTGCTCCGCCACGCCCTCGCGACGCTCGCGTACCGCGGGGGGAAGGCGCTGCGGGACGCGCCCGAGGACTTCGCCGACTACAAGGTCGGGCCGACGAGTCGCACCCCTATCGAGATCCTTTCGCATCTCGGTGATCTCATGGCGTGGGCGGTCTCCATGGCCGAGGACGACCAGAAGTGGAGCGACACGAACGCCGAGGACTGGGGCGGACAACTCGACCGTTTCTTCGCCGAGCTTCAGAGGTTCGATGACTTTCTGGCGACCGATCGTGAATTGGGCTTTCCCGCGACCAACCTCCTGCAGGGACCGGTGGCCGACGCGCTGACGCACGTGGGGCAGATTGCGATGCTGCGCCGCTTGGCAGGGTCACCCGTAAAGGGTGAGAACTACTCCAAGGCGGACATCCAAGTGGGTTCGGTGGGCCCTGATCAACCCGCGGCGGGACGCGAATTCGACTGACGCGTTACCAGAGCGCTTCTTCTTCGTCGTCATCGGCAGCGACCGGGTCCCACCCCTCCTCGTCGTCGTCTTCGTCCCAATCGTCTTCGTCGTCCCAATCGTCTTCATCTTCGGCGTCAGCGTCGGTGACGGCATCCTCGGAGTCGTCTTCGTCCCCAAACGTGTCCCGCAGGCCCATCGCCGACCTCCTGGGCAGAGTCACCCGAAGCATTTCCGCGAAATACGATCGTGCTCGGGCGGTGTCAACCAAGGAATCCGGTCAAGGAGCGAAGTGCTCCGACGGGAGCTGATAGAGGGTCCTCATCTCGATCTGGAACGTCACGTGGGCAATGCCGTGTTCCGCCATTCGCTCGCGAACGTCATCGAGGATACGTGTATGTTGCGCCGGATCGTCTATCGCCCCGTGCGCCGACAGCGCCACGAATCCGCTGGTCAACGTCCACACATGAACATCATGGACCTCGTCGAGCCCCTCCACGGACCTCAGCTCGGTGAGCACCGCATCCATGTCGATGTGGGGGGGGACCGCCTCGAGCAGTATTTCGGCTGACTCCCGCACAAGCTTCCATGCGCTGAACACGATCAGCAGCGCGATCACGATCGAGATCACGGGGTCGGCCGGCGCCCACCCCGTCGTGAGGATGATCACCCCGGCGATGATCGTGCCCACCGAGCCCAACAAGTCGCCGAGAACATGGAGATAGGCGCCGCGCACGTTCAGGTTGTGATGAGCATGAGAGTGCAAAAGCGCGGCCCCTACGATGTTCACCACGAGGCCCAGCGTGGCCACGGTGAGCATCACGACTCCGTCGATGGCAACGGGGGCGCGGAGGCGCTGCAAGGCCTCGACGACGATGAGGCCGGCGATGAGCAGCAGCGTCGCTCCGTTGATCAGCGCTGCGAGGATCTCGAAGCGCACGTACCCGAAGGTGTTCTTGGTGCTGGCGGGTCGGCGCGCGAGGCTCATCGCGAAAAGCGACAGCGCCAGCGCCGCGACGTCGGTCAACATGTGACCCGCGTCCGCCAAGAGCGCCAACGAGCTCGACAGGAGCCCGCCGACCACCTCTGCGACCATGAAGATCGCGGTGATCGCGAGGACCCACTTGAGCCGTTTGGCCTCAGCGACTCGGCTTACGCCGTGGTCGCCGTGATCGTGATCGTGCTCGTTTCCAGTCATCGGTACGCGCTGAGGTTGCCTTCTCAAGAATAGACGCCACCGTGTCCTGCCTCAACGGAATCTCACCTCTAACCGGCCACGGTGGGCACCCTGACTGGGCACTGACAGCCACTCGGCACTTTTCGGAGCCGCCCTGAGACGCAAGGTTGGTTCGTCCGGCCAGCCCGCCCCACCTACGCGTTCCCATCTACCGACCCCATGACGCAAGAAACGAATCCACTTCTGGCGGACGAGTACCGCGTTCCCTTCGACCGCATCAAGGCCGAGCACATCGAACCCGGCATCCGTCAGGCTCTCGCCGAGGCTCAGGACGAAGTCGATGCGCTGGCGGCGGACGAGTCGCCGCCGACGTGGCACAACACCATCGGCCGGTTGGATGCGACGGGCGAACGCCTGAGCCGTCGCATCACACCTGGGAGTCACCTCGTCTCGGTTGCCGAGACACCTGAGCTCAGGGAGGCGTACAACGCAGTCCTGCCCGAGATATCGGCGTTCTGGTCCAGCCTGCCCTTGAACGAGGCACTCTGGAATCGAGTGAAGGCTTTCGCGGACTCGGAGGCGGCGGCGGCTCTTCAAGGGATCCGTCTACGCCACCTGGACAAGACGGCTGAAGACTTCCGAAGGGCGGGGGCGGACCTGGAGCCCGAACCCAAGGAGGAGCTGCAAGCGCTCAGGGTCGAGCTGGCCCAGCTCGAGCAGAAGTTCAGCGAGAACGTCCTCGACGCGACCGCGGAGTACGAGTTCACGGTCACCGACGAGGCCCGGTTGTCCGGGATGCCGGATGCCGCGAAGCGTCGGGCGAGGGCCAAGGCCGAGGAGAAGGACATCGATGGCTGGCTGCTTACGTTGGACTTTCCTTCTGTCGAGCCAGTCCTGAAGTACTGTGACGACCGTGACCTCCGGAAGGAGATCCACACGGCTTTTGTGACCCGTTGCCGAGCCGGCAAGCACGACAATCGACCGCTCCTGGCTCGCATTCTGCGCCTGCGGGATCGCATCGCAGAGGTCCTCGGGTACGAGCGCTTTCCCAACTACGTGCTCGCGGACCGCATGGCGAAGACCGCCGAGCGAGCCATCGAATTCGAGCGTGACCTCGTAGAGCGCACACGTCCCTTCTGGATCCGGGACGTCGATGACCTCCGCGAGGCCGCGAAGGGCTTTGGGATCGACGACCTCCATCCCTGGGACGCGGGTTACGCCACAGAGAAGCTCCGCAAGGAGCGTTACGACATCGACGACGAAGTGCTGCGCCCCTACTTCCCGCTGCCCCAGGTTCTCGAAGGAATGTTCGAGATCGTACGGAGAACGTTCGGGTTCAAGGTCGTGGAGCGCGACATCCCGGAGGTGTGGCACGCCGACGTGGGGTACTTCGAAATCTTCGACGAGGCCGACGAGATGGTCGGCGCGTTCTACACCGACTGGTTCCCACGGAAGGAAAAGCGCCAGGGCGCCTGGATGAACAACTTCATCACCGGTGGTCCGAACGCGGACGGTTTCGCGCCCCACCTGGGTGTGATGTGCGGAAACTTCACGCCGCCGGAAGGCGACGCCCCCGCACTGCTGACGCACCGAGAGGTGGAGACCACGTTCCACGAGTTCGGGCACCTCCTGCACCACTGCACGTCCCGAGTAGAGATCCCTTCGCGTGCGGGCATTCACGTCGCATGGGACTGGGTGGAGCTACCGAGCCAGCTCATGGAGAACTGGACATGGGAACGCGAGGCGCTCGACCTGTTCGCCCGCCATCATGAAACCGATGACCGGATCCCGGAGGAGCTGTTCGAGCGCATGGTCGCCGCGCGCCGCTTCATGGGCGGCTGGGCTCAGATGCGTCAGCTGTCCTTCGGCACGGTGGACCTCGCCCTGCACGAGGAGCTCGCGCCTCAGCTTCGATCCACGACCGACGATCACGCCGAGGAAGATCTCGACGCCGCCCAGGGCGACGTAGTCATGCAGTTCGGCCGTGAGCGTTTCGAGCCTTTCGTGATGGACCCCCGCTTCGCAGACCTGCATTCGTTGCCGGTGTTCACACACCTGTTCGCGGGTGGGTACGCGGCGGGCTACTACAGCTATCTGTGGTCGGAGGTTCTGGACGCGGATGTGTTCACGCGCTTCGCGACGGAGGGCATCTTCAATCGGGAGACCGGCCGCGACTACGTGGACTCGATCCTCTCCCGGGGCGACTCCGCCGACCCTGAGGACTTGTTCCAGGAGTTCATGGGTCGCGCGCCCAATCCGGAGGCCCTCCTGGAGCGGAACCTGGGCCCACTACCCGCTTAGAACAGATATGACAAAATCTTCGAGGATCGCGGTCGTCGCGCTTGTTGGTCTGAGCTTGACCGCCTGCAACGAAACGGGCATCGCGTACGGCGACGTGAACAGCATCATCGCGGTGATGACCCCGGATCTGTGGGAGCAAACCGAGGAGAGCGTGTACGCCGCGCTCGAGCCGACGATACAGACCGTGGGTGACGAAAAGACGTTCACGGTCACATATCAGGACCCGGCCGGCGAACATTGGACCGACCTCCGCCGATTCCGGCAGATGCTCCTGTTCGGAACCGCCGACAAGATTTGGATGCAAGAGGCCATGGCGGAGTCGGCCGAGCCCATCACGGAGCCGGGCTTTTACCAGGTCGGGGACGTGTGGGCCCGAGGTCAGCAGATCACGATCGTCTTGCTACCGGATGGCGCAGGCGCCGCAGACGTCCAGCAGCACCTGGGAGCCATCAACACGCTCCTCGACGGGCAGTTCCGAACGTATGCTCGAAATCGGATGTACATGTCGGGCGTAGATTCTGCCCTGGCTGATACGCTCTACACGGAACTCGGCTTTACGCTCATGCTCCCGCAGGTCTACGACTGGAGGGCGTCGGATTCGGTGTACATCTTCCGCAACGACAACCCCAGCCCCGACGAGCTCATTCGGGAGATCAGCGTGTCGTGGCGGACGCCGATCCCAGCCGACATGCAGGCCGAGAGCATCCTCGCCTGGCGCGAGGAGGTCGTGAGCGAGCACTACTCCGAGCCGCAGGACCACTCCCTGGACGACTCCGTCGCCTCAGCGATCGACTACCGTGGTCTGTACGCCTACCAGATTCGCGCGCAGTGGCAGAATCCTCCCGACCGCGGGTGGCCGGCAGGTGGCCCGTTCATCACTCGGGCAATCGTGTGCGAAGGTCAGAACCGAATGTACCTGGTGGACGGCTGGCTCTATGCGCCCGGCAAGGAGAAGTACGAGTACATGATCCAGCTCGAGACGATTCTGGATTCCTTCCGCTGTGGGGCCGCCTAACGGCCGTCGCGGAACAAGCCTCGCGGAACAAGCCACTAGGTAGATCCGGCCCAGACGGGAACCGATCGTCGAGAGCCAAGTGTTCCAGGAGGGTCTGCAGACTTCTCGCGCAGGGACCCTGTCATGCACCGTCGCATCTTGGCTGTCACGCTCGCCGCACTCTTTTCCACTGCCGCGGCGTGCGAGGCCCAACCCCAGGCCAGCCAACATGGTACCGTTTCGCAGACAGTGAACGAGACGACGATCACTCTGGAGTACGACCGTCCCGTGTTGCGCGGCCGCTCCCTGTTTGGAGAACTCCTCGACTACGACGTCGTGTGGACACCTGGCGCCAATCGAGCCACGTGGATCGAATTTTCAGGACCGGTGACCGTGCAGGGGCAGGCGCTGGCCGCCGGCCGGTACGGAATCTGGACCATTCCGCACGAGGGTTCGGAGTGGGAGATCGTGTTCGTGGGCGAGTGGGACAGCCACCACTCCTACTTCCCGATGGAGACGGAGGCGCTGCGTGTCGGAGCCTCCGCGGAGACTGGCGCGCACATGGAGGTCCTGGCGTTCTACTTTCCGGTAGTCGGCCCTTACGAGACGACACTTCGGTTCCATTGGGGGGACGTCGTCTTACCCCTGCAGATCGGGGTCGGAAGCTAGCGAACGCGCTTTCCCGGCCCGATCTCTGGCTGGCTGGGAAAGCGAGGTTTGAAGCGAAGACCGGCGCTCACGAATGTCGCCCCGGCAACACTCTGGGTCGCAAGCGACCGTCATTGCTCGATTCACATCAGTCGTCACTGGCGCGGCTTGCCACTCCGGCTAGTATGAGGTCTACGTCCCGCTAACGGTCCCTGACCCGCCCGCCAGAAGAACGCCCCAGTGAGCTTCGTCCACCTCCACGCCCACTCCGAGTTTTCGCTGCTTGACGGCGCCAACCGGATCGGCGATCTGGTCCGCAAGGCGAAAGAGTATGAGATGCCGGCGCTGGCTCTCACCGATCACGGCTGCATGTTCGGTGCGTGGAGCTTCCACAGGGCGGCGACCAAGGAAGGCCTGAAGCCGATCGTGGGCATGGAGGCGTACGTCGCGCCCGGTGACCGCCGCGACCGCTCACGTTCCGGCCAGGGCGACCGCGCGTACTATCACCTCGTTCTGCTCGCTCGGGACCACGTCGGCTATCGCAACCTGGTGAAGCTGTCTTCGATCGGGTACACCGAGGGCTTCTATCATCGGCCCCGCGTCGACCGTGAGATGCTCGCCAAGCATCACGAGGGCATCATCGTGTCGTCCGCATGTCTGGCCGGCGAAGTGGCGCGCCACCTCATGGCGGACAACTGGAACGGGGCGAAGGAAGCCGCCGAGTGGTACGCCAACCTGTTCGACGGACGGTACTACCTCGAGGTCCAAGCTCACGACTCGGAGGGTCAGGCGGACCTCAACCAGAAGATCTTCAAGCTGGGCGACGAGCTCGGGCTGCCCATCGTGGCGACCAACGACGCACACTTCCTTCAGCCCGAGGATCATGAGGCGCACGACATCCTGCTGTGCATCGGGCTCGGGAAGGACCGGGACGACCCTCAGAGGATGCACTACGACGAGGGTCTGTACTTCAAGAGCTCCGACGAGATGGCCGCGCGGTTTCCGGACCGTCCGGACGTCGTCGAGAACACGCTCAAGATCGCCGACGAGGTCAATCTCGTCTTCGAGAAGAAGTATCACCTCCCGAACTTCCCGCTCCCCGAGGGTCACTCGGACGAGAGTTCATATCTCGAACACCTCGCCATGGAGGGTGCCAAGGACCGCTACGGCACTCCTCTCCCACCCGAGGTACAGGAGCGTTTCGACTACGAGATCGGTGTCATCAACGGCACCGGTTATGCCGGCTACTTCCTCATCACCCACGACTTCATCCGCTGGGCCAAGGAGCAAGACATCCCGGTGGGGCCAGGACGAGGATCTGCGGCCGGATCACTCATCGCTTACTCGCTCGGAATTACGGGCATGGACCCGCTCGAGTTCGACCTGCTCTTCGAACGATTCCTGAACCCCGAGCGGATCTCGATGCCGGATATCGACATCGACTTCTGCTACGAGCGCCGCGGCGAGGTCATCGAGTACACACGCCAGAAGTACGGGAAGGACGCGGTCGGCCAGATCATCACGTTCGGGACCATGAAGAGCCGGGCCGTCATTCGCGACGTCGGGCGAGCGCTGGGCTTCGAGCCGTCCGAGACGGATCGCATCGCAAAGTTGATTCCCAATCAGCCCGGCCAGGCATTCACGGTCCAGGAGGCTCTCGACAACCTCAAGGAGGTCAAGGACTTCTACGAGCTGGACGAGCGCCACCGACAGCTCTTCGACTACTCGATTACGCTGGAAGGGCTCGCCCGTCATGCATCGGTGCATGCGGCGGGTGTGGTGATCGCGCCAGGACCTCTCGACGACTATGTGCCGGTGAGCGTCCAGACGGGGAAGAACGGCCACGACGACGACGCCATGGTCGTGACGCAGTACGACATGAATGACCTCGAAGAGGTCGGCATGCTCAAGATGGACTTCCTGGGCCTCAGGACCCTCACGGTCATCCACGACGCCGTCGAGATGGTGAGGGCAAAACACGGAAAGCTCGCCCACCCGGAAACGGGAGAGACGTACGAAACACTCGACGATGTGCCTCTGGACGATCCCGAGGTCTACAGGATGCTGGCCAAGGGCGGGAACTCGGGGATCTTCCAGTTCGAGTCGAACCTCGCGAACGACAAGCTCCGGGCGATGCGATGCGACCGCTTCCAGGACCTCGTCGCCACGACCGCGCTCATCCGGCCAGGTCCGCTCGACTCCGGAATGACCGATGTCTACATCGACCGGAAGGTGGGGCGCCAGGAAGTCACGTACATGCACCCCGACCTCGAGCGAGTGCTGGAGTCGACGTACGGCGTCATCGTGTACCAGGAACAGGTGATGCGTATCGCCGTGGAGCTGGCCGGCTTCAGCATCGGTGAGGCCGATGTGCTCCGGAAGGCGGTCGGGAAGAAGATCGCAACGCTGATCCGCCAGGAGCTTGCCAAGTTCGTCGATCGGTGCGCGGAGCGAGGCGTCGACAAGCACGTCGCGCTCGAGTTGTCAACCCAGATCGAGACGTTCGGCCGCTACGGTTTCAGCGTGAACCACGCGACACCATATGCGCTCATCTCGTATCACACGGCTTGGCTCAAGGCCCACTATCCGGCGCAGTTCATGGCGGCCTTGTTGTCGTCCGTACTCGACAACACCGACAGCGTTGTGAAGTACATCGGCGCCTGCCGGGACCTGCCACGATACGTGGCCAGCATCGATGAATCGCTGGAGGTGCTCCCACCTGACGTGAACGAATCCGGGTGGAAGTTCACGGTCACTGAAGCCGGGAAGATTCGCTTCGGCATGGGCGCCGTGCGCGGCGTAGGCCACGGCGCCGTCGGCTCGATCCTGAAGGCTCGCGGCGAAGGCCGATTCACGTCGCTCTTCGACTTTCTGCGGCGCATCGACATTCGTGCCCTCAACAAGCGCGCGTGCGAGGCGCTCATCGCCGCAGGCGCGATGGACGCCTTCGGGGGCCGCGCGCAGCTCCTGGCGGGCCTCGATACCGCGTACGGCGAGGTTCAGGCCCGGCAGGCAGAAATCGAGGCGGGCCAAGGCTCGCTCTTCGGCGATGCCTCGTCCCTTCCGCGCTCGGATCCGCCCCTGCCGAAGATTCCCGAGTGGACCGAGCAGGATCGGCTGGCTCGCGAGAAGGACGCGCTGGGCTTCTTCATCTCCGGCCATCCGTTGGACCGCTTTCGGGAGGTGGTCCGCGCATTCGAGCCGATCGCCTCTGACACTCTGGCAGACCGACCGGGACAACCGGTGGACCTACCCTGTGTCGTCACGTCGATCTCGCGACAGATCTCGAAGCGGAACAACGCAGAGTGGGGAAAGATCACCGTCGAGGACTTCAACGGTACGGCGACCGTCCTCGCGTTCGGAGACGTGTGGCAGAACTACAAGGAAGTGCTCGAGCAGGACGCCGTCGTGCTGCTCTCGGGTAAGGTCAGCGGACGCGAGCGGGACGAGGCCGACCCACCGATCTTCCTCGACTCCGCGCGCCGCTTGGAGGAGGTTGCCGAAGGGGGTGAGCTCGCCGTCCAGATCGAGCTGGAGCTGGGCTCCGACGTGACCGACGAGGTCTTCGAGAAAGCAAAGCACGTCCTCGCGGCCCATGTCGGGTCGGCGCCGCTATGGCTACAGATCGGAACCGACAACGGAGAGCAGGCGCCGAAGCTGCGGTCCCGTTCGCACCGAGTGAGCGCAGATGCCGAGACGCTCGACGAGCTTCAGAAGCTGTTCGGCCGAGGCAACGTGCGGCTCGTCCGCGTGGTGGTGCCCAGCGCGGAGCGATCGAACGGCTGGTAGGTGGGAGCGGTCCGAACGCCCGTTTGCATTCGCTAGCCCGAGACAGGTAGTCTTCCCCACCCTGCCCTCCCTGGGGTGACGACCGGATTCGCTCATGGTAGTCGCTGGAAGCTTGGCTGGCCTCGCCGCTGCTTGGGTGCCCCACTCTTCACGTCACTCGTCCCGTCGCTCCTCTGGGCGCTCGGGCTCGTCTGGCTGCTGCCCCCGCTGATTCTCACGCTCGTCGGGTACCTGGTCTCTTCCTTTGCCCTGGTGCCGGTGCTCCCCCTGGGGCCACCCCCGGCCGGCGTCGCGGTCATCGTTCCGACAGTGCCGTTGGAGGAGTTCGCTCGAGGCTTCGTTCTCGGCGTGAACGCGTTCTACAATTTCTCGGTTCTGCTCCTGTTCTTCGCGCCCTTCGCGCTTCTTCCAGCGCTCTCACTCGGCTGCGCGATCCTGCCGCTGGCCACCGACATGCGCTATAAGGCTGCCGTCGGATGGACCGCATGGCTCCTGCCGTCTGCCATGATCGCCAACGTCATCGGCTTCGTCGTGATCTTCCTGCCGAGTTTGGCGATGCTGCCGTTCTCCCCCGGTCAGAGTTACCGGATCGATTGGACGACAGGCGCGATCGAGACTGCGGGGGGAGTCGTGAATTTCATCCCGACAGACGGGTTCGTGATCGGAAACTTCTCGTTCATCAGCCTCACTTCAGGTGTGGGGCCATCGGCGACGTTTCGTGCAGCCGCGCTTTCATCACACGAAACTGGTCACACGCTCAATACGGCTGCCTTCGGTGGTCCTTTTCTGCTGATCAACTGGATCGACGAGAACGCGGTACAACCGAGCATCCCGGGGCGCCTCATGCAGGATGCATACGGTGAGCTGCTCGCCGAAGGCCACTACCCGGAACCCGGGTGGAAATCGATCCTCCACTGGAGCTGACCGATGTGCCTCATCACTGACATCGCGATTGCGGGTCACGGGATCTCAGCTGGCGGACGACCCACGTCGTATGTGGTCACCGCCACGGTGGACGACTGCAAGGCGGTGAACATCACCGTTCGCGTCGAACATGAGACTGGCCAGGACCTGGGCGCCCCGTCCAACGTCCCGATCGACGACACCGGAGAGGTGCGAGCAGAATTTGCGACGCTCGCCACCCACGACGTTCGATGCGACCAACTGATTTGGGTCCGCATCGAGTGCGTCGATGACGAAGACTGCGCGGCCGAAGAGATCGTCGTCCTGGACTGCCCGGACCCGCAGGCTCCCGGTACGGTCCCTACGATCGATACCGACCCCGATGCCACCGTCGAGACGGAAGAGGTCGATCTGGGCGTGCCCCGGGTGCCTCCCGTCTCGGGCATCGCCCTGCCAAACCCGCTGTGCCGACCGTTCCGGCAGTTGTTCGCGATGCTCCTGGCGCTGTTGTTCGCATGCGTGATCGCGCTCCTGTGCCCGCTGTTCTTCGGGCCCGCGACGATCGCGATCGCGGCGCTGCTCATCCTGCTGGCACTGACCTACGCCGCCATGTTGCTCATCCTGTGCCGCCCCCGCGGGTGCACCCTGGCGCGCATCGTCGCGTGGGCACTCAAGTGGGCCACCGTGATCGGCGTAGTGCTCACCGTCATTTGCATGATCTCGAGTGGGCTTGTGCTGTCCAGCCTAATGGCCCTGTCCACGGTCGGTGCCGGAATCTTGACCGGAATTCTCATCCTGTGGATGGACAGCGTGGGGTGCGCAGAGCCCAGTGCCCGTGGATGGCCCTAAGTGCCCCCGGCTCGATGCCCTTCCAATCGAGAGCGCCCACTATGAGAGTAGTGGCCTAACGCCACCGTAAACGGTCCTCGCGGGCCCGAGAAAATGCGATTCACATCATGACGAAGGGCGACATCCTCAGCGACCTCGGCATCGCTGACACGAATCCCGGCGGATTCGCGGGAACATGGATCGGATCGGGCCCCGACCTCGAGGTCTACTCCCCGATCGACGGCTCACGTCTGGGCGCGGTCTCCCAGGTCACCGAGGACGAGTACGACCAGGTGGTGGAGCGCGCCCACGGGGCCTTCCTCGAGTGGCGAAAGGTTCCGGCTCCCCAGCGTGGCGAGGTCATCCGTCAACTCGGCAACAAGCTCCGCGAGAAGAAGGAGGCCCTCGGCGCGCTGGTCACGCTCGAGATGGGCAAGATCCGAACGGAGGGCGAGGGCGAGGTGCAGGAGATGATCGACATCTGCGACTTCGCGGTCGGGCTCTCCCGCCAGCTCTACGGCCTGACGATGCCCAGCGAGCGGCAGGACCATCACATGAGAGAGCAGTGGCACCCGCTCGGCGTGGTCGGCGTGATCAGCGCCTTCAACTTCCCCGTAGCGGTATGGAGCTGGAACGCCGCGCTCGCTGCTGTGTGTGGCGACTCGACCGTGTGGAAGCCGGCGTCCGGCACACCGCTTTCCGCGATCGCGGTGACCAAGATCGCGGCGGAGGTCTGCGCTGAGAACGACGTGGACCCCGCGATCTTCTCACTGGTGGTCGGAAAGGGATCCACCGTGGGCGACCGCCTCCTGCACGACCGCAAGCTCCCCCTGGTATCGGCGACCGGCTCGTGTGCCGTCGGAAAGCGAGTCGCTGCCGTGGTGGGGGCACGCCTCGGCCGCACGATCCTCGAGCTCGGCGGAAACAACGCGATCGTCGTGACGCCGAACGCCAACATGGAGCTCGTTCTGCCGGGCATTCTGTTCGGCGCGGTCGGGACCGCTGGGCAGCGATGCACGAGCACGCGGCGCATCATCGTGCATCGCTCGGTCCGGGACGAGCTGGTCAACCGTCTGGTGAGCGCGTACGAGGGCATCCGCATCGGTGACCCGCTGGACGACGACACGCTCATGGGGCCGCTGGTCAACCAACAGGCGATCGATGACATGCTCGCCGCTCGCCAGAAAGTGCAGGACGAGGGCGGAGAAATCCTGTACGGCGGAGAGCTGCTCGGCGGCGACGACTACCCCGGTGGGCTCTACGTGACGCCGTGCATCGCGGCGGCGGAAAACCACTACCAGATCGTGCAGGACGAGACCTTCGCGCCGATCCTCTACATCATCGAGTACGGCTCGGCCGATGCCACCCCGGCGGAGGGCACCGCCGAGATCGATGAAGCCGTCGAGATCCACAACGCAGTCCCGCAGGGGCTGTCGTCGTCCATCTTCACGGACAACGTGCGCGAGGCCGAGTACTTCATCTCACACCGCGGATCGGACTGCGGTATCGCCAACGTCAACATCGGCACGTCGGGTGCCGAGATCGGTGGCGCGTTCGGTGGCGAGAAGGAGACCGGAGGCGGCCGTGAGTCGGGCTCCGACGCGTGGAAAGCCTACATGCGTCGCCAAACGAACACGGTGAACTGGGGCACGGAGCTTCCGCTCGCGCAGGGCGTCTCTTTCGACGTCGGCTGAGCTGACCTGCGGGCGTGACGATGACTTGGTGACGAGCGACCGGGATGGCTGACGGCTCAGTGCGGGTAGCGCTCCTCACCGAAGTCTTCTTCGAGGAGCAAGGCGAGGAGCGCTTGGGCCAGATGCTCGCGGAGGCCAAGGCACTCGATGCCGATATCGCGGTCCTGCCCGAGCTGCCCTTGAACCGCTGGGCCCCCGGCTCCAAGGAGCCGCGGGACGAGGATGCGGAAGATCTAGATGGGCCGCGCCAGACGGTGCTATCGACCGCCGCCGCCACGGTGGAAATCGCGGTCGTGGGCGGCGCCATCATCAGGGATCCCGATACGGGAACGCGCTACAACACGGCCCTCCTTTTTGGCAGTGACGGCGCGTGTCAGGCACGCTACCGGAAGATCCATCTGCCTGAGGAAGAGGGATACTGGGAAACGAGCCACTACGAGCCGGGACGGGCCGCGCCCGAAGTGATCGGGGACGCCCTCGCCATGCCGGCCGGGCTGCAGATCTGTTCGGACGTCAACCGGCCCCAGGGCTTTCAGATACTCGCCGCGGGCGGCGCCGAGGTGGTGTTCGCGCCACGAGCGACGCCGCCCGGGACGTACGACCGATGGCGGCTCATCCTGCGTGCAAACGCGATCATGGCAGGTGCCTACGTGATCTCGGTGAATCGGCCGAGGCCCGAGAACGGAGCGTCGATCGGTGGGGCGTCTCTAGCCATCGGCCCGAGCGGTGAGGTGCTGGCCGAAACGACCGACCCGCTGGTCGTCGTGCACCTGAAACGTGACACGGTGGCAGCCGCGCGACTAGAGTATCCGGGCTATCTAACCCGCTTCCCGAGCGTGTATGCGGAGGGTTGGGACAGGCTGGTCTAGGACCCCGGCTCCATGCTCTCGCGCGTAGGCGTGATGCGGTTGACCCGGAACGAGCCGATTCGGTAGATGACGTCATCGCCGCTCGCGCGTGCCCAACGGTCGGACTCGCCGCTCCCGATCGTGACCTCGGCGACCACGTTCCCGCTCGCGTCGTATGCGGTCGTGATGCCGCCCTGCTCCGCTACCGCGAGCGAATCACCCTCCTCTAGGAATCCGACGGCCAGCAGGCTCGTGAACTCGCTCATCACGCCGCGGACCGTGGAGGCGTTGGTCGGACTACCGTCCTCGAAGGTCCACGTGCTGTCACCGCGAACCAGCGTATAGCTGTCCCCCTCCCGCTCGATCGCGACCCGAGCGAAGGCGCTGGTATCGGCCTTCACGACGCGCTTGTTACGCCACTCCGCGGGTAGCCGCCGCGCGTGCGTCCGGAGGTCCCCTTCGAGGATGTAGACGTCGTCCGAATCCGGCAGCCTCACGTACGAGGTGGAGAACCGGGGTCCCGAGTTTCCGAGCAGGATCGTACGCGTCTCTCCATCGACGTCGAACTCGATCGACGCAGCGCTTTCCGCCGAGACGCCCATCCGGTCGTGATTCGCCGGATTGGACGCGGTCAGGACGCCGACGCGCACCGAGAGCACGGCACCCCAGAACCTGACCATCGTCGCCGAGTCGGCCTGGAAGCCATTCGCCGTCCAATCGTCTGGTCCGCCCGCTAACTCCGTCTCGCCCGTCGGCCCCGCCATGTGCACCCGGCTCACCGACATCTGTGAAACGCCATCGAAGAACGTGGCGATCTCGCCGCTGGCGCTCAGGCTCGCATCACCATCACCCCGCAGGAGCAGGGTGACTCCCCACAGGGCCGCCGCTACGACGAGTGCGCCGACCAGTTGCTTGAGGGTCTTTTCACTCATGCGACCACCTCTCCCCACCGAGCCCGTGCGCGCCGACTACGCCCGGTCACGCGAAGCGCCCCAATCAGCACGAAGAGCAGCGGAACACCGAGCAGGTTGCTCCACTTCATTGTCGACTGCGTCAAATCCGAGGAGAACAAGAAGGTAGGCGGCGTCCGATCCTTCGAGCGGATACGGATGAGCGCCTCGTCCTGAGCAAGCCAGTCGATCGAGTTCGCGAGGAAAATCAGATTGGCGGGATTGCCCTGCATGAACTGACCCTCAGCGAAGGTGACGTCGCCGACGACGACAAGGCGGCCGTCGGTCTCACCCTCTGCCGGCGTAACGGCCACCGCAATCGTCCGTGGGCCCAGTTCCTCCGGCGGCAGAGCCCAATCCTGATCCGGCATGATGGGGAGCATCGGGCTCTGCGTGGCACCCGCGGCGGTCGTCTGCCATAACGAAGCCACCCGCGTCGTATCGAGGATATCGAGCGACGTCGCCCACGCGAACGTGACCGCATTCAGACCCGACGTGATCGCGTGGTCGGACCCGGCTATGGCGATCGGCCAAAGCGGATACGGCGCGATCACGTTGAAGAGCCCGCGCTGACCGAGCGACACGCGCTCGCTGGACTGCAGGTCGAGGACCATGCTGCCCGTCAAGGCGACGCCGCGATCACGGATCAGCGACTCGAGCCCCGAACGAAGCGGCGTTGCGGTCGGCTGCTGGGCGTTCAGCTGCATCGCCTCCAGCAGAAGGAGCGCCGCACCCCCCGCGTCGATGAAGTCCTGGACGCGCGCTACAGCCATGCTGTCCATCGGCGCCATTGGGCCTGCCACGACCAGCACCTCGGTCGTGGCTCGATCGATCACCGATCCGGAGTCACCAGCGATATCGATCGATCCGATGTCGAAGCGGTCGGCCAGGCTCTCCTCGAGGCCCGGAATGTCCCTAATTCCCTTGGCCCCGAAGCCCTCCACGAACTTCACGCCGAGACGGTTCTCATTGGTCATGCGGTAGATCGCGGACGCGAGCTTGAACTCGAGATCCTCTGTCCGCCGGATGAGCGGCATGACCTCCTCCTCGCCCGTGTAGACCACCGCGAGGCCGTAGTAACCGCGTCGGATCTCGAACTCGTCGTTCCGGATGATGTTGAACTCAATGGGGCCGATTCCGAACGCCATGGCCTCGTCTGCGGCGTCCTCGTCCTTGTCCGGATCCAACTCGCTCACGACCAGGTTGCCGTTCGAAGCGCGCCGCATGTCCGATAGGAGGTCACGTACATCTCGCAGCTGGAGCTGGATCTCCGGCGGCAGCTCGGCCGAGGCGTAGAGCGTGATCTGAACGAGGTCGTCGAGCTCGCCGAGCAACTCCTTCGTTCCGTCGGCCAGCGTGTAGAGGTTGTCCGAGGTCAGGTCGATCCGGCCGCGAATGTTGGCTCCCAGCAGATTGACCATCAGCACCAGCGCCGCCACGACCGCCGTGCCGATGCGGAGCCGCTTGAACTCCGGCTGCACCGAACTGAGGCGGTCCTTGCTGACCGCACCGATCGCGAGCATCAGGAAGAGACCCGTCATCGATGCGAAGTAAATCACGTCTCTCAGGTCGACAACGCCGCGCGCCACGTTCTCGAAGTGGCTCACTACCGAGAGCTGCGCGAGCGCTCCAGAGACTGCTGGGACGAGGCCGATCTGCACCACCGGCAAACCGATGAGGAAGAGGGTGAAGCTCAGCGCAGACGCCACGATGAACGCGGTGATCTGGTTGCGGGTGAAACTCGACGCCCACACACCCAACGCGACGAGCTGGGCTGCGAGGAGCCCTCCCCCGATGTACTGAGCCACCACGATTCCGCCGTCGGCCTCGGACGCCATCAGCATGCCGAGTGCCGTCGGAACGGTGCCTAGCAACGTGATGCTGACGAAGAGCCAGTCGCCCAGGAACTTGCCAAGTACGATCTCGGTCTCCGTGACCGGCTGTGCCATGAGCCATTCGAGTGTCTTGCCACGACGCTCGTCCGCAAGCGAACGCATGGTGGCCGCGGGCACGAAGACGGCGAACAGAATCGGCAGCAGGTCGAAGAGCGGCCGCATCGTGGCCACGTTCGACGCGTACATGTTTCGGAAGGCCAGGAAGAGCGAAATGCCGAGAAAGGCGACGATGAGCACGTACGCGGTGGGCTGGTCGAAGTAGCCGCGAAGCTCGTGACGGGCGACCGTCCAGATACGCCGCATCATGACTCACCCCCATCGTCATCGACCTCGGGCGAAGGCGCCTCTTCGGCGACCTCCGCGGGCTCCGCTTCGCCCGGGTCATCGTCCGCTTCCGCGACCGGATCGTCCTCCCCCACTCGATCAACCGTCAGATTCCGGAAGACCTGCTCGAGGCTCGCGCGCTCGCGATGAAGCTCCCACAGCGTCCAGTCACTGCTCTTGGCGACCTCGAAGATCTTGGGTCGCAGGTCGTCGTCGGCGGTCGCATCCAACGTCACACGGGTCCGCCCATCGACCTCGTCCACCTCGTGTGCCGACACGCCGGGCAGCCGTGCTAAGGCCTCGGCAACTCCCGAGCCCTGTGCCTCGACGATATAGCGCGAGACGCCGGTCAGGCTCGCCAACAGCTCCTGGACGCTCCCCATGGCAGCGAGGGCACCGCGACTCAGGATGACCAAGCGCGAGCACGTCGCCTCGACCTCCTGCATGACGTGTGTGCTCAGAAGGACCGTGCGCTCACGCCCCAGCGAGCTCACCAAGCGGCGGATCTCGACCCGCTGGTTGGGATCGAGCCCCTCCGTCGGTTCATCGAGGATGAGTACTTCCGGCTCGTGCAGAATCGCAGCAGCCAGACCGATGCGCTGCCGGTATCCCTTCGAGCATTCCCCTATCGGGCGGTAGAAAACCTCGCCGAGATCTGTTTCATCGACGGCATGCCCTATGCCCGAGCGAGCGTCCGACGCGGAAAGCCCGCGCAGATCGGCCACGTGCTCTAGGTACTCCGCAACCAGCATCTCGTCGTAGAGCGGGTTGGACTCGGGGAGATACCCGACTCGCCGCTTCGCCTCCGTGAGGCTCTCGCCGATCGGGACGCCGTCAAAGAGTACGGATCCCTCGTCTGGCTGCAGCGTGCCGGTGATCATCCTCATCGTCGTGGTCTTACCGGCGCCGTTGGGCCCCAGGAAGCCGACGACTTCCCCTCGGTCGACGGTAAAACTCAGGTCATCGACCGCGGTGACGTCACCGTATCGCTTCGTCACGCCTTCAACTGAGATCATTCAGACTCCTAACCACGAAAGAGGCCACACCGTGCTCTCGTGCTCGACGTGGCCCCAGGCGCGCTGGGCTGAAAAACGAGGCCCGTCGAGCGAGAAACCACCGGTCTGGATCGGCAAAGCCCCTCTGGAGGGCGCTCGATTCTAAAAAAGCTCCAGGGGGATGTCCACACCCTGAGTTGGATGCGACGGCAGCCAGCCGCGTTGTCCCCGATGAGAGGCTCCTGCGGCGCCGGTCAGGGCGCCTTTCCGACGAGGACCATGGCAGGTGCTTTCTCGGCACGCCGGTCCCGGAGACCGCCGGTGCCCCAGAGCTCCTTCACGGAAAACGGGATCTCCACGAAGGCGCCACCGCCCCTTCCAGCGACGATCTCCGCCACGAAGTCCCGTGTCTCCTCGGCCATCAGGAGCCCGCGCCCCTTATCGCCTCGAAGTGCGCGGCCATGCGCGGACCGGCCCCCTCGTCTTCATGCTTGAAGAACACGAAAGCCCGGTCCCACTCCTGCGCGGTGACGTGGTGCGCCCAGCGCTCGAGGTCGGCGTTCTGGTAGCTCGGGCGGCGCAGCCTCAGGTATCCCCAGGGTGCGGTATGGACGATGGGCTCGTCGTCCTCCGACTCGTCGTGGTCCGCGCATACGAACGCCATGTCCCGAAAGCGCAGGAGGTCGTAAACCTCTGGATCCTTCCACGTCTCGTGCCTGAACTCGAACGCGGCCGGCGTGCCCTCGGGCAGGTATTCGAGGAAGCTCGCCAGGCGCTCGGTGTCCACCTTGAGGTTGGGCGGGAGCTGAAAGAGGAGTACTCCGAGGCGCTCACCGAGTGACTGCACGGTGGAAAGGAGGTACTCGGTCGGCTCCTGGGAGGTGTCCTTCAGGCGTGTGAAGTGGGTGATGCGGCGCGAGGCCTTTATCGAGAACCGGAAGCTATCAGGCACCTGATCGGCCCAATTCTCGAGCACCGAGACGTTGGGCAGGCGATAGAAGGTGTTGTTGATCTCGACGGCGTTCAGGCGCTCGCCGTAGTACGCCAGCATCTTCTTGGGGGAGAGGTCCTCGGGGTAGAAGCTCCCCTTCCACTCCTTGTAGCTGTACCCGCTCGTGCCAACGAAGCAGTCCACATTCACCTCCGTGAGGGGCGTCACGATGTTGTCCCCTGGCCCCCGGAGGCAAGGGATTCGAAGCGGCGGCCGATTCTCGCGTCCGCGTGTGCGCCGCGTTTCGAGGCCGAGCGGGACATGGCCTATATGAATGCGATGGGCCGGCTGTCCGCTGCCTACCCGGACGATCACGAAGCGCGCGCGTTCCACTCTCTCTCGATTCTGGGGAGCACGGACGGCGAGCGCGACTTCGGCACGTACATCAAAGCCGCATCAGTCGCGCAGCCCATCTTCGACGCCAACCCGGATCACCCGGGTGCGGTGCACTACATGATCCATTCGTTCGACGATCCGGTGCATGCGCCGCTCGGCCTGGAGGCAGCGCGAGCCTATTCGGAAATCGCACCTGGCGCCGGGCACGCGCAGCACATGACGTCACACATCTTCGTGGCACTCAGCATGTGGGACGACGTCGTCTCCGCCAACGTGCGCGCCCGCGACGTGCAAAACGCGCGCGAGGAAGAGCTCGGTCGGCCCCCGAACGTGTGCGGTCATTACACGTCGTGGCTCCACTATGGGTGGCTCATGCAGGGGAAGATCGCCGACGCGGAGCGGGGCATGGCCGAGTGTCGTGAGCGCGCCCTGAACAGCATCGTAGCGAGCGAGACCAACTACTTCGTCAACATGCGGGCACGTCACGTGCTCGACCTACGCGACTGGAGCGCTGCCGGCCGCCTCGCGGCCGACGTCGACCACCCTGGATACGACTTCATAGACGCTTATGCGGCCATCAAGTCCGGCAATATCGAGCTGGGGCAGCGGCGTACAGATTGGCTCAAGGCGCGCTCGGACGCCGATCAACCGCGCCAACAGATCGCGATCATGGAGCTGGATGCTCTGTTGGCGCTCGACGCCGGTGAGTCGGATCGGGCGATCGAGCTACTCGAAGAGGCGGCCGCCCTCGAGGAGTCACTCCCGTTCGAGTTCGCCCCCCCCGCGAGCTTGAAGCCGCCTCACGAGCTGCTGGGCGAGGTCCTCGCCGCGGTGGGCGACCATGCCGCGGCGCTTACGGCGTTCCGTGCCGCATTGAACTTCACGCCGGAGCGTGGGCCCTCGCTGATGGGCTTGGCAGAAGCAGCATCTGCCCTCGGCGATCAGGCGACCGCGATGGATGCTAGAGAGCGGCTCGAGCACATCATGCGGAATGCCGATGCGGGGGTGGCGCCGCGGCTACCGAACAGGAGGGAGTAGAGCGCCCCCTTCAGGACCCTCGCTCCACGGGCGCTCCCACCAGGTTGCCCCACTCGGTCCACGAGCCGTCGTAGTTCTTGATGTTGTCGTAACCGATGAGGTATTTGAGGACGACCCAGGAGTGGCTGCTGCGCTCGCCGATACGGCAGTACGTGATGATCGGCTTGTCACCCGTGATGCCTGCGGCGCCGTACACCTCCACGAGCTCGTCTCGGGTCTTGAACGTCCCGTCCTCGTCGTTCACCGCCTTGCCCCACGGAATGTTCGCGGCGCCCGGGATGTGGCCACCGCGCTGGCACGTCTCGGGGAGTCCTGGCGGTGCCAGGATCTCACCGGAGAACTCCGCCGGGCTCCGGACGTCCACGAGCTCGACCGCGTAGTCGGTGACCTGAGCCTGTACCTCTGGAAGCAGCGCCCTGAGCGACGTGTCGGCAGAAACGCTGCCGTACTCGACCCGATCCGGAGTCACTGCATCCGCAGTCAGCGGCCGGCCCTCAGCCTCCCACTTCTTGCGGCCGCCATCCATCATCCGGACATCACCGTGTCCATAGACCTTCATCTGCCAAAAGGCCCACGCGGCGAACCAGTTGTTGCTGTCGCCGTAAAGGACGACGGTCGTACTCGGCCCGATCCCCGAGGATGAAAGCAGCTCCGACATGTCGGCCGGCGACAGGATGTCGCGCTGGATTCCATCCGCCAACTGGGTCTTCCAGCTCCATCCCACAGCCCCGGCGATGTGCCCCTGATCGTAGAGGTCGGTATCGACGTTCACCTCAACGACACAGACGCCATCGTCGTTGGAGTGCTCGGCGACCCAGTCGGTCGTTACCAGGATTTCGGGGTGAGCGTGGCCCGACATGATGACTCCCGTTGAGGTCCGAGGGACGTCCAACCTAAGACCTCCTGGCGCATTCCACACGTGCGAAAAGACTGGCGCTCGAGCGGCTGGGGCCGAAACTTCCGCTCGGGTCCAGCCGTCCGGGCATGGGCCCCAACCCAGAGCCATCCCCACCCACCCCGTCCACGGGACTTCTGGATATGGGCCCAGAAATCTTGGTCGGTTTTGTCGCCGTCTTCATCTCCGGAGGCGCGATCGGATCCACAGGCATACTGCTCGCCCAGTGGCTCCTGAAGCGGATGGACGGTGAGCCGTTGCCCCGGCGCAGCCTGGAGGCCGCCGAGTTCGACGTGCTCCGCGGAGAGGTCGCCGAGATCGGCAAACACCTCAGAAACCTGGACGCGCGGCTCGACTTCACCGAGCAGCTCATCGGGGGTGCGCTGCCGCTCGCGCCTCCGCCGGCGCGACTGCCCGAGCCGATACCGGGCGAACCCGTCGAAGATTCGGAGACTCCGTAGCTCGGAAGCGCCCTATTGAGGGAGCGCCGCGCCTCCACGTATCAACGAGCGACCCGCCAACTCGAGCGTCGCGCTACCATCTCGTATCGCGAAGGCCCCGTTGACCAGGACGTGGACCGTGCCCCGCGAGTATTGATGCGGCTGCTCGTACGTGGCCAGGTCCTCGACGGAGGCCACGTCCAGGACCACGATGTCCGCGGCCATGCCTTCCCGGAGATACCCTCGATCGGTCCAGCCGAGGAAGTCAGCCGCCAGCCCCGTCATCGAACGCACGGCGAACGGGAGCGAAATGACCTCGTCGTCGAGGACCAGGTCCTTGAGCTTCTTGGTGAAGGACCCAAAGGCCCGGGGATGCGTGACGGGTCGAGTTGGGCCGGGATCGCGGCCGTCCGTGCACGTCATCATCCAGTCGAGCTGGGCGAGGTAGCGCGTGTTCTCGTCGTCGTAGAGCCGCAGGTTCATCACCGCCGCGTTTCCATCCCGTAGGATGCGTCGCGCCGCCTCCGGCGCCGTGAGCCCCCACTCCGCTGCGACGTCGGCGAGCGTCTTCCCGTTCAGGTCCGGCCGCTGGTCGGCGAAGAGGATATTTGCCGCGCCCCCACGGATGGCGAGCATCTCCCGGGTCTGCTCGTCGATGATCTGCAGCGTGTCCGGGTCGTCGAACCTACGCAGCATCTCGGCATTGCCACCGGCCGAGACCCAGCTCGGCAGTGTGTACGACCGCAGGTTCGACTGCGTCGCCGTGTATGAGTGGTGCGCGCCAGCAACCTCGACGCCGCGGGCCCGCGCCTCTTCGATGAGCGCCGCCCCTTCTGGCGCGCGGCCGTAGTTCTGCGCGCCCTGAGCATTGAAATGGCTGAAGATGACCTTGGTACCGGCCTCCTCCCCGATGCGGATGCCTTCGGCGATCGAGTTGAGGTATCCAAAGGGCGGATACGCCGCCCCGAGATCGCGGTCGTGCGTGTCGTAGATCGCGCCGTCGTACTCGGCCGCTACCCGGTTGAGCTCGATGACCTCCTCGGTCTCGGCGTAATTCCCCGGCAGATAGAACAGTCCAGATGAGAGGCCATACGCGCCCTCCTCCATCGCCTGGCGAACGAAGCCTCGCATCTCGTCGAGCTCGTCGGCGTCCGGGGCGCGGTCCTCCATGCCCAGCGTGGCGCGGCGGGCCGCGTTGTGCCCGACGAAGAGGAGCCCGTTCACGCCGATGCCCTGGTCGCGCCACCGGCCCAAGTGGGCCGCCACATCGCTCCCACCGCCCCCGTCGAGACCGAGCGCCACCGTGGTGATGCCCTGATAGAGAAACGCGCGGGCATCGCGTCCATGGTCGGAGTCCAGCTCCGCGTGGGAGTGCATGTCGATGAAGCCCGGCGCCACCACCAAGCCTGTGACATCGACGGTGTCTGCGGCTGTGATTCCTTCACTCGCCGCATCACCCACAAAAAGGACTCGGTCGCCAGCCACCGCGACGTCGGCTCGCACTGCCTCCGCACCTGTACCATCGAGCACGGTGCCTCCGAGCAGAAGTAGGTCCGCGCGTTCGCCCCCGTCCGCAGCGCACCCGCCGATCGCGATACACGCCAGCACCGCGACGGCTCGCCACGACGCTCCGGGTAGCCGAAGCATGGCCCGGGCCCCGGTTAGCCCTTCTTCTTGCGCGTCTTCTTGGGTTTGCGACCCTGGTTCGGATGCTTGAGATACTTCCAAGTTTCTCCGCGTCTCAGCATGTAGATGGTGCTGGGCGATACGCCTAATTTTCGCGCCCAGTCCGCTCCAGACTTCTTCCACCGGTCTGCTTTCTCGTCCCAGTCGTCGAGGACTCTCTGCGCCTGCTTCTCGGTCAACTCGGCGTGCGGCGAGTTGGGCCCACGCAGCCACACATTGGAGCCGTACCACCGGTCCACCTTCTGGATGGGGCCGCCCATCTTTCGTCCGGTGTGTCCGAGGCAGTAGTGCCGCACCTGGTCGACGGAAAACGGCGGGTACATCCGTGAGATCTCGGCGTAGAGATAGCCGTCTTCGGCTAAGTCACGCCAAGCCCTCACTTGCTCGGTATTGGGTCTAGGCATGCGACCTCCACCCAGTCGGGTCGGTTGATAAGGTTTCGCGCCGGCTGCTTCGTTCAGCCGAACAGGAAAGTTCTTCGTTGGAAGGACCGTTGGGAACCCTCTAGCCGCGCTTTTGATGCTTGAAGGAATTCGCGGTTAGCTGTCTAGTCAAGCATCGGAAGATACGCAGCTAAACCGAAGCACGCATTCTATGCGCGAAGCGCTGCCTGAACTTGGCCACCTTCGGGGCGATCACGACCTGGCAATACATCTGGTCGCCGTTCTGCGTGAAGTACTCGTCGTGGTAGTCCTCCGCCGGATAGAATGTCTCCAACGGAGCGACCTCTGTGACGATCGGGGCGTCCCACGGACCGTCCCGGTCCAGCTCGGCGATCACGTCGAGCGCCGTCTCCCGTTGGCCGTCAGAATGGTGAAAGATGCCTGACCGGTACTGCGTGCCGACGTCGTTTCCCTGCCGGTTGAGCGTGGTCGGATCGTGGATCACGAAGAAGATCTCCAGAAGCTCGGCGAACGAGATCACGTCGGGATCGAAGTCGACCTGCACGACCTCGTTGTGGCCGGTCGTGCCCGTGCACACCGCCTTGTACGTGGGGTTTGGGATCTGCCCGCCCGTGTACCCGGACTTCACACCAGTCACGCCCTCCACCATCTCGAAGACCGCCTCGAGACACCAGAAACAGCCGCCGCCGAGCGTCGCCTTATCCATGTATCCTCCTCACGAGATCACCTTGGGGGGATCCTTCTTCGGCCGCTCCCAGGGGGTCCACTCGAGCCCGCGCACGTATTTCTGAATCCAGCGAATCTCCTCAACGTCGCGCGTGCGCTGGTGCCGCGGCTCCCTGAAGCCGTGCGGCTCGCGCGGGAAGCGGATGTAGCGGGCCGTCTTGCCCTGATCCTTGAGCGCCTGGAAGAACATCATGCTCTGGGCTTCCGTGTCGGTGCGGTCGTTCATGCCGTGCAGAATCAACGTCGGTGTGGTGACGTTCCCGACGTGTGTGAGAGCCGAACGCTCACGCCACTCGTCCGGGTTCTCCCACGGCGTGCCGCCGATATACCAGAGACGTCCGTCGTGGTTGAAGCCCGGGCCGTACTCGGAAGTCCAGTCGGACACCATCGCGCCGACAGACGCACCTTTGAAGCGATCCGTCTGGGTGATGGTCCAACCGCCGAGGATGCCGCCGTAGCTCCAGCCCCGGACGCCGAGCTGCTCGGGATCAGCCACGCCGCGGTCGATGACCGCGTCGACACCCGTCATCAGGTCCTCGTAGTCGCCCCCGCCGATGTCTTCGAAGTTGCCGCGCAGCAGCTCGTCATCGTAGCCGGAGCTGCCCCGGACGTTGGGGAAGAGCTGCGCGTACCCCAGCCCGGCCCAGACGTGGTTGGATGCCGAGAACGCGTTGCGGAAAACGCCGGCCGGCCCCCCGTGGATGTGCAGGAGCAACGGCAGCTCTCCGCCGTCGTGCCCCGCGGGCAGCATCAGAATGCCCTCGATCTCGGTGCCGTCCTTGCTGTTCCAGCGAATCACCTCGCCCTGACCTAGCTCGACTTCATCGGCGATCCAGGGATTGGCATCCGTGAGCTTTACCCCGGCCATGCCGTCCGTCGGACCCGCCCAGACGTCTGCGGGCGTATCGAAGTCCTGGAACACATATGCCATCCGTGTTCGGTCACGAGAGAACGACGAAGGAGCCAGCGAGCCCCTCGCCGAAGTCACCGGCTCTACCGCACCCGTGCCGATGTCCAGCCGGTACAGGTTGGTGTTCGTCCCTTGCTGTCCGCTGAACAGGAGCGCTGAGGCATCAGGCGTCCATACGAAGGTCCCGACGTTTCCGTCGAACGCCCCCGAGATCATGCGGCGGTCTCCGCTCGCCGGATCCATGATCCAGATCTTGTCGAGCATCAACTCCCACTGGTCGTCGGTCCGGGCGGTATAGGCGAAACGCTGCCCGTCGGGCGCCCATGCCATGCGGCTTTCCGGAGCCTGGTTTTCGGTGAGCTGACGGATCTCGCCGCTCTCGACATCCAAGAGGCGAATCTCGGAATGGTTCTGCTGGTTGCGGCGGTTCTCGGAACGGGACGTGAAGACGATCTGATCGCCACCGGGTGACACGGAGAAGGAGCCCACGCGGTGATCCACCTCCGTCAGCCGCTTCTCCTCGCCGTCCGACACGTCGATCACCCAGAAGTTGTTCCACTCCCCGGTCTGCTGTCCGTTGGGACCCTCATCGACAAAAATCGCGTCGTCGCCGTCCTTGCGGGCCTTCTCCTCTTCCTCGCTCTTCGGCTCCGGCGCGACGAAGAAGATCTGCGTGCCATCCTCGGACCACCTGTACGAACCCACGGACGTCTCGTGGTCGCCGAGCTTCGTCGCCTCTCCTCCGATAGTGCGGAGCAGGAAGAGCTGGGACTTCTCGTCCACCGATCGTGTGAACGAAAGCATCCCCCCGTCGGGCGAGAACTGGAAGTTGCTTCCGCCCTCTTCGCCTATGTACCGGTATGCCTCTCCTCCGTCTGCCGGAACCCGCCACCAAGTCGTATTCCGCTCGTTCTCGCCCCAATCCAACTCGGACTTGGAGAACAGGACCCAGCTGCCGTCAGGCGAAATCGTGGCGCCGCCGACACGGACCATGTCGAGGCCGTCGTCGGTCGTCATGGCTCGACGCTGCTGAGCCTCCAACGGGGCGGCGAGCACGACTGCAAGGGCGATGAGGGCGAGCTTGCGCATGGTGTTCTCCTGGTTGTTCCGGAGAAACATCGTCTATCTTGAGGCCTCCCAAATCAAGGAGCACCGATGTCGTCGGCCCGCTACTTCTTTGGTGTGCTCATCGCGATCAGCCTCCCACCAGCGATCCTGTGGTGGTTCATCATTCACCCGTTCGTCGGTTTTTGGCGGGCGCGGGGGGTGCATTTCACGATGGTCGTGAACGTCGTGATTCTGTTTGCAGGCATAAGTGCTCTGTACGCCATCCGGGGCCCCCTGATGGGTCGAGATCTCGGCACTCACTGGGTGCTCTGGGTCATGGCAGGAGTGTGTGTGATCAGTGCCTCTTGGATCGCGCTGAAGCACCGCAAATACCTCACGTTCTGGATTCTCGTGGGAGGGCCCGAGGTCGAAGAGGGTGGGCACGGAGGTGAGCTTCTAACCGAGGGGCCGTACGCGGTGATCCGAAACCCGCGATACGTCGAAATAGTCCTGGGCACCATGGCATACGTCACTTTCGCGAACTGGACCGGACCCTACCTGGTAGCTATCGGGACGATTCTCGCGATTCACGCCGTGGTTTTGCTCGAAGAACGTGAGCTAGTGCAGCGCTTCGGCGAGGAGTTCGAGGCGTATCGGAGCCGAGTGCCTTGCTACATCCCGAACTGGGGGAAAAGCTAGGACGAGGCCCGCGGCACGATGTCGAAGTCCGACACCTCCTGCACGACCTGGTATCCGATGCGCTGATAGATCGCGTTCGACGTCTGGTTCGACAGGTCCGTGTACAGCACGCAGAACCGTAGGCCGGAATCCAGCATTCTCTGACTCACCTCGGCGACCGTGGCCGACGCGTACCCCCGGCCCCGTAGTTCCCTTGGTGTATACACGTATCCCACTCGGATGCTGTTGGGTGTGCGGCCACGAGCGACGGCCATCGAGACCGGGGCTCCATCATCCCACAGAAACATTGCACCCGCCTCGACGAGTGTCACAGTCGCTTCGGACCTCAACGCGAACTGATGTCCCACGTCGTCGGCGAAGCCCCGGGTCCACTCGAGCACGAGATCGATGTCGTCTGGTTCGGCTACCCGCAGACGACCGGGCACACCCGAGGGATGGACCACCTCGTCCAGCCGGTAAATGCACTGGCGCATTCCGGGCCGGAGAGCGACGCCCTTGAGGGCGGCCCATGAGCTGGCGACTGCCTCGGCGACATCGCTGCGCCCCAGAACCGTGGGTATCTCGTCGTACCGATCCGACACGAGCTCGGCCACCGCTCCGGCTGCCCCCGTCGGCATCGCCGTCACGAGCAGCTTGTGAGGCGGTGTCCTGAGAACGCACCCGACGACATCTCCGTGCATCTCTACAGTCGCAAACAGCGCATCGACCTCGCTCTCGCCCCGGGCACGACGCTCGGAAGCGAAGCCCCAGGAGACCATCCTCCGCCTCCCGATCCAGCAGCCAAGGCTCAGCCCGCTTCAGAAATTCGTCGGGGCCCGCGTGAGGGATGACCGAATAGGGCAACCGGCTAGCCCTGCGGGGATGGAGCGGGCATCACGCCGTCGGCGCCGATCCCCGCGCATCGCACAGCAAGCAGGTGTCCCTCCCCGTTTAGATTGTCCTCGCTGGTGAGCAGCAACGTTCCGTCACTACCGAACGCGATCGCCTCACCCTGCGGCTCCATCGTCCCCAGGAAGCAGATCGGCGCCGCCTCGACGGGCTCTCCCGGCACGGGCCACGCGAAGAAGTAGATCTCGCTGTACGTCCGCACGGCCAAGATCGAGCCGTCCGGGCTGACCGCGGCTCCCGTAGTTACTCGGCTCAGGTTGAAGTCCGGTTCGATGGGGAGGCGGATGCCCGAGCTGAACGTGTGCAGCGCTCCGCTCGCCATCGCGTTCGCTGCCTCGGTGCGGGTCATCTGGAAGAGCCAGATGTCGGGCGTTCGACCCTTCGTAATCACGATCAATGTGCCGTCCGGCGCCACAGCGAACGCCTCAGCGTCGTACCGCTCATCCGGGTATGAGTAGTGAATGGAGCCCAGAAGCTCGGCAGGGACGTCCTCTATCGACGGATCCGGCTCGGCGATTACGTACAGCGTGAGCGTGTCTCGTCGCCGGCTGTTGTCACCGATGTCCGCCGCATACACGCACGACGTCTCGGCGGGCACGGGGCACGGCCCCAGGTCCATCGACTCCCAGTCGACCGCCCCGGCGCCCTCGACGAGGTACGTCGCTCCCAGGGTGCCGGCCATGTCTATCTGGAAGAATCTAGGCCTGTCGCCAGAGTCGTTGTGAGACCACAGCACCCCAGGGTGGTTCTGGCTTACCGCTATGCCCGAACTCTCCGTGAGTATCCCGGGCATCTCACCCAGATCGGTCACGGCGAGCGGCCGACGGTGCGAGTCATCCGCCATGAATTGCTCACGTGCGCCCTCGTCGAGTCGTTCAGCGACCATCCAGAACCCGACCAACAGCAACACGATCGCCCCCACGACACCGACGAGGCGGAGCGTGAACTTCAGCAGGCTCTTCATCATGCACTCTCGGGCTCGAGCGCGGTCAGGCGCCGACGGAACTCTCGCTGAAGAAGAAGCACGCTGAAACAGGCCTGCAAGGCCACCGTGGCTACGGACAGATACCACAGATACCGCAGCTCGAACGTCGGCTGGGTGGACATCCATACCGCGGGTATCACGAAGGTGATCAAGCGGGAGGCGCTGCTCACCAGCGCAGGCACCGTGTTTCCGATGCCCTGGAACATGCCCGAGCACGTGAAGATCAGCCCCGTCGCGACGAAGTTCCACGAGATGATACGCAGGAACTCGGCACCCACTCCGATCACCGCCACGTCGTCGGTGAATCCACCGATCAAGACGTCGGGCCGCCACTGACAAAACAACGTGAGCGCCAGCATGATGCCGCTCCCGTACAACGCGGCCGTGCGGTACGTGTCCCGGACCCTCTGGCCCTGCTTCGCCCCATAGTTCTGGCCCGCCAGTGGACCGGTCGCGAAGGCCACGGCCATCGCAGGCAGGAAGACCGCCTGCATCACGCGCGAGCCTACACCGAACCCGGCCTGGGCCTCCGCACCAAATCCACGAATCGCCCAGTAGATCACGGCCATGTACACGAACATCAGCGCGAACTCGCCTCCGGGGGGCAGCCCAACGCTCAGGATCCGTTTCCACGCCTCGAGCCTCGGCCGGAAAAAGCGTCGTTGGAACGTGACGTACCGCTCCAGCCGCACGAAGTAGAAGGACATCATGACGACTCCGACAGCCACCGAGATCGTGCTCGAGATGCCAGCACCGGCGACGCCGAGCGGGCGGCCCGTCAGCCAGCCGGCGATCATGATCGGCGCCAGGATCGCGTTGAGGATGACCGTCGAGATCTGAACGAGGATGGTCGGTTTCACGATGCCGGTACCACGAAGCGCCGCGCCCATCGCGATCAATGCGAACTGGAGGCCAAGGCCAGGGAGGAACCAGTACAGGTACTCGACCCCGGCCGCCGTGGTCTCAGCGTCGGCGCCCAGGGTGCCCATGTACCATCCCGCAAGCGCGTATCCCCCGACGAGCGTCACGACCGCACACAGCGCAGCGAAGAGCAGGCTCTGATTGAAGATCAGGTTGGCGTCGTCCCGATCCTTGCGCCCACTCGCCTGGGAGATCAGCGCCATGGTCCCGACGCCCAGGATCTGCGTCAGCGCCATCACGAGGAACTGCACGTTCCCCGCAGAGCCGAGACCGGCCATCGCCGCATCGCCGAGCTGCGCCACGAAGTAGAGGTCGACCAGATAGTAGAGCGTCTGGAACACCATCCCGATCGCAATCGGCGCCGCCAGCTTGAACAGATGACCGGAGATGGAGCCTTGGGTGAGGTCGTGCATGGGCGTGAGCCCCTACTGGCCGTCGGCCGGCATTGCGGGGGTCTCGAGCGCGTAAGTCGCCAAGCCTCTGGCGTAAGTGCGCGGGTCTGTCGGCCAGCTCGCCGACTCCGTATCGAAACGCTCTGGATCGCCAGCAAATAGCGCGCGGGTCGCCTCCACGAAGCCGGGGTGGTCACCGAGCATCGCCGACATGAAGCGATACGCGGCGTCCTGCGACTTCCGCACGCGCTCGGCACCCGTGTGGTCACGCCGGGCGTATTCGACGAGGCGTCTGAGCGCCGCTGAGGCTCCGCCTCTCTGTGCGCTGAGCCACGCCCAGTGTCTGGGAAGCAGCGTCACCTCGCGCGACACCACGCCGAGCTTGGGCCGCCCGGGCCCTCGGCGGGGTGCCGGGTCACGAGCTTCCGCCCCTTCCTCCTCCGCGAGCGGGAGCAACGCCTCCGCGCGGGCCCGCACTTCCTCGGAGGAGCCTCTGAGATCGAGGTCGAATTGGAAGCCGGTAGCGTCGTCGAAGACGAGGACCGACCTGGGGTCGTCCGTGTCCACCAGACCCCGAACGGTCACGGCTACGTCAGGCGTGGGACCGGACGCGACGATGCGGTCGTCGTCGAATGCG
>Ga0066376_10000296_pt1 | contig 44804 bp, 40 predicted proteins | sample Knorr_S15_td_Bot_FD_77009 | JGI IMG/M metagenome (GOLD analysis project Ga0066376, IMG submission 77009) | Marine microbial communities from Southern Atlantic Ocean transect - Knorr_S15_td_Bottom_ad_5009_LV_A | ecosystem: Environmental > Aquatic > Marine > Oceanic | place: Southern Atlantic... | reverse complement strand
CGAGATAACAATAATAGGACTCTATGAGAGTAGTCAGAATGCTCGGGACGCATCTGATAAAGTCCAGGAAATATTTGCTGGTATGGCGCCTTTCGTGGCCTCTCCACCGGATAGAGGTGTCTATTCAGGGGCATGGTTCCCAGCTAAGTAGCTTATTCGTCGAATGCTGATATGCCTGCAATCACAGTCCTCCATGCTGGCGTCGCTGTACATGCCAACGCCATCAGCGTGCCGATGAACAGCAGCACATGCACGACAAGTGCTAGTGATATGGAAGTTAGGTAGCGGATGGATTATCAGGATTGTTCATCTGAAGGACAGGCTATAGCTCGTCGGCGAGTTTTCCGCCATGAGCTTTTAGTATCTCGATTATCTCTATAAAATGACTTGCTTTTCCCTTATCATCTTGGCTAAGTCTCCAAACATAAACGGCGGCATCCAACGGAGTTGCATGATTGCTGTCTAATATATTGATAGGGGCTCCGGCATTAATTAATAGTGAGACCATGTCTTTCTGACCGAAGCAAGCTGCCCAATGCAACGGTGTCGCTTCGTCTTTATTCTTGGCTTTACCATCTATTTGAGCTCCGTGATCTAGCAGCATCTGGGCTATTTCTTTATTTCCTTTTACGACCGATAAATGTAATGGATACGCTCCAGCAAGCGGGAATCCTTCAGGGATGGAATTCTAATTCGGATTAATTCCTGAATCTAAAAGTTCCTTTGCTGATTCGGTATTCTCAGTATCTATCGCGGTAATAAGACCCTGTGTAGGCAACGCAGTTTTTAACCGCGCTTCTACAGTCGCTTTTATGGCCCGTTCTTGAGCAAGTCGAGCCTCTACCGTTCCGTTATCATTGGGGCACGAACAAGCCAGCGGAACCATCCCAATGGACACAGTTAGTATCAATGCTAATTGCACAGACTACCCTCAATCGTCGAAACCCGATACTCTCGCTATTGTAGTCCAAAGCTCCATGCTCAGGTCTGGGTCGGCCAAGAAGAAGCCAACCGCCCACGAGAACGGCTTATCCAGCGAATCAGCCAACGCCGTAGCCACCACATTCGCTGACCGAAATACGTCGGGGCTGACCGGGCGAACCGAATAGGAACGCCTTGGAAGGGGCGCTGGCGTGAATGGAATCGCCTGTCCCCAGAATGGGCCTTCCCAAGCCCGGATGCCATGGGTAGCAATGTGGCATACTGGGAGAAGTCACCTAAGAAGGTAATAGCGAGCTAACCACTAAGGGAACGTCTATCCTGAGTAAATACCCCAGGGAGGATCGCATGGCATCCAGCCAGACCAAATTTGAAACCCTGCGTTTAGAACGGCGGGGTTATGTATCGGTGCTTACCCTGGATCGGCCTGAACGGCTCAACGCTCTTAACGAGCAATTAACTCAAGAGTTAGGCGAAGCGCTGCAGCGAGAAGCGGATCAGTTCCCCCAAGTAAGAGTTATCATCCTGACTGGCGCTGGGAGAGGCTTCTGCTCAGGGGCCGACGTCAACCGAATATCCCAGAACTTGGGCCGGAGGCAGGACTCTGAGGAGAAGGACGAATACACGGAGGACCCTGGCCCTTCACCGGTGATGCGCCTGGCGCCTTTTATCCGGCAGATTCCCCAACCAATAATCGCAGCCATAAACGGCGTAGCGGCGGGAGCGGGTCTAGCTCTCGCCTTAGCTTGCGATATTCGTGTCGCATCTGAGGAAGCCCGATTCACTTCCATATTCATTAAACGGTCGTTGGTGCCAGACGCCGGTGCGTCTCAGACTATCGCCGCGCTGGCCGGGTCCGGAATCGCTGCGGAGATGGCGCTCACCGGCCGCGTGTATGATGCTCTATGGGCACTGGAAAACCGGATAATTAATCGCGTAGTACCCCACGATGACTTGCTGGATCACGCCAACTCGCTTGCCGAAGAAATCGCTGCCAATCCTCCGTTAGCCATCCGGGCCACCAAGCAACTGCTAAACAGCCATCTACCCGATTTGAGCCACGTCATTCAAACGGAACATCGAGCCAACGATCCGCTTCGAGGCACTAATGACCAACAAGAAGCCGTGGAAGCATTCCTGGAAAAACGGGAACCCGAGTTCTCTGGCTCTTAAACCGCAGTTCCATCTATGCGCATGCCACGCAACTACCGCTCATAAGCCCCTATATCGCTTCCTTAGCAGAGCGTATCGGCAACCTTGAAATCAAGAGTCAAGCCGAGAGGTTACAAGGTTGGACTCTGACAGTGGATAGGCGATTCAGTCCAGTAAGCCCAAATTGGGCAACCATTGAAAAGATCGCCCATTATATCCTTTCATCCCCCGTGCGTTTTTAGCCATTACCGAACCTAAATAGGGGATAGTCGTAACCGATCCCATCAGGTCGTAGATAACGAGATTGCCTACCGATGGAGCCAGCAGATCACGGCGATGGGCAGGCTCACCAACGAAGAGTTGGAGATAGTCTACAAGCAGGGCATGAAGCCCAGCGAGTACCTGGCCCACAAGTGATGGTTCGACTCCCTCGCACTCCCGCCAACGAAAAATAGTCACTAAATCGCCTGATTTCAGCCCATAAGACCCCACGACCATTACAGTCGGGGGTCTTTTTTGTCTGCTATGGAAAGTCCATGGACAAAGCGTGCTTGGAAAGCCTTCACAACTAATCTCCGCTCAAAACTTCCTCCACGGCATCCGCTAGTTCGTCCTGCATGTCGGGTATGACATTAGAGTACAGGTCAAGGGTGCTACCCATTTAGGGCCGCTGCCAATTTTTGCGAATCGTCAAATATGTCGAATTCTGTTTCCAACCCTTCTTTCACCACGAAACAATGCATCGACTCCGCATCTAAATTGTCCGCAGTCAAATGCACCCTCACGTGAACCCTGTCGTCTTCAGCAGTTACATTCAGGATGTCTAAATTGAAATTCGGAAATCTAATTGGTATCTGCGCTAAGAAGTTAGCCAAAAAGTCATCAAACCCGCGGTATTCCCCAGATAATTCATGGTTCCCATTGACCCTAATTAACGCATCCTTGTGAAAAATCTTCCCGAGACCTTCCATGTCGCCGTCAGCAAAACATTGGTATCCGCCCATAACTATTTCTTTAGGTGTCATCAGGCTCCTCTCTAGTTTAGTGGACATTTTGACGATGAGAATTGACGCTTCATTGGATGTCTTGTAAGGGGTCTCACCAAAGGCACCCGGATGCTTGCCTTCTGGCTTCCTGCTCCAGGTTTACCAGGAGGTCCCGGTATTGGCCATCTCTAGTCCACGCTGTGGCCAGGCCCTCCTGAATCAGTATAGCGTCGATGCTCTTCCCGGTCCGAGTATAGAGGTAGAACAACAGTCTGCCGTATCTATCTTCTGCCCGAGGCCCAGATTCAATCCGGACTACATCACCGGACAGTTGCCGAGTGCGTTCAGTTGCCTCTTCGTAACACCGCTCCCCGCGCTCTGGGGTATCTACACCGAACAACCGGACCCGATGCTTAGTGCCGGCGATCAAGACGTCTAGAGTATCACCGTCGATAACCCGAACAACCTGAGCTTCATTTAAAGGCCCGGGGTCTAAGACGCCAGAGACAGTGGTTGAGGCCGCACAAGAAATAAACAGGCTTACAATGATGGTGGCCAATAAAACGTAGGCTGGGTGTCGCATGTTTGAGTCTACCGGGCCATAGGGAAGTTAATTGCTGGGCGCTTGAGCCCTGTGCCACCACGGGCAACCGAGCGGTTTGTTAGATCCGGACACGAAATTGCAGATCAGATATTTCCATCGCGAGGTTCACCTGGAGTGCCTGAAGATGGATGATTAAGGCCAACTCCAATCAAAGGGGGCATAGTGTCCGTTCTTGCCGGTGTTGTCCCAACTCATGCCGTGATCGGTGTACGTCGCCCGGGTGCCCTTAGCCATATAGAGGTCTCGGTTCACCGGATGCCCAGCGTTGACCAGCAGGAGGACGTCGTCTTGCCCAGGTTTGATGATACCCTCGATGTTGAAATCGATGATGTCAGGAATGTTGATGCTCCTGGTGTTGCCTTCGGACTTGAATTCTATGGGCACGTATTGGATGCCTCTGAAATCAGTAGTCATGGCCCGCCATCGTTCAGCGGGGCCTCCCATATGACCGGAGAGAATCTGTTCCATGGCTTTCCTTTGCTCGGGAGTGGCAAGCTCGTCAACATAGAATCCCGAGGTCCAGTTGCCCTCTCCCATGGGGCCAGGGGTGTAATTCGCGGCCAGGAAATTCAACCCAGCCAATGGGACGCCGTTGAAAGAGCCTTCTTCAACGTGGAAGGCTAGCCCCACATCACAGTGCCCATCGGTGGGCTGGACTGACGTACCCTGCACGATGCAGGGGCATAGAGCTTCGCAGTTACAACTCTCGAAGTATTGGCCCTTGAGCTGCCATCGGTTGGTGGCCACGAGTTCCCTCCTGGTCTGTCCTTATAGGCCGGATTACCCATTCATAAAGGACTTGTAATACGAGCCATGTCAGGATAGCACGGTCTGATACCCGGTGCGTCAACCCAACAATAGCACCAATGATGACTGAGAGAGTTCCATACAAACTTGGATATCGATCGGATAGCTTGCTGACTGGGCCAACGTATGTTTTGCTGACCATTACATATTACGCTGAGAATCGTTCCACCTGACATTGCCCCCAAATCCCTAGGGGACTTGGGGGCCTTAGGGGACTTAGGATGGCATTGCCCCATAGACGCCCAGTCAACCCGACGGTGACACCAACTATCTCTCAGGACTGTGATCCCAGGGGCTTCGGGGTTTGATGACTGAGCCACTTTCCCTGGCCTGAAATAACCCTTAGCCTTGGCCAATCCAAATTTAGGTTCTAGGAGGGACATTATGCCGTAGGTTAGACATACCGCTTTCAGTTTCGACCCTCTGGAAAAAGATGTCATGATGTCCCGCCTAACGGGTCAACTGGACATGTTCAAAGGAACCTCTGGGTTGGCACGAATACTTGTCGCCCAAGTAAGCGAAGACCGCATGATTGTAACTGGCGGGTACGACAGCAAAGAAGCAGCAGACGCAAACACAGAACGGGCCAGGGCCAATTTTGCTGGCATGCCTGAATACATGACCGGTGAACCTGTGCTCAGGGAAGGTGAAGTAGTCTGTAGGCACGACCGCTAAGCCGCCAGAAATGTGTATTAAGCACTCCCTCCAACGTTCCTAAGTAAAAAGTAGGTGCGGGATCGAAGGCTCTGGTACCACAAGCTTGAGGGCCAGGGTCTTTCTTTTTGCGTGAACAGCTATGGGTTGCCCACGGACTTTCCCGGGGGCATGCCGCCACGCCTAAAACCGGACCACTGGCCCCGCTCGGAGTTTTCACTGGTAACAGTGAGAACGTGGGGGTTATCAGTTGACCTTCTCGGTTCGCCCGGTCATGCCCGATGTATTGCGGTCGGGGAATGTGGTAGCAACTGCTCCGCTTGGTCCACTGTAGACAAGCCTTATCTTTGGGCCGTCGGGTTCTTTAACGCGCTCTAGAAAGCTCTTTTAGAGCACATAACGGACATAAAACGAGGAGGGTCACAGGCACGGAAGTACAACCCGCGGAGACTAATTAGTGTAAATCCCATTTTGATTACAGGGAATTCTCGTCGACGTTTCAACCAAGCAATCGACCCGATTTGTATCGACCGAAATTCCTGGGATGTTAGTTGCTGGGCGCTTGGACTCTACTCGAATCAGCAGCAATGCTTCGGGAAGGCCGTAGGGTTGTTTTTGACCACCATCGCCGTGTCGCTGGGTGCACCTTTTGGTTCGATGCACTTGCCCGATTGATCAAACCGCGGTCAAGCGGTGGACGGCCACCAAGGCGAGCCGAGCGAGAGCTAGGATGAGGACGATGTTCTTTATCCAAACAATCCCTATGATTTCTCTCGCCCTAGGATGGCGGGGTGCGTCGAGCCCACGCCATCTATGTTTGGTCGTCAACTCTTACTGGCCTCATTGCCCATGGAGTTTGTCTAACGTTAGAAATTTGGTAACTTCACCCAAGTTACTAGTCTTGGCGATGCTGGGCTTCTTAATTGCGTTGACAGCGGGGATAGTTAGCGGGTCTGGACCTGAAACTATTGGGGAACCTCTCGTTTCGAGAAACTACATTGATAGTGCGCACACGGCCTACGTATACAAAACGGGGTTCGGATCCTCAGCAGTGGGTCACACTGTCGATACTTGGGGATTTTTCGCAGGAGGATTTGAAGAACCGAACATCTCCGGTGGGAATGTCACTCCACTCTTGCTCGAGCGGGTGGTCGGAGATAGTTACGTCCTGAAGGCCATCGGTCAAACAGTTGCGGTTCCTGTCGAAGGCCTCTACGCAAATCTTCCGTTTGATACTCAAGAGGGTGACGCCACAATTACCAGTGCGAATTTTTATATTGGGTGGAAAGATGGGACACAAACATCTCATAACTTTCCCCCAACTGCAGGTAGCAAAGGCGGAATTATCAACTTTAATCGCCCCGGTGGTTTCCCCAGCGGAGTCTACACCGCTCTGAATGGCAATTCCTCTCAAAACATCACGGTCGCGGACATCGGTTCGACGCTGACCTTTGGAAATATCTCTCTTGGTCTGCGCCAATACTCACTGCAAGCGACAGCGGTCGAGACGGCCCCCCCAGGCACAGGTGGAATCACGCTCGTCGATGATAACTTCAACGACAACAGCCTCGATACCACGATATGGACTGCCGACACCAGCGCCCCTAAGGGAGGAGCCAGCGTCAGAGAGCGAAATGGACGCATCGAACTGCGCCAACGCGGCTGGCTGATCACTAAACAGCAGTTCGATCCCATCACCCTGGGCGGTATTCGCATCACCGGCAGCATCAGGTTTATCCTATCGTCTGATAATTTCAAAATCATGACCCGCAACGACGGCGGTCCAGATAGTAGATTTGGCGAGGCACGAGAAGGCATGATGTTTGCGGTGTCCCCCAGCAGTTTCCAGATCTTGGGTAAGGGAGCAGCTGACAGTGGCACCGTTCGACCGGGGAGTACGACAGTCAACTTGGGTCGGGGATGGTTTGACTTCGAGGTCATCGATGATGGTGTGGGCGGACTGTCTTTCTCTGTGACCCCTCAGGGAGGCGGCAGCACCACAACCATAACAACCACCACCACGACGGGGACGCTGTCACCAAGCTTTGTGGCGTTTTACAATCGGGAGGGTGGAAGGCGTCCGGCGTACCTGGACAATGTGGTGATCGAGACCATGGCGGCGTCCGACGATACCGCGCCGGTGGTATCAGTGCCTGCTGATATTACTGAGGAAGCAACCAGTGGATCAGGTGCTGAAGTGAATTTCTCGGCATCCGCTGACGATGATGTAGACGGGCCTGTTTCTGCTTCGTGCACGCTCACATCAGGCTCGACATTCCCGTTAGGGGACACAACCGTAAAATGTACCGCCAATGACCAAGCCGGAAACGAAGGCGCTGCTTCGTTTACGGTGTCGGTCGAGGACACGACAGACCCAGCGCTCACCATACCCGCCGATGTAACCGAAGAGGCCACCGGTGAGTTCACCTCTGTTTCAATCGGAACGGCAACGGCCAATGACCTAGTGGATGCCAATCCGGTCATCACCAACGATGCGCCGGCCACCTTTCCATTGGGGGACACCGCTGTGAAATGGACCGCTACCGACGACAGCGGCAACTCGACTTCCGCTACTCAGGTTGTGACGGTGGAGGACACCACGCCTCCTGAGATCACCGAGGTAACAGCAGACCCCAGCGTTGCCAATCGGATTTCCGTCAAGCCCATCGTTAAGGTCAACTGCTACTTGATCCGAAGTCTGTGGCACCTGTGACCGAGGCACATCGGACCTGGTGAGGACCCCTGATGGAGTATCGATGAATATTGACACCGCCGACCTCCCCGTCGGGGCTTATAGCACGTGGTGGGTTATATTCAACGATCCCTCCGGGTGCAGTGATGGATCATGTGGAGAGAACGACGTGCTGCCGCCTCCAGGCACTGAGGAAGCTAACGTCTCCGTTCTGTGGACAGGCACTGGCACCATTGTAGGCCCGGACCGGATGGGTCATTTCAGTGCGAGCCTAGATGTAGGATTAGACGCTGCGCCGGGTCAGGTGATTTACGGAGACGGGCTGCTCGACCCCATGGGAGCCGAGGTCCACATCATCGTGCGTTATCATGGTCCGGCGATTTGGGATGATGCCACAGCTCTGGTTGAGCAGCTGTCGACCTTCCAAGGTTCCTGCACTCCCGATAGCTCTCTTGGCGTAGGGAGGGACCCCAACGCCTTTGGGTGCTTTGATGCCCAGGCAACGATCCACTTGCCGTAACCTCCCACGTTAGTTGGGTCTGCCATATGGCTTGGCTAATTAGTGCGGTGCCTCCACCAACCTAGGCGTAGTTCTTAGATTGGAGGCACCGCTCGGCAAAGCGGAATTTGGCTGCTTCTTGGTATGGCCATGGTTTTCGCTCAGTCATTACCGAATCTGGTGAGAACCGGTAATGGCTATACGCCGGGCCGAGAGGGACCTGTGGAAAGCCCAACATACGTCACGTAAGCCCATATCGCTACACCCCAGGCGATCAGACCAAGCCAGCCAGCGATCGTCCGAATTAACGCTCTACGAGACATCAGCTGGTGCCGACCTCGCGAAAGGTCCACTGTTTATCGAGCCAGAATTTGACTATGAACGTAAAAGGCAATGCGCTCATAAACGCAAATGTGTAGTGGAACTGGGCCCCTTCAACAAGAGCGGCGATTAATAACTAGCAATAGAGGCAGCAGTAACCCAGCCACCGAAGGACTTCCATCAGCTCGTATATTACGCTCAAGTAGACGAATTCTGGCGTAAAGAAGAGAAATACGATTTTCTGGATAACAAGGTTTCCATTGTTAACGTGGAGTGGGAAGAGAAGATACCCGACGCCAGGCACAACTGGCTGACTGAGGGCCTGAGCGCAGACTTTGAGTCATTTTTGCCTCTTGGATCGAAAGACACTAAGAACTCAAAGAGAAGGGACGTTCAAAATATATTCAAGACCTTTTTCTCTTGGAGTTTCCACGAACCGTGACAGCATCGTTTATGATTTCAATAGACAAAGCCTTGAAGGCCGCGTCCGGCAATTCTGCGATGACTACAATGCCGAGATGGAGCGGTATCAGCAAAGGGGAAGACCAGCGGACATTGATACTTTCGTAAACTACGAGAAGATTCAGTGGAGCAGCACCCTCAAGAATCATTTGAGAAGTGGGGTGGGTGCGGAATTTGATAGGGCCAAAATACGGACATCTTTGTACCGACCGTTCACGAGAATGTCCTTCTACTATGACTCGGTTCTGAATGATCGGCCTGGTCATTTTCAACAGCTAATTCCCAATGCCACAACCGAAACCGAAAATCGAGTTATTTGCGTCAACCAGACTGCCGGGAAATCTTTTGGTTGTTTGGTCACAAATGTCATACCAAATCTTGTCATGTGTGGAGGATTCGGCGCGGCTACACAGTGCTTCCCCTACTATGTATACAACGGAGACGGCAGCAAAAGGCGGGATAACATCACAGATTGGGCGCTACAACAGTTTAGAACACAATACCTAGATGAGCTCATCTCCAAATGGGACATCTTCCACTATGTCTATGCGGTGCTCCACCACCCCCAGTACCGTGAGAAATACGCTGCCAATCTGAAACGGGAATTGCCGCGCATGCCGTTTGCTCCCGATTTTCACGAATTCGTTGAAGCGGGGGCTAGGCTTGCAGAGTTCCACATCGGCTACGAAATTCAGCCTGAATATCCGCTTCAAAGGGTGGAGAGCAAAGATGAGAAGTTGAACTGGCGGGTGGAACGGATGAGGCTTTCGAAAGACAGGACACAGATTGTCTACAATAATTTCCTGACTCTGGGTGGCATCCCACTGGAGGTCTATGAATATTGCGTGGGCAACCGCTCAGCGCTTGAGTGGGTCATTGACCAGTACCGGATCATCAATCAAGAGCGCAGCGGAATCATCAACGACCCTAACCGAGCGGACGACCCAGAGTACATTGTGCATCTCATCGGCAAGGTGATCGCTGTCAGTCTGGAAACAGTGAGGACCGTGAAGTCCCTTCCCTCATTCTCTGTAAATTCATGACCATATACATCAAAACGATAAACTTCGCTTAAACGCGGAATCATGGTGGCTTGAAATCATTAGATTCTCGACTTGTATCTGTTAACCTATTCGCAACTAAATTCTCCAGCCGCACGCGACCTCAAGGCGTATCGCAGGCAGAAATTCGATTTTTGGAACCGGATGGGATACTGTAGCTCCTTGCCTAGAAACATAGACCACACCCCCGCGTGTTGCACAACCCTTCTTTACCGCTGAAGCGGCATATTCAGTTGACGCTGCATCTAGCCTCAGATACACTTGGCCTCATCCAACATATCGTGCCCTGGCGGCAATTATTTCGGCGAAATTATTTGGCCAAAGGGCAGTCGAGGGGATTGATTCATGTGCGGAGTTGGCGGCATCCTTTACAAGAAAATCGGCTCCACCGGTCAAGCGCCCATAGGCGAAGACTTGGTCAAAATGCTGGAGTCCATGACCCATCGGGGCAAAGATTCCAGCGGTTTTACCATTGTGGGCGAAGAGATTGACGGCGACCTAGTCATTCGCATCTGGACCCAAGACGCAGACCAAGCAGACGAAGTAATGTCCAGAGCCCAGGAAGCGGTGCAGAAGGCTGGCGGAGTGGTGAATACTCACAGCAACTCGGGCCGGTTCTTGCGACTGACAATCAATTACGAAGGTGACGTACCCGTGCTGGCTGAAGCCCTGCTGAACACTCCAGGTGTGTCCCTCCACAGCATAGGTGAGACATCGGAAGTCATAAAGGACACCGGAACGCCCATGACCATGGACGGTATCCATTCCATGAGCCAATTGCGGGGCACCCACGGCATCGGCCACGTGCGCATGGCGACCGAAAGCCTCGTCGACGTTAATCACGCCCATCCCTTCTGGGCCTATCCTTTCACCGACGTTACTGTGGTGCACAACGGCCAGTTGACCAACTACCACAAGATGAAGCGGATGTACGAAGACCAAGGCCACCGGTTCCAGACCGGCAACGACTCTGAACTGATTGCTGTCTACTTGGCCGACAAACTAGCGAATGGGGACACTCTGGATTACGCTCTGCGAAGCTCGCTCAGCGACCTTGACGGCACTTTTACCTACCTGGTTTCCACCAAAGACGGTTTGGGCTACGCCAAAGACCAATGGTCGGCCAAACCCTTGGTAACCATGGAGACCGACGACATCATCGCCATTGCGTCCGAAGAGATAGCCCTCCGTGGAGTGTTCAGCCAGGAAATCGACCGGATGGAACCTCAGAACAGCGAGGTCATGACTTGGCTACTGTAGACGCCGCCGGGCTGACCACCCGGGAGCTGAACGCTCGGCTTAAGGAACTGGCAGGCAGAAGCGGTGAAGAAGAGATTACAATCCTGAACCCCCAGGCACGCCACAACATCGCTGTGGGGATTTTCGACCGCTGCAAGATAAAGATAAACGGCAGCGTTGGCTATTTCGGCGCCAGCCTGTTGGACGGTCCCGATGTCGCCATTGACGGCAACGCTGGCTGGGCACTGGGCGACAACATGATGTCCGGCAAGATTAGCCTAACCAAGGACGCTGGAGCATCGGTGGCCTCCACCATGCGGGGTGGTGAGTTGTTCGTGGGCGGCAACGCAGGAGCTCGGGCAGGCATATCCATGAAGGGCGGCACCCTCATCGTTGGCGGAAATTCCGGATTCCTCACCGGGTTCATGATGCAGAAAGGTCGCATCATCGTTTGCGGCGACGTGGGCGAAGCAGTCGGCGACTCCATGTACGAGGGAACGATATACGTTGGCGGTGAGATAGCATCCTTGGGCAGCGATGCCAAGACCGAAGAGATTAGCGAAGACGAAGTGATTGACATCTTGGCTGCCCTGGAAAATCACGGCATCACGAAGCGCTACACATTTACGAAAGTGGTTTCGGCCAAACGCCTGTACAACTACGACTCTTTGGAGCGCCTGGAAAAAGCGATTATCTAAATTAAGCGCAAGATTTCACCGCAGAGCACGCCGAGAGCGCAGAGCAGGGCAAGAAAGTTCCGGAATTCCCTGCGGCCTCTGCGCTCTCGGCGGTAATAAAAAATACTCGGTAGATTGAACGTAGGTAAGCACAATTATGGTGATGGGCAGCAGCCAGTTATGGCCACCTTGGATCATGGAGGATATCCATGCTAAAGCCGATCTCGGCCGCTACCGGGTCCGAGGGTTCAGCACTTTCCAGAAAGTAACCCACTTTGACGACCTTACTTTCTTGTCCACCGGTCTTACTCGTTTCCCGCTGGAGGGATATAAAGAGCGCTGCAACACCCAAACAATCATCGGCGCTCGCTATGCCGAAAACCCCTTGGTGCTGGATACGCCAATCTATATCAGCGGCATGAGTTACGGTGCCCTCTCGGCCAATGCCAAAACAGCCCTGGGTAAGGGCGCAGCCATGGTCGGTTCCGCCAGCGTCACCGGTGACGGCGGTCAGTTGCCCAGCGAACGAGCAGCGGCGGACAAACTGATTTACCAGGTTTTGCCCAGCCGCTACGGCTTCAACCCACACCATATGGCCGAAGCCCAAGCCATCGAAATCGTTGTGGGGCAAGGCGCCAAACCAGGCACCGGCGGTCTGCTGATGGGCGTTAAAGTGCTGGACGAGATTGCCGACATGAGGGACCTGCCCCAAGGCATAGACCAGCGCAGTCCGGCTAGGCATCCCGACTGGCTGGGTCCCGACGACCTAGCCGTTAAGATTGAGCAACTGCGTGAGGCCACCGATTGGCGCTTGCCGGTCCACGTTAAATTGGGCGCCTGCCGCGTCGACGATGACGTTAAATTGGCGGCCAAAGCGGGAGCCGACGCGATAATCATCGACAGCATGGTGGCGGGAACCGGCGCTTCCGCCGAGGTATTGATCGAGCATAGCGGGATTCCCACCGTCCCGGCCATCGTCATGGCTCGGGAGGCGCTGCGGGAATTGGGACTCTACGGCAAGGTCAGCTTGATTGCATCCGGGGGCATTCGCCACGGTGCCGACGCCGCCAAGGCCCTAGCCCTGGGGGCCGACGCCGTGGCCATCGGCCTGGCCAGCCTGATAGCGCTGAATTGCAATCGAGAGATTCCAGAGTCGGACTTTGAGACCGAGATAGGCGTGCCCGCTGGCTTCTGCCACCACTGCCACACCGGCAAATGCCCGGTGGGAATCGCCACCCAGAATCCCGAACTGACCAAACGTTTGGACCCCGACGAGGGGGCCGAGCGGGTAGCAAATTTCCTAAATTCCATGACCATGGAAATGGCTCTCTTGACCCGCTCGTTGGGTAAGAGCGACGTACATAGTCTGGAGCCAGAGGACTTGGCTGCTCTCACCATTGAAGCCTCGGCCATGGCCCGGGTGCCGTTGGTTGGGACAAACAAGATTTATTGAGCTACCGGCATCATGGACCGAATCATTGGTCTGGTGAGGCCATTTTAAGTTGAATCATGATAGCGCAGTGGTCGTTTCGTGAATGTCGCCCGGAAGAAGCTGCTGACCTGCTGTCTCTCTGGCGCAAAGCTGAGGCCACAGTAGGCATCACCGACACGATAGAGGACATTCAAGTCGTTATCAATCACAGTGCCTCCATAGTGTTGGTGGCGGAGCAACATGACCGAATCGTCGGCTCTGTTATCGGAACATTCGACGGTTGGCGAGGAAACATCTACCGTTTGGCCGTGGACCCCGATTACCGTCGGCAAGGACTGGCCCGAAAATTGGTGGATGAAGTAGACAATCGATTGGTCACCATGGGAGCCAAGCGCATAACGGCTCTGGTAGAAAAAGACCATCCTTGGGCCGTTGGCTTCTGGGATTCCCAAGGTTACCAACTTGATCAAGCGATAGTCCGCTACGTACAGAATCTCTGATTTCTCTCCCCATGTCGGGATGGCGAACAAAAGCTGAAATCTGACGGCTGACAGCTCTCCTAAGGAGAAAACCCATGGTCACCAGGGAAGAAATCCGGCGGCGCTTGGACGAAGACAAGATTGAATATGTCTTGGCCCAATTCGTGGACATCAACGGCTCTCCAAAGGTCAAGATGGTCCCGGTTTCCCACTTGGACGATGTGGTTGACACAGGAGCTGGTTTTGCCGGAGCCGCGCTCCCTGGTATGGGCCAAGGACCCCATTCCCACGACATGCTGGCCAGGATTGACCTGGATACCTACACCCCGGTCCCTTGGACTGAGGGCGTGGCCCGCTTCGCCAGCGATCTGTTCGTCGACAACGAGCCTCACATGTTCTGCCCCCGCCAGAATTTCAAGAGAGTTCTTTCCACCTTGCGCGACGATGGCTACGTCTTTAATGTTGGCATTGAGCCTGAGCATTTCTTGGTTACCCGGGACCTTGACGGAAGTATATCCGTTTGGGATCCCAACAACGTGGACAACCTGAGTAAGGCATGCTACGACTTCAAAGGCATCGCCAACGTCATGGATTACCTGCGGGACATGATGGACGGCATGAAAAGGGTGGGGTGGGATGTCTATCAGTCGGACCACGAAGACGCCAACGGACAATATGAGATCAATTTCCACTACGACGATGCCCTGATTACAGCGGATCGCTACACATTCTTCAAGATGATGACCAGCCAGTACGCCCAGAAGTACGGAGCCATAGCCACCCACATGGCCAAGCCATTTACCGACCGTACCGGCAGCGGCGGGCACATCCACTACCACTTGGCCGATGCAACGACCGGAGAGAATCTATTTCTTGACGAAGAGGATCCCCGTGGATTGGGCCTGTCGGAGATGGCTTATAACTTCATTGGCGGTGTCTTTGCCCACGCCCCGGCTCTTTGCGGCGTCATGTCCCCCACTGTAAATTGCTACAAACGGCTCCAAGTCGGCCCGGCGTTGATGGGTTCAACATCGGGGTTCCTGTGGACACCGGCCTTCGTTTCCTACGGCGACAACAACCGAACTCAGATGATTCGCACCGCCGGACCTGGCCACTTAGAAGACCGGACCATGTCCTCGGCTTGCAATCCTTATTTGTCCTTCGCCGCCTACCTCACCGCCGGGATGGACGGCATTCGGCACAAGTTGGACCCCGGAGAGCCGTTCTTGGGTAACCTGTACGAACTCGGGATGGATGAAATCCGCCGAAGGGGCGTCCGGCTCCTGCCACAATCTTTGGCCGAAGCTCTGGAGGAATTAAAACAGGATGAACTGGTTCAGTCGTCACTGGGCGTGATTTACGATGAATTCGCCGCCCTGAAAGAAGGAGAATGGCGAGAGTACCACCGTCAGGTTACCCAGTGGGAATTGGACCGCTACCTCACGATGTTTTAAGGGCATATTAGATATGGCCTTTCTGCTAGATTGCCCCAACTGCGGGGAACGGAACGTCCACGAATTCCGCTTCGGCGGGGAAGTTACATCACGTCCGTCGCCCAGCGGGACGGCGGAAGAGTGGACCAACTATTTCTACAACCGTAGAAATGTGGCCGGTGTGCAGCGGGAGTGGTGGAACCACCGGTACGGCTGCCGCAAATGGTTCTTCGCCCTGCGGGACACAGTGAGCAATCAGGTACAGGAAACGTTCTGGCCGTGATTGTTATGACGATTGTTGATAAAAACAGAGGAAATCCCCCCAACCCCCCTTTGCAAAGGGGGGCTCTTAACGGCTATGGCTCGAAATAACAATATCCAACGCATGGCCGAGCAACCAACGGAATTGATTGACCGCAACGATGGGGTGGAATTTCAGTTTGATGGCAAGCGGATTAACGCTTTTACCGGCGACACCGTTGCTTCCGCCCTTCACGTTGCGGGTGTGTCCATATTGAGCCGGAGCTTCAAGTACCACCGGCCCAGGGGATTGTTATGCGGCGCAGGCCAGTGCCCCAACTGTTTGGTGAACGTCGACGGAGTGCCCAATGTCCGCGCCTGCACCCAACAGGTTCGTCCCGGCATGAACGTGCGGCACCAGAACGCATGGCCCTCGCTAAACCTGGACTTCCTGTCCATCTTGGATCGCATGCAGTGGTTGATGCCCGTGGGCTTTTACTACAAAGCGTTGCACCGGCCAAAGTTTCTGTGGGGTTTGGCCCAGCGGGTAATCCGCCGGGTGGGCGGCTTGGGCAAGATTGACATCAACCAGGTTCCGGACACGGATTACCATCATCGGTATCACCACGCAGACGTGGCGGTGGTCGGTGGCGGTCCTGCAGGTTTGGCGGCGGCATCGGCGGCGGCCGACTATGGCGCAAAAGTCACATTGATTGACGACCAGGCTTCCTTGGGCGGACACCTCCGCTTTGACTCGGGGAACCACAGCGGACTGCCGGATTTGGCTGACGGCTCAGGCCAAGAACTGGCTATCCGTCTTGCTGGTGAAGCGCACCGGTCACCCAATATCGAAATCCTTTCTAGCGCCACCGTCCTTGCTCACTACCAAGACAACCTGTTGACCATCCTCCACGGAAATGAATTGGTCAAGCTCCGAGCAAAAAGAGTGGTGCTAGCTACGGGTTCCTATGAAGTGCCCATCCAGTTCCAGAACAATGACCGTCCAGGCATCATGCTGGCAACCGCCGCTCAAAGGCTGATTCATCTCTACGGCATCAAGCCGGGCAACACCGCCGTTGTGGCGACAGCCAACGACCAAGGATATCAGGCAGCGTTGGACCTGATGAACGCAGGCGTAGAAGTAGCTGCGGTGGTGGACGCCAGACCAGGGCATAGCGACGGATTGGAAGCAGCCGCGTCCCTGATTTCCCAGGGAGTCCAGCTTCTGGCTGATTGCAACGTCACCCGAGCCACCGGAAAGAATCGGGTGAACGCAGTGTTTGTTTCCAGCCAAAGCGGCAATGGCGCCGGCCGACGGATAGCCTGCGACTTGGTTTGCATGTCCGGAGGTTTTCAGCCCGCCAATGCTTTGCTCCAGCACTCCGGGGGTTCGCTGGAATACGACGAGAACTCAGGAGAAGGTCTTCCCCGCAATTTGCCCGACGGCGTTTATGTGGCTGGCGAGGTCTCAGGAATCCACGATTTACCTTCCTCTTTGCTTCAAGGCAGCATTGCTGGCTTGGAAGCGGCGACCCTAGTGACGGGCGATGGCTCCCTTCAAGCAAAACTCCCAAAACTCGACCAGGCAAAGCAGCAATTAGCTGCCTTGGAACACCAACCGGGCACCCATTCCGCGTCCCCGGTATCTGATAAGAACCTGGTATCTGATAAGAACCCAGGCAAGAAGAGCTTCATCTGCTTCTGCGAGGACGTGACCGTTAAGGACATCGCCCAAGCCGTTGAAGAAGGGTTCGACGACATTCAAATATTGAAGCGATATAGCACCGCCACGATGGGCCCCTGCCAAGGCAAGATGTGCCTAAAAGCCCTTACTGGCTTATGCGCCCAATACACAGGCCGAACCATCGGAGACACCGGAGGAACCACGGCCCGTCCTCCGGTGCAACCCGTTCCCCTAGCTGCTTTGGCTGGACCGTCCCACATGCCGGTCAAGCGCACGCCCATGGACCAGAACCACAGAGACTTGGGTGCCGCCATGGTCGATCTCGGCCCATGGCAGCGAGCCCATAGCTACGGTTCTCCTCAAGATGAATGCTTGGCGGTACGGCAGCGGGTGGGCATTATCGATGTGACAACATTGGGAAAGTTGGAGGTTGTTGGGCAAGGCGCTGGCGCTCTGCTGGACAGGGTTTACACCCACCACTTCTCGAATCTTCCCGTCGGCCGAATCCGCTACGGTCTGCTTTGTACCGACAACAGCACCATCATGGACGACGGCACCGTCACCAGGCTTTCCGAGGACCGATTCTTCGTAACGACCACCACCGGAAACGTGGACGTCATTGAAGAGTGGTTCAAATGGTGGTCGACTGGGTCGGGGGCATGCGCCCACATAACCAATGTCACATCGGCCTACGCAGCGGTGAACCTGGCCGGTCCTCGTGCTCGAGAAACCCTCAGCAAACTAACCGACATCGACCTCTCGACTAAATCATTCCGGTACATGCGGTCGGCACAAGGCACCGTCGCCGGGGTGCCCGCAATTTTACTGCGCATCGGATTTGTGGGAGAAACTGGCTGGGAGATTCATGTTCCCGCTGAGTACGGCCAATACATCTGGGAGACAATTATGGAAGCCGGTAAGGAGTTTGGCATCGCTCCCTTCGGCTTGGAAGCCCAGCGCATCTTGCGGCTGGAAAAAAAGCATGTAATAGTCGGCCAAGACACCGACGCAGTCTCAAATCCCTTGGACAGCGACATGGATTGGGTGGTGCGTTTTGACAAAGAGGACTTCATAGGCCGGGGAGGCTTGAAATTGGCCTCGGAGCGCGGCTTGCCCAACAAGCTTGTGGGTTTTGTTATGTCAAATGGTCAGGTGCCTGAGGACGGCGTGCCCGTGGTGTCGGGGAACAAACCCATCGGAAAGGTAACCAGCGCCCGTTTCAGCCCGACGATGAAAAAGGGGTTTGGCATAGCCTGGGTTCCTGTGGAACTCGCTCAGGACGGCACACAAATCAGCATCCTGGTAAGAGGAAAGCCCCAGCCAGCGCAGGTCACCTTGCAGCCTTTCTATGACCCGGAAGGGGAAAGGTTGCGGCAGTAGCATGACCAACCAAAACAAGGTCCAGTTCAGTCCCGTTAGGCGTAGCGCCATGCACCAGAAGCACCTGGAATCGGGCGCATCAATGGTGGATTTGGACGGTTGGCAGCAACCATCCAAGTTTGAATCTGTGGAAGCCGATGGCAATCGCCTGAGGGAGACGGTGGGAATTATCGACATCAGCCCCCAGGCCAAATTTGTCATTAAGGGAGACCAACTAAGTCAGTTTATATCCAGAGTTTTCCCCGGTTCATCTATTCCAGACATCGGCGAATCAAATATAGCGGACTTTATAGACGAAAAAGTGACATTGTGCCGATTGGCCGTGGACGAAATCCTTTGCTTGGCTCCCGCCACCTTGGCGGCAAGATTGGCAGAGGCATCAAAGGACGATTCCGGGCAATGCGCTCATGCGCTGGAGTTAACCTCCGGCTTAGCCGGAATCGGTATCGCCGGCCCTGAATCTGCCCGATTGTTGAGCATGATTTCTGAGCTGAACACGTCGATCTCAGCTTTTTCCAACCTGCGCTGCGCCCAGTCCAAATTTGCCGATATCCACGGCGTCATTCTCAGAAACGATATCGGCAGCCTGCCCAGCTACCAACTCTATTTTGGAAGGGAGTTTGGTGAGTACCTGTGGGAAGCAATTTTGGAAGCCGCTGTCGTTTGCGGGGGCGGCCCAGTGGGCTTCGAAGCATTGGAAGCAATCGCTGATCAAGACGCAAACGCCGCCTATATAAAGTAGAAAGAGATGTTCCAGATATTTAGCAAAAATAAGATGTGGCGCAAGCGCCCGCTGAAGGACCGCTATGAGGTGGTGATTATAGGCGGCGGAGTTCATGGCTTGTCCACGGCCTATTACCTGGGCAAACAGGGGATTACCGACGTTGCGGTGTTAGATAAAGGCTACTTGGGCGGTGGCGCCAGCGCTCGCACCACGGCCATCATCCGCTCCAACTACCTGACTCCCGAAGGCATCCCATTTTTCAACGAAAGCGTGAAGTTGTATGAGGGTTTGGCCAAAGAACTGAACTTCAACATGCTGTTCAATCAGATGGGCCGCTTGGACTTAGGACACACCGACTCGGCGGTATACGGGCTGAGAATGCGTACCGAATTCAACCGCATCTTGGGCGTGGACAGCCGTTTGATCGGCCCCAAAGAGATTAAGAAACTGGTCCCTCCGATGGATTTAAGAGAGGGTAAGAACTTTCCCATTCTGGCGGCCCTTTACCACCCCCCCTGCGGGGTTATCCGCCACGACGCGGTTGTTTGGGGGTATGGCCGCGGCGCAGACCGGCAGGGCGCTGAGCTACACCCATTTACCGAAGTCACCGGAATTGATCGCACCAATGGTCGGGTTACTGGCGTGGAAACCAGCCAGGGCTTGGTAAAGGCCAACACGATAATCAGCGCCACCGCCGGATGGAGCTCAACAATCGCAAAGATGGTGGACTTGGATTTACCCATCACGACTCATGCTCTTCAAGCCATGGTAACCGAGCCGTTGAAGCCATTCTTGGACAAAACGATATCCTCGGCTAACCTCCACGCCTACGTTTACCAGACCGACCGGGGCGAAGTCGTAATCGGTGGAGGAGTGGACCCGTATCCCAGCTACAGCCAACGCTCGTCTTTCCAGCCGATGGAAGAACTTGCAGCCCACGTTTTGGAAATGTTCCCTTGCCTCAAGAACGTCAATGTTCTGCGCCAATGGGCCGGGCTCTGCGATATGACCCCGGACTATGCGCCAATCATGGGCCCGGTGGACGGAATTGACGGGTTCATCCTGACTTGCGGCTGGGGTAGCTGGGGGTTCAAGGCCGCTCCGGTGGCCGGCAAACGAATAGCTGAGCTCATCGCCACGGGAGAGACGCCAGATTTAATAAAACCCTTCGCCCTTTCCAGATTCCGGGAGGGTAAACTGGTAAACGAAAGGGCCGCCGCCCCTGCGGCAGCTATCCACTGATTAATGGTGAACTTCTCGGTGTTCTGGACCTAGCCTAGTAAGATTAGAGCTCAAAACTGGTCACTTAGCCCGATCTCTTACTGCCATCGCTCATATACATAGAGCTTATATACACAGAGATAGAAGAAGGGGTGACAGCAATCAAGCACGCCCTTATTATCCGCCACCACGCTGCGGAAACTCTGGCCAAAAATTTCACGGCCATCCTGCAAGATCAAGGCTTTGAATTGGTTCCTCTAGACGTATTTGAGGCCGAGCCTTTGTATGACCAGTTTTCTCCCCCTGCCCTGAATGAAATCGACCTCATCATTTCTTTGGGCGGGCCTATGTCCGCCAATGACGATTACCCGGCGATAAGCTCCGAAATAGATTACCTGAAGCGTGCCATTGACGGAGAGACTCCTGTGATTGGTATCTGTCTGGGCGCCCAACTGTTGGCCCGTGCGTTAGGCGGCACAGTGGAACCCAGCGGCGGTCATCAATTTGGACTGACCAAGATTCTGGTTACCGGAGAAGGCCTGACCGATCCCGTATTTAGCAAGATTAAAACGCCTCTGGTCCCAACCTTGCATGGAGATTGTTTTTCCATACCTTCGGGTGCGATTAAGCTGGCCGAAGGGCAAATGCTGCGGAGAAATTCTACTTACCAGCGTATAAACATGGCCTTTCGTTACGGAAATTCATACGGCTTCCAGTTTGAGCCACAGCTAACTTTTGAAGAGCTAAAAGTCTGGGACACCGTGTTTCGGGAAGAATACAAGCTAATGGGTCAAGGGTTCGATTCTGCGGAAGAATCCGCCCGTTTCTTAGGGGAGTTCGCTCAATTCGAGCAATTCCACAGAAATCAGATGAGGGAGTTGCTCATTGTCTTCCTGGCCAATGCCGGATTGGTCAACTGAATGAATCGCTGCGATTCTGTACAACTTGATCTCTCCTACACCGTTTAAGAACATCTCCCGGGTTTGCATTTTTAATCCGTTATTCGTGCTCTTGTCTGAGTTGAAGCAACGGCATGGGAGCTGAGCAATCCGCCGATTCAGCGTCGCAGTACCGTGTACACATTAAGTCTAATGAACCCCGGCCTCCATCGATAGGCCGGGGCTTTCTAATTGGCCGACTAATCACCGTTTACTAGGGTTAGCGCCAATTTCAGTCCCCCAATGACTCATTGCAGCAGTATCAGGTATTCACGATGAGGTACCTATCGGGGGCCCAGAGGGAAGGACGAGAAGTTGGCGCCGCGGTGTCAATCAAATGAACTAAGTTGGAACGAAGTTCAACAACGGGCCAGTCCCTTCTCAGGAACAATATCAGTATCTCTTCTTGGTATTTGGGTGACGCTGAAAGGGTCGAAATTAGCCTGCGCTCGGACCACATCGTGCCGCTGTTTAGCAATGGCTAGGTCGTTTGGACACTGACCGTGAGCAGCGCCAGCGGGCAGGCTTTCTGGCTGGCTAGAGAATTGCGTGAAGTTTTGGATGATCCAAGTGGAGAGGAGTAATCAATTTAGATATCAGCTTGCGCATCCTCTTGCTCCGTTTTGGGTACCAGGAACGAGCCTGATAAGAAGAGGCCCACGCCAATCCCAGCTATTATGCCCAGATTGCGCCAAGTTGGACCAAACCAGTCTTTTATGAATGTCCAAGGCGAAGAAGCGGATATCTCACCGGGTTTCAAATCGAGACTCACATCGTAGTTCAAATCCAGCGAAGTGGTCACAAAGCTGTTTTCGCCTGAGGTCTTGGGTATTATCACCAGTCCGCTTAATGAGCCAACATAGACGCCGGGCTCAGTATTGGATGCGCTGGTTGAATCCCCTAGTTGTCGTGGAATTGTGAATTCCCCTTTGATCTCAAAGGAGGCGTCCTTAAGGATGCTGAAGGTATTGATACCTTCAGCCCAATCCGGCTTCCTTAAACGCAACGATTTCTTCCTCTATCGGCTTTAGGGTAGGACTGGTGAGGCTCAGCGTGATGCCCGTTGTCCCCCATTTTGCGCCCACGGAGCTTCCCGGCTTCATCAAGAAAGTAAGCGTTTCTCCCCTTTTACCGGTTATGGAGATGGTCTCATCAGTCTCTCCGACCTTGTAATCCACCGAGGGGAACCAGAAGTAAAATAGGTTCCAGACCAGCAACACTGCGGCCCACACGCACAATATTGCCCCTGGTATGAGCAGTGCGAAACTGACGGTATCTTTCATTCTCAAATCCCGGCTGAAAATCCGCCTGAAAAATCTTCAATAGCCTCACTGAAACTCACTGGGACTCTTTTCATAAATCAAAAGAAAGCCCACAAACTGCCCGATAGATAAACCCAGAACCGCTGCGCCGATATTCAACCAAAGAGCGGAAGCGATGGCAAGCGCAACCACAAAGCAGGCAATGCTGCAAAAGAACCCGATTATTCCGCCAAAAATAAGGAGCAGTGAAAACATACTCACTCAGTCAGAAAGCTTCGGTGAATTCCCCGGGGAATTCACCGGTGGATTCCATGGAGATTTCAGGGTCTATTTTCGGGTATCGTGGCCCTTATGCACTTCGGGTTTCACAAACTCCACCCTCTCTCAGGTGCATGGGGCTGAAACGCATCTACGCCAGCTTCTTTATCACTTCATGTCCAAAGTCTTGGATCAAGTCGCGGGCTCCTTGGGCGTCCGTGACCGAGATGGCGACACTATCAACACCGTTGGCCTCCATCGCCTCCAGCTTCTCGATAATCTCCGGCCCGTGGCCGGTTAGGGTTCCGGCAATGGCCTCCTGGGTCACAAACTGCTCTTCCTCGGGTTTCAGGAACACCATGTGCCCTCGGTGAGCGTCCAGGTAGAGACGGTCGGAAGGTGTTCCGTTTTCCCCGGCGTACTCCTGAATGTATGTGTTGAAGGCATCCGCCATTTCGGCATCGGGGCGCATTCCCAGATTGGCCCCCGGGCCAAATCCCGCCTCCCATTGGGCATGCAATCCAGGTACGATGCTGGGGCCCACCCGATCCATAACCCGTTGGGACCCCATTGTCTCGCCTTCCCGCAGCACGCAACCGAAGGTCAGCGCCACGGTGTATGGTTTTTCCGTGCTGCGGCCTGCGCGCCCCGCCGCATCGGATATTGTAGCGATTTCCGGCTCAAGGCTGCGCCTCACCCGGAGGGTCGTAACCCAACCGTCGGCAATTTCCCCGACCACCTGCTGCCCTCTGGGTCCGTTGGCTGCCAAGTAGACGGAAATCGGGTCCTTAATGTTGATGAACTCTTCTTGATCGCCGTGAATCAGCCGGACCCAGCGTTCCTTATCTCCTTCCTTGAATAGTACGTCTTCACCCCGGAGAAGGCCTTGCACCTGCTGGGTATATTCTCTTAACTGGTCTATGGTTATAGCCGGCAGTCCCATGGTGTTTCTTCCCGTATAACCCGTGCCCATGGCCAATATCACCCGGCCCGGAGCCAGCTTGTTGATGGTTGCGATAGCCGATGCGGTCACCGGTGCGATTCGGTTGCTGGGAATGGACACCAGAGTTCCCAACTTAATCTTGCTGGTATGCTCCGCCGCTAGGGCCATGGTTGCGTAAACATCGCTGTATATTAGCTGGGAGTCGTAGAACCAGGCGTGGGTGAACCCTGCCTCCTCGGCCGCCTGCACCTCTCGCCAAGCTTCGATATATGAGGGAATGCCAATCCCATAATCCATCGCTCTTCTCCGAGTTAATTAGTTTCGCCGATTGGCTAGTTTATATGTGGGCTAGTTTAGTGCCTGTAGCGTTTTATCCAAACAGGAACGGCCGGATCAATCAGGAAAGTCCGGGTCAAAATCGAAACACCTCGGCCATCTTCTGAACCCCTTCCCAAATCTCAGCCTCCGACGGAAGGGCGAAGCATAGGCGTATGTAATTGGTGGCATCTTCCGGGTTGGCCGACCAGTCAGGACCGGGATTAAAGGCTATACCCTCCCGGAGCGCTGGCTCAACCAACCCACGTGAATCAACACCGGAAGGCAGTTTCACCCAGAGGAACATGCCGCCTCTTGGAACTTCAAACTCAACGGTGGGGCCAAAGTGCTCCCGCAAGGCAGCCGTGAGGGCGTCTAGTTTCCGTCTGAGGCCCGAACGCACCGTCTGGATATGCTCTTCATGGTGGTTGGAGAAGTAGTCGCCAACTATCAACTGATCCATGACGCCAGTTCCAGCATCGTTCTTGCGGGAGAGCAACCGGCTCATGATATCCCACGGCGCAACCACATAACCCAGTCTCACTCCAGGGCCCAAGGTCTTGGAAAAAGAGCCTATGTGCAGCACTCGGTTTGAATCGTCCAAGGACCGGATTGCATTCTCATACTCGCCTTCAAAGATTAAGTCCGCGTAACACTCATCCTCAAAGATGGGAACGCCATACTCCTGGCTAAGTCTTAGCAATTCATGGCGGCGTTCCATGGTCATCACGGTGCCGGTGGGGTTTTGCAGGGTTGGGATTGTGTAGATGTATTTGGGTCGTATCCCTTTGCTTCGTAGCTCTTCAAGAGCCATCTCAAGTCGGTCCATCCGCAGACCGTCTTGGTCCAATTCTATGCCGATTATGTTAATCCCGCGCCGCCTCAGATAGGTGAGGGCTCCGGCGAAGCTATAGCCTTCGACGATTACCGTATCCCCTTCCTCTAGCAAGATTTCATTAATCAGTTCGATGGCCTGGCCGGAGCCGGAGGTGATTAGCACTTCTTCGGGCGACACGTGAATATCCCTGTGCTTGGCCAGCTTCTGGACTAGAAAGCGGCGCAGGGACAACATCCCTTGGGGGCCATCGAAGCCATACATAGAAAGGCTTCTAGGGTCGCCTTTGAAAACATTCGCAGCCGACTCTATGAATGCGTCCATGGGTTGCAAATCAGGGTCGTGGTGGCCGCCGATGAAGTTGTACTTTGGGTGGCCCTGCCACGGGTGGGAGGCGGGAGGTGGACCTTTGGAGAACAGTTCCAAATAGTCTAGACCTTCGCTTGACATGCCCAATCCTCCCGGAAACTGGAGCTTCAAAACTTCTCGGCTTTGAGTAGAAGCCACATTAGTGCCCCGACCAATGGCGAAAACATGCTACCACTCCTCCTTTGGAGTGTCGAATTCCCACGCATCATCGGGGAGCTCGTAATGAACAACTCGCAAACGTATCAATACCAATAACTCGGTTATTTGCTAACCAATTGCCAATGCGGTATTCACGGTATATATCGATCGCTTAAGACATATTTTTGTGAATCGAATACGGCACAAAGATTTCTAATATTTAGATCGGTATTATTGGCAATACCCTATTCATACATCATTCTTACGCAAATCTTAAATTGTTCCGGATGGAATGAAGTTTCTGAGATTGAGCTTGTTGGCGTAGTCAGGCCAACCAAGATTTATGAGATAAAGTCAATTCACTAATATTTGTACTATCACTGGCCTGGCGAGTATAATCGTGACTGACCACGATTTTTCGATACTGAAAAGTGGAGGTAAAAATGGCCAGCACAGAACTGAAAACTCGATTTGAAGCAGGTCCCGTAACGTTTGTAGTCCGACACGAACTTTGGGACGGCAACATCCAAGACCATGCCGACCAAGGAGTGGCCATCATGGTCGCAGCCGAAGTCGATGGGAAGCAGACCAATCTTCTGCGGTTCAATTGTTTCGACATCGAAAAGAGTTATATCTATGGACCGGAAAACCGAGACTTGAAATCTGATGGACCCATGATGCTCCAAGACATGGAGTACGCGCCTACGGGCATCGGGAAGCTCTACCGGATGGACCCAATCGCCGATGGTAATCCCATAAGTTGGACTATTAAGACCCTGGCAAAGAAACTCCCAGATATGCTCATACGGGCAGGGTACTCCGAGATAGCCGAAAAACTGGACCTGGAAGAAGCTGTGATGGTGCTTCCCGAATTGGAATCAAGCGCCGTAGAGCTCTTCTCCACCAAACGAAATACCGTCAAGCATAACCGAGGCACCGACATCTTCGAGGCGGGGAATATCCGCTTTGGTTTGGAGATGCGCAGGCTTCCCGTCGGAGATGGCGGCCTGGCGATTCACGTTTTGGCCGACTTGGCGGGGTCTCAGGGAAAGTCCTTCTCGGAAGAGACTGAGATAATGGCCTTCGATTGTTTCTGGGACGGCCCTCATTACCACTATGGCCCTAGGAACAAGAACCACCGAATCTATTGGGACAAGACTTTAATCACGGATTACCTGGGTTGGGTGTTGGACAAGTTTGACGGCAAGAAATTGGCGGCAATGATTGATCGCGCCGGTTATCCGGGTGTGGCGGCCGACTTGGACCAAGATAAGATAGATGCCATTCTCCCTGAGATGACCAAGAGAGCCCGGGAGATGGAAGCTATGGGTGTGGTGGCAACTGGCCACCCGGGTCTGCCTGCGGAGGTCACTCCCAACATGGTGCGTGGTTAATTTCAACGCTGGATTGCCCATTAATCAGGTAGATGTCCGAACCAAGCAGCCCGGCCAACCATTGGCCGGGCTGCTTGGCGTTCCGGAATCAAGCGCTATAAAATTCTTCGACGATTTTCCGGCAGATGCTGCCTTAATTCGCTGCTGCTAAGCCGCATGACGTGCCCAGTTTGGTCAAGGTTGATACTGGCAACCACAGTGAGTAAAATCCTCAGTGAGTGAAATCCGCGAGTCAACTCCAAAAAAAGGTGAGGTAATCCACCTTCATTAAGGCCTTCTTGCCCGTTGGCTCGAAGGCTGAGGGAAACAGATGGCCGCAGTTTCGGAATCCAGATTCCCTGCGCTTTTCAACAAGGCGGGACGGTGGGTTAAAAACCACCGGAGCGGGAGCTTCGCAGCCCTGACCTTCGCTGTATCGGTTTCCCTTGCCCTTTTCTTCGGACTCTCCGGTCTTAGTGAGGCCGAACCCAAGTTGACCTATGAGATTCTGCGGGAGACAGACGTTCTCGACGTGCGGACACCGGTGGAAGACCTGCAAATCACTTTCCAGAACGAGGATATCCAAGGAGAAAACCTTAACCTGCGCATCTACGCCATGCGCATAGTTAATAACGGTGAAGTCGATATTCTTCAAACCCAGTATGACCAGGACGAAATTTGGGGCTTACAGGTGATTGGCGGCCGGGTTTCCTGTCCGACCTGTTCGGTGGCGGTTGGGCGGTACAACTGGTTCGGGCCGTTTTGTTTGTCATGAGCGCTGCAGTTGTTTTGGGCCTGTTCGCGGCTGCGGTTCTTTCCTATTCCTTCCTAACCTCAGCCATACGCCGCCGCAGGATACGCAGGTCCGTGGTTATGAAGTCCCTGAGCAGCCAAAAGCAGCGGGATCTGCTCTCCGAAGTCTACTTGCACCACGGCATGGCTGGCTTGAACGACCTGCGAGAGAAGCTGGGTAGCTCCGAGAGACTGGAATTGGAGGCGGCCACCTTGGGCACGGTAGTGTTGGCTGGAGAGTCTGAGTTTCGAATACCCCCAGCCTATTACTCCGCATCATCCCTTGAAGAGGCTGAGGTTCTAGCGCGAGATGGAGACGCCGGTCTTGGCGCAGACCCGGCATTCCAAGAACGATTGGACCTTTTCTTGCAAGAACTGAGCAACAACCGACAAGTCTTTTAGACCTCCGCCCCAGTTTTATGGTGTCCGGTCGGTTGACACACTTCCATAGCCCTGGACATCTGATAACATAGCAGGCGCAAATTCCAGAGTATTACTACCCGATGGAACAGATTTAGGAGGTAGAGATGTTTTTAGAACTGAGGCAATACACGACACATCCGGGCCAGCGGAGCAACTGGGTCAAATACATGGAAGAAGTAATCATTCCATTCCAAGTCTTGAAAGGGATGGTTATCGTGGGCAGCTTCACGGGTGAACAGGACGAAAACCTGTATGTCTGGATCCGCAGGTTCGAGAGCGAAAGTGAGCGTGAGCGCCTTTACGAGGCCGTATATCAGAGTGACGAATGGCTGAACAACATCGGCCCAAAAATCCCAGATATGCTGGACAGGGAAAAGATGGTAATCACCAGAATCGAGCCAACCGCCGCATCGGTGATTCATTAGCTCCGTTTTTAGAACGCGCGTTGGGCAGGCACTTAGAAGAAATGACCAAGTAGGAACAGTAATGAACGTAAACGAAGCAGTAGCCCGCATATTAAAACTGGAGGCAATCGAGTGGATTTCATGCTTCCCGTCCAACCAGCTTATTGAATCCGTCGCAATTGAGGGCATCCGAACAATCATGTTCAGGCATGAGCGAGGCGCCATCATGGCGGCCGACGGTTTTAGCCGGATGAATGACCGGGAGAAGTTCGGCGTTGTTATCACCCAGGGTGGCCCCGGTTCGGAGAATTCCATGGGCGGCATAGCCCAGGCGTTTGGGGATAACATTCCCATCCTCTGGCTGCCCGGCGGGCCCAACGTTAACCAATACGCCATCAGGCCCAACTTCTCACCGGTGCGCACCTACGAGAGCGTCTCTAAATACGGGGAGATTATTCTTCAGCCCGACCAGGTTGCCAACGTTATGCGGCGAGCGTTCCACAATCTCCGCAACGGACGCCCCGGTCCGGTAATAGTAGAGATTCCCGGCGACGTCAGCACCCAAGAGGTCCCCGACGAAGCTTTGAACTATCATCCACCTAAGCGCTCACCTCAATCGCCGGCCGCCGGAGACATCAAGGATGCCGTCGGGTTGCTGTTGAAAGCCAACAAGCCGGTTATCTGGTCGGGCATGGGTGTGCTGATGGGCGATGCCACCGAAGAACTCCAAGAACTGGCCGAGCTTACAGGGATACCGGTGTACAGCACCATGCCGGGCAAGTCGTCCTTTGATGACCGCCATCCCCTGTCATTGGGGGCTGGAAGCAGTGCGACATCTTTGCCGGCACGGACCTGGATTCAGGAGTCGGATGTGCTTTTCGCCGTCGGTTCCAGCATGACCCGCACTAGTTACGGTCAACCAATTCCCGACGGTAAGGTGATCATTCACAACACCGAAAGCATCGAAGACCTCAATAAAGACTTTTCCGTGGACGTGGGGATTCCCGGAGACGCCAAGCTGACACTTCAAGCAATGATTGATGAGGTCAAAGGCCAGATTGGCGACGGTGGTCGCGGAGATTTCTCGAAAACTTCTGAGGAGATCTCCCGGCTTAAGGCCCAATGGATGGCCGATTGGACGGAAATTCTAAACTCCGACGAAACGCCAATCAATACCTATAGGGTCATCGGCGAGTTGGAACGCAATTTGGACAAGGTAAACAGCGTGGTCACCCACGATGCAGGAGCTCCACGGGACACTATCATGCCCTTCTACACGTCCACCGTCCCTCACAGCTACATTGGCTGGGGCAAGACCACCCACTTGGGGTATGGCATCCCGCTGATGATTGGCGCCAAATTGGCTAAGCCGGACCGATTCTGTTTGAACTTCATGGGCGACGGCGCATTCGGCATGTCCGGCTTGGACATCGAGACGGCAGTGAGGGCAGGCGCGCCGATTACTACCATAGTCTTGAACAACGGCGGCATGGCTACCTATCCGGGAGGCTATCCCACAGCCAGAGACCTGTTCGGCACCACCCATATGACCGGCGACTACGCTAAGATTGCCGAAGGTATGGGCGCAGTCGGTATCACCGTAACCCAGCCTGGCGAGGTCGCCAATGCGTTGAAGCAAGCCCGGCAGCTCAACGCCGAAGGCAAGACGGTTCTACTGGACATTCACACCAACCTGGAGGCCCGAAGGTCCAATTTCAACTAGACGCAGGCCGAGCAAGTCTTGGCATCCTGAAATGTCTCAGGCAAGCGTATACCTGGCTCAGTTATGTTAAATATGGCCTTGGAGTAGCTTAGGTGCGGTGGTTCTTCAAACTCGTGCGGTCGACCCATGCCGCTGTTTTCCGCCTGTCCGGTGGGCGGGTTGGAGCATCCATTGCTGGCATGCCGATGCTACTCTTGGCCACAACAGGAAGGCGGTCAGGCCGGCTCCACAGCGTGCCGCTGGGGTATCTGTTGGAACAAGACTCGTACGTAGTGATAGCCTCATACCGCGGCTCTCCCAAGCATCCGGCCTGGTACTTGAACCTGCGCTCGGAACCGAAGGCGTTGGTACAGGTGGGCAGCGAGAAGATTGAGGTTATCGCCAAGACAGTGGACTCGGATGCCAGAGAACAGCTATGGAACCGTTTGGTGGAGAAAACACCAATCTACCAAAGGTTCCAAGACCGTACGAGTCGGCAGATTGCTTTGGTCTACCTGACACCGGTCGACCCCGGTACAAACGTACTACCCTGAGCGACATTGTTGTGCCAGTTTTCCTACTGACTCGACACCATAAATCTCGACCAACAGGAAGATGCTATGCCCAAGTACAGTGTTGGCGCCAAAGTGGCCTTCGCCGAAGACAAACTCATTCTGGCTCCGGAATTTGCTGGTAGGTCAGGAAGGGTAACTGAGGTATATTCTGAAATGCAGGTCCAAAACCTGCCTGGAGACCCGTGGGTTCCCACATACATGGTGTTGTTCGAAGGGGAAAATGATGCCATGCTTGAGGAGGAGGACTGGCTGCAATATGGATAGTAATTCTCCCCAGCCAACTTCCTGCTTATAACTCGGTAATCAACACCCACATCGGTGCCTTCCCCAACGAGTAAACCTCCAAGGGGTCCAAGTTTCCCGTGGTTGCGTTCACCCGATAGGAGGCAAGCTTGCCCGACTCCAAGCCAGCCACGTAGAGGAAGTTACCTTGCGGGTCCAAGCTAAATGCCCGGGGCACAGGCTCGGTGGGCGTCTGGCCCAAGGTTGTGAGCCGCCCGTTGGACGGGTCAACAACGTAACCAGCGATGCTGTTGTGACCCCGGTTTGGCGCGTACAGGAACTTCCCCGACGGCGTAATCTGAATCTGCGAGCAGGAGTTCTGGCCGTTGTAATCCTCTGGTAGCGTTGGGACTGTCTGGAAGGGAGCTATTGTCCCTTGGTTGGTGTCGAAATTGTAGGCGGTCACGCTGCAACCCTGTTCGTTCGAAGAATAAACCACATCCAGATTCGGGTGAAAACATAGGTGACGGGGACCGTCCGCAGCCTCGGGGGTCACCCGGTCTGGCGTGTTTGCGGTGAGCCGGCCGGAATTCTCGTCGAATTTGAACTGGAAAATAGCGTTGGGCCCAGTATGTGCCCCCTCAGCGATATGAGGCACTAGAGCGAATTTGTTGGACCAGTCGGTGGAAATAAAGTGAGCGCCAATGTCCGTTTGTAGCCACTCCACTGGCGGGTCAACCAATTCGCCGCTATCGCCAATGGCGTGGACCGCCACCTTCTGCTGATAGTAATAGGCCGACAGCAGGAATTTACCACTCCGGTCGGTGGCCATGTGAACCGGGTCACCCTGCACCGGAATCGATCCGATTGGCGATAACCCACCAGACCCATGGTCTACCTTAAAACTTGACAGCCCCAAGGCGTCAAGGTTTCTCCGTCCTGCGAATAAGAATCGCTTGTCCGGGTCCATGGCCAAGGGCGCTGCTCGGTTGCAGTCTATTGAGCCCTGGGCTTGCAGTTTTCCCGACGCAGGGTCCATCTCAAAGATGGCAATCTTGTCATCGTTTTGGATGGATACGTACATGAAATAGGCCATCACGTTACCTCAGCTCTCAGCATCCTGACTCTGTCAGACCACGGAGTACCCGGTCCCTTTAGCCACTTCCGGTCTAGCGCAGACCGTCTAACGAAGCCCTCGGAAGAACTTCCTGATATCCTCAACCAGCCTGACCGGCTCCTCCAAGGCGGCGAAGTGACCGCCAGCGGGCATGTCCGTCCATTGCTGAATGTTGAAGGAGCGCTCGGCCCATTCTCGTAGGGGCACCGTGTTCTCTTTGGGGAAGGACGCGATTCCTACCGGCACCTGAATCTTCTCGTCTTTCTCCAGGTTCCAAGGCTTGCTGAACGCTTCGTAGTAGAGCCGGGTTGAAGAGTTTATAGACTGGGTGACCCAGTAGATGGTCACCGTGGTGAGGAGTTCGTCCTTGGTGAACCGCTTTTCCACGTCGCCGTCGCAGTCGCTCCAGCGCCGGTATTTTTCCACAATCCAAGCCGCCAGTCCTGCGGGAGAGTCGTTCAATCCATAAGACAGGGTCTGGGGTTTGGTGCTCTGTATGTGGGAGTAGCCGCCCTCGTCGGCCAGCCACTGTTCCCGTTGCTTAAGCATGGCATTTTCGGCATCGGAAAGTTCCTTGGTCCCCGGCCCCATGAACGGGGTTGGAGCTGTGACGGATGTCGTGTGGATGCCCACCACTTTGTCGCTGTGGACCTGTCCCAGCCTCGCGGTTACTCTGGCGCCCCAGTCGCCACCTTGTACGGCAAAACGCTGGTAGCCCAGGCTAGCGGACATGAGCTTGGCCCACATATCGCTTATGGCAAAAATGTCCAACCCTCGTTCTTGCGAAGCATCGGAAAAACCGTATCCGGGCATGGAAGGTGCCACGACATCGAAAGCGTCGGCCGGGTCTCCCCCATGATTGGCCGGGTCGCTGAGCATGGGTATGACCTTGTACATTTCGAAGAATGTACCGGGCCAACCGTGCGTTATTACCAATGGCATGGGATTGGGGCCCTTGCCCTTCTCGTGGATGAAGTGGACGCCCAGACCGTCGATGTCGGCCTTGAAATGGGCGAAGGAGTTAATCAATTTCTCCTGGGCTCGCCAGTCAAACTTGGTGCGCCAGTAATCCACAAGCTCTTTGATGTAATCCAAATTGGAACCGTAATCCCAACCCGAGCCTGGGATTTCGTCGGGCCAGCGGGTGCTGTCCAGCCTGTCCTTCAGGTCCTGAAGGACAGCGTCGGTCACTTCTACTTTGAACGGCGTAACGGCCATGGTTCGCTCCTATCTACGCAAATCAGCATAATTACACCAGTACAATACACTTAAAAGCGCCGTGCCGCATACGCCTCAACACGAGGTGGAATCGATCCATCGGCCTATCTGGATGGACATATACTTGAAGACCAAGTACTTGAAGACCAGCTGAACACCGTTCAGAATAGGTGCTAAATATCCGGAGCGACAGATAATCATGCTCTTCGACCTACAGGTTACAGACGGCGGAAACAGCCCCATGGAGTTGCACCGGGTGTTTGACTTGCTAAACGACGCCCAGCCCATTACGCGAGTATTCACGGCTGATTTCCAGGGTCAAGACCGGTGGTGCGACGTGACAGGGTGGGATGAGTCGGGGCCATGCCAGGCTTATGCGGCACTGTCCGAGGACTCGGGAGAAGGGGTGGTTCTGCTAATCTACGGTAGTAATCACGGTATTCGGTTGAAGACACATGAATGTCTGGAGGAGTGGGATTTGGCCAGCTCCAACCAATGGGGGGAGGCTTGTTTGCTCTTGGACAAGGATGCTCCCTACGAGAAGAGAGAAGAGGGTTAACGGCGGTCTACCAGCAACTCCAATGGCTTATAATTTTTGGCCAACTTGGGCTTTGATTTGCTCCAAGAATGCCCACAACCGGTTCCATACTATCCTCCGTTCACCGTCGGATAGGCTGCGACCGGCCTTGGCCCGGCAATGGTTGACCGCTTTCCCCGCCAAGAAACCCCAACAACCGGGCTCTCCTTTTATCCAGCCAACCACCTTGTCCCAATTCTCCCGGACAACGTTATCCAAGGATTGGCCAAGGTTCTCCGGGTCCACCGGGTCATGTGTGTCATGTGGTTCGGGCATGGGCGTCCCCGCAGACTGTCTTAGTGTGAAGATTTACGGGCCTTTGCTAGGTGGTTCTAGCGGTTCTGCTTCAGGATTTGGATTTCTAATTCCAACGGCCCAGGGTCCAGCCCGAACTCCACCGCCCGGTCAAAATCCCACTTAGCTAATTCGTCTTGGTCCACCAAAGTGTAAGCCTTGGCCCGATTGGCGTAGGCAAGTGCAAATCTGGGGTCCAGGCGAATGGCTTCATCCAGGTCGACGATGGCTCTGTCAAACGAGTTCGTTTTGAACGACAGAAGGCCCCGGTTATTGAATGCGTCGGCTAGATTAGGGTTCAACTCAATCGCTTGGTCGAGCAACGCCCTTGATTGACGGAAGCGGCCCAGGTACAGGAGCGCTAATCCCTTGTGGTTATACCCTATGCCAGCCCAGGGCTCAAGAGTGATTGTTTGATCAGCGTCTTTTATCGCCAAATCATATTGCCCCAACGCATTGTAAACGGAGGCGCGGCCCCCATAAGCAGCTGCGAGTTGAGGGTTCAGGCTGATGGCGTCACCGTACCGGTCTATCGCCTCCTCAAATCGGCCCGTTCCAACCAGATTTTCGGCATCCGAGGTGTGCTGTTCCGCCGAGGTTCCAGAGCAGCCGAACGCAGCCAGGACGAGCAACAGCATCGCACCAATTAAGGCGCAAACGCCGGGCGTTCCGGCCGGTGACCAACCGCCTATTCTGAGAAGAGCCAATTACCCCGTCCGATTTCCCGTCCAATTACCCGATGGAGTCAACCAGAATGGAAACTCCTATGCTAATTGTCCTAATTTGGAACATAGTTAGTCAATAGAAATTGGTGACCTGGGTTTGGAGATTAGTCCGTCGAAGACCTTTGGCTTGGAGGAGTTCAACGGGTGGTACATACGAAACCGCTTACTCTTCATGAGACTAAATTATGTATAACCTGAAGAGGATGATTGCGGCAAACATAAGCGCCGCGCAAAAGCCTTGGGCGTCGCCGCCGGAATGAATTTACAGACCAGAACCCGTATCGAGGCTTCTCCCCCGTCTCATCCAAGGGAGGCAATTCCAATTTCAGGGATGCCTTGTAAGGCGTCTCCTCCGACGCGATTCGGCCTGCTTCCTCCAAACGGCGCACTAACCATCTACGAAAGAATTGGCCCTGCCAGCAGCCTAATTCAAGCGTGGCCCGGTGAATAATAGTGGAACCTTCTTAAATAATACAGAATCTGATGACTTCACGCTTTTGCGCGAATATAAAGACCAGTCGTGTAGGCATGAATGTGCGGGGATTGCGCGAGTTAAAATGCCGGTTAAAATAGCCGAAACCGTTGCGTTTTCGAGGTTTGCTGAATATGTTCGACTTATTGGTTAAAAATGGCAGTATCTACGACGGCACCGGTGCCGATCCCTATGCGGCCGACATTGGCATATTAGGTGGCCGAATCGTTGTTATAGGCAAGCTTCAAGAGCCCGGAGTCGAGGCCGCCGCAGAAACGATAGACGCAGCGGGACTGGCGGTTGCGCCGGGCTTCATTGATCTCCACACCCACAGCGATTTCTCCTTTCTGTTGGACGCCACGGCCCTGAGCAAGGTGACTCAAGGTTGCACTTTGGAGTTTACCGGCAACTGCGGGTTTAGTTATTGCGCCCCGTTGATTGACGAGGCCCGCCGCTTCGCCAATGACCGCTTGGGCCTCTACGGCACGGACACTGAATTGGGTTGGGAATACTTCTGGCAATACCACGATAGCCTGGAAAAGGCGGGTTCCACCGTCAATCTGGCCACCCAAGTGGGCCACGGCACGGTTAGAGCGGCTGTCATGGGTTTTGATGACCGAGGGCCGACGCCCTGGGAACTCGACCGGATGAAAGGCCTGGTTGCCGACGGACTGGACGACGGCGCAATGGGTTTTTCGACCGGCCTTTTTTATGCGCCAGGAAGCTATGCCAGAACGGAAGAAGTGGTGGCGTTGGCCACCGAGGCCGCCAAGCGGGGCAAGCTCTATTCAACCCACATGCGTGACGAGAGCGACTACAGCATCAGCTTGTTCGGTTCGGTCGAGGAGTCGATAGCGGTGGGGAGATTGTCCGGTGTACGGGTGCAAATTTCCCACCTCAAGTGTGTTGGCCCCGCCTCTTGGGGAAAGGGTCAGGAACTGCTGGACCGAATCGATCGAGCCAGGGCCGAGGGTCTGGATGTTGCCGCAGATCAATACCCCTATACTGCCAGCAGCACCAGCCTATCGGGAGGTGTGTTCCCCAACTGGGCGCTCACCGGTGGCAGGGAAGGTTTCTTGGCGGGCCTGGAAGCTGCGGACTTCTGGGATAAGGTACATGCGGAAATCGAAGTTAATTTCCGGCGACGGGGTGGCCCGGACATGATTGTGCTGGCTAATTTCGCTCCCGATCGCTCCTTGGAAGGCAAGAGCCTGGCGGAGGTAGCCAAGATTCGTGGTAGCGACCCCGTGAGCACTGCCATCTACCTGTACCAAGAGACCGAAGCCATGGTAATCATGCACTCGCTAAAAGAGACAGACGTGCAGGAAATCGCCGCAGGCCGTTGGGTGGCGGTGGGCAGCGACGGCAACTCTGTCAGCACCGAAGGCGTGTTATCCGCGGGTAAGCCCCATCCGAGAAGTTACGGGACTTTCCCTCGTTTCCTGGCCCGTTACGTTAGAGAACACAAAGTCGTCTCTCTAGCCGAGGCGATACGCAAGATGACCGAGCTTCCCGCCTCTCGTTTGGGTCTTACCCACCGAGGACGAATAGCCCCGGGCATGTGGGCCGACCTGGCAATATTCGACCCGGAAACGGTAGCAGATACTGCGACCTTTGAATCGCCTCACAGCTACGCCACGGGCATCCGTCACGTGGTGGTCAACGGGGTGCCGGTGATAAAAGACGGCGAGTTCAGTGGGGCGACACCGGGCAGGTTGCTGCGAAAGTTCGAAGATTAAAGGCTTATTCCCGGCCCGGAGCCACGGATTGCTGACCAAGCTGAGGCCAAGCTGCTGGCGCTCCGGCTTTCTCCAAACGTTCTTCTATGGGCAATGATTCGTCCCAATTACGGGCGATGAACCGGCGGCCGTTAATCTCTTGAGAGGCATCGGAGGCCAGCCAAACTACCGGGTCTTGCATCACATCAGGCCGTATGAGGGCCGCCCGGTCATAGGGAGTTTCCGGTGGCAGGATGTTGGTGTCGGCGGCGCCTCCGGGTACCAAGACGTTGGCGGTAACCCCTGTGCCTTCCAACTCCCTGCTTATCAGAGCTATCAATGCCTCGTGCCCGGCCTTTGACGGCCCGTAGGGGCTCATGCCTTCCCGGTACATGGTGTCCATACTAGTGGTCACGCCGATTATCCGCCCCCATTTCTGCTCTATCATGTGGCCCACCGCCGCTCTGGCCATGTAAAAAGGTCCGTTGAGATTTACCGACAACACCTTGTTCCAAGACTCCGGGCTGATGTCCCAAAAATTCATCCGGTTGGGACCCAAATTACCAGCGCTGATGCCAGCGTTGTTGATCAGAATATGTAGACCGCCCAATTCTGCGATGGTGCGACTCACGGCGTCTTCCGCCGATTCGGGCTTCGACACGTCCGACACCATGGTGAAGACGCTGTCGTCTCCCCCAACCTCACGCATGTCACTGGAGGTTTGCTCTAGCCATTCGGCGTTCACGTCCAGCATGGCCACTCTGGCACCGGCCCGGACCAGAGCCAGAGTCATGTGGCGGCCCAATCCGATGGGGCTTCCCGCCCCGGTCACCAGGGCGACTTTTCCTTCTAATGGCTTATTTTGCATAATCATGTTCCCCCGTAAATAAGATTGCTGCGGTTAACTCTTCCAGTCCTGGAGGTCGGCTGTGCCTGCAAATTGGTTCAACGCAAGAAAATGTCTGGATGGCGTCAGCTTCCACTTGGCGTTTGGCAGCCGTCTCTAATAGAATATGGAATTGAAATGGGTTCATGGCCACCCTGCCACAGCAATTCTACCCACGGAAAGCAAACCTCACAACCCGTAATTTTGGCGTCGAAATTTGCGACACGAATTCCCGGCCCAAATTTAGTTGAGTGCTCAACAAACATTGATGCGAGATACGGATAATTTATGACCGCATATCCCAAACTGCGCCGCCTCAATCTAAGGTGGACCCAATGGGAAGGAAAGGAAGTCTTGGTGCTTCAAGATCCTCTCCGAATGACCGAAAACTCATTGGTGGTGCCTCAGCCGCTGACACCTTTCTTGAGCCTCCTTGACGGACTTAGGGACACTGAGGAGATAGCCGCCGGGTTCCTATTACGCACAGGGGTGCCAATCCCGCTGACTCAAGTCGACCTATTCATAAAAACTCTGGACGACGCATTACTGTTGGAAAACCAGCGTTTTTTCTCCACGCAGCAAGAAGCCCTGGAAAAATACCGCTCCGCCGCATCTCGAACGCCCGCATTAGCTCCCGGCGGCTATACCGATGACCCGGCGGAACTGAGGCGGGTCTTCAACAAGTATTGCCAGGAAGTCCAGGATGGTGATGGCGAATATGATTCCCAAGCCGTCGATGGTGTGGTGGGCCTAATCAGTCCCCACATCGACTACACCAGAGGCTGGAAAACCTACGCCAAAGTTTGGCAACCCGCCCGGAAAGCAGTGGAGGATGCAGACTTGGTGATATTGCTGGGTACTGACCATAACGGCGCTTCCGGGTCTTTGACTCTGACCAAGCAAAGCTACGCCACCCCGTGGGGGGTGCTGCCCACCGACATTGATTTGGTTGATAGGTTGATTGAAATCCTTGGGGAGGAACGAGCGTTCACTGAAGAGGTGAACCACATCGGGGAGCATTCTATAGAATTGGCTTCGGTCTGGCTGCACTACATGGCTGGTGGAAAACCCAAGAACGTGCTGCCCATCCTGTGCGGTCACCATGAAGCGGCCATAGCCTCCACCGTTGGCGAAGACGTTGACCAGGACTTTCGCCCACTATGGGATGCCCTAGCCCTGCTGGCCGAGGTAGCTTATGAACCTAACGTGCTGGTCGTTGCGGCCGCCGACATTAGCCATATAGGCCCTGCCTTCGGCGACAGCGATCCCATCGACGACACTGGCAAGTCAGGCGTGCAGACCACGGACCTGAAATGGCTGGAGGCCGCATGCTCCGGGAATAGCGACCTGATGGCTAAGTACATTCTGCAAAACGGTGATCCCACCCGCATCTGCGGCCTCGCTCCGATTCACCACATGGTCACCTTGCTGGATGGCTCCACTGGACGGACGCTGGATTATGACCAATGCGCCGCCGACGATGACTTCGGCTCACTGGTTTCCATAGCCGGAACACTTTTCACACGGTAAATCTCAAACTACCTTCCTTGATCGATTTTCGATTAACAGTTTTGGCAACAGCATTGGGCGAAACGGCCTCAAGTGCCTTTGAAAATGACAATCAGGCTTTCGTCAGCGCCCCGCTAACCGTTGGCACTAAGATGGTTGACGCCTGGGCTTAATTCTGGATAATTAGACCTGCCCAAAGACCCTACGAATTTTCTTCGACTATGACGGAGGAAAGCCATGCTTCCTAGACGTAACCCAAGAAGCGGAATGGCACCAAGCGGTGGAGACTGCCGTGGCACGATTTGGCAAGCTCGATATCTTGGTCAATAACGCTGGAATACACCTACACGGCGTCTTGGAAGACACAAGTTCCGAAGACTGGGACAGGGTCATGGCCGTTAACTCCAAGGGCGTTTTCCTGGGAACCAAGACTGCTATACCGGAAATGAGAAAGGCCGGAGGCGGCTCCATCGTGAACATATCCTCCACGTCGGGCATTGTTGCTCAGACCTATGTTCAGCCGGTTTACAATGCCTCTGAAGGGGCAGTTAGAATATTCACAAAATCGGCGGCCATCCAGTACGCCAAGGAAGGCATCAGGGTTAATTCGGTGCATCCCGGAGCAATCGACACACCCATGGCTGGTGAGCGTTTGACCAATCCGGAACTACAACGACAAGCCGATGAAAGATCACCCATGAGCCGGACCGCCCATCCCGATGAGGTAGCCTACGGCGTCCTGTTTTTGGCCCCGGACGGGGCATCATTCATGACCGGCAGCGAGTTGGTCATTGACGGCGGGGCGACCGCAGAGTAGGCCCTTGGGAAATGCTCGTATCTCGGTTTATTCATACGGACAGTTACTAGAGGTAGGAAATGAAAGCTGCTATTCTCCGTGAAGTTGACACCCCTCTTCAGGTGGAAGAAGTTCAGATCGACAATCCCGGTCCCAGAGAGGTACTGATTCAAACAGGAGCCACCGGCGTTTGCCGGAGCGACCTTCACTTCCTGGAAGGCACCTACGTTTGCCCTACGCCCACGATTTTGGGCCATGAGGCAGCTGGCACGGTTTTGGCCGTTGGTGAGCAGGTATCTTATGTAAAGCCGGGTGACCATGTCATCACCTGCCTATCGGTGTTCTGCGGGCACTGCGAATATTGCCTGAGCGGCCGTATGGTTCTGTGTGCTAAGGAAGACGTGGTCCGGCTCAGGGGAGAGCCGCCACGATTGAGCCAGGGCAGCGAGACCATAAACCAATTCATCAACCTTTCATCCTTTGCCGAGCAGATGTTGGTCCATGAAAATGCTGTGGTGAAAGTCCGCGAGGATGTCTCATTTGAAGTATTGGCTTTGATTGGCTGCGGCGTGACCACCGGCCTGGGAGCGGTTCTAAACACAGCAAAAATAGAGCCGGGAAGCACTGTGGCTGTTATCGGTTGCGGAGGCGTTGGGCTCAGCGCCATCCAGGGAGCGGCCCTCGGCGGGGCGCTGCGAATCATCGCCATCGACACGGTGGAAACCAAGTTGGCCCTGGCCATGGAGATGGGCGCCACCGATGTGATTGATGCTTCAGGCGGTGGCGTGGTGGAAAAAGTATTGGCCTTGACCGGCGGGGGTGTGCAGTACTCCTTTGAGGCCATCGGAACAAAACAGACCGCCGAGCAGAGTTTTGAGATGCTTCGAGCCGGCGGCACCGCAACGGTCATCGGTCTTATCCCGGACGGCACAAAAATCGAGTTGGACGCCGGCACTTTTCTACGTCGAGAGCGGAGGATACAAGGTAGCACCATGGGTTCCAACCACTTCCGGACCGACATGCCTCGTTACATCGAATTCTACCTACAAGGCCGCTTGAAGTTGGACGAGCTTGTTTCCCAGAGGCTCAAACTAGAACAAATCAACGACGGCTTCGAAGACATGAAACAAGGCCACGTCGCCCGAAGTGTTATCACTTTTGACTAAACCTCGTCCCTAGTTCCCGCCGGCGCCTGGTACAATCCTTCGACAAGTACAGGACGAACGGGATGGCCTTTGTATCCGCTCATGGTGAGCTTGTTGATCCGTAGTTGGAGCACGTAAAATATCGATGCAATCCCAAAATGAACCAGTCAGATGCGCCTGGCTCGACCTCACGAAAGATGATTATGTTGCTTATCACGACCTGGAATGGGGGCTGCCAGTCCATGATGATAGGGTGCTGTTTGAATTCATAATTCTGGAAGGGGCTCAAGCAGGACTGAGTTGGTACACGGTCTTGCGGAAGCGGGAAAGTTACCGGGAGGCTTTTGACGGCTTTGATCCCGAGATTATCGCAAGATATGATGAAGCCAAGATTGCAGAGCTCCTGAGCAATCCGGGAATCATCCGCAACAAGCAGAAAGTAAACGCCGCCATCGGCAATGCCAAGAGCTTCTTGGACGTTCGGCGGGAGTTTGGAAGTTTCGATTCCTACCTTTGGACCTTCGTCGGCGGCAAACCCAAGTTGAACTCATTCAAGAATTATTCCGACATCCCTGCCACCACGCCCGAATCGGACGCTATGAGCAAGGACCTGCGGGAACGGGGTTTCAAGTTCGTAGGTTCGACCATTTGCTATGCCCACATGCAAGGCACTGGCATGGTCAACGACCACACCACAGACTGCTTTCGTCGCCAGCAAATCATTGACAGTTACTAGCCCCGTCGACATCGGTGGCATGCTGAGGCTGGCCAGTGCCCGTAGCTTAGCGCAGGCCGAAGCCCGGGCCCTGGACTATGTACAGCCGTCCGCCTCGCTCTGACGTGCTACCTGATTCGGCCACGTCCTGCGACCACCCACACCGTTTCCAGTTCTCCGGCCCTCATTGCGAACAAATGGTCGTGCAAGTGGACCGTGGTGTCGTTGTGGGCAGGGACCAGCTCCACCTGATCGCCGGGCCTCAATTGACGGCTGTCGCTATCGGTCAGTTGCACCGACAGGTGCTCGTCGGATATGCCGCCGACCTCAACGCCGGGCAATCCCACCACCAATGGAGGCCACTGATCGCTGGACAATGCTTTCATGCCGCAGTCCAGAACTGCTCGGTCCGGAGCGCCCCGGCTAATCACGGTACTGAGAATGGTTCCGGCGAGATCGAAGTCATGGAGAACTTTTCGATAAGAGGCGTCCATCAACACGTAGGAACCCGCTTGCACTTCGGTAACTCCAGGGTAATCGCCGGTGATGTTATAGGTCCCGGTGCCACCGGCGCTGACGATTTCCACATCGATGCCATCTTTGCGGATAGCTTCGGCGGTGGCGGTCACCCGGCTCATGGCCTCCCTTGCTCTGGTGGTGCGTTCCTCCAAGTCGGCCACGGATTGAAGGTGTCCCTCGTATCCACACAGTCCGTTGAGGACTAGGCCAGGCGATTTGGCTACAGACTGGGCCAAGGCAACGGCGGGTGACCCTGGGTCGATGCCGCAACGATTTTGGCCGGAATTCACGTCGACCAGAATTCCCAGGTCCACCCCAGCGGCTTGTGCTGCTTGAGACAGGTCCGCCACATTGTCTGGGTCGTCGACAGTTACCATGAGATTGACCCTCTTGGCAAGGTTCATCAAGCGGAGAATCTTGGCTGTGCCGATGATTTCGTAGGTTATTAGGATGTTATCCACACCGCCGTCGGCCATGGCTTCGGCTTCCCCCAGCTTTTGGCAACACACGCCGATGGCCCCTGCGGCTATCTGTTTGAGGGCAATCTCCGGCGTTTTGTGATGTTTCATGTGCGGGCGAAGATTCGCGGTACGCCCTCGAAAATAGGCCGCCATCTTTTCGATGTTCCGCTCCATCACGTCCAAATCAATCAGGTAGCAAGGGGTATCCAGGTCTTTCTTTTGTGTGCCCGGTGCTAGATTGGGAGATAGGTCGTATGCCATATTGCCTCGTTAACAGGTTATTCAATATTGACCTCAGTATAAAAAAGACCAGACATTCTCAGTGGCGGATGTTGGTGTCCACGGTTTCGGTTGAGATCATATTTGGATTCCGGTTTTTGCCTGAACGATGAGTGGATGAGCGACAGGTTTAGAGTGTGCTGGCGGTTTGCTGGTCTTTGGATATAGCCTAACAACCTCTGGATGGCGTATATCCTTCGACAAGCTCAGGACGAACGGGAGAGCGAGCACCGAGACGGCTGGGTAAGCGAGCACCGGGACGGCTGGGTAAGGGAGAACCAGAACGAACGGGTAAGCGAGCACCGGGAGGAACAGGTGAGCGAGACTTAGGACGTTCGTGGTGACCGAGCTTTTGGACGTTCGTGCTGAGCTTGTCGAACCATGTTGTTAAATATCCATCGACAAGCTCAGCACGAACGGAAGAAAGGCAACAGGCCTACGAATCTCCACCAGCCTCAGGGAATCATTCCGGCGCTAACCCTTGATCCATACCCTCGATCGCTGACCCATGACTGCTAATCTTCGACCTCGACAATCATTTCTATCTCTATCGGCATACCGAAGGGCAGGCTCCCCATGCCCACTGCGGAGCGGGCGTGGCGACCAGCTTCCCCGTATAGCTCCACCAGCAGGTCGGATCCTCCGTTGGCAACCTTGGGCGGATCGACAAAATCTGGCGCACAATTCACCATGCAAAGGAGCTTGACCACTCTTTTTATCTTGTCCAGGTCGCCCAACTCGTTTTTGAGCGTCGCCAGTAGGTTGAGCATGGTCTGCCTAGCGCAATCGTATCCCTGCTCGATGGTCAAATCCGAACCCAATTTACCCAGATGCAGAAAGCCGCCATCCGGAAGACCCGGGCCGTGGCCAGCGGTGTAAACCAGGTTTCCGGTCCTCACAGCAGACACAAAATTGCCTGCGGACGACGCACGGTAAGGTGGCAGTTCGTATCCCAGTTCCTTTAGTTTGTTCTCAATCTTCATATCTCCTCCTTAAAAAATAACGCATCCTTAAATCACGGAGCGAAAGCCCTTAATCACTTCTACTGCACCTTGGATTAGTTCATCCATTATGACTGCCGCCGGTTTGCGTTCTGTCAGCATGCCGCCAATCTGTCCAGCGGGGTTGTTGACCAATT
>Ga0066376_10000294_pt1 | contig 45214 bp, 47 predicted proteins | sample Knorr_S15_td_Bot_FD_77009 | JGI IMG/M metagenome (GOLD analysis project Ga0066376, IMG submission 77009) | Marine microbial communities from Southern Atlantic Ocean transect - Knorr_S15_td_Bottom_ad_5009_LV_A | ecosystem: Environmental > Aquatic > Marine > Oceanic | place: Southern Atlantic... | reverse complement strand
GACCCGCCACACGCAGCGTGAACAGCCATTGCGTTCTCAAATGCCGCGTCTGTAAGCACGTCCCTCGCTACAACGCCCCGGCGCTCCATCATCACCAGCGCCTTCGCCGATCGCCGTGCAATGTCGTGCCCTGCTGCCGTACCTGCAGGTGACAATGCCGCGAGAGTAATCGCCATTCCAAGCGCTTCCGCAACGACATGTGATGCTCCAGCTGTCCCACGGACCTGACACCCACCACCGGGAGATGCACACGAACGACACCCAACGTCCTGAGCGTACTCAAGCGTCACTTCACCCTGTGCAAATCGTGCACCGATCGACTGAATCTGCCCCGTGTCTTCGCCAATATGTGGTTTGAGGGTAGTCCCGCCCGGAACGATCACTCCGGGCTGATTGTGGAGACCGGCGAGGGCCATCATCATCGCGGGCAGCCCCTTGTCGCAGGAGGCGACGCCGAGTACGCCACGCACAGTCGGCAACGAGCGCGCTATACGCCTGAAAACCTGCGCTGCGTCGTTTCTATAGGGGAGCGAATCGAGCATGCCGATCGTTCCCTGGGTGCGGCCATCACAAGGATCGGAGCAGAAAGCGGCGAACGGTACCGATTTCAGTTCCTTCAACTCTGCAGCAGCGGCCGAAACCATGTCGATGAGTTCGAAATGGCCCGTGTGCAACCCGAGGGCAACCGGTGATCCGTCTTCGTTTTTCACACCGCCTACAGTGGAAAGGATGATGAACTGCTTGCGCAGCAGTTCGGCGGGATTCCAGCCCATACCGGCGTTCTGTGTCATTCCGAAGTGGTTGCCACTCGGTTCCTCGATCAAGAACTCGGCAGTAAATGGCACGAAACCCTTCGGACCGTCGGCGTGGGTCTGGATTTCTCGGGTAGCCGGGTCAGCACCCGTGCCCAGCACATCGTCAATTGAAACGTCTGTGGTGTCGTGATTGGGATAGACACGGGTGGTCATTGCTAGCAGCTCCAGTTGGTTGTTGTCGGGCCGGTTCGAAAATGTCTGAAAATGAATTTTTTTCTACGCGTTCCCGTTGCCGGCGTTGCCGTGATCGAGAGCGCGATCAAGTATGAACGCAGAGTTGATAAGCGCAAGGTGGGTGAAAGCCTGCGGGAAGTTTCCGAGCATATCGCCCGTGGGCCCCGTTTCTTCGGCGAACAATCCAAGCGGGCTGGCGTAACCCAGCATCCTCTCGAACAGGAACCGGGCTGATTCGAGCCTGCCAGGGCGGGTCGTTTGCCTCATCGTCGCTGAATTCGCCCGCGTCGATGCGCCGGATGCTGGCGCTGCTGGTGGAAGCTCGGGCGAGATAGCGTTACCACCGCAGAGGCTGTGATGAGTGAGTTGTCGCGTATCGACAGCGATTCTGAATCAAGTTCAGAATGACAATGTTCACTTTTCACACTGATATTGTCGGTAGCCGAATTCCAGAAAACAGCAACGTGAGGTCACAAATATGAAAGCCCTGTTACTCGACGCAGTCGGACCGGTCAGCAGCCTGTATGTTGGTGAATTGCCCGTTCCGGAGCCGGGTGCTGGCGAAATACAGGTAAAAGTTCATGCGGTGAGCCTGAACCCGGTCGACTACAAGCTTGCCGGTCGCGGCAACGAAAACTGGAAGTGGCCGCACGTGCTCGGGCTCGATGTCGCAGGCGTTGTCGACTCGGTTGGCGCGGGTGCCGACCAGTGGAACGTTGGCGACCGGGTCTTTTACCACGGCGACCTGAGCAAAGCCGGTGGATTTGCCGAATACGCCATCACCACGGCGCACACGACAGCTCGAATCCCCGATAGCGTCAGTTTTGCCGAGGCCGCAGCTATTCCATGTGCGGGTCTCACCGCGTATGAGGCAGTGGTCCGCCGACTCAACGTCCAGTCCGATCACATCGTGTGGATGCAGGGTGGCGCTGGCGGAGTTGGCGGTTTCGGGGTGCAGATTTGCGCCAATTTCGGTGCAATGGTGATCACCACGGCGTCAGAGCGAAACCACGAATTCGTGAAGTCGCTGGGCGCTGCGTACGCCATAGATTATGGAAGCGAAGACGTGGTTGCCCGGATCATGGAAATCACCAACGGGCGGGGCGTGGACCGCGTGCTGGCAGCGGTTGACGAAACTACGGCCGACCAGGGGATTGAAGTCCTGGCCTTCAGGGGCGGACTTGCGACCGTTGCCGGTCTGCCGCAGCTCGCCGAATCGACCTTCGACAATGCGAGGTCGATACACCGGGTCGCTTACGGCGGTGCCCACACTTCAACTAATCGAGAGGCGCAGGTCGACCTGGCACTTATGGCTGAAGAGATGATCGGTCTGGTGGCAGAAAAGAAGATTGATCCGATGATCGAGCAGGTGATCGGACTGGACGACATTCCGGAAGGGCTTGCGCAGCTTGAGACGCGCCACGTTCGCGGCAAGATAGTCGCCGAGCTGGTGTAGAGCGGTCGGTCAAGTATCACGTACCAGTACGTGCAACCGGTAGAACTCATCGAGTTCATTTGCCGATCGGATGCGGTAGAAATTAATTCCTGCCGGGGCCTCGCCAATTGTTCGATCGAATACGGTCGCGTACCGCCATCGCTTCTGAATGACCTAGAGAATTGCTGATTCCCTCGTAAAAAAGTGCTGCCAGAACGTCTCGGTGTTTCCGCCACAGACAATCTCGTGTGTCCATGCGCGTTTTAGCGAACGCGTTAGCCGCCGCCAGAATATCGTTCGGAACGGCAGCTCTAGCACTATCACCGATTCGACTTTTGGTAGATCAACTGGCAAAGATACGGCGTGTGGTGATCGACGATCCAGCCATCAGGACTCGATTCGATACGCTCTCTGACAATCCGATTGGCATCGTCCGGTGGCCGAATCTGCCAACCGGGCATGTGGTTGATCCAGTCGAGCTCGATGAACTTCAGGTTCATCTTCTGGGAGATCGCGCGTGCCAGGCTCGATTTTCCACCCGCGCCGAAAACTGCCACTTTTCGGGGCAGTGGATGATCTAGATCGACCTGGTTCGGTGGCAATTCAGATCCCGTCAGTCGCGATCGATAGTTGGCCGCCGTCGCTTCCGGCAACCGGATTTTAGTGCAACGCACCATACAGCCGCATTACTTGAATTTATCACCGCCGGGTCTACAATCCGCCGACGAACCAATTTGCATACGCAGCAACGGAGTCACGAAATTGAAGATAACCGACATCAAGACCCACGTCCTAATGCCAATTCCCGGGCTCGCATGGCTATTCGTTGAAGTAGAGACCGACGAGGGAATTTCAGGACTCGGCGAGTGCACTGACTATGCCGTAAACAACCACCTTGTGCGCGGACTCGAGGCTGTAAAGCCTCTGGTTATCGGTTCCGACCCCAATAACATCGAGGAAATCTGGCAGCGCATCTTCCACGTTTATTCCGACCTCAACGGGCGCGGTTACGTGTCACACCTGATCAGCTCTATCGACATCGCGCTCTGGGACATCAAGGGCAAGGTCCTCGGTGCACCGATCTACGACCTGCTGGGCGGGCCGGTGCGAAAGAGCGTCCCGCTCTATACCCATGTACGCGACATCAGTGCGGGTGCCGGAATCGACACACTTATCGAAGAGGCGAAGCTGACGGTCGCGGCCGGTTACAGTGCGATTAAGACCGATCCGTTTCCGAATCGGCGAACGATGGGCGAAACCTACTACGGTGCGAACATGGTCGAGCGCATGGAGCCGAAAGCGATCGCGGAATCGGTTGAATGGATGGAGGCGTTGCGGGAGACCGTCGGCCCCGACTACGAAATCCTGGTCGATGCGCATGCCCGCATGGACGTTGCCTCGGCGATCAAGGCCGCCAACGCGATCGAACACGTCGATCTCGTCTGGTTTGAAGAGCCTACCCACGTCGAAAACCACAACTCGCTCCGCCAGATCAGCGAGAACACAAACGTCCCGCTGTGCGTCGGCGAACGCCACTTCACCCGCTGGGATTACGACGAGATTTTGCGCGACCGGCTGGTCGACTACATCATGCCCGACGTCGCGTGGTGTGGTGGTATCAGCGAGATACGTCGCATCGCCGCGATGGCCGAGATCCAGTACATCAGGGTAAGCCCGCACGATGCGCTGGGACCGGTGGCGATCGCGGCGTCGTTCCACTCATCGATGGTTATTCCGAACCTGTACCGCGAGGAATGTCTGCACACATGGTTCGAGGCGTTTGGGAAGATCGTCACGCCAATGTTCGACGTCCGTGACGGTTCGATCTACCCGAACGGCCTGCCGGGCCTGGGGATCGAATTAATCCCGGACGCAATCGAGGAGTTCCGGGTCGATGTCGATTCGCCCGAAGCACAGCCCGGCTGGTGGAACAAGGCGAACAAAGCGACTGGTGCCTGGGCTACACCGGACGAGGAATAGGAGGTAAGACACTGATCCCACTACCTGGGGGCGAGAGGGTAGTGGCCTCGACGCGACCGGTTGACCTGACGACGGGTCCATTCTGTTGAGGTTGACAACAACCAACACCGAGCGACACCGCAGATGCGTTGGCCCGCGGTCAACTACTCGTTAAACGCGCCGATAATCGCACCGCTCAACGTAAGGCTAATGCCCGTGTTCATCGCATTCAGAATCGCAAGTCGCCAGGGTAGCTGTGCGAATGAATGGTGAGGGATAAGGTTCGCCGCCGAAATTTCAAACCCGATAACCGCGCCAACCTCTAGGCCTTCCTAGAGCCCGCCACCGATATTGCGGATCACCAGCGCCATCGCGATCGTGGTAGTGACGAGCAGTACGATCATCGAACCATAGACCAGGGGTATGTTTCCGGAGCGAATCTTCTCGTCGGTCATCCCGGTGCCTTCCATCCAGATCGTGCCCAGTACGCGTTTGTTGTACCAGATCACTCCCACGATCATCTTGGCTGCGATTGCAACGACAACCGCTAACCAGTTGATGTCGGCCCAGCCCCATTCGAATCCCATGTGATTCCTCCCTGAAATCATTTGTTGTTCTCAGGCAATACAAAGATGAGAACCAGGTTCACCTCACTAGATTCCGTTTCACCCCGCGGACAACTACGGGTTAAAAGCGCCGATGATCGCGCCGGTCAAGGTGATGCCGACCCCCAGGTTAATTGCCTGCATCATCGCGAGCCGGTTCGGCTGTTGAGCGAACATGTACTGCGGAAGTACGCGTGCCGCGGTGACGCCAAAACCGACAATGGCTCCGACCGCCAGGCTTGCCTCGAGGTTTCCGGTTCGAATTAGCAGTGCCATACCTATCGTGGAAACCACCACCATAACGATCATGCCGCCGAACATCATCGTCATGTTGCCTGATCGCATCTTCTCGTCAGTCATTCCGGTGTCTTCCTGCCACACCTTCAGGAAAGCGAACTTGCTGTACCAGATGAAACCCAGTGCCATGCTGGCGATAACTGAGACCACGACAGCAATCCAATCGATGTCGTCCCAAGCCCATTCGAAACCCACACTGTTCCTCCGTAGTAGGGCGCATCTTTCTGCGCGTAACGTCGTGCTTTTCGATCTTCGCTAAAACATTGCATTGGTTTCGCTGTAAGTTTTCGACGAAATTGACGAATCCCGGTAGTTTGGCAGATTCCTGGAATCGGGGATCTGGAAGCCAAAATAGCCACCCTCCGCTTCGGCGATTCGATAGAGTGCGTTGCCGGCGCACCAACCAATCTCCCGGAGACCTCTGAATTTGTCGTACACCCACACCTTTGCCGGAAACCCGTTCGACCGTGGCGATAAAGAACGCCGCGACGAAGACCTGCTCGCACGAATGATCCGGCAGGAAAACGTACGGATAATCCCGTTCCACAACCTGAAGCCGCTGGTGAAACGAGAATCTCAGGCCGAGCTTGCATGGATCGGGAGCGGCTTTCTCGACGGCCTGCCGCCCGAGGCTGGAGGTCCCAAATTTTTAGGGTTTGATACCGATCGGAACCCGCACTTCGCAGTCGATATCTCGAAAGTCGAAGACCCATCGCACATCGCCGCGCTCGCCCCCGGCGCCACGTTCGAGGACGGCCGCGCCGCGGCAACCGAGATTCCGGGTGAGCAGGCGGGGATTCTTGCACAGGCAAGGTCGAACCTGAACTGGCACGCCCAGCACCGGTTCTGCTCGGTGTGCGGCACCGAATCGCAGAGTCGGCGCGGTGGCCTGATGCGCCAGTGCCCAAACTGCAATTCCCAGCACTTTCCGCGCACCGACCCGGTCGCGATCATGCTTGTTTACAGGGGCGAGAAGTGCGTGATGGGGCAAACGCAGGCCCGCTCGAACACCACTTTCTATTCGTGCCTTGCAGGATTCATGGACCAGGGTGAATCGATAGAAGAGGGGGTGCGGCGCGAGGTAAAAGAAGAGGCCGGACTCGAGGTCGACAGAGTCACCTACCATTCGTCACAGCCGTGGCCGTTTCCGGCTTCGCTAATGATCGGCTGCCATGCCGAGGCCATAAGCGACGAAATCGTTGCCGACCCCGGTGAGATGTCAGATGTCCGGTGGTTCACGAAGGACGAAGTAAAGCTCGCCCTCGAAGACAAACTTGAAGGCGTCAACATCCCCGGCCCGATCGCCATCGCCCACCATCTGATAAGGGCCTGGACATACGGCACCGCGAATATCTAGGAACCGCGGTTATCGGTTCGGCGGCGGTCTGGTGTCCCACCGAAGACGTACCTGGTTATTGCCAAAGAGTGGTCACTCGATGAATTCCAGCCAGTTGCCCTCGGGATCGCGGGCGTAGACGATGCCGTGCCGGCCGTTGTCGGTCTCACGAATGATTGGCTCGGTAACAAATTCGATTACGCGAGCGGATAAATCGGCGTGGACCTTCTCGATGTCCTCGACGTTGAAGCAGATGTGATTCGTTCCGATACGCGTCATTTGATGATCGCGATCTGCCGACGCCGGTTCGTGGTATTTCACCAACTCGATCCTGTGGCCATCCTCGAATCCCACGAACACAAGCGTGCGCCGGGAGCCGGCAATACCTGTGTGATTGCCCTCTGGCGGCGCGTTAGATTCGACCCTGTTCAGTTCGACAAGGTTGAGATCGCCGCAGTAAAAATTGACCGTCAGATCGAGGTCGTCCACCACGATTCCCGTGTGATTGAATCCAGTTACCAGGCCGTGCCCCCTTGCCCGCAAATTACATCGCACTGCGATCCTCAGATGATCCTTCACCCGAAAACCGCTCAGACGAGCATGAACCAGCCACCGCAATCAGTCCGAGGATACAGGTCAGTAAAAACAGTTTCAGAGAGTCCTTCGAGTGATCTTGCCACTTCATCGTGTGTTTCCTCTCGTATTACTTCGCGTGTGGGTGGGCACACCGGACACGCGCAGCGCATGTATCCGCGCAGGCACGCCTAAATAATTAATTAAGGGGGTTCTGCAATTCGCCGCAATTACCACAAGCAAGTTGCACCCAATTACCTAACAGGAGGGCCGTATGAAATCGACACTTACTAGAGTAGAAGTCGATCAAGGCATTTACATCGACTTTGAGCCCAAAAACGATCCCTCGGTAACGCTCGGGATCTTCTGGGTGACGCCGGACGGTCGGGAGCACTTCGAGCAGGTGGTATTCGATCCCGGTCTAAGGCCACAACCACCTGACCACGTGCTTGAGGCAACGAGGTACCCGAGCGTTCAAGTGAGCTCCATAGAAGAAGCATTCGTACGGGTGATCGAGTTGTCAGAAGACCTCGGGATACCGATTATCGTCTGGAGCAAGAAAGAGGAAGACGTACTGAAGTCGTGTGACATTTCAGAGGAGCTTAGCAAGAGGACCGAGGCGCGTATCGTGAATGCTCTCCCGATCGCAAGGCGATGGGTTCGAAAAACTCGCGGTCGGGAAGCGTTGGTGCGAGACGAACGTGGTAACCGCTACACACTTTTTAATATCGCGAAGCTAACCGGCTACTCCGTGGCCGAACTATGGAAGTCAGAAGAGGGCGCAAAAGAACTACGTGATGTGCTCCATCAGATAGAGATTCACGGTGACTACGTAAGTTCCCCGAGTAGAGCAAGACAGTACTGGAGAGTGTTTCTGCTTAACAGAGACATTGTTCTACGTGTGACTCGCGACGTGATGATGCACATCATTTCTGAACCTGCTCTGGCCGAAATCCCGGCGCTCGGAAGAAAAGCCGCCGGTTCTCAATATGCGACGAGACCATTCCCAGAGGATTCCTGCCCGGATTGTGGTGGAGTGCTTTCACGGTACGTTTACGGGTTGACCCGGGGACTACCACCGAGCCAAATCAGCGGTGGATGCGAGATATTGCCAGGCTCGCCGAGTTATCGATGCGATTATTGCTGGGAGGACTTTATTGCTGTTCGAGGCAAGAGACCACACCGTGTCACGAAGCGAGATCGTTGCTTGGAATTGATGAAAATCTACAACACAGATCCGAAGATTGTTACAAGAAACGAAGGAGTCCCCATTCAGATTCTTGAGAGATGGTTGAGTGAAACGGAGCTCACTTGGAGTTAGTGTTGTTGGCGCGACGGTCGGCTGATTTGCAACGATGGTGGGTGTATTAGGAGGGGCTTGAATAACCTGGGTGGCCGGGTCCGACTGGCACGCCACCAACGCGAACATCCCGACCGCTATCAACGCTAGGCTGGAAAGTCGCCTCGAAAGAATTGCCTTGTCGAATTTGATGCGATCTCAGCCGAACCCGGTTTCGAGTGTGCCACGGCTTGTGTTCGGTCGGACCGCCCTATTTCGAACTATCGCGGAGCAGCAGGTCTCTGGTGATATCCATGTGGCCCAGATGCTGGGCGAGTTCTTCGTAGGTGTGGATCAGTGCGGCCCCCTGGGTCCAGTTGTCGGGCCCACCCGCAGGGTTGTATCCGGCCAGAGGCTCGTTTGTGTCGGCGGGGCCGTCCACCATTGCAACGTCTTCGCGTAGCCGCAGTTTGACGGCCTCGACCCGGATTCGGATTTCGGCAGCCGTTCCCCTGGCTGCGAACTCGGCGGGGCGGTCGCGCTTTATACCTCGGTCGCCAACGAGGTTGCCCATCCAGTAGTCGACCACGCCGATGCAATGAGTGAGAATTCCGTAGGGGGAGTTGGCGTTGGGCAGGTCTGGTTCCCGGTTGGCGAGGTTGTCGCCGAGTTCTTCAACGATGAGGAGCATCTTGTCGAGCGCGCGATCGAGGAAGATGAGGAAGTCGTTCTGGTTAATGGAGAGAGGTTTTTCCTGTGGCATGGATCGCAGGATAGCAGTCGGGCTGCAGCGTTCGGCGTGGGCCCAAGATCGCACGCGGCTGAGCATAACGTGGCACACGCTTGCGAGAGTTCCTGAATCCCGTACGACCCTACGACAAGCTCAGGATGGCGGAAAAGTCTGGCAGGTGGACAAGTCTGGATGGCGGACGAGCTCAGGATGGCAGCACGCAGCGCCTTAGCCGGGTAAAACGTCTTTGAACAGTCTCAGCATGTTGCCGCCGGCTATCTTCTCGATTTCGGCGGCCGTGAACCCCGCGCCAACCAGCGGATTCCACAGGTTTGGCAGTTCGCTCGAATCTTCGAGGCCCTTCGTCCACGATATGTCTTCCTGCCCTGTGTTACCCAGGTACGGAACATCTCTTACGGAATCGCCAAGCACCCAGTCCGGCCCGAGCCCGACCACGTCGATCCCGCCCACATCGACAACATATTTAATCTGCCTCACAACGTCGGCGATCTCGGCCTGAACGCCATTTTCTCCGAGCACCAGGCGCGAGCAGAAATGCATGCCGATCACGCCACCGTTTTCCGCAATCGCTCGGATCTGGTCGTCCCACAGGTTCTGCTGCTTGTTGGCGATCGCACGACCGCCGGAGTGCGAGTTCAGGATTGGTTTTGAAGTTGTTTCGAGCGCATCAAGAATGGTCTGTGGGGCCGAGTGGGATACGTCGACGATCATGCCCCGTTCGTTCATCGCTTTAACCGTCCGCCGTCCAAACTCGGTAAGTCCGGGCTTTGCAGGGTCGTCTTCTTCAGTCTGTGAGGCCCCGAGCCTGTTCGCCATCGCCCAGTTGAACTGAACGTGCCGCAGACCCATCGGAAACCAGGCGTCAATGAGGTTCGGGTCAGACCCCAGGATTTTGCCGCCCTCGTTACCGGCGATAACAGCAAGGTGACCCGCCGAACGCGCCTTTTCCAGATCGGCAAATTCGCGAATCACCAGGACTTTATTTGCCGGGTCGGCCGCGATCCCGTGCAGGTTGGTCAGCGCGGCGAGTCCGCGGTCCCTGAACCCGTCATAGCTGTGGTAGGCGTGGTCGTACTCTTCCTGTGAAGGCGCATCAATCCACGCGTCGACCGTGAGGTGCACGATCTTGCCGGACACCCCGCCCTCGAGGTCACGCAGGTAATCCTCGGGGCGCTGCATGTGATCGTGAGCAAGGTAAACCGGGAAGTCGGGCAATCGATTAGCTCTCCTCGAGTTCAAGCAGGCTTACGAGGCCGTTGTGCCAGTCGTATCCATGCGGCCGGCGGTCGGCGTTGATGGCCGGGTTCGACCAGTAATACAACACGATCGACCTTGCTGGCGCGTGGTACTCCTGCAACATGTTCCCAAAATAATCGGTCAACCGACCCAGATACTGGCCCTTCTCGACGATATCACCCTCTTTTACCGCCGGATGCCACACGCCAGAAATATCGGCGTTGATTTGCGATCGTCGGCCCCTGAGAGTTTGTTGATCTGGCCTTGCCGGTTCGCCTTCTAACATGCCGATAGTTCGCAGGGCTGCCAGGTAGCCGTCGAAGTGAATTGCGGTATCCGATTCGGTGGGCACCCCGTTCTTCCCGCATTCGACCCAGATGTTCGCGATGCCCGCGTCGAGCAGTGCCAGGCAGAGCGGTGGAATAGATGGTTCGTCGTAGCGGGGTTCAACGTATTTCACATCGAACCCGAGGGCCAGGGAGAGCGATTTGTCGCGCAGCTCTTCCGGCCCCCACATCGGCACCGGGACCCACGAAATTAGCGCCTGTGCCATCTCGCCAGCATGCGAATCGATCAGGAAATCGGAATCTTTCACCAGCTCGAAAAGGGTGTCGATCAGCATGTCACTGAAAGAGCCGTCCGGGTTTCCGGGCCTGATGAAATGGACCTCTTTCTGATCGACCGGGTTCAGCTGCATGTTTCGTTCCATAAAGGCCCGGGTCGATATGACCGGCACGATCAGCAGCGTTCCCGAGAGTTCTTCGGGCTTTACCGCCGTTACTAGTTTCTGGGCAGCGAGAATCCCCGAGTACTCGCCGGCGTGCATGCCCGACATCACCGTCAACTGCGGTCCAGGTTTCGCCCCGCGAATGCGTACGACCGGAATCTCGATCAGCTCGCCAGAGTGGTGCTTGCGAGTAACGATTCGCTCCTCTACGCCCGGCTTTTCCGACCAGCTCAGCGAATCGAATTCGACTTTTTCGGGCTTCATTTTTTTGAACCTTTCCAGAAAGGCTAAACTTGCGGCGTCATCCGGGCACCTATCTCACCTTGTTTCCTCCTTCCTACGGGGAGAAGGAACGAAACGCAAGCATTCTTCTTTGCAAAGAAGGCTAATTGAAAATCAAGTCCATAAGGGCCGTTCGGATAAAACTGCCCAAACCAGCGAAAACTGTAAAGCCGCGTCGGCCCGCCTGGTCGAAATCAGCCGTTCGAGCGATGCCCGTAAACCTCTATCCGGAATTTTCGCGTATGCCCGGCGAAACGCCGGGTGGTGGACTGGGTTCGGTCTGGGTCCAGGTCACAGCTGAAGATGGCACATGGGGGCTCGGCCAAGCCGCGTTCGGCGACCCGGTGGCGGCGTTCGTAAACACGGTGATCGCCCCGATACTCGAGGGCCGCAACTGCATGGCGATCGAGTACCTGAACGATCTGGTGTTGCGTGTCTCGCAGCGTTTCGGGACCTCCGGTACGGCCTCGACCGCCATGTCCGGTGTCGACCTTGCGCTCTGGGACCTCAAGGGCAAGCTGCTCGGGCAACCGGTCTATTCGCTGCTGGGCGGGCCGGTGCGCGAGTCGATCACCTGCTATGCCACTTCAGACGATCTCGACTGGTCGCAGGAGCTTGGCTTTACGAAGTTCAAGATCACGAACCCGGCGCACTACTCGGAAAGCGATGCCGGAATCCGGGCAGTTGTCGATCACGTTGCGCAGGCCCGGGAGCAGGTCGGCCAAACGCGCGATCTGATGATCAACCCGGTGATGTCGTACAACGTCGAGTTCGCACTGCGCCTGCTCGAAGAATTGAAGCCTTACAACCTGCGCTGGTTCGAAGAACCGCTCGTGCCCACCGACGCCGAAGGTCTAGCCGAGCTCCGACGCTCTGCACCCTGGGTGGCAATCGCAACTGGCGAAGACCACCACGGTCGCCACGCCTTTTTGAACCTGGTCGAAAAACGTGCTGTAGATATTATCCAGCCCGATCTCAGCTGGGGCGGTGGATTGACCGAGGCGATGAAGGTCCATGTGATCGGCGAAATGGCCGGGATCGCAACGATTCCGCACGGCGGTGCAAACACCCCCTTCGGGCAGCACTTTGCAATGGCTGCCACCGAGTCGCCAATGGCCGAGTTCTGGATGGGAACCGATCCTGGAATCCCACTTGAAGATGTGTCGCGCATACCCGGAGCGGCGGTGCCGGTGAACGGCAACATTGTGCCTTCCTCCGCGCCCGGATTCGGCATGGAGTTTGAGGAATCTGACATCAGCGAGTGGCCAGAACGGACGAGTGATTGAGATGAAAATCAAGACCGTCCGCTGTGTTCAAATCAACGCCCATGTCGCACCGCCCGACCCCGACGCTCGCCCCGTGTGGAACGAATATGCAACTCGGTCACTGCCCATTTCGCGCTACGGCGAATTCTCGCGTGCTACGGGAAAGATGCCCGGTACAATCATGCCAAAAGTCTGGGTGCAGGTGATTGCCGAAGACGGCACCTTCGGTCTCGGCAGGTGCGCCAATGGCGAACCCGCTGCGGCATTGATCGACTACTACATCGCTCCGCTGATCGAGGGGCGTGACGCCCTGGCAATCGAACTGATAAACGACCTCATCTGGCGGTCACACGAAGGGTTTCAGGGCGGCATCGCCACGGTCGCTCAAAGTGGAGTCGATATCGCACTCTGGGACCTGAAGGGCAAGCTGCTGGGTCGACCCGTTTACGAGTTGATCGGCGGCCCGAGTCGCGATGCGATCGATCTTTATGCGACTGGCGACGATCTCGAATGGATGAAGGAGCTGGGGTTTACGCGCTTCAAAATCAGCAACCCGTTCTTCTACGAAGAGGGTTCGGAGGGGCTTGCAAAGCTTGAAGAGCATGTGGCGCGGGCGCGTGAAATAGTTGGTGATGACGCCGAGTTGATGATCAACCCGATCAGTTCTTTCAACGTGGACCTGGCGCTTCGAGTCGCCGAGCGGCTCAGGCCGTACAAACTGCGCTGGTTCGAAGAGCCGCTGCCCGCGTGGGACCTGCAGGGACACATCGAACTCAACCGCGTCATGACATGGACCGCACTCGCGACGGGCGAGCACCACTACGGTCGCAAGGCGTTCCAGCAACTAATATCGAATCGGGCGGTCGACATCGTCCAACCCGACATCGAATGGACTGGCGGATTTTCGGAAACCCTGAAGATCTACACCTACGCCGAGGCCGCGGGCATCTCGACTATCTCGCACACAGGTGCGAACACAGGCTGGGGTCAGCATTTTGCGTACGCGATGCCAGAAGTACCGCTCTCGGAGTGGTTCCTAGACACCGATGTCGGAAAGCCCATTGCCGGCAAGCTGCTGCCGGGAATACCGGTACCGAAAAACGGCAGAGTCGTGCCTTCGGACGCACCGGGCTTCGGGCTGGACGTGCCCGATGAGTGGATCGTGCCCTGGGACCATGCGGGGCAGAAGCGAGCGGTGTACGTCGGACGCTGATCGATTAGCGCCGGGCCTTTCGAATTACTTGTCGCCTTCAGACGGCTGGCACTTCGATTACGTTCAAATTGAAGCTGGGTTACATGCGTGAACGCGAAGACGAAAACAAGATCGAAAAACAGCTCGAACGGTTTGACGGAGCGGTCACCCGGAACCGAAATCTCGGCAAGCTCAACCGGTGTGTCGGTGGATTCAGTCGATCTCTGCTCGCCACTGGACTTCGCAGACGGGTCCGAAAATACAGCCCCGGCGGATTGTAGAGATTGCGGCTCGCGGTCGTCAACGCGGTGACCTAAACTATCGTTTCATCGGATTTTTGGACGGCGGATCCGGGAATATTCAGGGAATTCTGTTGAAAGCACTTCAAACCACAGTTGTGATTGGTGGCGGAATCGTTGGGGCTTCCGTTGCTTTTCACCTTGCCAGGCGCGGGGTGCAGGTGACTGTTATCGAGGCCGACGAGCCAGGGCATGGGGCCTCCAGGGTTTCCTATGCGTGGATCAACGGTCGAGACAAAAGCCCTTACCACTATCACGAATTGAACCGCCGGTCGCAGGACATGTGGCGGAGGTTCGTCGACGAACTACGGGCAGACGTTGGCCTTGTCTGGGGCGGAGAAATGCGCTGGACCGTGACGGCCGAGGGCGCGGCGGAATTGAAGGCACGGGTGGCCGAATTGCAGTCGTGGGGCTATTCGATTCGCGAAATGCCGGTTGAAGAGGTGGGGGAGATGGAGCCGGGGGTCGCTCTCGGCGATGCGACCTCAGTTTCCTACACCGAATCAGACGGCCATGTCGATCCGGTGCGTGTTGCGAACGCCTGCCTTGCGAGGGTCGTGGAGCTTGGCGGAATCGTGAAAACAGGCGAACAGGTGGTGGGTCTGGCGCGTTCGGGCGATGCGATCACCCGAGTCCGGACCGATCGAAACGAATACGCCTGCGATTCCGTTGTAATCGCGGCCGGAGCGAAAACGCCCGACCTCGCCAGCATGGCGGGTCTTCATGTACAGAACACCCACTCGCCCGGCGCAACCGTCGTTACGAGCGTTCTCCAAGCACCCCTGTTCAACTCGATAATCGCCATGCACACGCCGCGCGACGCGGCCGGAGTGCTGCTTAATATGCGGCAGCTTACCGACGGGAGGGTGATGGTCCACGGCGGTACGCACGACGGGTCGCTGGGAGACAACTCGCTCGAAGACGCCGAGATGCTGCTCGATGAGACCGCGCGATATCTGCCGGTCACGGAAAACCTGAATGTGGAAGAAGTCCGGCGTGCACTCCGCCCGATGCCGCCCGATGGATTCCCGGTGATCGGTCGGCTGCCCACGGCCCCGAACGTGTACGTCACCTACACCCACTCTGGTGTCACGCTCGCACCGATGATTGGCGAGATGGCGGCACTGGAAATTACCTCGGGCGCTGAAGTCGAGTTGCTGACGCCGTATCGGCCCGGTCGTTTCACGTAGTCAGAAATCGCGTTATTGCTCCGGGCGTGGCGTTAAGGCCGGGCGTGATCGGATCACTTGGGCCCTCGCTGCAATCTACCCTCCCCCCGGGCCCCTCCCAAAGGAGGGGAAGGCGCGTAGGGTGTTGGGCGTGGGTGCACTTCACAAGCCGTTCGAAGAATCTCCGACCGCGAGTCGCTTACTAGCCGGAAATCTCAAACATGCGTTCGTCTTCAATGGCTGGCGAGCCACCCTCGTACAGAAAATGCTCGATAGTGCCAATCACGATCATCCCAGCCAGACCCATCAGGATGGTCACGTACGCATCGACATCGGCGATAAACACGATCGCCAGGGCAATTAAAGCTGTCGTGACCATCCGGTGAAGGTGCCAGCCACCACCGGCCCGCTTCAGCGCCAGGCCCATGCCGACAACGAACAACGCAATTCCAACCCCGAGAGCGACCCGCGCTTCGATATGTAACGGCTCTTCGGGATGAACAATGCCTTCCTCGACCACCGCCCCGACGAAGATTATTCCAACCAGCATCGGGTAGTGGAACATGCTGAACGAATCCCTCGCTACGTTCCACACCCCACTTTCACTCAGCGATTCGAAAAGCGAATCCAGCATGTCTTTCGTCCCCGCGAAATAGCTCCACCAGAGGCCAAACGTGAAGGCCAGTGAAAGCAGTGCAAACAACGTGAGATTCACGGTCCAATCACGTCCAGCAAGCCCGGCGGCAGTGATGATCAGGCTCTCCCCCAGCGCAATGATCACGAACAGGCCGTGTCGCTCGCTGAAGTGATCTCGGTCGATCTTGAAGCCGCCCGCGTCGGTCGCCAGGTTCGATCCAACCAGGTCAACCACGATAGCCGCACCCCACGCCCAGTACAGTCCATCGCCACCAAGAACCCCACCAGCACCAATCCCGGCAGAGAGAGTGAGGCGAACCGCGTGACCGCTTTGATCTGGTCCGAGTGATGCCAGGAAGGGACAATAAATATCGAGATGCCAATACACATTACACCCACGTATGTAATGGCGAAGAAGAGGGAACGGGAGTGGAATGTGTCGGGAATCGCCACCGCCATGCAGAACGCGACTGCACCGGCCGCAAGGGTGAACCGCTGCACCTTGTTGTGGCGAGTATTGGCAGCATTAAGCGCCTAGGTGAACTGACCCCATGCGAACCACGCGAACCAGAACGCCATCGCGACCTGTCCAACCGCGAGCCATGTGAAGCCATCGTGCAGTAGACCGACCAACTGGGTCACCGAGAAGACGAAGATCAGGTCGAAAAACAACTCGACCCAGCTGACTCTCCGTCCGTCAGGTGTCGCAACTGGATTCAGCGTCACTATGGGGGTTCCTTTCACTCACAACAGGAGTTCGTGCGAAACCAATATAAGCGTTTCACCGGACCATCTGAACCCACTTGTCGCGGACGCAAACTCGTCTAAACTGCCGCCAGGTTTTACCGATCAAAGACAAGTTACACGAGCCCCATTCATGAAAATCACCGGAATCGATACGTTTGTAGTAGACGCCGGATGGCGTCCCTGGCAGTTCTGCGCGGTGCGCACCGACGAGGGCATTACGGGGTACGGCGAGATGTCTGACGGCCGTAATCCGTATGGAATCGTCGGCACGGTCGTCGACTTCCTGTCGATTCTCGAAGGGCAAGACCCGCTGGCCGTCGAAGCCCGCTACTGGGACATGTACCGCATGGCGAGACAGTCTCCGGGCGGCATTGCGGCCAAGGCCATTGCCGGAATAGAACTCGCACTCTGGGACATCAAGGGCAAGTCGCTCGGCGTGCCCGTCTACTCGCTGTTCGGCGGTTCTACTCGCACGAGCCAGCAGGTCTACTGGTCGCATTGCGGGTCGTCACGAGTTCGCAACCACGAGCTTATCGGTGTACCGCCGATAAGCTCGTTCCAGGCCGTTTCGGAACTCGGCGCGGAAGTCCGTGAAAAAGGGTTTAAAGCTCTCAAGACGAACATCAACTTTCCGGGTGAACCGGCTCATGGCTACGTTGGTGGTTTCGGCGGCGGGGTTGGAACAACCGACCAGAACGTCACGAAGGAAACTCTCGACCACATCGAAAAATACATAGGCGCGTTTGAAGACGGTACGAAAGGCGAGGTTCAAATTGCGCTCGACCTGAACTTCCACTTCAAGCCGCTTGCAGCACGGCAGATCTGCAACGTGATGGAGCAGTTCAACACCATGTGGGTTGAAGTCGATATGTATGAGCCGGTCGGTCTGGCCGAGGTCAAGGCAGGAACCAGCGTTCCGATCACTTCCGGTGAAAACCTGTTCGGCATTCGTGAATACCGACCCTATTTTGAGAACCGCTCAATGGACAACGTGATGATCGACGTGCCCTGGAACGGCTTTTCACGTTCGCGTGACGTGGCGATGCTGGCCGAAAGCTACGAGCTCAACGTCGCCCCCCACAACTACTACTCGCACCTCTCGACCATGCATTCGCTGAACCTCTGCGCGACCGTTCCGAACGTGCGAATCATGGAGGCTGATATCGACGACGTACCCTGGAAAAACGAGCTAACCGGAGGCGCGCTCGACTACACCGGCGGCGAATTGCAGATACCGACCAAACCCGGCTGGGGCGTTGACCTCGACGAAGAAGTGGCGAGGGCGCACGTCTGGCAACCGGGCCGTGGGCCGGGGTTTTAGAAAATCCACACCTCGTGGGGTTCCTAGGCTCCGACGACTTCGCTCGGGAAGTCGATGCTGACGGACAGTTTGATAGAGCGATTCGTAATCATCCGCCGCCGAAGACACCCGCTCTCCACTACGCCGACTTTTCTCATCTCGCAGTTTCGTCGCGTTGTTCATATCGAACGCCCTCGGTTTCGGTGGTGAGCAGATGCGGCTGGCCGCTCAGTCGTGGTGAATCCTCGACGAAGGCGGATCCAAATCCGAGATGGGGATCGCCGCCGGCCTGCGGGTGATACCGTCGTGATTATCACGCTCTACGCCGGGGTACTGATCGACCGGGTCGGAGGAAAACGAGTCCTGATCCTCGAACGGATTCTGCTCATATTCCTCGCCGCCATTACGGGTTTGATTTTACTGTTCGACCAGGTGGAGATCTGGCACATCATCGTGCTTTCCACGATCACCGGGTCGACTATTGCGCTCGGCTTGCCGACAACTCAATCGCTTGTGCCACAGGTGGTTTCAGAAGAAGACCGGCAGGCGGCGAATTCCATGAACCAACTCGGCTACGCAACCGGCCGGACCCTCGGCCCGCTGGAGGCCGGAATACTGATTGCCGTACGGAGCGCAGCACTCGCGCTTTTCGAGTTGACTGTCGTCTACGGCGCGGCATTGATTGCAACATTCGGCATTTCTGTAAAGCACCAGAGAAAACTCTCTAAAGACTCGGCATTTCGGCAAATCGTCGATGGACTCGCCTACGTGCGTCGGAACCCGGTCCTGCTGTGGACAATCTTTATGGCCTTCTCAACGATTTTCTTTGCAATGATTTTCCCGATCGTGCCGGTCTATGCCAGGGACGTGCTGGAAGTGAGCGAGGTGAAGTTTGGCTGGATGTGGGGAGCACTGGCGATCGGGCAGGTGGCGAGGGCATTTGCAACGCAGCCCGCGGCGGATTTCGCAGGAAGTCTTACGGGGTCACCGCGGGCGCCATAGTGTTCGGTCTTGGTCTGGCCGGGTTCGGCCTATCCGATACCTACTGGTTGAGTCTTGTCTTTTTGTTCGTGGCCGGAATCGGATTCCCGCTCTGGGTCACCCCAGTCGTTACCTTGCTCCAGGATCACTCGGTGCCCGAGTACAGGGGACGTGTGATGGCCGTTTACACGATCCCGCTCCAGGGTGTTTCAATTGGCTGGATGCTCGGTGGAGTGTTGATGGACCTGATCGGCAACTACCCAACCGTCCTCGTTTCAGTCTTCGGCGGATGGGTGGTCGGTGGGGTGGCGCTGGTTGCCTCGAGAGATTTCAGGCGTGCGTGATACATTTCGTTATCCGGCGACTCTGGTGATAAATTCACGTCCATGAACATAATCGACGCACATCCACACATTTACTCTGACGATCGCCAAAAGTACCCGACTATCGACGATCCGTGGAATCCGGGTGAGCCAGCGAGTGCCGAAGACCTGAAGTCGAAGATGGACGATGCGGGCGTTGGCAGGGCGGTGTTCATCCAGACCAGCACGTTTTACGGCCACGACAACTGGTACGTGATGGACTCGACCAAAAAATACTCGGAATGGGCGACCGGGGTCGTAACACTCAGCCCCGACGATCCCCGCCACATCGAGGTACTCGAAATTGCGGTGAGCAACCATTCGGTGCGTGGTTTGCGTGGCACTACCGATCAGAATGGCAAGATCGGCTCGTCGAACGTGAAACGGCTCTGGACAAAGGCGCGTGACCTGGGAATCGTCGTGAATTGCATGGTGATGGACGACCTCGACCGGGTTCACGAAATCGAAGCGCTCGCAAGCCATCTCGACAACCTTCAAATCGTCATCGACCACTGTTTCATGTTGAATACATTCCGTAAAACAGAGGCAACTCTCAGGGCGCTGGAGTGGCTATCTAAACTGCCAAATATTCACGCGAAGCTGACCAGTGGTACTCACGGATCGGCACGGGTCTACCCGCACGAAGACATGCACGGGCCCCTGAAAAGGATCATCGAGGCGTTCACACCCGAGCGCTGTGTGTGGGGATCGAACTTCCCGAACGCCCTCTGGTCGAAGGGCACCAGCTACGCCGAAAACTTATCGCTGTTCACCGAGGAGATCGGTCTCTCGCAATCCGACCAGGAAGCAATCCTCGGTGGAACGGCAGAGCGGCTCTGGTTTAGCTAGCCGGTAAGAACGCGTTTACGAATAAAACACTTCGAGCGCTTTGCCGACCTGCCGCCACTGCCGCGGCGACATCTTGCTCGAAAACGCCTGTTCGACAGTCGCCCTGTGGCCCTCGAACGCCTGCTCGAACTTCTCTCGGCCAGCAGGGGTCAAGACCACGCTGACTCCACGTCTGTCGCCTGCTATTCGCTCGCGCCTCACCAACCCGGCCTCTCCGATGCGATCAACGAGGCGGGTAAGGCCGCTGCGGGTGAACAGTGCGGCCTCTGAAAGCTCTGACATGCGCAGCCGGGCACTGGGCGCGCTGGCGAGCCGACCCAGCACGTCGAACCAGCTCAGCGGTAGCTGGTGTTCGGCCTGCAGGTACTTTTCGATTTCCCGAATTACCTGCCCGTGAGCGAACAGCACGCCACGCCAGGCGTCAAACCATTCAGGGGACGATTTACTAGAACCGCTGATGTTGCTGGGCATCCGGTAATATTACACAATATTATATGAATTGTCAGTAATTGTAATAGCAGTAGTTGCTACAACATTAGTTACATGCGCAACTGTATGCGTAATCGCAGCACGTAGTTATTTCAATGGGAGGGCTGATATGACTACCGAAACTTCATCATTAGACACGCGGTACGCAATGCGACTTGGTGCCATCATGGCGATAGTCGGCGGCATTGTGTTCATGATTGGGAATATGCTCCACGCACGCGCAGACGGCATCGAGATTTACCAGAACCAGATCCAGGCGGTTGCCGAAAGCGACATATGGATCGTCGATCACCTGACCCTCGGTATCGGCATGCTCTTGCTGTCGGTCGACTGTTATTTCTTGGCCGTTCTATCGTGGGCGGTCGACCACAGGTACGGGTAAAAGTCGCCGAGTACGCACTCTTCGCCAGTGCCGGTCTCGGCGTCGTGCTCTTCGCTGTCGACCGAATTTCGTCGAAATTTTTCCATGACGCCTTCGTAGCAGCTCCGGCGGGGGAATCGGTCATCGCACTGCGGGTCTCGGAGTTGATGGAACAGATCGACGTTGGGCTCTTCAGCATGCTCATCATCGTGTTCTTCGGCTTCACGTTCGCTTCCTACGGGGGCCGCGCTGATCCAGAGCGACAGTTTCCATATGGCTTACGGTTGGATTGCACTGGTGCTTGGCATCGTCGCAATCGGAATAGGCGTGTACCAGGCGATTGACGGTCTCTCGACCGTAATCACGACCTACGCGTTCGCCGGAGTCGCAAGTGTCTTGAATCTCTGGGTAATCGTGATCGGTGTGAACATGTGGCGGCGATCAGGCAAAGTAGCGTAATAGCTCTTCCTCCCTAGACACGCGGTTGGTGAAGCCTTTTTAGTTCGTTCCGAATGGCGGCCGTACGAAATTCGTGCAGCCGCCACTCGCGCCAAGTAGAATCTCTGGTTAGATGACCACCGCCGAGCCCAAACAACGCCCTGCGCTAAAGCGACCGCTTGCCATACACGTAATGGCGAAACCCAGTGGTGCCATCTGCAATATCGACTGCACTTACTGCTTTTACCTGGAAAAAGAGAAGCTTTACCCGGAAAAGGCCCGCGGGTCGTGGCGGATGGGCGATGAGGAGCTTGAAGCGTACGTAAAACAGTACATCGAGGCCAATGACGTCCCGGTGGTCAACTTCGCATGGCAGGGCGGTGAGCCAACCCTGCTCGGCGTCGATTTTTATCGCAAGGCAGTTTCACTTCAAAAGCAATACGCCGGCCGGAAGCAGATCACCAACGCATTCCAGACTAACGCCATCCTGCTCGACGACGAATGGGGCGAGTTTCTGGCCGAAGAAAAATTCCTTATGGGAGTTTCGATCGACGGCCCGGAGGATATCCATAACCGATACCGGGTCGGTCGGGGCGGTGAGCCGACCTGGCACAATGTGATGGCCGGAATCGAGGTGCTCAAGAAGCACAAGGTCGAATACAACACACTCACCGTTCTTCACAAGCACAACGCCGACTACCCGAAAGAGCTCTACCAGTTCCTGACGCGCGAAGTGGGAAGCCATTTCCTACAGTTCATCCCGATCGTCGAGCGAGTCGCCGACAAGCTGCCCGCCCACTTTCTGCAACTTGTCGGCCCCGAATTTCGCGATGGCGCGACCGTCACTGAATGGTCGGTCGGATCCGAGCAGTACGGACGTTTCCTGAACGGTATATTCGATCAGTGGGTCCGAAAAGACATCGGCCAGTACTTTGTCCAGATTTTCGACACGACCCTCGCCGGCTGGATGAACCAGAATCCGGGATTGTGCATCTTCGCCGAGACCTGTGGCGACGCCATGATCATCGAGCACAACGGGGACGTTTATTCGTGCGATCACTTTGTGTACCCGGAATACAACCTCGGTAACGTTGCCGACACGACGATCCGGGAGATGGCCGAAAGTCCGGAGCAGCGCAAGTTCGGAACTGATAAGCGCGACACGCTCCCGGAGTATTGTCTGAGTTGTGAATTCAGACAGGTTTGCAATGGGGGCTGTCCGAAGCAGCGGTTCATCAAAACGCCCGACGGCGAAGACGGCCTGAACTACCTGTGCGCCGGCTACAAAACGTTCTTCGGCCACACGAAGCCGTACCTGATGGCAATGGCCGGTGAGCTCAGAAAAGGACAACCGGCAGCCAATATCATGGCGAAGACGCGGTTGCTGCCGGAATTTTCCGACGATCCGTATGCCGGGGTGGGTCGCAACGACCCCTGCCCTTGCGACAGCGGCAAAAAGTTCAAACGCTGCCACGGTGTGGGAGCGCGCTGATCAGCTTTGTTCAACGCATGCCGGGCATTCGATCTCGGGCGGCTGGGCGCACACCATCGGGGCACAACTCAGTCGCTCCACGTCCTGAATTGGTGAAAACCGTCGGGCTGTTTCATTGACACCGATTCCTGCATGGATTTCTCGGCCTCTTCCTCTGATTTTTCGAACCACCATGGTCGCTCAAACGGATAGTTCGTTAACGCGAATGCCCCAGCGCAGGCCGCCAGCCCTCCCACCAGCAGCACAATCTGAACTACCCCTGGTGGATCGAAAATCCAGTTGATTAATGCGATTATCGCCATCGCCAATCCGAACGTCGCGATTACTGACCCGGCCGTTGGATCACGGGGACCATTTAGCAGCGAATCGAACGGGTTGTTCGGGTTGAACAGTAGTTGAAAGCGTTTGCCAACCGGATTGTTCAGCCGGAACTCCTCGGCTTCGTGGATCTCTTTCCGCCCGGTCGACCGCCACCGCGCGATGTGCTCGTTCTTCCACTGCTCACCGCCAGCCGTGTACAAATACTCAAGGTGAACATTCAGCGACGTATCCCATCGGTTTGACCCCGATATGAGGTGAGTCCGCATGCTCAATTTTCCGGTCTTGGTGATGACGGCGTCGGCAACGGCCCAGTTCCACGATTGTTTTGCAAAACGTGCGTAGGCCCTGCCGCCACCAACCAACATCGCACCGATGACTATGATTGGCAGCCATGTTCCAGTATCTGCAAGCATTTGACTTATTACACCAGTTTCCGACCGGCAGTATAGCGGGGTGGTCACACCGCATCGTGTGCAGGGTTGTTGCCCGCCCGAATTGTTTCATCTGCGCTGCTGAGCAGAAGGCTTGCGCGGCGCGCGGCGGCACCCCGACGGGTTAGAATTCCACGGGTTAATTCGCACCGACCGCCTATTACCTTCAAACAGACCGCCCGTCACCTTCAAAATGCCAGGAGAAATTCAAGTGGAACCAAGGCACAATCGTTCGAAACAGAAGCTCGCCAACGGCGAGGTCGTCACGATCGTCAGCGGAATCACGCACCCCGACGATATCGACACGCTCGGCCCGATTGGCTTCGACGGTATCTGGCTGGAGGGCGAACACGGTTGGGTGGACGCTTCGGAACTGGGCAACCTGACCCGCGCCTGTGACATCTGGGGCATGACATCAGTTGCGAGGATCAACGCCAACGACCAGGGCCTTATCTACCGAACCCTCGATCGAGGGGCGCAGGCCATCGTCGTTCCGCACGTCAACAATGCTGCCGAAGCAAGGAACGTCGTCGAGGGTGGAAAATTCACCCCGATCGGCAAGCGCGGCATGTTCACGAGCCGACAGGGACTGGGCGTCGATAACTACTTCGATACCGCAAATGACCACACCATGCTGATAGTGCTGATTGAGGACATTATTGCCTGGGAGAACCTCGACGAAATCATCGCGGTCGACAACATCGACGTTTTCTTCGTTGCACCTTCCGATTTCGCATCTTCGATGGGGCACATGGGCGATCTCCAGCACCCCGATGTCCAGGAAAAGATTAATGATTCGCTTTCACGGATTATTGGGGCTGGCAGGAACGCAGGCGCCCTTGCAACAAACGAAAATGCCGCCGGCTACGTAGACATGGGTGTCAAATTCCTCATGACGGGAATCGGGGCCTGGGTCGAAACCGGGTTCAACCGGTTCGTTGCAAACACCCGGTCGAGCTAATTTACGAAACGAGACAAATTAATTGAAAAGTGTGAAGTCCAGGCGACACCTGATCGTAATCGGAATGTTCGGGTTAGCGCTGATCTTGCTGGCCGCGTGTCAGGCAGCGGGCAAAAATCCTGACGACCTTGAAATTCCGGTTATACAGGCGACACCCGATATGTCACTGTGTCAGAACGACGCGTACCCGCAGGAAGCGCCCCTTTTCGTCGATGTCTCACCCGACCTGCTGGTCGCCCAGCCTTCTGGCATCAAATTTTTCGACCGCCAGACCGGTGATGGCCGTGTGCCGACGATCCAGGACCTGGTCACTGTCAAATACACAGGTTGGCTCGGTGACGGCTGTATTTTCGATTCGACTTACACGCGCGGTGAGGACGCCCGGTTGTTGCTCGTCAGCCTGATTCCAGGCTGGCGGGAGGCAATAGTTACGATGGCAACGGGCACAATCAGGAGAGTCGAGATACCGCCCGATCTGGCCTACCAGGAAATCGGTTCACCGCCGGTCATTCCGCCCAACGCGACGCTCACGTTCGATATCGAGTTGGTAGGCGTGCTGACCCCGGCTGAGGCCATTGCGACGGCTACCGTTGTGGCACTTAGTTTTACCCCCACGCCTGAAGGAGGCGAACAATTAGCTAACTGCCAGAACGACGACTACCCGGACACCGCTCCACAGTTCGGCGACGTGACCCGCGACCAACTGGTTGTCCAGGAATCCGGCATTAGTGTTTTCGATATATCCGTAGGCGACGGCAATTCACCCGGTCCGGGCGATAGTGTGACTGTTCATTACGCCGGTTGGCTTACGGACGGCTGCGTGTTCGACGCTTCGTACCTACGCGGCGACACGACCAACTTCGCGCTCAGCGGAGTCATTCCCGGATTCCGGGACGCCATTCTCGGTATGAGCGTGGGCGGCCACCGGCGGGTGGAGATCCCACCAGAGCTCGGTTATGGCGATCTCGGTGCCGGCGATGCCATTCCACCGGGCTCAACGATCTTCTTCGACATAGTCCTCGAAGGGATCGACAACTAGGCACTGGCGTGCCGATCCGTAATATATGCTTCCAACCGCAATCACAATCCCTGAAACCATCAGGCTCTGGCATGCCCCGCGGAGCCGCATAATGCGACTTGCCCACGCCAGTCATCTGGCAAGTCCCGATTCGATCGGGACGTCCGGCTCCTGTCCCCCTTCCTTCGGGAAGGGGTTAGGGGAAGGGTGGATTGTGACGAGGGCCCAAGTGATCCGATCACGCCCGGCCCTAAACGAGCGGCGACTTGCTCACTCCAGTCATCTGGCAAGTCGTCCGACGACGCCCGGAGCTAACGCACAATGAAAATCACTAAAGTCGAAACGATCTGGATCGACGAGTTCTGGCAGATGTGCTGGGTGCGGGTCCACACCGATTCCGGCGAGATTGGCCTTGGCGAAACCTGGTATCTGCCACGCTCGGTCGCGGCTGTCGTTCATGAGATATTCGGCCCGACCCTGATCGGACGCGACCCGATGGACCGCGAGGGTATCTGGGACGAACTGTTCAAGCTCACCGGAATATTCACCTACTCGGGCGCCGAGTTGCGCGCACTCTCGGCGATCGATATCGCGCTATGGGACGTCGTTGGACAGGCACTTGGCGAGCCTATTTACAACCTTCTCGGCGGCAAGTCGCGCGACAAGATTCGCATCTACAACACCATTGGCAGCTACGGCGACTGGCAGGACAACGAGTTTGAGCAGCGCGACCCGGTCGGGTTCCTGCAAAGCCTGATCGACGATGGAATTACCGCGGTCAAGGCCTACTACATGGCACCGTACGCCGCGGAATCGGGCGGAAATTTCGTTTCGGCGAAACAGATAAAGGAAGGGCTCGCACCACTTGCGAAACAGCGCAAGGCGCTGGGCGGACAGATCGAGATCGCGCACGACGGCGGCGGCCAGTGGGCGCTCGCACCGGCAATTCGCATCACCAAGGCAATGGATGAATACGATCTCATGTGGCAGGAAGAGATGATTCACCCGGTGAACGTCGAAACCCACCTGAAACTCGCGGGTGAAACGACAGCTCCCATTTGCGCCGCCGAGCGACTTATGACCCGTTTCGAGTTCCGCGAATACATCGAGAGAGGCGCGGCCGAAATCGTTATGCCCGATCTCATCTGGACCGGTGGCATCACGGAGACAAAGAAGATCGCAACGATGGCCGACACCTATCAAACGCCCATAGCGCCGCACGACTGGACGGGGCCGGTGAACGTCTTTGCCTGCGCTCACATCTCGATGAACTGCCCGAACGTGATGATCCAAGAAACGAACCGCGCCTACTATCGCGGCTGGTACGACAGGTTCATCGAGCCAAATATCGTCATCAAGGACGGCTACCTGCTGGCACCCGAAGGACCCGGACTCGGTACGCGGCTCAGAGCCGATGTGTTCGACCGCTCAGATGTCCATGTCGAGGAAACAACAGAGGCAGCCGTGTGGGGCCCGGTCGGCTTCATCGACCCCGGCCAGAAAGTCAGCCATTTCTTCGCGCCGGATGTGCCATGAGGCGACGAGTGACGAAGGGTGCAGGGTGAGGATCTGCGTTGGAAATACTGTCATCCTGAACTAGCCTGTCCTGACCATTGTCGAGTTGGATTCAGCTGAGCGTTCCAAGCCAATTTCGCAGGAGCAACTCACCCAGGGGTGTTGACATCAACGTTCGATGTGAAAAAGGCGATTATCCGATTGAGGCATGCGATACGAAATCTCCCACGGTAATCGAATCGAGTTGTTCGAGTCGATTTACAACCTGAGCAGCAACTGAGCAACCGGGCGAAACGTATGTCCAGGCAGGGGGACCGCGAACTCAAAGGAGCAAGCGGGCGCGGGACTAATTGGCTTCGCGCCGTTCAATGTCGCTGGCTGCTGATCGGAAGCGAAGATTCCTTATCGCCCTCATTTACCGTTTCTTGTGTTTTGCAAAACCACTGGCTTCACCGACATCGATTATGAGGACCGCTGATAATTCCTCAGTCGTGAACTGTAATATTCAACCTCGAATTATCAATGAACCTCCTCCGCAAGAGGGCGGACTACCTGAAAACCAACCAGGAGAAGGTGAAATGCCAGAGAACGCGAGCGGCGATCCGGTCGCCTATCGGTCACACGTGCGCATCGAGCGGGTTAAAGGTCCGATTCGACGGGCGTTTGTGCCCGCCCACGATGGCCCGGTGATGCTCGGCGTACACCATGAAGTGGCCGAGCACTACGGGGTCGACAACAACGTCGTCGATCCGCATACGACTACCCTCGACTATGTGATCGCCGCCGCTGCCGGGTGAATGACCGGAACGTTTGGCGGTGCCCTTGAGGCCCGCGGGATTCCGGCCGGCGACGGCTTCCTTCACTCCGAATCGGTTGGCGAGGTGGAAAAAGAAGGCGGCACACTGGTTATCAAACGTGTGCACATTACCTATCACCTGAAGGTGGAAGCCGGACTACTCGCCGAAAAGCGCGACGCCATCCAGCGTGCCTTCGACCTCCACCCCGACGCCTGCCCGGTCTACCGAAGCATTTCAGGCTGCATCGACATCACGAAAGATTTGAAGATAATCGAGAGTTAGGCGACTCCAACAGGGAGACATGACATCGATGAATTTCAAAGCCGCGTGTTTCGATCTTGATGGGACCCTGATCGATACCGGGCCGCCACACCGCGCGGCCGAGCGGGTCACGGTGCGGGCGTTCGGTTTCGACGACCTGATCGCCGACCACCCCGTTACGTTAGGCACAGGCGTGATTCCCGGTGCGCAGCTTGTTGCCGAGCACTACGGCATCGACAGCGTCGAAGAAGTACTGGCCGAATAACTGCGCCAGTGGAAGCGGATAGCCGAAGAGGGTATCGACCTGCTGCCGGGTGCCGAATCGACCGTCCGCAAAGTGGCGGGGCCGGGACCCTGGTCGCGCTCGTAACTTCGGGCGAGCGGGGCTACGCCGACGAGTTCCTGCGCATCTCGGGTCTCGCCGAAGTGTTCGTCTGCTCGGTAACCCTGGAAGATGTCGTGAAACTCAAGCCCAATCCCTAGCCGTATCTGCAAGCGACCGAAATAATGGGAGTGGAGTCTTCGCAGTGCGTGGTCTTCGAGGATTCAGTTTCGGGGTTCAAGGCGGCACGGCCAGCCGGGATGTACAGCGTCGGAGTTGGCGAGGTTGCGCTTCACGCCGTCGGGGACGACGCGCCCGACCTGGCGATCGGTTCGTTCAACGACCTGAACCCGGATCGACTGTTCGGTGCTCGCGATTGACGACGGTTTCCGAGCGAGCAAAAGTTTTCGTTGCCAAGGCAGCAAACCTGCTCTTTAATTAACGACGGCAGTTTTAACAGGGCAGTCCCAGGATATCCGTGTGACCAACTCGAACGAGCATGAGCCAGAAGTGAAGTCGACCCCGGAATCGGAACACGAGTCCGCGCCCGATTCAACTCCGGATCCGGCCCAACAGCCAGAGCCGAAACCCGAATATGTGCCGTTCGAGCCGTTTAACCCCTACATCCGGCGAACGGAAGCGACGTTCGTGCCGCAGGAGTCAAAAATCTACGTCCCGCCCGTGCATGACGATGAAGAAAACGACGATGATGAGGTCCCTGCAAACACATGGCGGCTGTTCATTGCAATCGAGCTTCCACGGGTGCTAAAACGCGAATTTATCGATCTTGCCCGGAGCTTCAGGCCGCGTGAACACGAGCGAGTGAGGTGGATCGAGCAGGACGCGATGCACCTGACACTGAAGTTTCTTGGCGACACGCCTGTGGACCGGGTACCCGATGTCAAAAATTCCCTTGAACAAGCTGCATCGTCTACCGGGAAGTTTTCCATCAAGATCGGCAGGACGGGCTGCTTTCCGTCGTTCCGCGACCCGCGCATTTGCTGGGTCGGACTGAGCGGAGAACTACGCCGACTCGAACAGCTGCAGGGTCGAGTCGAGGGCGGGCTGGTGGCGCTCGGGTTCGACCGCGAGGATCGCGTATTCAAGCCCCATGTCACGATCGGCCGCACTCGCCCGGGCATTCGTGGTCGGTTTGCTGAAGACATTGGATTTTCCTGGCGTCACGCACCCCTGCATTCGACCGGCAAAGTCATCCCGGTATCTGCAATCGCCCTGTACCGCAGCTATCTTGGTGAAAAAGATGAAGCGCGCTACGAACAGCTGGCGAACCTGGAACTGGGCTAGGCGGTGATACCGCGTTTCCTGCGATGTCGTAAGGCGCTTGCTGAGTCATGAAAACGAAAACCGCTGGGTACTGCCTCTGTCATTTGCGGGGATCGTCCGCCTGCGACTCCGATTGGAATGAGTTGGTCAGCATCAGTTAGTGCAATAACTAACCAGTGCGCCTGAATCGCGTACGGGGTAACATTGAGTAGTTACAGGTGATGACGGAGACGCGATCGGATCCATCGACCCATTTGAGCGAGCCCGGTACGGTGAGAGCGGGCATGGGCTGGATTCAATCATCGCTCCCGAGCCGTTCGCTGAACGTCGAGCAATGCTCGGCAACTAGGCTGAACCGTCCCTGCCGAACGTTATATCGGCCCCGAAACAGGTACGCTTGTTTCGATTGAGTGTTCCGGTGGGCCAAGGTGCGAAACAAAAGTGGCGAAATCGGGAAACCAGGGTGGTACCGCGGTACCGTTTTATTTCAAAACGCCCGTCCCTGATCTTTTTGGGGCGGGCTTTGTTTTTAACCTGCGGAACTGGCAGCCCCACGTGATTCATATTCCAATGAGCAGGGGCGAGGAAAAAACATCGTGCCCACCCAGTTCGACCCCGTAGACCCCAAAGTCGATTTCGTCGCCAACGAGGAGGCACTCCTCAAGTGGTGGGAAGAAAACGATATCCCGGCGCGCTACAGGAAATTGAACGACGATAAAGAGAAAACATTCTCGTTCATCGACGGGCCCATCACTGCCAACAACCCAATGGCCGTCCACCACGCCTGGGGCCGCACCTACAAGGACCTGTTCCTGCGGTTCCGCAATATGCAGGGCTACCGTCAGCGGTTCCAGAACGGTTTCGACGGCCAGGGTTTGTGGATCGAAGTAGAAGTCGAAAAGGAAAAAGGCTTCAAGTCGAAACGCGACATCGAGACATACGGAATCGGCAGGTTCGTCGAAGACTGCAAGGCCCGCGTCGACCAGTTCGCCGCGGAAATCACCGAACAGTCGAAGCGGCTCGGATTCTTTATGAACTGGGACAATTCGTATCACACGAAGTCCGACCAGAACAACTACACCATCTGGCACTTCCTGAAGACCTGCGCCGATAACGGCTGGATCTACAAGGGCCGCGACGTGATGCCGTGGTGTCCGCGCTGCGGCACAGGTCTCTCGCAGCACGAAATCGTCACCGAGGGCTACCAGGACATCACCCACGACAGTCCATTCCTGAAATTCCCGCTGATCGATGAGGGTCACGAAGGCGAATCGCTGCTTATCTGGACCACCACGCCATGGACGCTCGCGGCGAACGTGGCGGCTGCGGTAAACCCCGAAAACGACTACGTGAAAGTTGAAGACCGGGGTGAGGTTATCTACTTCAGCAAGGCGCTCCTCGATTCGCTGAAACGCGATCATGTGCTAACCGACGACGCAAAAGTTCTGGCCGAACTCAAGGGTTCAGAGTTGGTAGGGCTTCGCTACAGGGGGCCATTCGACGAACTCGATGCACAGGCGGAAGCTCGTGACGAGCACCGGGTGCTGGCATGGGACGAAACAGGCGAGAGCGAAGGCACCGGGATCGTCCACACTGCGCCCGGTGCAGGTGCCGAAGACTTTAGGCTCGGCAATGAAAATGGCCTGACTCCGATCGCACCCCTCGACCAGTCCGGTGTCTACCTCGAGGGCTTTGGCGAACTCACTGGCAAAGCCGCAGCCGACGTAAACGACTTGATCTTTGCATCGCTCGAAGAAAAGGGCCTGCTGGTAAAGGTCGTGCCGTACACCCACCGCTACCCGGTCTGCTGGCGTTGCGGCACCGAGTTGGTATTCCGGCTCGTCGATGAATGGTTCATATCGATGGACGAGATTCGGCCGAAAATGGAAAAGGCCACGCGGGAAATGCAGTGGTATCCGGAGTTCGGCATGGCGCGGGAACTCGACTGGCTCAAAAACATGCAGGACTGGATGATCTCGAAAAAGCGCTATTACGGCCTGGCGCTTCCGATCTATCCGTGTGACTGCGGCCACTTCGACGTACTCGGCTCTCTCGAAGAGCTGAAAGAGCGGGCAATCGAAGGCTGGGAAGAGTTTGAAGCCAGTGGAACGTCGCCCCACCGACCGTGGATCGACGGCGTGAAAATCGCCTGCTCGGACTGTGGTGAAACCGTCGAACGAATCGCCGATGTAGGCAACGCCTGGCTCGATGCGGGCATCGTCCCGTTCTCAACGCTCAACTACAAGACCGATCCCGACTACTGGAGAGAATGGTTCCCGGCCGACTGGATATCCGAGAGCTTCCCGGGCCAGTTCCGCAACTGGTTCTATTCGCTAATCGTGATGGCCGCCGTGCTTGAAGATTCGATACCGGCGAGGCAGGTCTTCTCGTACGCGTTGATGCGCGACGAAAACGGCGAAGAGATGCACAAGTCGAAGGGCAACGCCATCTGGTTCGAGGACGCGGCCGACAAGATTGGCGTCGACGTGATGCGCTGGACCTTCAGTCGCCACAACCCGGCGTCGAACCTTAATTTCGGATACAAGGCCGGCGACGAGGTGCGCCGCCAGTTCCTGATCCCGCTCTGGAACATTTATTCGTTCTTCACCACCTACGCGAACCTCGACGGATGGGCTCCTGCTGATTGCTCGATTCCGTTGTCGCTCGGGTTCGGGAAAGACGGCGAAAAGAACGAGTACGAATCGTGGGAGATGCCGGATGAATCGGAGGGATTTTCGGAGCTCGACCGTTGGATTCTCTCCGAACTGAACCAGCTGGTCAGGCGAACAACTGAAAACCTCGAAAACTGGCAGCTTCCGTACGCGGCCGGATCCGTCGAGCAGCTTGTCGAAGACCTGTCGAACTGGTACGTCAGGCGGTCACGCCGCCGCTTCTGGAAGACAGAGGGCGATAAGGACAAGAACGCCGCCTATTCGACGCTCTACACGTGCCTGACGACCCTTTCACGCCTGATGGCACCGTTCACGCCGTTCGTGGCCGACATCATGTACCGCAACCTTGTTGCCGATCGAGTTCCAGATGCACCCGACTCCGTTCACCTCACGTCGTGGCCGAAAGCCAACGACTCGCTTATTGACCAGGACGTAATGAACCGCACGCGGCTCGCGATTCGGCTGGCCTCGCTCGGCCGTTCGGCGCGGGCACAGTCACGCCTCAAAGTCAGGCAGCCCCTTGCTGAGTTCGTCGCTGAAGTCCGCCACGACTGGGAGCACTTCGCGCTGGCCGAGATCGAACCGATCCTGAAGGAAGAACTGAACGTAAAGCGCGTCCGCGATGCAGCCGAAATGGGCGGACTTCTCGGGTTCGAGATCAAGCCGAACCTGCGGTTGCTCGGGCCAAAATACGGCAGGCAGATGGGTGAAATCCGAGCCGCGATTGCCGCGGCCGATCCTGACGAAATCGCACGCGCCTCGGAAGCTGGCGAAACGATTACAGTCGGCGCGTTTGAGCTTGCGCCAGAGGAAGTGCTGGTTGAACGCGTGGCCCTCGAAAACTACGCGGTGGCAACCGACGCCGGTTACGCAGGTGCAGTGCTGACAGTTGTCTCAGACGAACTGAAAGCGGAAGGAACGGCAAGAGAAGTAGTGCGCGTCATCCAGAACCTGCGCAAGTCGTCGGGACTCGAGATATCCGATCGCATCAACCTGTGGATTTTGTGTTCAGGAGATGTAACAAGTTCGCTCGAAGCGCACTCCGATTATATTGCCGGAGAGACTCTGGCCAACAGCGTCGAGATCGGTGCTGTCCTCAGCGACGACGCCATGGCTGTGGCTGCCACCGAAACGCTCAAACTCGACGACGATTCAGAAGTAACGGTAGCCCTCGAAAAAGCGTAGTTCGGGGAATTGGTTTTCTGCCTGTATCGATATCAGTGCGTGCCTCTGGAGAGTCGGCGCCAGCGGCTCACGAACGCTACCCCAACCTCTCGAACCGGGTGCAGCAACACCCCCACCCTGCTAAAGTCCCCGCCACAACCTGCGGATAAATCGATAGGAAACCAGCAACGTGCAACGCGTCTACATAACACTTAATGGCGACGACAATATCGCCATCTACAACCTCGACCCGACCTCAGGAAATCTTACCCACCAGGAAGATGTCGAGGTAATCGGTGGGCCCGCGCCATTCGGTGTTTCGCCAGACGGTCGGCATGCCTACAGCGGGCTGCGCACCGCCAAATCGATGGTCAGTTTCGCGATCGATGAGTCGACCGGGACACTCACCCGAACCGGTGAAGTCGATCTCGAATCCGACCCCTGTTACGTCTCCGTCGACGCAACCGGCCGCTACCTCCTATCCGCCTATTACAGCGCGGGCCACATCGCCGTACACCCTATCGATTCGACCGGGGCACTGGGCGACCTCGCTACCGTATGGAATCGCACACGTCTCAAGGCCCACTGCGCTCACACCGACCCGTCAAACAGCTTCACATTCCTGCCTCACGTTGGCGAGTCGAATGTGATCTACCAGTACCGATTCGACGCCGACAGCGGGTCGTTAACCCCCAACGACCCACCTGTTGTCGAGGCGCCCGAGGGTGACGGCCCCCGCCACTACGCCTACCACCCACATGCCAGCTATGTCTATTTTGACAACGAGCAGGGCTGCAGCGTGACCGCGTACAGCTTCGACCCTGACACCGGCACCCTTTCGCCGTTACAGACAGTTTCGACCCTTCCAGACGGCTGGTCGGGCGATAACTCGTGCGCGCAACTGCACATGACACCTTCTGGCGACTTCCTTTACGCCACCAACCGCGGGCACAACAGCATCGCCATGTTTGCAGTCGATCCCGCATCGGGCAGGCTGACCGCGCTCGGACAACAGGCGACGGTCGGTACGCCGCGGGCGTTTGGAATCGACCCCACCGGTAAGTACATGCTCGTCGGAGGACTCGACGATGGCGATCTGGCTACTTACCGTATCGACGATGCCTCCGGCCGCCTTACCCACATCACTACCCAACCTGTCGGCGATCAGCCAATGTGGATTCACATCACCGACCCGGTCGACTAGGCCTTTGGGTTCGGTCCGATTGCATAACTAATTCCTGTTAGCCAGCGCAGAGCCGGGCATATCAGGTCATGTCATCATGTGGCATGCCTGAAATCGACACCACGCCCTCATCACGCGTCCCGATTCCTGAGGGGGGCCGGGGATGTGTCGCTCACGCCGCCGAAGCAGGCAAGTCTTTGGCGGAACCCGGACTTCCTGAAATTCTGGACCGCCCTGTCAACGTCCAGCCTCGGGCAGCTTATGACGGTGCTGCCACTCGTCGCGATTCTCGTGCTTGAGGCGCGCCCCTACCAGATGGCGGTCATTGGCGGCGCGAGTGCCGCATCGGGACTGGCGTTCGGACTCATCGCCGGGCCGTGGGTCGACCGTACGAGACGCCGTAAGGTGTTGGTTGTGACCGACCCGGGCCGGGCTGTGTCGATCGCCAGCATCCCGGTCTCATATTTCGCGTTCGAACTTCGCATCGAGCATCTTTGCGTAGTTGCGTTTATCAACGGGTCGCTCGGAATATTCAACGAGGTGGCGAGCCGGGCGTACTTACCGAGTCTTGTAGATCGGGATCGCCTGCTGGAGACAAACTCCAGGATGGCTGCGTCCGATGCGGTAGTGGAGCAGATCGGATTCAGTGTCGGAGGTTTCATCGCGCAACTCGCGTCGGCGATCAGCGCCAGCGTTGTCCAGGCCGTCACATTCGCGGTTTCCGGGCTCCTGATTTTGACAATTCGGCGACCTGAGCCTAAACCGGTTTCCGATAAACGGGAAGGAAATATTAGACGAGAACTCATCGAAGGCTACCGGTTCATTATAAGTCACCGGCTTCTCAGGATTGTCGCCATTAGCGGTGCGATATCGGCAGGTGTAGGCGGGATCATCGGTGGCATGATTGCGCTCTTTGCCACCACGGAAATAGGATTTCAGCCCCGTCCACTTGGCGTTATATATGGAGTTGGCGGAATCAGTTCGCTTATCGGAGCGCTGTACGCAACCCGCGTGACCAGAAAGTTGGGAGTCGGACCGACGATGACGCTGGGTGCGATCTTTTACGGACTGATCGGGTTTCTTATTCCACTTGCTCCTACCCAGATATGGATAGCCACGGTATTTTTTGTGCTACCGCAGATCTTGGGTGACGGTTTCGCGATGATGCATAACATCAACGAAGTGAGCCTCCAACAAGCTGTCACACCTGAGCATCTTTGAGGCAGAGTCGCCAGTGCGCTGAAGGTGTCAGAAAGGCTGGCGATGCTAATCGGGTTTTCCATCGCCGGAGTAGTCGCCGAGCTGGCAGGGCTGCGAGTAACACTTGCGATGGGGTTCGTGATCCTGCTCATCGCGGGACTGGTACTGCTCCACCCGGCCATACGGAGACTTCGAGACATGCCTGAGGAAGTTGCAGCAGTTGAGCCAGAAGCCTGAGCGTCAGTGAAGACGTTGCTCTAGGCCTCCGGATCCACGTCGTCTTCGTTGCGCATTGCGGCGGGAGCGGCAGGAGGAGTGGGCTCGGAAGCGCCGGCCGGTACGGGGTTCGGCATTCCCGGCAGGGATGAGGTGCCACGTATGCGTTCGAGGCTGCGCGAAAGCGATTGGTTTCGCTTCTTTTGCTCGGTCTCGACCAGGAAAAAGGCGTACCGAGACGTCAGCATCGCTCCGATAAGCAGGATGATCGCCGATATGTAAACGAAGATCATGAGCGTGATGATGATGCTCACACCACCGTAGATCGAAGTGGCAACACCGCTCACGTTTCGAATGTAGTAGATGAAAATCGCCTTCGAAATCTCGAATGCAGCGGCACCGGCCAGGGCGGTGGGCCAGACCTCGCGGAAGCGCAGTCGCGTGTTCGGTAACCACCAGTACAGGGTCAGGAACACCGTGAACGTAAGCAGGAACGGAACAAGAATCGCAAACCTCTGCCATAGTACCGGATCGCTCAGCGGGGCATTGGGAAGCCAGATCGCGGAAAGCTCCTGGAAAAATGTGAGCAGTCCGGTTGTAAACACCGATGCGAACAGCAGAGTCGCGGCGCCAAACATGAGCGCGATGTCCATGATTCGTTCGGTAAGGAAGGGACGCGGCTTGCTGATGCCCCAGATGATGTTGATGCTCTTGCGAATCGCGCTGAACACCTGTTGCGAAACCCAGAACAGCCCGATGATAGCGACCACACCACCGGCGGTTCGACCGCGTGTGATGCTCTCAAAGAAGTTGCCTAGGAACTCGTCATCGGCCTCAGCGAGGACCGGAATCTGCATGCGGAGTCCCTCGATAAGCCGCTCCTCAAACCCCTCGATGCCCAGCACCAGGGAGAATACGGCAATTATCGCCAGCGATAGCGGGAACAGCGAGAAGAACGCGTAGAACGCAATGGCCGCCGACATGTACGGCCCGTTCTTGCCAAGAAATTCATTTAAGTTGCTGGCAATAAACCTGATCGAAAAAGAGATTGCGCGAAACATCTGACCAGCTATTGTGCCCAACTTGGACCAAACGGCGCAATCGAAGCCCGGAACCGAATTCGCCAGAACCAGACCCGGTTGAGGCGCATCACTCTCTCAAAGGCACTCGACAACACGGTGCCGTCAGTCCAGTTCGCCAGCCCGATACGCACCGATGTAGTTCATTGCGTATTCGTCGTTGCCCAGAAGCAGGTCCATTGCCAGCTTAATGGGCTTCGATTCAAGATCGATATTCATCGCCCGCTCTGCTGAAGTTGTGATCGGATCGACAATTCCGGCATCGGCACCGGCCTCTATCGCAAGGTGCAGAAAAGCATCGTTCACAATTGCTCGTTTCGGAATGCCGAACGAAACGTTGCTCATGCCCCCCGCAATGTGAATTTCGTTGCCGAAATCCGCCCTTATCCGCGCGATCGCCTCGAAAACATGGTTCCCGTAGTTCGAATCGACCGCAATCGGGAACATCAGCGGATCGACAAATATGTCGTCTTTGGCCATGCCCTTAGTGAGGGCCATCTCAAGAATCCGTCCGACGTTTTCCACCCGTTCGCTCGCATCTGCGGGCATTCCGACTTCGTTCGCTGCCATCACCACGGCCCGGGCATCATGCTTCAATGCAAGGTCAATCGTGTCGGGGCGCTCGAGCGCTATCGAGTTGAGCATGGGCCTGCCCTGGGTCCCACCGTATGCTTCCAGTCCAACCTCGATGATCTCCGGGTTCGACGAATCTACACTCGGCGGCACCGTCGAAACCGACTCCACGAATTTGATCAGCCACTCCATCGACTCTTTTTGCTCGGGCAGTCTGTACGAAGATTCATCGACGTTCAGGTCGAGGTACTGCGCGCCCGCCTTTATCTGCCGGTTCACCTCGTACTGGACGTATATCTTGCCTTCGGCCGACTCGTCAGCGTCGCCATTCAGGCCCTTCCATATGGCGATCATGAAATGCTTAAGCATGCCCTGTTCATACGGCTGCGTCCTGGTGAAGTGCTCGGGGACGTGCACGTATTTGCGTTCGCCGTCCAGCCGGTACTTGATGGCCTCAGAGCCGTCATCGAAGACATGTCCCCGGACACCTCCGCGCTTTACGACCCGCGTGGCATGGATATTTTCGCCTAGGACGATGAATTGGTCGGGACTGTCGATAACTCTTGGCATGTCGTGTCACTCAAGACTGCGAGTCGTTCTGATTTCGCAACTCTACGTTATGGGATCAGGGCTATCGATTATGCCCCACCGAGGCGATCGGCGGGGTTCCGTTTTGCGTGATGATCCCGTAGTAGGAACGTGTTGGCCCATGCCGACGTGTTGCGGAGCGACGCATCGCGGAACACAACCGGCCGCTCTAGCATCTTCTCCTCTTGGCCGAACGGCTTCAGGCGGTCGTACGCACGCAGCCAGATGCACTCCTTGTCGAGCACCTCGCACATGCCGGCCTTCGTCCCGCCACATGGCCCGTTGCGCTGATTTTTAACGCACTCCGATTCCGGACACAGGTATGCAACGTCCGGAAGCGAACAGTCACCACAGTCCCTGCAGTGGTAGACCGGAACCTTGCTCGCCTGTTCGAGAACATGCGCCACTTCGGTCAGCTTTTTGCTCTTTTCCACCTGGCCGTAAATCGCGCTGCCAGCCTTGAACCCCAGTGTGCCTTCTGTAAATACGCGGTCATGAACGAATTTGCCGAGCCGATACTGCAGCGGCACCGTCATTCGGGCCCTCGCCCGACCCAGCTTCGACCTTGATTTGGAAGCGAGATATTCCTTGTTTACCGCATCGGAGGAAAGCCCTGGGTGGTCTCCCTGCTCGAAGTAGTAAAACTCGTCGTCCTGGGCGAATTTGATCTCTTTTGCAAATTCCTTCCAGTCGTTCTCGCCATACGAATCTACCATTTCGAGAATGTGCTGGATTCGCTCGAGTTGGGGCCGACCGGAAATGTATGCCCCGCGATAGCCGAGGCCCTTCAGGATCGCAATCTGCCTTGCTGCAAGCTCTGAAAAGAAAGCACGACCGCGATCCTTCGACCTGGCCTGTTCGTTGGCGATGTCGCGGAGCTCGTCCGAAACCCACACGCCGGGCATGCCCCAGTTGTTGAAAAATCGGCCCGCGGGCGCGGTCAGGATAAAAACCGACCCGATTAGCGGAATATTGATTCCTGTGGATTGAACGTACTGTTGAAGCTCGCCGAGTTTCCGAGAGTCGTAGCCGATCTGGGTGACGGCCCACTTCGCCCCTGTCCTGACCTTCATGGCAAGCTTGAAGTACTGCGTCATCAGTTCGCCTTCAAGCTTTTTGAATGGGCTCACGGCGCAGCCCGCGTAGAAACTGGTCGTTTCGAGCCGGTCCTCCCTGCCAACCGACCCCCATGCCCGGTTTGGCAGGCCTTCGTTCATCTGCTCGATCAGTTCCAGCAGGCCTACCGAATCGATGTCGAAAACCGGCTGAGCCTGCCCCTGGAACCCGCCGGTCGGGTAGTCGCCCGAAAGTGCCAGCACGTTCGTAAAACCCTGGCTTCCAAGTGCCCAGAGCCGACTTTCAATCCCGTTGCGGTTGTAGTCCTTGCACGACATGTTGATTACTACGTCACGGCCACGGAACACTAGGTCCTGGCCGAGGATTTCAGGGCGAATGTGGGGATTTCCGCCGGGGTTGTCGGTCAGGGCGACAAAATCGACCCGATCGAACTCAGAAAGCGACTTCGCCAGTTCAGCCGTCTTGCGTGAAGTTTCGGCCATCAGCAGACCGCGTGAAGTTTCGATTTCGACAGCCGTCAGAAACCTATCGCTGCCTTCCAGCATGCTCCGCAGGTCTTGAGTAGCCGTGCCAGACGGTTCCAATGCAGTTCCTTATTTTGGCTTGTGGATTACTATTATTTCCTTCTCCCGGTGAGAAGGAATCACTCCCACATGATCCGGCGTGCCAGTTGCAAACATTCACGATACCGCGTCGCCACGGCACCGGGCCGTATGGACACTGTGTCGAAATCGTCGTCGGTTCGCAAGTAGGGCGCTCGATTGCAGGTCCAAAACATTCGTAATTCGTGAATGCGTTGCCGAGCTGTGTGGCGAGTTGCTATGGCGATTCTGCTGGCAGTGTGGTTTTGAGTTTCTAGCGCTGGTGCTCGAAACTATCGAAGAGGCCTGCATGAGGTCTTTCACAAAGGCATTACTGTGTACGCCCAACCCGTGTTCACGCTTGTGGCCCGCGGGTAGAATGGACATGCAAGCGAATAGGCCGTTACCGGATAATGGTTCCGTGTAGCGTTTCCGTGTATTTGAACTGCAGTGGAGAGGACTCCGATCTCAGAAACCGATGAAAACTAAGCAGCAAGTCGTAGTGGTTGGATTGGGCCGATTCGGCGGTAACGTTGCACGGACCCTGTATCAGCTGGGGCACGACGTGATGGCAATCGATATCGATGAAGAGCGCGTTCAGACCCTTATGGGCGAAGTGACCTACCCGGTTGCCGGTGACGCAACGCAGGAAGCGGTCCTGCGTGAACTCGGTGTCCACAACTTCGACATCGGAATCGTGGGTATTGGTGCGAATGTCGAGGCCAGCATCATGGTGAGCGTGCTTTTTCAGACCATGAACCTGCCGTACATCATTGCTCGTGCCCACAGCGAACTTCACGGAAATACGTTGCAACGGCTCGGTTGCCACCGGGTGATCCACGCCGAAGAGGAGACCGGTACCAGGCTTGCCCACAGCCTTTTCAACCCCGAGGTGGAGGAATACATGGAACTGGCATCTGCCTTCGGTGTAAGTCGGTTGCAGGTCCCGGACAGGTTCACGAACATGACACTCAACGAAGCTGGCTTCGCCGGAGCCCGCGACAAGTATGGTATCGCAATTGTTGCCCTAAAGCGCGGTGATGAAATCACGCTGAGTCCCGATTCTGATGAGAGACTTCGGGCAGGGGACATCCTGGTCGTGGCAGGAAGAGATGAGTTCGTAAGCCAAATCACTAACTAGCTGCACACGGGCAATCCCGGGTTTTCGTCGTCGTGCGATCGTGAATGCACATGACCACACGCAAGCCACCGCAGATGTAGTCTCAGGCCAGATACACGTAGCGAAATAACATGCCTTTCAACAGAGTCATTGCCGTCGTTTCCGACGATCCATCCGACATCAACACCATCTCGCGGGCGGCGGACATCGTGCGGGACGACCATGGACAGTTGTTCGTCGTCTACGTGATCAAAGTCGAGCGCTCGCTGCCCCTCGATGCTGAGATCGAAGAGCAGGTGGCACGTGGCGAACAAGTGTTGCACCGTTCCGAGCGACTGGCCCGGCTCCCCCGCAGTGACATCGATTCCCAGTTGCTACAGGCGAGGACGATCGGACCGGCCGTGGTACACGAGGCCATCGTCAGGGATGCAGACGCCATCGTTATCGGAACTTCGTATCCGACCGAATTCGGCGCCTTTTCACTGGGAAGTGATATCCCGTACATACTTGAACACGCGCCATGTGATGTAATTTTGTGGCGAGAACACAGTGGATCTGCAAAACCCGCCGCGCGAACGGCCCGAACGGCACGCAACGGCAGGGCCGCAAGGGTGGGCTGAATACATCCCCCGCGAACCGGCGAGTGCCGGATCGCCCGGAATCTTCACCGGAACGAACGAATCATCAGACCGAACGTAATGGCAAATTGAACGTAATCATCATGGGAGCCGGGAATCTCGGTTCATCACTGGCTCGAAAGATAAGCGGTATGGGGCACAGGGTCACTGTGATCGAAAACGACCCGCGGGCTGTTTCGCAGTTACCGCGCGGGCGAATCGAGTCGGGAGCCATGTCCGTCGTACACCGTGACGGCTCCACCGGTGCCGCGATGATCGAAGCCGGAATCGCCGAGGCCGATGTGTTTATTGCAGCCACGGGCAAAGATTCCCTCAACGGCCTTGCCGCGCAACGTGCAAAAACTATATTTCGGGTCGATCAGGTGCTGACAGCGGTAAAAGAAGAATCCACAAGGAGTCTCTACGATTCACTTGGGATTATCACCATCGACAAGACGTCGATTGCAAGCGAACAGCTGGCCGGACTGTTGCCCGAGATGCAAGAAAACCAGGAGACCCCAGTGAAGCAGACGGAGCAGTAGAGAGCAGTTGTATCTCGTAATTGTCGGCGGCGGAAAAGTGGGACATCCCCTCGCATCGTCCCTCATTAATGAGGGGCACGAGGTGTTCGTGCTCGATCACGACCCCGCCAGGGTTGCCGCGCTGCAACGTCAACTCGGAATGATCGCGACAGTGGGCGATGCTTCATCGCTGCGTGCACTCGAAGACGCAGGGATATCGCGGGCCGGTGCGATCATTGCCGCCACCGACTCAGATGAGGACAACCTGGCGGCCTGTCAGCTTGCCAGAAGTAATTTCGATGTCCCACGTACGATAGCGATCGCGAACAATCCCGAAAATGCCCAGCTCTTCGAACGGGTCGGCGTCGACCTCGTGGTGAGCGCCACCGACCTGGTGATAGCGAACCTGACAACCGCGCTTCCAGTGCATCCGTTGATCAGGTTGATGCCGGTGGCCGACCGCGCACAGGAACTCGTAGCCGTTAAACTTCCGGCTGCCGGAGCGGTGATCGGGCGAACCCTTTCTGAAATAACCCTGCCGTATGGCACGAACATCGTCTTGATCGTTTCGGCCGACGGAAGGACGAAAAATCCTGACGCCGACGCGGTTCTCGAGGGCGAAGATGAAATCGTGGCCCTGTCTCCTGCAAGCACAACTGCCGAGTTGTGGGAAGTACTCACGGAATTGAGGTAGTTAGTGCCTAAAAAAATCGCTTTCCTCGGACCCATCGGTACCTACTCCGACGAGGCGTCCTACCTCTATGCCCCCAATGCCGAACGTATGCCTTTCGCTTCACTTGGTCTGGTGATGAGCGCGCTCGAGGAGGGGAATGTCGATGAGGCCGTTGTCCCAATCGAGAATTCACTCGGTGGCACCGTGATCGAGGTCGTAGATTTTTTGATCGCGTCGGAAAAGTCCCAGATAAAGGACGAATTTCTACTTCCGATCGATCACTGCCTCATTACAAGGCCAGGCGTGAGACTCAGCGATATCAGGGTAGTGGTTTCAAAGCAGGAGGCCCTCACACAGTGCCGGCAATTTCTGGCCCGCGAGTTGCGCTTTGCCGAGCAGGTACCGGCAACCAGCACGGCCCTCGCTGTGGTCGATCTGAAAGAAGCCGACGACCGCACTGCGGCGATCGGTCCGCGCAGGGCTGCCGAACTGGCTGGATTACCCGTACTCGCCCACGGTATTCAGGACCGGAAGAACAATGTCACCAGGTTCGCAGTACTGGCGTCGAGCAGCATGCCACCGTCCGGTAGCGATAAGACGACGATTGCGTTCGATTTCGATAAGCCCGATGCGCCCGGCCTGGTCTACGGAGCGATGAGACCTTTCGCAGACCGCGGTATCAACCTTACGAAGATCGAATCACGCCCGACCGGCACGGGGATGGGTAATTACATCTTCCTGCTCGATCTCGAAGGCCATATCGACGAGCCGCACGTCCAGCAGGCAATCACCGAATTACAGGGACACACTTCGACGTTCAAAGTGCTCGGTGCCTACCCGCGGGCCGAGGGGATGTCGGTGAGGCAGTTGGACGAATAGCCCGCTGGCGGGACGCGGGCTACCTCGCAGCACGAACCGCATGGCCAGAGATGGCCGAATCGATGTTCAGCGCCTCACACGCCCCGAGCCCTACGCGCTTCCACCTCCTTCGGGAGGGGTTAGGGGAGGGTAGATTGCGACGCGCTACCAAGTCGGCCCCCAACGCCCCGCCCATAACGCGATTAGAGCGGCGACTTGCTCACGCCAATCATCTGGCAAGTCGTCCGACGACGCCCGGAGCTATTAACGCCACGCCCGGAGCTAACGCCCCGCGCCCGAGCCCTAAAGATCCTTGTCGTCCAGGTCAAGATCGTCAAAACCATCGAGGTCGCGCATCTGGGATGCAGCCCGTCTACCTTCAGAGGCAGCGTTCGCCAGCCTCTCTCGTGTAGCTGAAGTTAGCTCGTCGGCCTTGTCCCGCCACTCCCGGCTCTGGTCAAGTATGAAAGCACGGGTTTCCTCGCCCGATTTGGGTGCGAAAACCATGCCTGCGACAAACCCGCCGACGCCACCGATCAGCAATCCGAGAAGGAATCCGCCGCCACCGTTATCGTTATCAGCCATTACACACCTTTTACACGCGATCGGATGAATTTCATCATCGCTTGCAATTCAGTCATCTATATCGTCCGAGTCATTACGTCCACGGCCAAACAACCGCCCGATCCCCTGGGCGGCTCCCAGCAGGCCCAGACCGCTCGCCATGGGGCGCAGCGCCCTTCCGGCCACCGCCACGCCGTAAAACGTGGATTCCAACCGGTCGGCAACTTTCTCCATACGGTCGATGAAACGCCCCACTCTCCAGTAGAGGCGGACACCCATCACTGCGGCAACGACCACGACGACCGAAGTGAACGCAAGAAAGAGGATGACGACGATGTCTTTGATTTGAGCGATAGCCTCAGAGGAGGTCATGTGTTCCCTGATGCATGGCGTGCGACCCGTGCGTCGAATCCAATATTCTTACCGGCTTCCAGATAAATACCAATCGGTTGTCTGCAAGACCGACCGAACCCCGGGAACAACCATGCGGCAGAATAATCGTAGCAGCGCTAACGGCACTCCCGCAAGTGTGTATAGTAAATACTTATTAATGAAATACTAGTCTATTT